>Ga0209211_10007811_pt1 | contig 14876 bp, 14 predicted proteins | sample RifGroA2_FD_183992 | JGI IMG/M metagenome (GOLD analysis project Ga0209211, IMG submission 183992) | Groundwater microbial communities from Rifle, Colorado, USA - Groundwater A2 (SPAdes) (version 2) | ecosystem: Environmental > Aquatic > Deep subsurface > Groundwater | place: Rifle, Colorado... | reverse complement strand
ACAGACTCTGATAATCTTTCACTTGATTCTCCTAACTTTTGATCAAGTCAGTAGAGTCAGGCTGACCGTAGCGCTCGGTCAAACCTTGTGAGTCCCCCGGCTAAGCCGGGGGATTACCTTATTTATTTAAATACTTTATTATTCATAAATGTATTAACTTGCCATCCCCGGCATTAAAACCGGCAAACACACCACGATGAAAATCTCTCAATACACACAGCTGCATCAGTTCGAACCGCTCATGCCTCAAAAGAGATTGGCCGAACTGCATCTACGCACGCAGGGAGTTATAAAAGAATCTTCCCAACTTATCGGTAAGGTACACCCTGCAACAATAGCGAGCTTACGCGAGCTGGTTCGGGAGATGAACTCCTACTATTCAAACAAGATTGAGGGGCACAGTACGCATCCCTTGAACATCGCACGCGCATTGCGCGCGGATTTCTCCATTAAGCCGGACGTAGCCAAACTGCAGCGCTTGGCTATTGCTCACATAGAGGCGGAGAAAGAGCTTGAGCAACTAGTTGATCAGGGGGCTTCCCCCCTCTCCTCGACTTTTATGATGCGCATTCATACAGCTCTTTACAGCAAACTGTCAGTGACCGACAGAACAACGCCGGATGATCTGGTCGTCACGCCAGGGTTGCTGCGAACCGATCAGGTGGCGGTAGGTCGTCATGAGCCGCCGTTATGGTCATCCGTGCCGGCCTTCCTCGCTCGGCTGGATGCAGTCTATTCACGCGACAAATCTATGGATAACCTGTTGCTCAGGATCGCATCCTCTCATCACCGTTTCGCCTGGGTACATCCGTTCCTCGATGGCAATGGCCGTGCGATCAGGCTGCAAACACATTGTGCGCTCTGGCCTATCAGTGCTGGCCTGTGGTCAATGAGCAGGGGATTGGCGCGAAATCAGACCGCGTATTACGCAAAGCTGGAAGCCGCGGACAATCATCGCCAGGGAGATCTGGATGGTCGCGGCAACTTGAGCGAAAAATTCTTGTGGGAGTGGTGCGAATGGTTCATCTCGGTCGCAGAAGACCAAGTGAGCTTCATGACCAAGATGTTGAATCTGGACGAGATGAAGGCAAGGATTACCGCGCTGATCATATACCGCTCCCAGTTCGACAAAGGAATCCGAGCAGAGGCCATTCTGCCCCTGTATCACCTATTCCTCGCCGGGCCAACGCCGCGCGGGGAATTTCAGCAGATGACGGGACTGGGAGAGCGCACGGCGCGCGCGCTCTTGTCAAAGCTGATTGAGACAGGGCTGGTAACCAGCGAGGGACATGCCTCGCCAGTTCAGATTGCCTTTCCGCTCGATTCTCTGCAGTTCTTACTGCCAGAGCTATACCCGGAAGCAGCGACTGGGATTTAACCGCCGCATTTCAAAACAATAGTTTCTGACTTAAGGATAGCGATACTCTTCCGCCGAAATCCGCCACGTCCGGGGCAATCATGTATCCCATAGGGCAGTTGCTAATTCAATTTACAGTTGGACTGGGTGACAGGAAGTTTGAATTTCAGCTCCCGCCCCTAAACGATCTGACCATCTGGCAAAGGCGGCGGCTCGATTGGATTCTGTTGTTATTGGCTACGATCTGGCTACAGTCGCCAAATGAAAAAGGCCTGCATCGCTGCAAGCCTTAGTAATACTGGTGGGTCGTGCGGGGATCGAACCTGCGACAAACGGATTAAGAGTCCGCTGCTCTACCAGCTGAGCTAACGACCCGTGTAGAGGCGCGCATTGTAGTGGCGCACCGGAAATTGTCAAGAAGTTCGTTGCCGACCACCGCTCACCGGGGACCTTAACCGGCACGATAAGGCGTCGGATCGGCGATGCCGGCGGCGGCGAAGCCGGCGCGGCGCAGGCGGCAGGAGTCGCACATGCCGCAGGCGTGGCCTTGCTCGTCGGCCTGGTAGCAGGACACGGTCTGCGCATAGTCCACGCCGAGCGCGGTTCCCTGCTGAACGATCTCGGCCTTGGACATATGCAGCAGCGGCGCGTGTATCTTCAGCGCGCTGCCTTCGACGGCGGCCTTGGTGGCGAGGTTGGCCATGCGTTCGAAGGCTTCGATGAAGGCCGGACGGCAATCGGGATAGCCGGAGTAGTCGACCGCATTCACGCCGATGAAGATGTCCTGCGATTGCAGCACTTCGGCCCAGGCGAGCGCGAGCGACAGCATGATGGTGTTGCGCGCGGGCACGTAGGTGGTGGGGATGCCGGTGCCCGGCTGTTGCGGCACGGCAATGTTGTTGTCGGTCAGTGCGGAGCCGCCGAAGCCGGTCAGGTCGATGTTGACGACGCGGTGCTCCGCAGCCCCCAGCATCCTGGCGACGCGATCGGCGGCTTCGAGTTCGGAATGGTGGCGCTGGCCATAATCCACGCTCAGTGCATAGCAGTCGTAGCCCTGCGCGCGCGCCATCGCCAGCACTGTGGCCGAATCCAGCCCGCCCGACAGCAGCACCACCGCATTCTTCGTCGTCATCGTCCCGCCTCGTTCGGCCAAAGTATCTTGTGGAGTTGCAGCTGCATGCGCACCGGCAGCCGGTCGCGCAATATCCATTCGGCCAGTTGCGTCGCATCCAGCGAGCCGTGCGCGGGCGAGAACGTTACTTCGCATTTCGCCGCGAGGTCGTGCTGCGCGATGACCTGTTTTGCCCATGCGTAATCGTCCTCGCCGCACAACACGAACTTGATCTCGTCGTGCTGCGTCAGTAGCGGCAGGTTGTCCCAGCGGTTCTTCGCTTCTTCGCCCGAGGTCGGGGTCTTGATGTCGAGCACGCGCATCACCCGCGCATCCACGCCGCCGATATCCAGCGCGCCGCCGGTTTCCAGCGACACTTCGTAGCCTGCGTCGCACAGCGCGGTCAGCAGCGTCAGGCCGTTCTTCTGCGCCAGCGGCTCGCCGCCGGTGACGCAGACATAGCGCGGCGCATGGCCGGCGATCTGTTCGAGGATATCCGCGATGCTCATGCTCTGCCCGCCGCTGAAGGCATAGCTGGTGTCGCAATAGGTGCAGCGCAACGGGCAGCCGGTCAGGCGGACGAATACGGTGGGCAGGCCGATGCGACGGGTCTCGCCCTGCAACGAGAAGAATATTTCGCTGATGCGCAGTTGCGCGTCAAGATGGGTTTGCAACATGGGGAGACTACTTGGCGGCAGCGAGCTGTTTTTTCGCCTTGGCGGCGGCTTCGCTATCCGGGTATTTGGTGACCAGCAGCTTGAGCGTCTTCTTCGCGGCATCGCTCTGCTTGAGTGCGCTCTGGCATTCGGCGATGCCGAGCAGCACATCGGCATCCCTGGGGTAGGCGGGGTACTCCTTGCGCAGATTGCGGTAAGTCTCCAGCGCCGCCTTGTGGTTCTTCATCGCGAGCTGGGCATTGCCCTGCCAGTAATAGGCATTCGGCGCATGCACCGATGCGGGATGTTTTTTGGAGAACTCCTGGAACGATTTGATCGCGGCCAGATGGTCGCCCGCCTTGAACAAGGCATAGGCCGCTTCGTAGGCGCGATTCTCCTGCGCAGGATCGTCCGGGTCGGCCGGAGCGGCAGCCGCCGCGGCCGCCTGTTCCTGCTCGCTGCTTGCTGCGGATTCCAGAACGCGCAATCGCGTGTCCAGATCCACATAGAAATCCTTCTCGCGTTTCTCTGCATCCTGCAGGCCGCGAGCCAATTCTTCGTTTTGTCCGCGCAGTGTGCGCAGTTCGGCGTTCAACGCCTCGATTTGAGACTGCAAATCCAGCATCGAGCGGGTCTGCTGCTCGGCGGCGGATTCCAGCTTGAGCAGGCGCTCATCGAGACGCGCCTCGAGTTGCTGAATCTGCTTGCGCGCCTCGTCGTCCGAGAACAGCCCCGCATACGCGGGGCCGGCACAACACAGGGCCAGCAACAGAAGAGCGCGCTGCTTCAGCATGGATTATTACTTCGCGTAGTTGATGTCGGTGCGACGATTCTGCGACCAGGAGGCTTCGTCATGACCGGAGGCGCGCGGCTTCTCTTCGCCGTAGCTGACGCTTTCCAGCTGGGCAGATTTCGCGCCGCTCAGTTCCAGCATCTTCTTCACGCCATCGGCGCGACGCTGGCCCAGACCCAGATTGTATTCGTTGCTGCCGCGCTCGTCGCAGTTGCCTTCCAGTCGCACCATGCGATTCGGATTGGCTCCCAGATATTTGCCGTGCGCCTGCACCACCGGCTTGTCGGCATCCTGCACCGCGTCGATATCGAACGGGTAATACACGCTACGCATGGCCAGAATGCCTGCCGGATCGTTCAGCGGATCGCCCGCGGTCTTGGTCGCCGGGGCTGCCTTGGTAGTTGGGGCCGCAGCAGCCGCAGCGGGTGCTCCAGATGCAGCCGGTGCAGCCGTGGTTTCCGCCGGTTTGTTGCTGGCGCAGGCTGCGAGCAGGTTCACCAATACCATACTGATAACGAGTTTTTTCATGATGCATCCCCTTTTATTGGTTAGTTAAGGATTCGGTCCCCATACGGGTTCGCGCGCGTCGCCGCTTTGCGTGAACATATGCTGCTTGACGCGACCGTCGCTGGAAACGGTTGCCAATATACCACGCCCTCGCGCCTCGCTGGCAAACAGGACCAGCTTGCCGTTGGGCGCGAAGCTGGGCCTCTTTTCCCAGCCGCCCTCGGTCAGCAATTCCATCTGCCCGGTCTGGAAATCCTGCAGCGCGATGTAGAACTTGCCGTTATTGCGATGCGCGAACACGAAGCCGCTGCCGTCCGGACTGTGGCGCGGCGAATAGTTGCTCCCTTCGCCGAACGTCATGCGCTGCTCCGGCCCGCCCTCGACCGGCATGCGGTAGATCTGCGCGCTGCCGCCGCGGTCCGAGGTGAACAGCAGGGATTGTCCGTCCGGAGAGAAATTCGGCTCGGTGTCGATCGCGCCGCTGAAAGTGATGCGCCGCAGATTGCTGCCGTCCGGGCGCACCAGATAGATCTGCGAGCTGCCGTCGCGCGTCAGCACGATGGCCATTTGCTTGCCGTCCGGCGACCAGGCCGGCGCGCTGTTGCTGCCGCGGAAGTCGGCCAGCACCTTGCGCTGGTTGGTGTACAGCGACTGCACGAACACCACCGCATGCCCGGTCTCGAAACTCACGTAGGCGAGATGGCTGCCGTCCGGCGACCAGGCCGGCGACATGATGGGCTCGTTCTGCGCCAGCACCACTTGCTCGTTGTAGCCGTCGCTATCGGCCACGATCAGCCGGAAATTCTGCCCCCGCCGATTCACATAGGCGATGCGCGTACTGAACACGCCCTTGTCGCCAGTCATCTTTTCGTAGATCAGGTCGGCGATGCGATGGCCGATTGCACGCACCTGCCCATCGCTCGCCGACACCGCCTGAGCGACGAGCTCGGCCTGTTTAACCACGTCGAACAAACGGAAGCGCGCCTCGATGCGCCCGTTCGGCAGCGCCGTCACATTGCCGATTGCCAGCCCTTCCGCACCGCGCACCTGCCAGTCCGCGTAGCTGACCTGCGACGGCTCGGTGAGGAGCTTGCCCGCGAGGTCCACCATTCTGAACAGGCCGCTGCGCTGCAAGTCGCCCACCACCACTTCGTGTATGGTCTGCGACAGCTTGTCGTCGCCTCCCATCGGCACGATGGCCACAGGAATCTGCTTCTCGCCGGCGCCGATGATCTCGATATCCAGCACGGCGAATGCGATGGATGCCTGCACCAGCAACAGCAAGCCGACGATATTTTGTATGACACGCATAACTACTCCTTTGGCCTGAACGTCAGACGCAACTCACGAAACTCTTTGAACAATGCCGCACCCGGCGGCAACGGCAACGGCTGCGCCTTGAGGATCGCGCGCTCGACCGCGTCATCGAAAGCGGGATAACCACTGGACTTCAACAGCCGTGGGCTCAGCACCGAGCCGCCCGGCAGCACCGTCACCATAAACTGTGCGTACGCATCGGCCGGAACTCCCGGCTGCTCCACAATTTTGCTCCTGATCTTGCTCTGGATCTTGGCCTTGTACTCATCCACGACACGCCCGGCGGCAGCGGCGCGCTCGGCGCGTTCCGCCTGCACTCGAAGTGCGGCCTCGTCGACGACGGGCTTCGGCGGCGGTGCAGGCTCGACCTTCTTCTCCGGCGGCTTGGCTTTCTTTTCCGGCAGTGCGATCTCCGGCTCGGGCAGGGCCTCCGGCTCAGGTGGTTCGGCCTTCTCGACCGGTTCTTCGACCTTGGGCGGCGCGGCAGCCTCGCTCGGGATGCTGTCCCACAACTCCACGCTCATCGTCGCGGGGGGCTCCGTCTGCCAGGAGAAACCGAAATACAGCAACGCAAAGAACGCGCCATGCACCGCAACGGCGAGCAATCCCGCCGGCAGCCTGTAGGGTTCGTGCCCATAGGACTTTGAATGGACAAACGCGCTCATTTTTTCGCTTGCGTCAGCAGCCCGACCTTCTTGATCTGTTGCTGCCGCAGTACGTCCATCACATTGATGACTTCTTCGTAGCGCACGCTCTTGTCAGCGGAGATCACCACCGGCTGGTCCGCGAATTCGCCCTCGCGCCCTTTCAGGATCGCGATCAGCTCGTCGCGCGTGACGCGGCTTTCCTGTCCGCCCCGCGCGTGGTCGCGCAAGGCCAGCGAGCTGTCTTTCTTGATGACGACTTCCAGCGGCGAGACCGGCGGCGCCAGCGACTCGCCGACCTGCGGCAAGTCGATCTGCCCGGGATTCATCATCGGCGCGGTGACCATGAAGATCACCAGCAGCACCAGCATCACGTCGATATAGGGCACGACGTTGATCTCGTTCATCAGGCGGCGGGAAGCGCGGCGATTGGAGTTCACGATGGCCTCGCGCGCTTAGGGCTGGCGTTGCAGCACGTTGGAGAATTCTTCGGTGAAGCTCTCGAAACGCGTCGCCAGACGGTTGATGTCATGCGCATAACGGTTGTAGGCGACCACGGCCGGGATCGCCGCAAACAGGCCCATTGCAGTTGCCACCAATGCCTCGGCGATGCCGGGCGCGACATGCGCCAGCGTCGCCTGACCGACATTCGACAGCCCGCGGAACGCGTTCATGATGCCCCACACCGTACCGAACAGGCCGACATAGGGACTGACCGAACCTACCGAGGCGAGGAACGCCAAGTGGGATTCCAACCTGTCCATCTCGCGCTGATAGGTCGCGCGCATCGCGCGGCGCGTACCGTCCATCACCGCGCTGGCATCGACGCCATGCTGTTTCTTCAGCTTCGCAAACTCGGCGAAGCCTGCCGCGAAGATGCGCTCCAGTGCGCCCTGACCGCCGCGAGTGCTTTTCGCCCCTTGGTACAAATGATTCAGGTCCGGATTGCGCCAGAACGCATCCTCGAACTCCTCGGTCAGGCTGACCTCGGCGCGTATCGCGAACAGCTTGAGGAAGATATACCACCACGACAGCAGCGACACCAGCAGCAGCAGCCCCATCACCAGTTGCACCAGCACGCTGGCGTTAGCGATCAGATGTATAAAAGACAGATCCTGCGTTACTTCCATAATAATTCCCTTGGCATTGCTATTCCTTTTCGTTCAACCCAAACAATTCATCAGAGAAAATTGCCGGCGCAAACTGCGGCAATATCACTGTGAGAGCGGCTTTAGCCGCGATTGTGCGCCATTCGCCACGCTGGCTATCGCGGCTAAAGCCGCTCCCACAAATACGCTTCAAATCTTCCAGTGCTTGCTCAACACCACCGGCACGCTGACCGGCTTGAAACTCGCAGCGCCGACGCAAACCAGATGCACCTCGCCCTCGGTCAGCAACTCGTCGCCGCGCATCACAGTCTGCACCAGCGTGATGCGGCTGCGACCGACATCCTTGAGCTGCGCGGTCACGCTCAGCATGTCATCGAGTAGCGCGGGCCGCAGATAGTTCAGCTCCAGCTTGCGCACGACGAACATCACGCCCAGCTCCGTCATCAACCCGGCGTTGCTGTAGCCGAAGGTGCGCAGCCACTCGGTGCGCGCCCGCTCCATGAAGTTCACATAATTCGCGTGATACACCACCCCGCCCGCATCGGTATCCTGGTAATACACGCGGGTCGGCCAGGCAAAAATCTTGTGCTTACTCATCCTGCAAGTCTCCCATTTTAGGGTTGCTCACGACTGCCATGAGGTAGGGCGGAAAAGCGTAGCGCCTTCCGCCGTATGAAAGTCGCATTCGGCGGATAACGCCTTCGGCTCATCCGCCCTACGCTTGCTGTAACCGGCCAGACAAATAAACTACTCATCAAGCAAGTCTTCCATTGTCGGGTTGTTCACGATCGCCATGAGGTAGGGCGGAAAAGCGTAGCGCCTTCCGCCGTATGAGCGTCGCATTCGGCGGATAACGCCTTCGGCTCATCCGCCCTACGCCTACTCATCCAGCAAATCTCCCATCACCGGATTGCTCGCCACCGCCAGCCCGAAATGGCGATAGGCGTTCGCGGTCGCCATGCGCCCGCGCGGTGTGCGTTGCAGATAGCCTTGCTGGATCAAATAGGGTTCAAGCACGTCCTCGATGGTGTCGCGCTCTTCGCCTATAGCGGCCGCAAGGTTGTCCACGCCGACCGGCCCGCCCATGAATTTTTCGATCACAGTGAGCAGCAGTTTTCTATCCATCAGGTCCAGCCCGCGCGTGTCCACGTCCAGCATGGTCAGCGCGGCATCGGCCACTTCGCGACTCGCGTCGCCGTCCGCCTTCACGTCGGCGAAGTCGCGCACGCGGCGCAGCAGACGGTTGGCGATACGCGGCGTGCCGCGCGAACGCTTGGCGATTTCCAGCGCGCCGTCGTGCGATAAATTCATTTCCAGCAAACCGGACGAGCGCATCACGATGCGCTGTAACTCTTCCGGCGTATAAAACTCCAGCCGCGCGACGATGCCGAAGCGGTCGCGCAGCGGGTTGGTCAACATGCCCGCGCGCGTGGTCGCACCTACCAGCGTGAACGGCGGCAGATCGAGCTTCACCGAACGCGCCGCGGGGCCTTCGCCTATCATGATGTCGATCTGATAATCCTCCAGCGCGGGGTAGAGGATTTCTTCCACCACCGGCGACAGGCGATGGATTTCGTCGATGAACAGCACGTCGTTCGGTTCGAGGTTGGTCAGCAACGCGGCCAGGTCGCCCGCGCGCTCCAGCACCGGGCCGGAGGTGTGACGGATGTTCACCCCCATCTCGCGCGCGATGATCTGCGCCAGCGTGGTCTTGCCCAAGCCCGGCGGGCCGAACAGCAGCACATGGTCCAGCGGCTCGCCGCGTCGCTTGGCGGCCTCGATGAATATCTCCAGCTGCCCGCGTATCTTCTCTTGGCCTACGTATTCGTCGAGCTGTTTGGGACGCAGCGCGCGCTCCAGCGCCTCCTCCTGACGCGAGACAGGGGCGGCGGAAATAATGCGGGGCGCTGCGGAAAGGTCGTCGTTGTGGATCATGGGCGATATTCGATCTCATAGGCGGGCAAGCCGCCGGAATTATGCCGCAAATTATTACCTGAAAGCGCGAGACCCGTTCGCAATACCGGCGGGCTGACACCCGCCACTTCCGCAGGGGGCTCTACCCTACGCATCCTCGTCCTTCGGCAACGGCGCCAGCAGCGCGGCGATGTCTGCTTCGCCGAATTTCACCAGACCGCTGGCGTCCTCGGACAGAATGCCGGCGGCGAGTTCGGCCTTTTTCTCCTGCAAGCCCAGTATCTTTTCCTCGATGCTGCCGGCCACGACCAGTTTGTAGACGAACACGTTTTTGGTCTGGCCCAGACGATGAGCGCGGTCCGTGGCCTGATTCTCCACGGCGGGGTTCCACCAAGGATCGTAGTGAATCACGGTATCGGCGGTGGTCAGGTTCAGCCCCACTCCGCCCGCCTTCAGGCTGATCAGGAAGATCGGCACTTCGCCATCCTGGAATCGGCGCACCACTTCTTCGCGGTTTTGCGTGTCGCCGGTGAGTTTGACGTAGTCCAGCTTTTCGTTGGCCAGCTCTTCCTCGATCAATTCGAGCATGGAGGTGAATTGCGAGAACACCAGAATGCGCCGTCCTTCGCTGACCAGTTCGGGCAGCATTTCCATCAGCAAGTCGAGTTTGGCGCGCTCCTTCACTTTCTTGGCCGCGGACAATTTCAGCAGGCGCGGATCGCAGCAGACCTGGCGCAATTTGAGTAGCGCGTCGAGGATGATGATGTGGCTGCGCGCAAATCCCTTGTCGGCAATTTCTTCGCGCACGCGCTGATCCATCGCGATGCGCACCGTTTCGTACAGGTCGCGCTGCGCGCCCTCCAGCTCGACGCTGCGCACGATCAGGGTCTTGGCGGGCAACTCCTTCGCGACATCTTCCTTGCGTCTGCGCAGGATGAAGGGCTTGACCCGCTTGGCCAGCAGGTCGCGGCGCAACTTGTTGCCGTGTTTCTCGATGGGCGTGCGCCAAGTCTTGGTGAATGCCTTGGAGTCGCCCAACAATCCCGGCAGCAGAAAGTCGAACTGCGCCCACAGCTCGCCCAGATGATTTTCCAGCGGCGTGCCGGTGAGGCACAACCGGTGCCGTGCCTTGAGCTTGCGCACCACTTGCGCGGCCTGGCTGGAGACGTTTTTCACCGTCTGCGCCTCGTCCAGAATCAGCAAATGATATTCGTGCTCGGACAGCGCCTCTTCGTCGCGCCACAGCAACGGATAGGTGGTGAGGATGACATCGTGTTCGCGTATCAGGGGGAAGTGTTCCGCCCGCTCCTTGCCGTGCAACGACAGCAATTTGAGTTGTGGGGCGAATCGCTCCGCCTCGCGCTTCCAGTTGAAGATCAGCGAGGTGGGCAGCACCACCAGCGAGGGCCTGTCCATGCGCCCGCTCTGTTTTTCGAGCAGCAGATGCGCCAGCGTCTGCGCGGTTTTGCCCAGCCCCATGTCGTCGGCCAGTATCCCGGCCAGCTCCTGTTCGCGCAAATATTGCAGCCAGGACAAGCCTTCCAGCTGGTAGGGGCGCAGTTGCATGGCGAAGCCTTTGGGCGCAGCAACCGCCTTGATTCCCGACGTATGTTTAAGCTTGTTGGCGAGATTCGCCACGGCGTCCATGCCCTTGAACTGCCAGCGTTCCATACCGGCCAATTCGTTGATGCGACCCACGTCGTAACGGGACAGGCGAATTTCGTTGCCGATCTTGCCGTCGAACAATTCGATCAGCGTACGCGCCAACGGCTTGATGCGTCCGGCGGGAACATGCACTCTGCCGCCGTGCTCAAGGTGCAACTCGATGGCTTCGTCATCCTTCATTCTTTCCAGCCGGATCGCATCCAGCCAGCGCTCATCGACCTTGAACAGCTCGTGCAACAGCGGCGCCAGCGGCAGCCTCTGCCCGTTGACCACGATACCCATGTTAAGGCTGAACCAGCCGCTTTCCGCCTCTTCGAAATCGGCTTCCCATGCTTCCACTTCGAGCAGGTGGTGACGGAAGCCTTGCGGGATGACGGCCTCCCACCCCGCCGTCCGCATCTGCGGCACAGTTTGCTGCATGAACGAAGTCCAGACATCCTCGCTGCTCAACGCATAAATGGGTCGGTCGAGTATGTCGCCGGGCAAGCCGAAACTGGGCATTTGTTCGAAACCATATTCGGCCAGCAACTTGAGAAAGCGGGCTTCGGCCTTCTGGTCGCGCGTCACGCGCACGGTCTCGCCATTCTTCAGCGAGACGAATTCGCCCGGATGGTCCGGCTTCAACACCGCTTCACCATAACGGAATTTGACCCGCGCAATATCCAGCTCCTGAGCGCCGGCCTTATAGCCGCGGAAACGTCCCATCCACGACATCCAGGCCGTATCCAGCAACAGCATCGGCGTCAGCGGGACGGCGATGGAGCGCAATCTCGCCTTGCTGGGCGGCGGCAGTTCGGGGACCATCTCGCGCAACACTTCGGACACCACCTGCACGTCGATTTCCTGCAGCGGCGGCATGCTCAGCAACTGTGCGATCTGCGCAGGGGTTTGCGCCAATTTCAGCAGACCGATCTCGCCCGCGTCGGCATCCACATACCAGGTGGCGTCCGGCATCGCCAGCACATCCACGGCATCGCCGCTGCGAATAATTCTCGGCACCATCCGCCCCGATTCATCCGCCCCCCAATCCAGGCGCGCATCGCGCATCGCCCCCTGTTTAAGCATCACCGGGGCGGACAACACCCGCCCGCTGCCGGCCACTCTTTCCATCAGGCAAAACCGCCCGCTCTCCAGCAGGCATTGCAGTATCTCGTTGCCCTGTTTGCCGATCACCATAAAACCATCATAGGGGTCGCGCTGATTCCACAACAAACGCATGATGGACAAGTCTTCATCCGTCACGAACTGCGGCGGCTTGATCAGCGCTCGCTCGACATTGCCCCACTCCTCCAGCCCGCCCAGAAACTTGCCGTCCGCCGCGACCTTCCCCTTGAAAATGCTGACGATATAACTGTCGCTGTTGAGCGACTTAATCAGCGCATAACACAGCCGATCCGGACGAGACACGGGCTTGGCGGTCTTCTTCGGCGGCTTGTTGATTACCTTCTTGAAAGACTCGACCCACTCCAGCACAGCCTGATTGACGACAGGCGCACGCTCGCGCGGCAGCGACAGCGCCGACAGCAAAACCGCTGCAGTGTGTTTGCATTTAAAACCCACCGGGCAGCTGCACAACGGCTCGATATCGAGCTTGCCGTCCTTGTTCGAATCGAAAAATATTTCCACCCGATAAGGCTGGCGCGCGCTGCCTTGGACCTGTGCGGCAATCACCTCGTCGTCGATCTCGATGTGACTGATCGAATTCAGGTAAGCCTTGGCTTTATGCAACTCTTGCGTGCTGTACCAGCGCGTTACATCGGAAAGGGTATAAGACAGTGCAAGTGACATGGTGGAAAATTAGACGGCGTTTGCGCCGGAATAAATAGTAGCGCGGACCAACAGGGCGCGCAGGTTAACACGGGATAAATCTGGACACCATCCGCAGATTACACAGATTAACGCAGATTTTCATGCGCTTATGCTCGACAAATATCTCACCTAAAAGATGCGTCTGATTAACGAGAGTTAATTGTTTAATCTGCGGAAATCTGCGTAATCTGCGGACAACCGTTTTTTAAGAATCGTAGAAGTTGCGCATATAGACACAATGCCATCTTCCACTTACCCCTTGGACAACAACTTGAGCGCTTGGCGGATGCCGCCCGAGACATCGACATCCTTGGGCAATTGCTTCGCTGCCCAGTCGGCCTCTTTCTCGTTGTAGCCCAAAGCCTGCAGCGCATTGACGATGTCGTTACCGGCAGAAGCAGTGATGCTTTCAGCCACCCCGCCTGCAAGTGCAGAAACCACGAACTTGCCCTGCAATTCCAGCAACAAACGTTCGGCGGTCTTCTTGCCGACGCCGGGTATCTTGGTCAGCCGCCCGGCCTCCTTGCTCGCCACCGCGGCAGCCAACTCGGCCAGACTAAGCCCGGACAGCACTGACAGCGCCAGCTTCGGCCCGACACCGCTGATTTTCAGCAACTGGCGAAACGCCACGCGCTCGTCGAGAGTAGCGAAGCCGTACAGCAACTGCGCATCTTCGCGCACCACGAAATGCGTATGCAGCGCCACCTTCTCGTGCAGCGCCGGCAGGTTGTAGAACGTGCTCATCGGCACGTCCACCTCGTAGCCCACGCCCTGCACGTCCAGCAGGATCTGCGGCGGGTTCTTTTCCAGCAATGTACCGCTTAGTCTTCCGATCATTTCGACCTACCTTCTGATTGTAGGGTGGGCACGTGTGCCCACGCGTATCATTTCCGACCGCGTGGGCACAATGCCCACCCTGCCTGGTTTTCATTCAATAAGTAATCCAAGCGACAACAGCACCCCATGCGCCATCATCGCGGCAATGGTCAGCTTGATCGCATCGCCCAGTTGTTGAGGTTGTGCCGCATGTCGCAGCAACAGCCGCGCCGCCTTGATGCTCAACGGCAACGCCATCAAGGCAACCAGCGCAAGCATCGGCAGCCAGCCCAGTGCCACCGCCGCGAGCAGCCATGTATAGGCCAGCACGACGATTAGCACATAGCCCCAGCGCGCCTGCCGCACGTCCAGCCGCGCGACCCAGTGCAGCTTGCCCGCCGCGGTGTCCGCCCTGCGGTCCGGGAACTGGTTGATGTACAGCAAATTGGTCACCAGCAGCGCGTAGGACAGCCCCGCGATCAGCGGCGCGACAGAAAAACCCTTGCGCTGCACGAAGTCGGTGCCGACGGTGACCAACAGGAATCCCGCCGCGACGCACAGTTCGCCCCAGCCGCGGCTGTTGAGCTTGAACGGCGTCGCGGAATAGGCCCAGCCGATGAACAGTCCGGCCAGTCCGATATAGAACAGTTGCGGCGCGGAATGCGCCATCAGCCACAAGCCGGCCAGCACCACGCCCGCCATCAGCGCGAAGCCGAAGTTGCGCATCTCGGCCTGCGTCATCACGCCGTTCTGGATGAAGCGGCTGCCGCCGGTGAAGGGAAAGATACGCTCGACGTTCTGCGCATCGGTGCCGTTCAGCGCGTCGTAATAATCGTTAAGCACGTTGGTTCCGGCCTGCGCCATCAGCGCGAACAGCAGTGTGACCACGGCTAGTTCGGCGTCGATGACGAGGCCATCGTGACGCGCGATCGCCAGGCCGACGAAACAGGCCATCAGGCTTGCCGAGAGGAAGGCGGGGCGCGTCGCGGCGACATAGCGCGCGAGCGGATTGCGCAGAGCGTCCAGCGTCGGTTCCATCGGTTGAGTCATACCATCCGCCCTCCGCGGACCTTGAAGCTCTTGCCCGCCAATGCCCCCAGATTACCCAGACCGCCGTGCGCATGACAGATCGCACAGGCCAGCGCATCCGCCGCATCCGGGCTGGGCGTGCCGGACAG
>Ga0209211_10007810_pt1 | contig 14877 bp, 15 predicted proteins | sample RifGroA2_FD_183992 | JGI IMG/M metagenome (GOLD analysis project Ga0209211, IMG submission 183992) | Groundwater microbial communities from Rifle, Colorado, USA - Groundwater A2 (SPAdes) (version 2) | ecosystem: Environmental > Aquatic > Deep subsurface > Groundwater | place: Rifle, Colorado... | reverse complement strand
TGATGTATCAAGAGAAAACTGCCAGATACACAATAGAGGGTCCTTTGTATCTTGGTGCAATTGCTGCAAATGCTTCACAGCAGCAGCTTAATAAATTAAGCAAAATCTCTTTGCCATTAGGTATTGCATTCCAGCTGAGGGATGATATTTTAGGGTTGTTTGGAACAGTTGAAAAGATAGGCAAACCAATTGATTCTGACATTAAAGAAGGAAAAAAGACAATATTGATGCTCAAAGCCTTAGAACATTCATCATTAAAAGACAGAAAATATATTCTTTCTAAATTAGGCAACCCAAGATTAAGGATGAACGACATTGTGAAAATAAGGCAGATCGTTATTGATACACAATCTTTAACTTATTCGCAGCAATTGATTCATAAGTTACTATCAGAAGCAAAGAGCAGTATTAATTCAATAGATATGGCAGAAGATTCAAAACAATTTTTGATAGTATTAAGCAATTACATTGGCGAGAGGGAGCAATAAAAAATCATAACGTTTATATTTCTGTTCAATTCATAGATGAATAATGAAAAAAAAGTTTACTAATTTATCTAAGAAATCTCAATTATTTGATTTACTATTTGCTTATGGCTGGGCAATCTTATTGATAGCATTATCTCTCTTATCTTTTCTTTATTTTGGATTATTGAGAGAAGGCAATATTGTCGATACAGCCTGCGAGTTTCCAGCAGGTTTAAGCTGCATTGACGCACCAAAAGCAAATGCAACTCTGCAGACTATCAGTTTTCGTCTTGTTAATACGCTTGGTTTTTCAATAACAGAGATGAACGCAACTTCAAAGGGTGATGCAAATTGTCAGAGCTTAAACACAAGTTCTCTTATATCAGCAGATACTACTGTTGTTCAGGCAACATTGCTCAACTGTTCAATAGAAGAAGCGATAAAATTTGAGGATGATGTGACAATAACATTTGTTAATTCTGAAACAAAACAAAAATCACAGAAAATCGGAAGGATTATTGGAAGACCTGAATAAACAATTATCCCCCATTAGTTGCCTTTTCATATAATAAGAAACTCAGAAGCAAGTTGAATTTGCTTGCATTTTTCCACATCTCAAAATCTTCTCGTTCATGATGATTTACTGAATTATTCCCAGTATACGCAGCAATTAATCCGCTGCCCATTGCTGCATTCATCATTATCCTGCGGGCAACATCAAACATTTCTAAGTTTGATACAACTTCATTTCCCCAATGGAATTCTTTCTTTTTCTCAGTATCTTGTTGATAACCATATTTTGATACAAATACTGAATTTGCATTGCTATTCAGATATTCATTCAGAAATCGTTGATAATCAGCAAGTATTTTTTGGTATTGCTCAAGAAATATCCTGTCAAAACCATCCATTTTTACAGTTACTTGTTTTATGTCATCGTCCAATATCTCTTTTTCTTTCTCCTCATCGTCAATAATTTTAATAATATCTTTTTTGTTCTCTTTTGAAGGTATCTCAAATTTTCTGCTGATATCATTATGATTCTTGACAACAGATATAGACATTCTTTGTTTATTTTTTTGTGTACCATAAGACAGCATAACATCCAAACTAAAAATTTCTTGTAATATTGCAGAAAACTGTTTGGATTGTTTTTTTTCAAGCATAATTGATGTAACTCCTTTTAGATATAAAAATGTTTTTACACAAACATACTCTTAACAGCAATTGTAGCATAGCTTCCTTTCTGCAGGAAAAACGAGATTTTGTATGTTTTCTTATCGATCTCCTGTATTTCCAGATTCCGCACAGCAGCAAACAGATATCTTTCATTGCCTTCTGCACTCATCCCTTGTAATGGACGGATCACAAAATCTCTTGGAGTTATCTCTTCATCTTCCATTATTTTTGATAATATTTTTTTTAGTTCCTTATCATCAATTGTTTGGCCATCAAAACCAAATCCAATGATTGGAATCTTTATCTTTTTAATCTTCATTTTTTTTGTTTTATATTTCTGTTGAACATACATTTTACATGTTTCATTAAAAAGATATGATTGATAGGCATGGATATACATCTGTAGCTTTTTTTTATGCATCTGCTGCATTGCTCTGACAAAATTATTTTTTTCAACAGCTAATCCTATTATTTCACAAGCTTCTTTAAATTTATTCTTCAATAAAAGCTTTCCAATAATGTGATTATTCTTGTTTCTTCCAAATCTTTGATCATCAAAATAATTCACAATAAAACTAATCTTCTCTGGTTTTTTCTCAGCGTCTCTAACAATTATTATAAAAGAATTTCCTTCAAGAGATCCAAGATTCAATCGTTCTTTTCCTTTTCCAAAATAATTTAATTGTAAAGATGCATTCTTATCACTAAACTCTTTTTCAATATTTTTGTGAGGTCCTTTAAATATTGATATATATTGAGTAGTTACAGCCTGCTTATCTTTGGTTCCTGCAAAATTTATGTGTTTTATATCTTTTTTGAGAATATTAGCAGCAATATCAACAGCTTCAATAGTGTTCAAATTCTTCTTAATTAATTTATAATAAGAATAATCTCCTGTTTCATCAAATTCAAGCTTAAGTATTTCATTAACAATAAAATCTTCAGGATGTTGTTTAATTATCATAATATCACTTATTTAACATTCAATTATTTCAATATATAAATACTTATTTAAACAAGTTTAATCTTCTCTAATTAAATGACAAACATCCTATTACTTTATCCACCATTTTGCACGCCAGCTTCTCCTCCATACTCAATCACTTATCTTGCAGCTTCTCTTAAGAATAATCTTCCTAAGCAGTTTAGTGTTGATGTTCTTGATATGAATGTTTTATTTCACAAGTTAAAATTTCCAGATTATTGTGATTATTACAAAAAAGCAGTCCAAAATGATTATGCAGAAAAGACAAAACAATTTCTTGTTGCAACAAATGCTTGTTACACAGAGAACAACAAAAAAGTTGTCAATGAAAAAGATCCAGAGTTATTGCATGAATTAATGGCAATAATCAAACAGAAATCTCCAGATATAGTTGCATTCAGTATTGTTTATTCAAGCCAGGCATTTTATGCAGTTGCATTGCTCAACGAATTGAAAAAAGCAGGGATAAAAACAATAATCGGTGGCCCAGCAATTAATGACAGATTAAAATCAATTGCTGATATTTCATTTTCTAATGAGGTTGAATTTCTGCAATATCTTACACTTCAAAATTCTACAAAGAAGCAGATTGATCACAACAAATTAAACATCAGCAGAACTCTTGATTTCTCTGCATACAATCTTGATGATTACTTCACGCCTAAAGTTGTTATTCCTCTACGAACTTCAAGCAGTTGTTTTTACAAGCAATGTACTTTTTGCACGCACCATAACAATGCGCAATATGTTGAGTATCCATTAGAAGAGATAAAAGAAACAATCATAAAATCAAAACAAAAGTATTTCTTTTTAATTGACGATATGGTCCATAAAAATAGATTGCTGCAATTAGCAGAATTACTAAAGCCATTAAACATATTATGGATGTGCCAGCTTCGACCGACAAAAGATTTAGATAAACAAACTCTAGTCAAGCTAAAAGAATCAGGTTTAAGAATAGTCATCTGGGGTGTTGAATCAGCAAATGATAGAGTTTTACAGCTGATGAAAAAAGGTACAAACAAAAAAGATCTCACACAAGTATTGGTTGATGCAAAATCAACTGGAATAATTAATGTACTTTACATTATGTTTGGTTTTCCAACAGAGACAAAAGAGGAATTTTTAGAGACAATTGATTTCCTCAGACAAAATACAAACAATATTGATCTTATTTCAACATCAATCTTTGGCCTGCAGAAAGATGCAGTAATATTTTCTAAACCAGATAAATACGGCATTGTACAGATTAAGACAAAACAAAGAACAATTCTCGAACCAGCAATAACTTATTCAGTCTCTTCTGGATTATCCCAAGAAGAAGCATCGCAGCTGCGTCAGAAATACAAGAAAACTCTTGATAATATCAACAAATATCCTAAGCAGATGAATTTCTTTAGAGAGCATATGCTGGTTAATGAGATAATTTGAACAGATGCAAACAAAAACCTTTATTAATTATCAGATAGTTCTCAAAGCGATATAATCAGAATAAACAAAAAACTAAAACAGGTGATTTAATTGGCAGCAATTCCATACAATGAACTAGGTCCAGAAAAAATTCTGCATGTATATGATCCAGCTACTGGCATGAAAGGTTTTGTTGTTGTTGACAATACAAAATTAGGTCCAGGAAAAGGAGGAATTCGTATGACTCCTGATGTAACAGTTGAAGAAGTTTCTCATCTTGCGCGGGCGATGACTTTGAAAAATGCAATCGCAGGCTTGCCATTTGGCGGAGCAAAGTCAGGAATTGTTGCAGATTCTAAAAAATTAAGCAAAGAGCAGAAAGAAGCAATTGTCAAAGCATTTGCAAAAGCAATCGCTCCTGTTTGTCCTGAATATTATGTTGCAGGTCCTGATATGTACATGGCAGAAGGAGAGATGGAGTTAATAGCAAAAACACTCAATAATTTTAATGCCTGTACAGGAAAACCTGCTTCCTTATGCAATGGTTATGTCTGCGGAATTCCGCATGAGCTAGGCAGCACTGGTTATGGTGTGTTTGCTGCAACAAAAGTTGCGTTTGCTCATCTAGAAAAAAGCTTAGTTGGAGCAAAGTTTATAGTTGAAGGTTTTGGTAATGTTGGATGGTTTGTATCAAAGTTTCTAACAGAGATAGGAGCTGTACTTGTTGGTGTATCTGATTCTCATGGTGCAATTTACAATAATAATGGCATTAATTTCCAAGAGCTTGATGATGTTAAAAAGAATAAAGGCTCTGTTATCCATTATAATAATGCTCAAAAAGTGAATCAGAAAGAACTTATTTTCATGGACTGTGACCTTTTGATTCCAGCAGCAAAACCTTATGTAATTACTGCTGAGAATTATCTGAGGATAAAAGCAAAAGTAATTGTTGAAGGATCAAATCTTCCAATTACTGAAGATGCGCAGGAGAAAGTTCATGAGTTAGGCATTCTTGTTATTCCAGATTTCATTGCAAATGCAGGCGGAGTTATTTCTTCCTATGTTGAATATGTGGGAGGAACAGCAGATGAAGTGTTTCCAACAGTTGAAAAGAGAATTTCTACAAATACACAGCTGATTCTCGAGAAAGCAGACAAAGAGAATATTTCAACGAGAAAAGCAGCGATTGCACTTGCGATTGAGAGAGTGAAGGGCGGGAAGAGGTTTGGAAGTTAGGTTTTATTTACTTATTGACAGGTAGTAAGTATACGCAATATTTATAAATGAGGGCTGCTTTTCCAAGAGTGGTAAGATACCTAAAGAAACTGAATGAATATGGTCTTAGTTATCACACTTCTGTAAAAGGTTTAAATCAGATTAGAGAACTTAACATGTTCCAGAATGAAAGACTGCGTTTGGATTTAGAAGAGAAGATTCCTCAAGAGATCAAAGGAATTGTGTTATCTTGTTTGCATGGTGAAGATATTGAGATTGTAAAACAAGAATTAATGAAAGCAAAATCTATCTGTAAGTATAATCTGATGAGCAAAGACGATTAAATAGTTAATCTTAAGGTGATGGAAAATGGAAAGATTTAATTATGAAGATAAACAACTTTTAGCTAAGAAGAATATACCGCTAGAATATGCAGACTTATTTGATCCAATGTTTATGGCTTTTGATATAACTTTCTTATTAAAATATGGCGCTAATTTTGAAACTGCAAATTCATTCAGTAGATTTTTCAATTTATTTGATATATTGAAATTATGCAACAAACAAATTTCTCCTTTTATTGCAGAGAATTATTTAGTTTATAATAAGCATAACTGTCACGAGAATGACTCTAATGTTTATTCAAATAACTATTGTAAATGTGGGGAAAAGTTATCACATGCAACTGTTGATGAAATAAGTTCTTTTTTAGATAAAGGTATAAACCCACAAGAGTTTAGAAAGCGAATTTTAATAGAAGATGATAGTTGGTTCTGCCGCAATTTTGATGATGTTACAAAATTCTTAAATACTTTTTATCCACTTTCATATGTACGACATGAACAGAGATTAAGAAACAAAGACGGGTCAAAAACAGGTAAGTTCTATATTGATAAGGGTAAACTAATAATATTAGATAATGATGATCTGTCTATTTTATCTAGATTTAATTTTAATGCAGATGATGTTTCTAAATATTTTCCATTAGCTTCATTAAATATTGGCTATGGTGCTTCAAGAATTGATTTATTGAATTTAATCAAAGCTGGTATTAAACCAGAAACTTTAAGATCAACAGTTTCTCAATTAGAAGATATATTAGGTGGAGAATTTCCAATTATCAATGTAAAAAATAGAGAATCTTTTGAGATAAAACATAACATTGGTCATGGATTAGGTATACCAATAAATGATATTATCTGGGTAATAAAGAACAAAGTCCCTCTCGAGAAAATAAGAGAGTACAAATCTCATCATGTACTCATTGAAATAGAGTATGAACGTATTCTTTGTGATCCTAGAAGAACAATTGCAAGAAGATTTATATGGAGTATTAGGAAGCTTTTGGCTAGATTCAGAGCTCCTATGGATATAAGAGATGATTATTTTAAAGATGATTCATCTATGCAGGAATTAGTTCAAGATGAAGAACTGATTGATATTAACTTAAGTAACTTAAAACGCGAGGGATTGAAATTTAATATCTTACCTGAAAATGAAGAAGAGGTTAGAGAAGCAATTCTTCGTTATGGTAGAGATGTTAATAAATACCATAGTATAAACATAAGTAAATCGCCTATTTCAACAGGTTCAAATGCGTTTATAATTCGCTATGAATTTCAGTACAATGGTGAAACTGTTAGAATTGCTACAAAATATGCTCCAATTAATTTACAAGAAAGAGAATTTAAATGTCTTTATCTAAAACCAAAATCAAAAAATGTAATTAATCATCTATTCTTTGTTGGTGGATCAACTATAGGCATTCCTAATGAAGGAATAAATCTGGATTATATCTACGGCAGTACTTTAGAACAATTATTAGATCAAGAAAATAAAATATTAACCCCAAAAATGACAATAAAATATTCTGCAGGAATCTTCAATGGTCTTCTTGAGTTAAAAGCATCAAACAATACTTATCACCGTGATTTATGGCTTGGTAACATAATAATTGATGATATTAAAGACGAAGCTATAATCATTGATTTAGGTTGTGCTGCATATGATGAATATATTTATTCAGGTTCAGATGCAGGAAGGATATACCCTATAACAGATTGCAATCGCCGTTATGGCGGAGAAAATGATCTTCAATCTCTTGGTCAGATCATATACAAAATGGCAACTGGAAAACATTTATTTCATTCTTCTATTGATAAATCAACTCATTTAATTCCAGATGAAATCAAAGCAGAAAGAGAACGCATTTATGCAGATGGTTCTTTATTAGAATCAAGATTAAAACAAGTTGACGAAAAGATAACAGATAAAACTCTTGCAGAGATTATCAATATTTGTTTGACTGCAAAAGGAAATGATAATGATTATAATCTATTAGAGCAGAGGTTTAAAGAGTATGGAGCTTGAACAAAAACTATCAAATAAAGGAAAAAGATTCATGTTGATAGAATTAGAAAGAGAACGATTAGGTGACAGCTAATTGTTTTTTCACAACATTTCGCAATAGATGCAAAAGAAAAATTATTTGAGACTTATTATCGTAACCAAAATATCTCACCTTTTTTTAAACAAGACGAATTCCACTTGTCTATTGACAGGTGGTGGAATTCGTAAGCGTCAAGAACCACCTTAGGTGTTATCGATAAGCATGCCACTGGTTTATTGACCAGTGGTTCTTGACACAAAAAGATTTAGAAAAAGCATAAGTGTCATTGGTTATATCAATCAACAGTTTAAACAGCAACATAAAATTACAATGGAAGAATTGAAAAATGGGAGAAAAATACCTTATAAGGTGGTAAAGCCAATAAAACAACAATTATTTAGAGAATTGGAATATTTGTTGAGTAAGGTGAGATAAATGCTCCTCATTTTCGACATCGACGGTGTATTAGCAGATTTCACAAAATTAAGACTATTGAGAGATATTGCCCATATTCAAGCTGTTACAAAGAAACACAATATTTCGCAAGATCAAGCAAAGCAACTTTTTCGAAATACAAAAGAAAATAACAAAGCACTTGGAAAACATTCAACAATTGATACGATGCTTTCTTTAGGTATAACTAAAGAAGAGTTTTATCAGATAATGAATTCTGTGCCAATTGAAGGAAATATAATTCCAGTAGAAAATGTGCAATCAGTAATCAAACAATTGTCAGAAAGACATAAACTTGTTGCGCTTACAAACACACCAGATAGAGCAACACGAAAAACATTACAGCACCTTAACATTTTGCAGTATTTCACAAAGATTTATGCAATTGACAAACAAAATTACATAAAGCCATCGCAAGAAATATTCAAACAGATTCTTTTAGAGAATAATGCAGCAATTGCTGTTTCAATAGGCGACAGCTTTGAGAAAGATCTAGCGCCTGCGAAAGTTCTTTGTTTAAGAACAATATTATTCCAAATTGCAAAGAACAAGCAAGATAATCAAAAAGAGCAAAAAGCAGATTATACAATTACTGATTTACAGCAACTATTAAATATAATAGAATCTTTCCAAAATCAGAGTCATGGGTGAGAATAATGCTTATTATTTTTGATGTAGATGATACCCTTGTAGATTCAAGAAGATTAATCAAAGCAAGAGAAGATGCTCATATTACTAATATTGCTGCTCATTATAATATCAAAAAGAATGAAGCAGTAGAGTTATTACAGCAAGCAAGGAATGAGAATAAACTTCTTAGTAAGTTTTCAACTCTTGATGCAATGCTCAGATTAGGATTTACAAAACAGGAGTACAATGCTATAATGGATGGAGTTTCAATAGATGGAAATGTTGTACTCTTTGATGGTGTTCAAGAAACACTGGAACAATTAGCACAAAAATATACTTTAGTAACACTCTCAAGCACACCATCAGTTTCATCAAGAAGAACATTGGAATATACAAACATTATAAATTATTTCAAAGCATTATATTGTCCTGACACACATAACTTTACTAAACCATCAACAGAGATTTATAGAAGAATTTTAGCAGATTTCAAAGTTTCCAGTGGTTATTCAGTTGGTGATAGTGTTGAGAAAGATTTGGCTCCAGCAAAAGAAGTTGGATTGACGGCTGTATTATTCTCCAAGAAAAAAGATACAGGAGTTGATTACTGTATTGAATATTTCAAGCAATTATTGTATATGACTCAGAATTAATATTGATCTAACGTGATATCATGAAATTATAACTTCAAGAAGTGGATTATAATCCAATAATATATGGTTACGACAAAAGATTTACCAAACAACAGGTTATTGATTTGTATTCTGTAGGGATAACTCCAGATAAGATCTCTTTTGAAAAACAAGATTTTCTTTTTCCGCAGCTAATAAAAGTCAGGGAATTAATAAATTATGTGATAACAGAAAATCAGCAGTTAGATGATGTTCATGTAATTAAGTTGTCTCTTTATTCTTTTACTGATCACTCCATCATCTTAAAAGGAGATTAATTCAAGTAGAACAGAATCCTTTCTTGGAAAGAGAAAAAGGATTAAAGGAAATAATTATTATAGGATATACCAACCAATTAAGTAAATTTGGGTTTAGTTTTGTCTTAAACTAATATTCTCCTTCTCCACCTCTCTAGTAACCAACACATGGTGGAAATCATTCATAAAATCAAGAAGTATTTTTATCTCACTCATTACTTTAAGTTCTTTCAATGTATACTCAGTAGATTCTATTTTTTTTACTAATTGATATCGTTTTGCTACAACTTCTCTTGAAACTTTACCTTTATGCAATGTATTAAAGAAATTACAAAATAATGCAAATATCTCTTCAATATGTTTCTTTACTTGTGTTGTATAACCATATTCATCAATTTTCTCGCTTAAATGCCTAATTTTATCAATAACATGATCTATTGTCATGTAAAGTGCATATAATGTTTTCTTCTCATCCTCGCTTTTATCAGAACTATCCAAAGTTCTTAAATAATAATAAATAAACTTAATTATTGAATCATGTTTATCATACATTCCTTGATGAAAATAATGGTAATCTTTGTCCATTGCATTCAATAGTTCATCAATTGTTTCTTTCAATAAAAAATAGATTCTCTTCTCGATAACTTGTAGTTCCTGCATATCTTTTAAGATGAAACAAGCCAATTCAGTCTTGATATTTGTCTGTGAAACTATTTCCATTCCAATGAATCTATTGCAACAATTACTAATCTTACTCTTAATATTAACATTCTTCTTGGTCTTGTCGTCATAGATCTCTGTATTTGTATAAGTAAGTATTATCTTGTTGTAATTTTCAATGTAAAGTATTATTAAATATCTAGACAGTAAATATTTATTGAATCCATCAATATTAACAGTAATCTCTTTCTCCTTATGTTTTTTCTCAACAATTGAAAACGAGATATCATCTTGGGAAGTATGGAAGTATAATTCATCCCCAGCTTTCAGATGGTTATCATTTACCCATTTACTTGGCAAGCTTACAGTCAATGTATTCATTCCAACACGATTAATCTTTCTTTTCATATTATGAAAAGAAAAAAGAGTGAGTATAAATACTTTTCTAAAAGTAATTATATAATTATAACTAATAATTATAATTAGCTAAAATATATATGTTCTGTCTGCTACTTTAATTATTGTAAAAAACAACCACCGTAACTATTACGGGAAAAGGAGAATTTTTCCAGATGATAGCAACTGAAGAGGATATAAAAATAATTTCAAACCTGCGAAGAAATGCAAGAGCATCATTAGTAAAGATCAGCGAAAGCACAAACATCCCGCAGTCAACGATATATGACAAACTAAAGACATACGAACGAGATGTTATCAAGAAGCACACTTGCCTGATTGACTTCAAGAAACTTGGATTTAATATTGAAGTGCGTATCGCAGTGAAAGCAAAAAAAGAATCAAAAGCAAAACTGTTGGAGTATATCAAGGAGCAGAAGAACATCAATAGCGCTTTCCATATCAATTCAGGATATGACTTTTTTTTGGAGTGCATATTTCAGAATTATTCAGAGATGTTTCAGTTTATCAGTAAGATTGAGCAAGAATACGGTGTGGAAAAGATAGATGTATACCATATTCTGCATGATATAAAGCGAGAGCAATTTTTGACAGAATATGAATGATACAACAGAGAGATTATCTGATAATAGCGTTAGCTCTCTAAAAAATTAGTAAAATATGGGTGAGATTATGAATAATATCAATACAATAAAAGTTGCATTTGCAGGTTATAATCCATTCAACGAGAAAGTTCATAAGACTATTATTGGTCAATCGTTTAAGTATAAGACATCAATTGACATTGAAGTATATAGAATTCTTATCCAGAAAGAAAAAGACAAAGATGTAATCATCTCGTTCACAACAGATTTTGAGGAGATTGTATTAGACTATTTTGATGTATTAATTTTTAGTAAAGTGTATAATCTTCATGACCATAAAACAGTTTCTCTTGCGAGACAATCTCTTACAACTGGAAAAGATCTAATTATTACTGATCCAGAATTTATTGAAATATATGGTAATAATGTGCGAGGAGTAGCAGCAACACATGGATTAAGAATTGAACAAGCATATACCATAGATCACGTCATAAAGAGTATTATTACAATTGCTTCTTATCGTGCTAAGAAAGTTGATGGAGTTGATGCGCGATGAATCAACAGCAATCAAAATCAAATGTAAGTATTGGGAATATAGGAGAACCTTTCTATGATGAGGTTAGTGATCGCGTAAAATATTTCTCTGCTAAAGAATACTTAAATCAGGCAGAACTAGAGAGAGATATTGATATAGCACGTGAATTACAAGCAAAGCAAAATGCTTCACGAATGACAATGCGTGCAATCATGACTACTGGAGGTTATAATACACTTAATCTCAATTCTAATAATATTATTATTGAAGCAATGATTCCATTACATACTTGGGATAATCATGTTTTGTTGTATTTTGCAAATAATAATGATTCTAGGAGATGTGATTTAAAAACATTAACTGAAGAGGATAATCTTATTGGTAATGCCAAGGAGTCAGCAACATCAAAATTACAACTTCCTATCGGGTATTCAATTGAAAAACTGAATGATTCAATCTCATTAGCAGACTCAGAGCAACTTGTTACACTTTACAAACAAGTTTTTAGAGAATATATGTGTGAGTTTACACAAGATTCTATTAAACAATTGGTTAATGGTAATCTAGTATACGCAGCAAGATCTCCTAAGAATCAATTAGTATCTATTGTTATCGCTGAACTTTCTTATCTTGAAGTAAATGGGAAAAGATTATTAATGACTGAATTAAGCGACATGGCAACATTAACAGATTTTAGAGGTCTTGGATTAAATAGATTATGTGCAGATAAAATCTTACCGCAAGTAAAGTATTTTGATTTAGTTTATGCTGAAGCAAGAGCATGTTTTTATGGATCTAATAAGATCTTCAGAAATCTTGGCTTTGAATATGGCGGAAGACTCATAAAGCATTGTTTGATCTCATCAGATAAGACAATTGAGGAAAAAGGAGATTATGAAAATTTGAATGTTTGGTATCTTAAAAGAGGTGAACAACTATGAAAGTTGTTTATTCGTCACAGCATCTCAAGCATAATCCTCAATTTGAATATCTCATTGGAGAAAAAGTAGAGCATTTCGAGAAAAGTGAAAGAATAGAAAACATAAAACAAGAGCTTGAAAAGCATCCAGAATTTCAATTTATCCAGCCAATTTCATTCTCTGAGGATCATATTGAAAGATTTCACAATAAAGATTACATATATTTTTTAAAGAATAATAAAACAACTGAAATTATATTTAATAAATTCTGTGAAGATACATTTACTTTCTTTGATGAGAATGTTTATACCAATGCAAAAAATGCAGTAGATGTTGCATTAACAGGAGTAAAACTATTGTTAGTGCTTGAGAAAGCAATAACTAAACTGAATGAATTTCATCCAGATTTTACAATTATTCTTTTTGGATATGACACCTACAAAGAAGATCCAATAGCTGGACTGAATCTCTCAATTGAAAGTTACAACCACATCGGCAAGAAAATCTCTGCAATTAATTCTCCTCTTTTAATTCTTCAGGAAGGTGGTTATGTTATTGACAAAGCAGGAGAAATAGTATATTCTTTCTTACTGGGGGTTGAAAATTATGGATAATTTCTTACAACAATATGATTCACCTAAACCAAAATTAAGTGATAAACAGAAACTTAAATCAGAAGATAAACAAAATCTAACACCAATTATTGAACTTCTTAACAATTATGCAGCAACTGTTAAATTCTGCACTCCATCTCTTCCAAGATACATACGTGAAGAACTAGGAGAGATATTAAGAAAAGGTTCTGTTGAAGGGTCTGTATCTTGCGAAAATGATATTTACTTTGGTAATCTAAGTGATAACACAGGGAAATATAAATATGGGCAAGTATTGCTTGCAGATGCTTATACAGTTGATGCTGCAATATATGGCGTAAATGGAAGCACTGGAAATAACAGGTCAATAATGAAGTATTTTGCAACCAAGGGAAAAACTCATTTATTAAGCAGTAGAAATATTCATAAGTCAATAGGAATTGCAGCATCTGAATATAAGTTAGATATAAGTTTCTTACCAATTAATTTTGATGATAATAATGAATTATTTATACCAAATACTGCAGATGATATAAGAACAGAATTAAAGAAACATAAAGATAGTGGCAATCCAATAGATGTTGTCTTGCTTTCTAATCCAACATACGAGGGATTTAGCACTAATATTCGAGAAATTTCTGATGTAATTAAAGAACATAATGATAATATTCCAACAGATAAACAAGTAATATTTTTTGTTGATGAAGCATGGGGGGCACATTTACCTTTTTTACCAAGAAATGATCAAAGATTACCTAAGTACTCACTTCATAATGGAGCTGACATTAATACAATTAGCATGCACAAACAAGGTGGTGGACTAAATCAAACAGCAGTAATCCAAATAAAAGGTAGTTTGGTTAATATTGAAGAGTTGTATAGAATTCATCATGAGATTACAACAACAAGTCCATCTCCTTTCTTAGTTGGTTCTATTGATTTAGCTAGAAAATATCTTACATGTGGAGAAGGAAGAGAAAGACTAGATTATATGGTTAATGGTTTATATCCTTCATTGAGGGAGATGCTAAATAATATTAAAGGAATAAGGACTATTGATGATTCATATCTTAAGCAACATTCTTTTTTGTCAATGGATCTTACAAAAGTTGTTTTTAATACAAGAGATACAGGTCTAAGTGCAGAATATATGTCTCAAAGACTTATTAATGATTATAAAATCAGCGTTGAAAAGAAAGAAGATAATTGTGCAATTTTGTTATTAACATTTGATACAACTCATTTTGAGGTGCATCAGCTTAGAAAAGCATTACTTGAGATTATAGATAAGCAAAGAAAGATAAAACATTACGATTCTGCTTGTTTTCCAAGACAAGTAAAAAAAGTACTTCGACCATATATAGTTGAGCATATACAAAATGAATATAAAGAAACATTATTACTTAATAATTCCGTGGTAGATAGAATCTCAGCGGAAGACATAACTCTTTATCCGCCTGGAATTCCTATAATTTACAAGGGGGAAGCATTTACAAAAGAACACGTAGATTA
>Ga0209211_10007808_pt1 | contig 14880 bp, 16 predicted proteins | sample RifGroA2_FD_183992 | JGI IMG/M metagenome (GOLD analysis project Ga0209211, IMG submission 183992) | Groundwater microbial communities from Rifle, Colorado, USA - Groundwater A2 (SPAdes) (version 2) | ecosystem: Environmental > Aquatic > Deep subsurface > Groundwater | place: Rifle, Colorado... | reverse complement strand
GGCTGTAACTCAGCCGGCACCTGTGATCATTGCCCAGCAGACACCTGCAGCACCATCAGGTACTGCAACTGCTGCCGGTAAAGTACCTGCACAATATAAGAATATTGACCCATCCCTTCTGATTTATTTAAGTTCCCGCGGAGTTGTAGCAGGGACAGGTGATCCGGGCGGCGTAGCTGGAGAGGCAGAGAAAGTTGGTCAGTTGGAACATCCGGCAGCTATGGAGCTTGCCAGATTGCCGAAGGATAAGTATGGATTGGTTGACTGGGCTGTAGCCATCAAGAATGGCAATGTAAAACCATGGGATTCCCTTGAGCCGGGAGCTATGGCTGCTCCTCCATTTAATCTTGACATTGTGATACAGACTAAAAGTAATTTTATGGCAGATGTAGTATTTCCACATTATGTACATACCTTATGGCTGACTTGCACAAACTGCCACACAGGGATATTCCAGATGAAGGCAGGAGGTAACCCTGAGATGACAATGGCAAAGATAGCGGCAGGAGAATACTGTGGAAGATGTCATAACAGGGTTGCATTTCCGCTGACTGACTGCAGCAGATGTCATGTGAAGGCTAAGGAGGCCGCCAGGAAGGGCCGTTAAATCACTACTAATAGAGAGTTACATGGGAGTACCGTTGTGTTGCGATCTGTTGCATGGATAATTAGTCTGATTGCAATTGTAGCCTGGTTTTCTAATGCAACAACTGCAATAGCTGACGAAATTAGCTCCGCCGCTGCAGAAAGTTCTATAGTTTATGAGGTCCATATCCCAAAAGGGTTAGATAAATTTGAGCCTGCCCTATTGAAGATCAAGGTCGGGGACTCAGTCAAGTGGATAAATGAGGACGACAGAGGGCATCCGATTGCCAGCATTCCTGGTCAGGGAACAAATGACAAAGAGCTTTTTTCCAAGCCAATACCCCCCGGTGGATCATGGAGTTATACATTTAAGAAGGCAGGTGAGTTTCCCTACTTCTGCTACATTCACTATGTGATGATGGGGGCAGTTATTGTCGAGGAGGTTGAACAGACACCGCCTGCTAAGACAGAGTAATAGCAAAAAATGTCAAAATGGATTAGTCGAATATTTCTTCTAACGGCCTTACTCTCCGTTGGTTTGTTTCTATCATCATTACCAGTATTACACGCTCAACAACAGAAGGAAGCACAAACAAAACCCCAGGTACAACAGGAACAGGCCATTCCCCTCCAGATATTACCCAAAGACAATGCAGGTAATGTTGACTGGGTCAAGTCATTGAGGCAAGGCATAATCAAACCCAAGGATTCTCTGGACCCCAAAAAACCTACCACACCTGTGATAGATCTTGATATAGTATTTAAGGTAAAGGGTGACTTGCCTGATGTGGTGTATCCTCATTACCCTCATACAGAGTGGCTTTCATGCAATAACTGTCATCCCAAGATATTTATTATGCAGGCAGGTGCAAACAAGGTCACTATGAAAAAGATCGAGGAAGGGCAATTCTGCGGCAGATGCCATGGAGTCGTAGCATTTCCGTTATCAAACTGCACAAGGTGTCATTCCAAGCCTAAACGGTAAATGGTTTCACCTGATCTCCACCGGCAACGTTATCAGAAATGTTACCCCTCCGTCCGGGCCCGGGCGGTTTTTGACATGTATATTCCCTTTATGACTGTCTATTATGCGGTGGACAATGGCCAGGCCAAGACCTGTTCCGGATGATTTGGTAGTGAAGAACGGGTTGAAAATATTTGCCATAATCTCCTGGGGGATTGAAGGCCCTGTATTGCTGAACTCAATAATAAGTTCAAGCGGCATTTGATCGGAAAGTCTTGATACAATATAGAGTACACCGCCGTTTTCCTCCATGGCCTGTTCAGCGTTTGCAAACATATTAATGAACACCTGTTTAAGTTGCTGCGGGTCTGCAGTTATGAGTGGAATATCCGGTAACAGGTCTGTTTTTATCCTGATATTCTTTGAGCTTAATGTATCCTTAAACAGAATAAAGACGTCTTCAATCACCTTATTAATATCTGTAGTTATGAATGCAGGCTTCGCTTCCCTTGCAAAGGCTAATATCTCCTGAAGTATGCGTTCTAAACGGCTTACTTCCTCATAAATGATTTCTGAATATTGTTTAACCTGCTCTCCTGAAACAGGCTTTTCTTTAAGCCTCCGTGCAAAACCACCTATTGAAACAAGCGGGTTTCTTATTTCATGTGCCATACTGGTAGCCATTTCACCGAGTGCCGCCATCTTTTCCTGCTGGATCAATTTCTCCTGCGCCTCTCTCAGGCTCTTATTTGTCTCCTCAAGATTAGAATATATCAGGGCATTCTCGATTGTTAAACCTGCCTGATTTGCAAACATCATAAGAAATCTCATGTCGTCCTCAGTTATTGGTCTTCTCGTTATGAGATTGTCTACGAAGATTGCCCCGATAACCTTTCCTTTTGCCATTAACGGGGCTGTGGCGAAACTCTCTGTCTTTATTATGTCGCGTAAGGCAGGGAGGACTCGGGGGTCGTCATTTGCGTTTTCAATTATATACCCCTGCTTTTCAAGGACAGTTTTTGCAAGTACACTTGTACCCCCTTCCACCGGAATTACCAGGCTTGTCGCCAGTTTATTAATATTGGATTCCTTGTGCATAACCATATCATTATCACTCAATATCCTGTCTCTGAGACTGCCTGAGGCAGGCTGACCGCTCCATAGCCTGTGCGCCTCCTCTCCACTGTCAGGCCCTATCCCTAACACCCCGCGTAACACGTTCTCTCTCTCGTCATAAAGGAATAACACGGCCCTGTTGAATCCCAGTCCTCCGCCAATTGTAACGCCGGTAAGTATAATATGAAGTAGTTTGTCCAGTTCAAGTGTTGTTCCCAATGTGCTGCTGATTTCATGCAGAATAGATAATTCCGTCACCCTCTTTATATTTTCCTCTGCCAATTGTTTTGTCTGTTCATACAGGCGGGCGTTTTCTATTGCTACTGCGGCTTGTCCTGCAAATGTAGAAAGGAACATCAGGTTTGATGAAGAAAAATTTGGCGCAGAGATTCTATTGGCAATTTCTATGGTCCCAATAAGCCGGTCTTTTACTAATAAAGGGACGCCTATAAGATTATTCAACCGCACAATAGTCCCTTTCCGGTCACTCTCATCAATAGTATCAAGCATAATGCTTTCTTTATGCTCACCAATCCAGCCTGTCGTACCCTCTCCAAGCTTGAATCTTAGTTGAGGTATTAAAGAATGGTCAGCGCCGTAAATAGATTTAGTAACAAGCTCCTGTGATTCATCATCATATAATGTAATGATCCCAAAGCCCCCTTCCAGTAAGTCGCATATCATACGCAGGACAGAATCGAGGACAAAATGGAGGTCAAGCACAGACGTAAGACCTTTCGAAAGAGAAAATAATGTATCCAATTCTCTTGCATTCTTTAATGTCTGCTGATAGAGTGTTGCATTCTCAATGGCTATAGATGCCTGGCTTGCTATGGTTGTCAGCAGTTGCTGGTCTTCATAAGTAAAGTTGGCAGACCCTTCACCATCTTCAGCAAATTTATCATACATCGTAATGGTGCCAATAATCTTATCCTTTGCCTTGAGAGGAACACCCAGCATACTGGAAGCTACTACCCAGTTAACTCCTATGAACTCAGGCGATAACTGTATGTCCGGTATCAGGAGGGGACTTTCTGTAGCTACAATCATTCCTGCCATCCCTTCACCTATATCAAGGTCTTTCAGTCTTTTTGCATCTTCTTCAGGCATGCAGTAGGCTTTAACCACTAACTTGTTTGTGTCCGGTTCAAGAAGCCTGAGGACGCCGCCTTTGGCCCGGATTACATATACACTGTTTTTAATGATGATCTTTAATATAGTTTCAAGATCCAAAGTAGATGTGATTGCCTGACCCATTTCATATAATGTTGTCAGCTCAAGCAGTCTGTGATTCATGTTCTGGTAGAGCTGGGCATTTCTGATAATACCCCCTACCTCTCTGGCTATTGTTGATAGCAGGGTTATCTCATCTTCTATGTAATCCTTCGGCTCCTCGGTCTGAACTGTAAGAACTCCGATGCATTTGTTCTGGACAGTAATCGGGACTGCGAGCATTGATCTGTACTTCTCCTCAGCAGTCTCGGGCACATATTTGAACCGTGGGTCAGTATGGGCGTCACGCAGGGCTACCGGCATCATTTCCTGTGCAACCCATCCGTTTATGCCTTCGCCCACATTAAGCATTGCTTTATCAATAGCCTTGTTATCAAGCCCTCTTGCAGCCTTCAGAGTAAGACTTTTACCATCTTTGTCCAGGAGCGAAACATAACAGCAATCAACCCTCATTTTCTCAGCAGTAGTGTTAACTATTGCATTAAGCCTTTCCTTAAGATCAAACGTTGAGTGGGCAAGCCTGCTGATTTCACTCAATATCTCAAGACTTAGTATCTCGGTGTCTATTTTCCCCATAATCTTTCCGGATTCTTCAGTCATCTTTTTTTACTCCGAAATTTTTAGCGAAATTTTTAGCGTTGCCAATTATACTAACAAAATTAACCTTTATGTGCAATGAAGGTCTTGCAACAGTGACGACTTCGTAAAAAGCCCATCTGCGGCGTTGCACTGCATCCTTCGTCACTGCGGCGTACCAAAAAGTACGCCTCATTCCTCAGGATTTGCGCGCCTTGCATATGGGCTTTTTACAAAGTCGTCCGTTGCATAGACTTTTTACGAGGCTGTCAACAGTATAATTGCAATCTAAGCGACGTTAAGTTATTATAAGAAAGATTATGAAGTTTATTGATGGAGAAAGAGTTCATTTTGTAGATAGAAAAGGGAGACAATATCCTCTTACCCTTTGTGCCGGTAAGGTGTTTCAGTTCAGTGGCGAGAAAATTCCTCACGATGAGATAATTGGTCAGGAGGATGGCGCTACAGTTACTCTATCAAGGGGCACTAAATTTATTGTCCTGAAACCTACTCTTTCAGAATACATCCTGAAGATGCCCCGCGGAGCTCAGGTAATATATCCAAAAGACATCGGGGTGATCCTTATGAGCGGCGATATTTACCCCGGCGCAACGGTGGTTGAGGCGGGTGTTGGCTCAGGTGCATTGACAATGGCTTTACTAAGGGCAGTTGGGGACCGTGGGGTCATAATTTCTTATGAAGTAAGGGAGGACTTTAGCAAAAGGGCACTCGAAAATATACAGCGTTATCACGGTAAAACAAATAATCTCATAATCAGGCAACAGGATATTTACGAGGGGATATTGGAAGAGGGTATAGACAGAATAATTCTGGATCTTCCGGAGCCATGGAGGGTCGTTGGACATGCAGCACAGTCATTAAGAGAAGGAGGCATTTTCCTTTGCTATCTTCCTACTGTCCTGCAGGTCGCCACAGTTGTAAAGGCATTGAAGGAAGCAGGTAAATTTATACAGGTTGAAACAAGTGAGACACTTCTTCGGACCTGGCATGTAGAAGACAATAGCGTAAGACCTGACCACAGGATGGTCGCTCATACCGGCTTTATAACTACTGCCAGGAAAACAAGAGTGAACTAGATTGATATTTTAAGATGGACATGGAGATATTAGAAGACGAATTTGGCGATATAATTCAGAAGGCACGTATGGGCCTTGGCCTTAGCATAAAACAGGTGGCTGAGAAGGCCGGTATACCTGTTTTATTATTAGAAGACATGGAATCATACCGGCACATACCTGTCGAAAGAGAGGCAGTGGCGATTGCCGGGGTTCTTGGCCTCAATCAGGGAAAGATCCGGGATATAGTTTCAGGAGCATGGCATCCTGAAGAGCTTCCGGCCGACCGGATATCTGATGTTATCATAATCACAGGTTCAATAGGAGCATATAAGGTAAAAGGTTATATTCTCTATGACAAGGACAGCAGGGAAGCTGCAATCTTTGATACAGCAAATGACAGTAAAGCTGTCTTAGGGAATTTAAGAGACAGAGGATTACAGTTAAGATATATTTTCCTGACGCATTGCCACTCTGACCATGTTGGCGGATTAATGGATATTTTCAATGCTACCGGGGCAGATATATGTATACCGGAAGGAGAGCCGGCTGCCGGCATCACGGATAATATGAAAAAAAGTGAATGTCCGGTTAAGGATGGATTTGAATTCAAGATAGGAATAAGTAAAATAAGGGCTATTTCCACATCGGGTCATACTCAGGGAAGTACTTGTTATGTTACTAAAGATTACTGTTTTTCAGGAGACACTTTATTTGCAGGTTCTATCGGAAGGCCATACAACTGTGAGGGATATGGTACGTTGATAAAAAACGTGAAGGAAAAGGTGCTGTCTTTGGGGAAACATATGCGTATATTTCCAGGGCATGGTCCCACTACTACTGTTGGAGAGGAGCTTGCCCACAATCCCTTTTTTTCATGAAGGATTTTTTATGGTGAAGAATTTACAACATAATGGTTTAACTAAGGAGGATATCAAGAGTCTCCTTGAAGATAACAAAGAACACGCATGTGAAGGAATTGGCAGAGACAAGATTTGTGTAAGGATAGAGGCCATAGCCAATCTTCCATCAAAATACGGACAATTTCAGGTAGTGGCGTTTTATAATAATAGTGATAATAAAGAGCACGGGGCTCTGATTCACGGGAATGTTGTGGATCAGGAAGATGTTATCCTGAGACTTCATTCTGAGTGTGTGACGGGTGATGTATTCGGTTCTTTAAGATGTGATTGCCATGACCAGCTTGTTACTGCGCTCCGTACTATTGGCAAGATGAAGATGGGGGTATTGATATATCTGAGGCAGGAGGGCCGGGGTATAGGATTTATAAACAAGATAAGGGCATATGCGCTTCAGGAAGAAGGACTTGACACTAAGGAGGCTAATATAGCACTTGGTTTTCATGATGACGAACGGGATTATAGTGTTGCCGCGCATATCATAAAGTCTCTTAAGATAAAATCAGTCCGGCTTATGACAAACAACCCTCAAAAGATTGCAGAGATGAAACAGTATGGTATTAACGTGACAGAGCGGATTCCATTAATTATTCCGCCAAATAAATACAACCGCTTCTATCTTGAGACCAAGGAAAAGAAATTCGGGCATCTTCTGGAAGGTGTAGCAGGCCGTTTTCAGGAGCAGATGGATGTTCCTTTATTTAAAAATAGAAAAATATAGATTGAAAAGGGGGTGATCCGGATGGCTCTATTGGACATTAGCGTAGTACCTGTAGGCACACCTTCGCCGAGCATAGGTGACTATATTGCAGAGGTAGTTAAGACATGCAATAAGGCCGGGGTTAAGTACAGACTTACTGATATGGGTACCATCATAGAAGGCCGGCCCGCAGATCTTTTCAAGATTGCCCTGAAACTTCATGAAACGCCTTTCAAAAAGGGTATAAAAAGGGTGATTACCAGCATCTCTGTTGATGACCGCAGGGACAAGAAGGTCAGGCTCGACGACAAGGTTAGTTCTGTAACAGCACGATTAACTAAATGATGAAACGTTCATGAGACCGGGGCTTACAAATGATGATGAAAATACCCTCTCCCTCAGGGAGAGGGGAAGGGTGGGTATTCCCGGCTCAAATATTCTAAGGTCCCCCCCGGAATGACTGCATGGCTTCATTGTATAATTCATCGGGATTATCTTTATACCGCGGTGAGAAATGAAAGATTACGAGTTCTTTAGCCCCTGCTTTTTGAGCCATATCGCCAGCCTGCCGTGCAGTAAGGTGAAATCGTTCTGACGCAATATTTATGTCTTTTTCAAGATAAGCCGCCTCACAATATAAGATATCTGAATCTCTGGAGAGTTCTACAATCTTCTCCTCATTTTCCCTGTTATAGACTGCATCAACTATATAAGACAACTTCTGTCCCTCTGTTATTGTGGCTATCTCATCTTTTAATTCACCTAAGGAGAATTCCTTACAACCCTCTGCACCACCACTTGCCGTAACCTCAAAACGCTCATCATCAGGAGCGCCTTCCCATAGCGCCTGCTTGAACCTCCTTAACCATGGGCCAACCGGCAGATTTAATCTTTCAAGTTTATCCCTGTTTATGTTGATATGAAACCTTTCTTTCAGGGCAAATGCAAGGGAAGGTATCTTATGGTCGAGGTGGGAGCAATTTATAGTGAACATCTCTTCTTCTAAAATAACTCCTGAGAAAGATGAGTTACCTGAATCGTGCCGTTTGAAACCATCACCCGCACTGAATTTTGTCATCTTTATAATGTCCGGAGTTACCTCTGCAACCTGCATGGTGAAAGGGTAGTCCTGCGTCAGATTCCATGTGTAGCCTCGCAGCTTCCCTTCGATGCAGTCAGTTATGCCAGGCGGACCGAATAGTCTAACCGGTTTATCACGGTTCAGAACAATTCTCAGGAGGTAGTCAAAACCAATGAAATGGTCCATGTGCATATGTGATATGAAGACATCTGTGACTTTCAGTAATTGTGAGGCATTCAGAGATGTGATGTCTCCCAGGTCGAACAGCAGGGCACGCCTGTCCCACTTAATTTCGATATAAAGACCGGGGTCATCAAAGGGACCGTTAATCAGAAAGGGGTGCATCAGAGGTTTCATGATCTCCCTTCGATGCCTCTTCAACAGCGGATTCTACCTCCTGCTCGAAGTCCTCTCCAAGTTCATCACCAAATTCCTTACCCATCTTTTTCATGATCCTTGCCATGCTTGCAGGATCATTTTCATCAACATCTCCCCATTTGGCAGGGTCAGCTAAGGACTCAAGCCTTGCCTCTTCAGACTTAGGAGCCGCGAATCGTGAAATGAGACGTGTAAGCTCACTGCTTCCGCAGTGACTGCAAACTGGTGGTTGATCCGGCCTGTTTAATATAAGGAGTGTCACCTTCTTCCGGCAATTATTGCATCTGTATTCGTAGATAGGCATTTATATCCCCTCATCACAATATTGTAATGAAAATTTTTTATAGTGGCAAGTCACTTTTCCATCCTGTGTCTTTGCATACCCTCCGGCACATACCACTTATGGATGTTATATCCTATGCCAATAGGAGCAGGTTCAATCCCATGGAACCTCGCATGTACAATAGGCAGGGCATCAGGGACATACAGGAACAGGTACGGGAGTTCATCAGCCAGTATCTCCTGAATCCTGAAGTATGCCTTTTTTCTTTCATTGATATCGAATGTCCGTCTTCCATTTTCTAATAGTTCATCCACTTCAGGATTGTTGTAGCTTCCGAAGTTAAACTCCTTTTCCTTTGTCTTACTCGAATGCCAGATGTCATACTGATCAGGGTCAAGCCCTATGCTCCACCCAAGGACTACCGCTTCGAACCTCCTCTTGTCAATAAACTCATTTATTAATGTGGACCACTCAAGCGCCCGTATCTTTACCTTAATGCCGATCATCTCAAGCCGCCACTGAATTATGGTGGCTGTTTTCATCCTGAGGGAATTCCCCATATTTGTAAGTATGGTGAATTCAAAAGGTCTTCCATCCTTATCCAGCAAACCATCACCATCCGTATCCTTCCATCCTGCATCCAGCAATAGTGTCTTTGACTTTTCAGGATTATACTCATATCTTTTTACATTGGGATTGTAAGGCCATGTGTCGGGAACATAAGGACCTGTTGCAGCCTTCCCAAGTCCGAACAGCACCCCATGAACAATCTCATCCTTGTCTACAGCATACGCTATAGCCTGGCGTACCCTTTTATCTTTGAACCACGGGTGTTTCAGGTTAAAGCCCATATAGGTGTATGAAAAGACAGGGTATCTGAATTTATTAAAATATTTTTCAAAGTATGCTGATTGAGTTTGTCTTGTATACTGAAGCGGCGTAAGCCCCATCCAGTCTACTCCACCGGCCTGGAGCTCTAAAAACATAGTAGCAGGATCCGGTATTACCCGATAGACGTATCTGTTAATATACGGTTTTCCTTCGAAGTAATTGGGATTGGATTCGAGAACTACTTCCGAACCAGGTGTCCATTTTGTAAGCTTGAATGGCCCCATACCAACAGGGTTCCGGCCCAACTCACTCTTTGTTATGTCCTTTCCCGCAAGCAGATGTTTGGGAAGGACAGGAAGGCTTCCCCAACTGCTGAGTGCAGGGGCAAATGGTTTTTCATATGTGACGCGAAATGTATACTTGTCCGGCATCTCTGCCTTTTTTACCTGTTTATAATCCTCGGAATATGCAGTAGGGGTCTTGTCATCTATTATTGTTTTGTAACCGAACATTACATCTTCTGCTGTAAACTCAACCCCATCTGTCCACTTCACCCCCTTTTTCAGGTGAAAGGTTATTACAAGACCGTCTTTTGAAATATCCCACGACTCCGCAAGATCTCCTGTGAGTGTAAGGTCTTTGTCATATTTTACAAGGCCATTAAAAATGAGACCTGCTACTGCATGGGATGCGCTGTCTCCGGCGAGCATGGGGATAAGAATGCTTGGTTCCCCTATCGTACCTTCTACCAGAGTATCGCCATAGGCGGGTTTATGATCAGTAACTTCTTTTGCACCGGCTGCCCCGGGAATATTTTCTGAGACACGCTGACAAGATGAGTTTGATAACAGCAGGAGAATAATAAGTGTTATGAAAATCCTTCGCATCATTTTCTACGGTAAAAAGTAAAATGCAATCGCCAGTATAATATAGACTGCCACTAATTGCACACCCTCCATCCAGTTTGATTCACCATCCATTGATATGATGCTTACTATTCCAACTGCCAATGCTATTGATACCACCTCGAATGTGCTGAATAATAAATTCATTGGCCGGCCGAATGCGTGACTTGCAAAGACAAGAACCGGTGCTACGAATAGGGCAATCTGAATGCTTGACCCAACGGCTATATTAATTGCAAGGTCCATCTGGTTTTTTGCAGCTACAAGCAGGGCGGTGCTATGCTCTGCAGCATTGCCTATTATAGCAACAACTATTACACCGACAAAGATATCAGTAAGCCCCAGGGCTGCTGCTGTATGCTGAACAGAACCAACCAGAAACTCACTCATGACGGCAATAATGCCTGTTGCCGCCAGCAGCACCAGCACTGACTTCCTCTTGCTCCATCCTGATACGCTGAGCGCTTCATCCTCAAGTTGTGCGGTTTTACCGGCATAAAGGTGCTTATGTGTACGTAACGTGAATACAAGGCTAAGGATATAAGTCACAAATAAGACAATAGCGATCTCAAGGCTGAGTTCCTTTTCCTGTTCTACATAGGCACTGCCGACAACAAAGTGAAAGATAGCAGGGACGACTAACCCTATAGCACTTAGTGTTAACAGGGTAGCCCCCATCCCGGCAGCGGTGCGGTTAAAGGTTTGCTTTTTAAACTTAACACCGCCAACAATTACACTGAGCCCCATGACTAAGAGGATATTGCCGATGATTGAGCCGGCTATGGATGCCTTGACCATATCATACATCCCTTTTTGCATGGCCATAAGCGCGATGATCAGTTCTGCTGCGTTTCCGAAGGTTGCATTTAACAAACCTCCGGGGCCGGCTCCCAGGGAGTGGGATAAATGCTCGGTTGCTTTTCCCATTAATCCGGCAAGTGGTATTATTGCCAGGGCTGATGCAATAAATATCCATACATGTCCGGCATGCATCACCTCAAGGACAATGCTGACAGGGACAAATACCAGCATTAGATTCAGCGGATTAATTGTCACAGGTATCTATTATCATCCATATATTGAATCACCGTCAAGAGATGTATCCACGCTTTGGTGAAAATATCAGGGAAAGAAAAAACATGGCTGAAACGAAAAGCACAGTTGTTGCACCGGAAGGGAGGTCAAGCCAGTAGGAGAGAAAAACTCCTCCGACAGAAGCCGTTATTCCTATCACGGCAGAATATAAAAACATTCTTATCATGCTGAAGGTTAACTGATATGCTGCTGCTGCAGGTGTTACTATCAGTGCAAATACAAGGATGGCGCCAACAGATTTAAGGGATATGACGATGGTAAGGGCTATCATTGTAAGTAGAAGAAATGAGAGCCATCCTGCAGCTATGCCGCTCGCCTGAGCCATCTCTTCGTCAAATGTGATAAAGTGGAATTCCTTGAAAAAAAGATACACTAAGGATAAAACTGCTAATCCTAAAATAAGTATTATGGCTAAATCGCCCTTTGTCACAGACAGTATACTTCCGAACAGATAACCATAAACCTCGGCATTGTATACCTTCATGAGACCTATGAATAGTACAGCCAGGGCCATAGTAAGCGAATAGAATATACCAACTGATGCATCCAGCTTCAGATATCCCTTCCGGTTCAGATAACCCACAATCCATACTGTTAAGAGGCTGAATACTATAGCAAAGGAGAGAGGGTTGTAATTGATCAGGTAGCCCAGAGTAACACCGGCAAATGCCGCGTGCGATGTGCCGGCGCCGATAAATGTCAGGTTCCGGAGGATTACAAAAACGCCGATAATGGAACATACCAGTCCGATTATGACAGAAGCAATGAGCGCCCTCTGTATGAATTCAAATGAGAGCATCTCAAACATAGTGATAGTCTCCGACTATTACATATGTTCCTCCCCCTTTTGTTGTAACTACTACCTGTTTGCCGTATATAGCTGTTAGTGTCTTTTCATTAAGTACATCCGCAGGTGCGCCAATTGCATGTAGTTGTGTATTTATTAATGCCATCCTGTCTACATACGGGCTAATCATGTTTATATCATGGGTAACAAGGAGAACGGTCAGCTTGAGGTTTTTCTGAAGATTCGATATAAGCCTTATTATACTGTGCTGGGTTGGTGTGTCTATGCCTGTAGTGGGTTCATCCATAAGCAGGACTTCAGGTTGCTGAACAAGGGCACGTGCTATTAAGACTCTCTGTTGTTGTCCGCCAGACAGATGCCCAAGCGGGGCATCCGCGTATCCGTCCATTTCTACTTCTCTGAGGGCATGTTTAACAAGTTCTCTATCATCGTTTGATGGTCTTCTGAGCAGACCGATAGAGCTGTATCTGCCCATCATTACTGTCTCCATTACAGTTACAGGAAAGTTAGGGTCTATCTGCCCTTTCTGGGGAATATACCCTATCTTTGCCTTATGCCGGCACCGGAGCTTATGACAGGCACAATCAAATATCTGAACAGACCCATGAGTTGGACGTATAAGACCAAGAATGGATTTCAGCATGGTAGTTTTACCGGAACCATTTGGGCCAATAATACCTACAAATTCGCCCTGAAAGATTTCAAGATTGATGTCTGTTAAAGCTGTTCGCCGTTGATAGGCGATTGTAGCATGCGAGAACCGGATGATTACATTGTTACTCATTTACTTTAAAGCCTCAGCCAGCAGGCCCGCATTATACTTCATCATCTCTATGTATGTTTCTGTGCCAGGGAGCCCTCCCGGTATTGGGGTAAGCGTAACGATTTTTACTTTCGTCTCATCTGCTATTGCCTTGGGAACTTTGGGATTTAACTGTGGTTCTGATACTAAAGCCTTGATGTTTTCTGCTTTTATCTTTCTGATCAGATCTGCTATATGTCTTGCCGAAGGTTCTGTCCCTACCTGAATCTGGATGTTATCTACTATCTGCAGATTAAACCTCTGTGCGAAATAAGGCCATGCAGGATGGTGCGTAATAATCCTGCGGTTCTGAACAGGTTTTAATTTTCTTTCAATATCCTTACGCATCAGGTCTATCTTCTTATAATATTCGGACTGATTAGACAGATAATATTTTCGTCCTTCGGGATCTATCTTCGACAGTGTATCAGTAATATGCCTTATCATACTCTTTGCACGTTCCGGATCAAGCCATATATGGGGATTTCCCATATGGCTGTCATGACCGTGAGTGTCTACCTCTTCGTTTCTTAATAAAGGAATTCCATTTGATGTTGTTACTACGACCAATTTGCTGTTAGATGCGTTCCTGACAAGAGATGCGACCCATACCTCAAGGCCGAGACCTATTTCTACGAGCACCTGCGCTTTTTTAACAGTTATTATATCGCTTGGTTTTGGTGAATATGTATGTTCGCTCTCCAGTCCTGAAAGGAGACTACGGACTTCAACTCTGTCACCGCCGATATTCCTTACAAAATCTTCAAGGATGGTAAGAGTGGTAACGACCTTTATCTTCGGTGGCGATGATGCATTTGCATTTATAACGGTACTATTTAATAAAAGAAAAATAGTCGCTATTGCGAGATATCTGGAAATAACAGAAAACTTCATATAATTGTCAGACAACTATAACACAATCAGATTTAAAAAATAAGGTGCATACCTTAATCTTGTCCTTGTTATGATTAATTTGATTGGAATATCAGACAATCAGACTGTCATAGAATGTTATCTGTTTTTGCAGCCATGATAAAGTCATTTTCTGAAAGGCCTTTTATGGCATGAGTCCAAAGTTCTACCTCGACCCTGTTATAATGAATGCAGATATCAGGATGGTGACCCTCTTCTTCAGCCAGGCTGGCCAGTGAGTTTACAAAGGTCATGGCCTCTTTGAAATTCCTGAACTTGAATGAACGGAATAAATGCCCCTCCCTTAATGACCATAAAGGGACTTCTTTAAGGAGAATATTTATTTCAGACTCTCCCATAGAAGGGGTTCCGCCTTCACAGGGTAAACACCTTTTTTCGATTAAGTTCATCTTACACACCTCCTTCCCCTTAAGTGATATTGAAAACTATTATTAATTAAATTATGGGACTCTGAAAACTGTTTGTCAAGAACTGCCGGGTGATGTTTAATAGGATTAATATTTGTGTTATTGACAGAGGTTGATTTGTTGGAATATATTGAGTTTTATGATGGTCAAACTTAAGGGGGTAATCAATGGATGATATAGAAAAGAT
>Ga0209211_10007807_pt1 | contig 14880 bp, 17 predicted proteins | sample RifGroA2_FD_183992 | JGI IMG/M metagenome (GOLD analysis project Ga0209211, IMG submission 183992) | Groundwater microbial communities from Rifle, Colorado, USA - Groundwater A2 (SPAdes) (version 2) | ecosystem: Environmental > Aquatic > Deep subsurface > Groundwater | place: Rifle, Colorado... | reverse complement strand
TCCAGTCCCTGGCTTTAAAGAAAGATTCTAAATTTAAATTGGAAGGGCCCTGGAAGAAATTTCGAGGAAAACGCAGCGGCCAAAAGGTTTATGCGGTAGATTTTGCCTGGGTTTACAGCAACCTTTCGGTATTATTTCATCACGGAGGGCATGGCTATGTTCATGAATTTATTCCGCTGGACGAAATCTGGGTAAGTTATAATCATCACTCTTCCTGCAAGTGCAAAAAGATTCGAAAAGACAATTTGGTTTCAGAACGATATTTTGAAAGCTCCCTTAGGCATGAATTAATGGAATTGGCGCTGATGAAACGAGGCCTCGATTACTGGGCGGCGCATAACCAAACTCTGGACAAAGAAAGGGAATGGGGTCTGCTGGAAGATCCTTACACTGAGAATTATCAGCCGCTGAAATAATTAATTTTAGGCAAGGCATTATTACATTAAGAGCAGAGCCGCCCAGACTTAATACTTACAATTTAAGTAAACTTTTTTAAACCGCTTCCCTTTCTTACCACTATGTCCTTGGAAAAGCTGGGTTTGAAATGCGGGATTGAAGTTCATCAGCAGTTGGAAGGCCAAAAATTATTCTGCAGCTGTCCGACCTTATTGAGGGATGATGCCCCCCATTTTAGGATCTCCAGAAAACTGAGAGCCAGCGCCGGCGAATCCAGAGAAGTGGACATTGCTGCCCGGCAGGAACAGTTAAGGAATAAAACGTTTATCTATGAAGGATATCATGATACTACCTGCCTACTCGAAGGCGATGAAGAGCCGCCTCAGGCTCTAAATAAACAAGCTTTATACACAGCGCTGCAATTTTCCAAAATTGTTAACGCAAACATTTCGCCAATTATTCCGGTGATGAGAAAAATTGTTGTGGATGGTTCTAATACTGCCGGATTTCAAAGAACGGCTTTAATTGCCAGAGATGGCGAGGTTAGCACTGCTCTGGGCAAAGTTAGAATAACCAACATTTCCTTGGAAGAAGATTCAGCTAAGATAATTGCTGAAGGAGCTGACTTTAAAACATACCGGCTGGACCGTTTGGGCATCCCGTTAATTGAAATTGGAACCGCGCCGGATATCAAAACCCCAGAGCAGTGCCAGGAAGCAGCCCAAAAATTGGGATTAATTTTAAGATCATTGCCAGGAATTAAACGAGGATTGGGCAGCATCAGGCAGGATATTAATGTCTCGATCATTGGCGGCACGAGAGTTGAGATAAAAGGCGCGCAGGATCTGAAACTAATTCCTCTGATCGTGGAACTGGAAATGAAGCGGCAGGAAGAACTGATAAAAATCAGAAATGAATTGGAGCAGTTAAAATTAGCATCGCCAAAATTACATGACCTCACCTCCTTGTTGGCTAAATGCGATTCCAAGGTTATTCAAAGAACATTGCAAAATAAAGGAAAAATTCTGGCTATAAAATTAACTGGCTTGCGGGGTTATTTAGGGCGAAAATTGCAGCCGGATTATCGAGTGGGAACGGAGTTGGCTGGAAGGGCTAAAATTAAGGCCGGAGTGGGAGGAATCTTTCATTCCGATGAATTGCCTAATTATGGGATTGCTAAAGAGGATGTGGATAAAATTTCCAGAGAGTTAAAATGTGTGGATAAAGATGCCTTCGTGTTGGTGGCTGACGCGGAAAACAAAGCCAAATTAGCTCTGGAGGCAGTCTATGAGCGAACGGCAGAGCTGATGAAAGGAGTGCCTGCGGAAGTGAGAAAAGCTAATCCTGACGGGAGCACTTCCTACTTAAGGCCGATACCAGGAGCCGACAGAATGTATCCGGAAACGGATGTTCCCTTAATTTTCCCGGAAACGGATACCATCCAACTGCCGGAGTTGCTGGAAGAAAAGATCGCCCGCTTTCAGGAAAAATTAGGGCTGGGCAAAGATCTGGCGGCAGCGGTAACCAGATCGGAATGGCTGGAATTATTTGAAGATTTGGCAATTAAATATCCTTTGCAAAAACCGGCCTTTATCGCTGAAACTTTAGTCAGCACACCATTGGAGATTAAAAGAAAGTATGGATTAAATCCAGAATTATTGACGGAAGATAATTTCAGATCGCTGTTTATGTATCTGGATAAAAATAAAATTCACAAGGATATTGTCTTAGATGTGTTAATTGACATGATCCGGGGAACTTTTAATATTGAACATTACTTTACTTTGGGAACTGAAGCCATCCACAAAAAGTTAAAGGAAATTGTTGATAAGAACAAAGAAGCGCCGTTTGCCGCCTTGATGGGCTTGGCCATGAAAGAACTGGCCGGGAAAGCTTCCGGGAAATTTATTTCTGAAGAACTGAAGAAGATATTAGAAAAGAATCATTAGGATTCATTTGTCAAAAAATCAAATCTCAATATCCTTCCTTAAATCTCTTTTTGGGGCATAACTCCGGTTTCAATTTGCCATAACAACTCCAAGCTGTATTAGGCGAGCCATAAGCAGCCTTAATGTACCTTAACATGCCAATGGCTTCTTCCCGGCAGTCGCCAATGCCTGCCCTTCCGGAAGGATAATACCGATCTACATTTTCTGGCTGCAGCTGCCCCAGCCCGGTAGCATGCGAAGGCGCAATGGATTCATAATTGCGAATTTTTTCATGCGCAACTTTCCAATAATCGCGATTATTTTGCGCAGAATTTCCCCGTTGGTCTTTAATCGTATAATTTGGTATCCCGACAATCCCATTGGACTCTTTCTGCAAAATGGAATGCAGCCCAGGAGAATATGCCCAGCTTCGCGGCACACCAGCTTCCGAAGCTGCCTCAGAAAATAAGTATTTGGCTTCAGATGAAAAGGGCCGGTATTGAGCCAGACAGGAGTTCTGGGTAAGTTGCTGATTAACTGGATCGGGATTAACAGAATCAACTGTAGAAGGGATCTTAGCGTAAGTGCTTACAACCAGCAAAGCCATCTGCGCATACCAACTCATCTTCAACACCCTCTTTTTGAATATCTTTAATTTCAAGGCGTTAACCTATTCTTAAGCTTTCTTGGAGTTAATTATTACTTCTAGTGCTTTTTAAGCTAAATTTTACCAAAAAAGCAAAAAATTGATGGAGATTTTGCTCAAAAATAACCCAGACAGAATACCACTCAACAGTGTCAATCAGATAAAAAGATTTAAATGCAGGATGATTTATTTCATGAGAAGTCGTCTAAAACCAGGCAGTTTGCTCTAGGGATGTCAAAAAAATCAAATGAATAAGGTCCAATATAAGGTCCAATTATTGTCGCCGGCAGGAACGTTTGCAGCGTTAGTGGCGGCAGTAAGCAATGGCGCTGATGCTGTGTATCTTGGCTCAAAATTATTTAATGCCCGAAGATTAGCGGGAAATTTTAATAATGAAGAACTCAAAAAAGCCTTTCAGTATGCCCATCTTCATCATGTAAAAGTATTTTTAACTCTCAACACGTTAATTAAAAATCAAGAGATAAATGCTTTTCTCAACCAAGTAAGTATTGCCGAACACTATGGAGTTGATGCTTTAATCCTGCAGGATTTGACTTTTGCTCCCCTGATAAAATCGTATTTTCCCCGAATGCAGATTCATGCTTCCACCCAAGCTACGATTATGAATTCTGCTGCCGTTCATTATTGGCAGAAGGATGTTGATGTCTTTATTTTAGCGCGGGAATTAACCAAGCAGCAAGTCCGAGAAATTTATGATAACACGCAAGCGCATTTGGAAGTATTTGTCCATGGACATTTATGCATTTCTTATTCTGGGCAGTGCCTGATTTCTTCCTTAATCGGCAAACGGTCAGGAAATCGCGGATTGTGCGCCAGTTCCTGCCGGAAACAGTATAATGGCGATAGTTATTTGCTTTCAGCCAAAGATTTGTGTATGATTAAAAATGTTAAAGACGTCTTGGAAAGCGGCGCCAGAACAATTAAAATTGAAGGGCGGATGAAATCGCCAGAATACGCAGCTACCGCTACCAGGCTCTATCGCCGCCAATTAGATTATTATTATAACCTGAAAAAGGTTAAAGTTACAGATGAAGACATTAATGATTTAAAATTAACTTTCAACCGGGAAGTTACAGATGAAGACATTAATGATTTAAAATTAACTTTCAACCGAGAATTTACTTCCGGTTATTTTAACCACGAAACTAAAATAGTTGATCCGGTCATTCCTTCCAAGCGGGGAATTTTTCTGGGACAAGTTCAGAATGGATATTTAGAATTAAAAGAAAATATTGAATTATTTGATGGGTTATCCTGCGTATATAAAGGAAAGAAAGAGGGAGATTTTGTAAAAAAAATAGTTACTCTGCAGGGCAGAGAAATTATTAAGGCCGAAAAAGGAATGACGGTAAAATTGTTTATTCCTGGATTTATCCCTGGGGCTCAGGTATATCTTCTTTCTCAACATCAGGGAAAGAATTTGCTGGGTGAAAACAAAAAAGTAAAGATTTCATTAAAATTAGAGATCAAAGAAACAGAAGTACCAAAGATAACCATAACTGTAAAAGATAAAAAAATTATCTATTTGTTAAACAGCCCGGCCAGTAAAGCCTTAAAACATCCGCTGGCTGAATCAGATCTTAAACAGCAATTGGAAAAATTCCGCAGCGATATTTTCTTACTGCAGAATATTGAAGTTAGCACTGATTGTTCTTTCATTCCCAAGAGCGAATTAACCCTGTTCAGAAAGGAATTAGATTCCTTATTGCTCGATGAACTCGCGCCGATAACTTCCGAACAGAAAAAAATAGAACCGCCTTTATTTAAAGCCTCAGCCGGAACAAAGAGAATACTGCAGGTACGAGTCTATTCTAAAGAAGACGCCCTTCTGGCAGTTAAAGCCGGCGCTGACGTTATTTATTATGATGCCCTGGCCGCCGATGCCGCAGAGGCCGCTGCAGAAATTAAAGGAAAGGCCGCTTTTTTTCTTTATACGCCCATGGCGCTAACCGATACTGAGGTTCAACACTTGCAGCAAATAGTAACTAAAATAAAACCCAATGGATTAATGGCCAATAATGTTGGCGTTTTGGAACTGGAGTTTGCCGGAGAAATTATTCTTGGGCCTCAGATGAATATCTTTAATGGCCAGCAGTTAGCTGTTTATGGCCATCCGGCTGTTGCTTCCTTAGAATTAAATTTAACCGAACTGGCGGCTTTTGTCCAGAAAGAAAAATTAATTTATTATGCTCACGGCCGGCCGGTGGTAATGACTTTCAAGGAGGAATTTAACACCAGTTTATTAACCGATAAAAAAGGATACACTTTTCCGTTAAGAAAAACTAACCACAGCACTGAAATGCTGTATTCCAAGACCCTAGCCTTATTGCAGCACACCCAGAGATTACTCGATGCAGGAATTACCCAATTGTATTTGGATTTAGAGAAAGATGTATTTCAGATAGTTGATTATTATAAGAAAGTATTGCAGGGAAAAAATCCGTCTGCTGGAAAATTAAAGCGCAATGCGACCATCGGCAATTTGGCCAAGGGCGTGATGTGAAGAAGTTCAGTGTAGAAATAGCGGCAGAAGTTATGAATAGAGACTTTGAAATATACAAAAGGAAAACTATCCCTTTGTATATACAAAAGGCACAAAATTCTGTTCGGAATTTTGAGTCTTTTGGTATGGCCGGGATCTTGTCAGGAACAGATCCAAAAAATCAGCAAAATCTCTATTTTTCAACATTCTCTAAACTGTTCTATCCTTTCCAAGGCATGTAATATCTTTTAAGTAGTAAAAAATAGAAAGGTTTATAATTATCGACCCAATAAACAGATTATGACTAAAACTTACGGTGTAATCTCTGATCTGCATGGAGTAGACATTCGCGTAGTTCCACCGGCAATTGGAATTTTAAAACACGAAGGGATTGATGCGCTGGTGTTAAACGGCGACCTGATTGGAGAACGGTCAGGACTGGATCCAGCCGATTATTTTGCCGCTCTTCTGGAAATTGTCGGGAACTGCGGTCTGGAAACTTATGTGTTAATGGGCAGCCATGAAGAAGTCGGCCTCTGCGAGCCCATTCTGGATTATTTCACCAGCAAACATGGAAATATCGTTAATACTTTGCGCCAGCGAAAAATGGAAACTCCCGACCATCATCTGGTTTTTTTGCCTGGGTCTGACTGGAGATCTGGAAATGCTGTCAATCGTGGATATGCTTTAGATCATCAAAACCAAACGGGTGTTTATTCTACCGAAGCCGGTTTAATCTATGTTGTCAATATAAATGATTTACGGCAGTTAATTACCGATCCGGAAAAGACACTTGTTTTCAGCCACGTTCCGCGAAAATTTGCTAATCCGGAAACCTGTGTGGATATGGCTGAGTTCTGGGAAGCGCGGCAGCAATTTGAACTTCAAGGACTGGTTTGTAAAGCAGGCAGTATTTTTCCTGGGCCAGTTGGCTCTCATTTAGCTCAACAAGGCGCGCCCATAAAGTTTAAAAGAGAAAATCGAGGAAATAAATTTCTAGCTGAGGTATTTGAGCAAACAGGAATCAGAAAAAATATTACCGGGCATTTTCATGAATCGGCCGGGCGAACCCATGATGAGGAAGGGAAAACTGTAGAAGAAGGATTATTTGTATCTGATCTGTTTTATAATGCCTCCTGCCTGGACCGGCTGATGGTGGGAATGGTTTCTGTTGATGGAACTAAAGCCGCTTACGAAAATATCAACCTGCAGGAGTATTTTAGATAGCTGTTCTAAACGAATATAACCAACCCAAAGTAACTATCCAAAGTAACTATCCAAAAAATCCCATGACTTCCACTACCCTAGAAAATTTAGTAAAAGGAACGGCTATAACCGGGCTGGCTCTTATAGGATCAGAAGCCGCTCCGGAAATAATCCCTTCGGCAGTTGCCATTATCCCCGCAGTTATTAGGGCTATAGCTCATTCAGAAAAAGCTTACACGCTAATTGGCCTGGCTGCATCTTACGTTCTAGCTAAAAGGTCTCAACGCAAATCAGAAATAAAATTAAGTCCTTTTGAAAAGGTAATCGCGGGAGGAGTTATCTTTTCCACAGCTTTGTCTTTAGGAGATATTTTAGCCCGGCAAGTTCCTTCTCTGCCGGCAGCCGTTCAGGGAATTTATGAATCCTGCTATACCTTGGGAGGAATCATAACCGGAAGCGTCATTTCAACCTTAGCCTGCTCTTCTCAATCCCTTGCTGAAAAATTAAGAGCCAGAGCTAAACAATGGAAAAATACTCTGGCTCAGAACTATTTCAATACTGCTGCCAGAAAAGTTACTGCAGCTACCTTGGCTTTAGGCTTATCAGTTTACTCTCTTTTGCCGGAAACAACTAAAGCCAGAATCCATCTGCGAAATGCTGTTTCTAGGTATGCTTTTATCTCCACTCCTCCCTCGGACAGTAATTCTGCCAGAAAATGGATTTATGAAACGTATAGTCCAGATTTAGCTGCAGCTGAAACAGAAACAGGCATCAGCCGCTACGTTCTAGCGGGGATAATCTTTGTGGAATCGCGGGGAAACCGTTATGCTGTTTCCTGCACGGGAGCTGCCGGAGTGATGCAGATTGTCCCCAGCACAGCAGCTGATTACGGCCTGGATCTGGGATTAGGAGTTAAAAGCGGATTTTACAAAAACAAACTCCTCAAAAATATCCGCTGTGACGGAAAATCCTGGAACGTTTCCCGAGAATGCCGGAGGAATGCTGAACGCCACTGTGATTTTGCCTGGGATGAACGGTTTTATCCGGAAAAAGCTATTCCTGCCGCCGCGCGGTACCTGTCTGATTTAATGAATGGCTCTAAAAAGAGAACTGTTCAGCAGGCGCTGTATATTTATAGCGGAAAAAATGCCGGATATTCCCCAACAGTTCTGGCTGAGGCAAAGAGAATTCGGAAGTTTACTGAACAGGAAACTCATTAACACCAAAAACGGCATCCTCAAGTTGTAAACTAGATGTAAACTAGAATTATTTAAATATAGTAATCTTTTAATCTCTAACTATGGCCAATAAATTGTTTAAAATATATGCCGCCGGGATGATTGCCACTGCTGTAGTTGGTTTGGGCGCAGTATTGTTAATTCCCAAACTAAGCCGGGAATATTCCTCTGGATTAAGTTTAGCCTGCCGAACAGTTCAGCAGCCAGAACGAGAAGAATGGAATGATCTTTGTTTAAGGAGGAACAGCCAGCACATTGATCAGAAATTATTTGAAACAATTGAGCAGAAGCGAACGCAGAAACTGAACACTAATGGCTGCGATCCTGACCAAGAGCATTGGTACTGCATATTAGACCATCAAACTGGCAGATATCAGCCGCTGTTTTTTGGACAATAAAGTTATTTTATGACTGGGAGAGACTTTTGGTTGATCAACAATGATCATCATAAATTAAAGAAAATCCTGAAAAGCAGCTACAAGAAATACAACAAGGATTGTATTTCTGTACCGAAATGAAGTATTCTCTTCATTTCATTTAATACAATGAAGCTAATACCATGAAGCCGCTGATGGAAAAAACAGCAACTGCTGCCACGATAATTACGGTTATTATCTTTCTGGTGCTGTTAAGCTACAAATTTAGCCTGGCAATAACACCGTTAACTATAGAGCAGAAACAAGTGATGCAGTTTCTTCAGGAAAAAGCTGAACTGTCCTCGGATTATACTTCTCTGGAAACTGCTCATCTGCAAGACGTAAAAGAGGTTATGGGTTGGGCAGATGCTTTGTTTTTAATTTCAGTCTTGCTGCTGTTTTTATTTTCCTGGCATTTCAAAATTAATTACAACCAATTAAAATTAGGCAAAATCATGCAAACAGCGGGATTAATTTCCCTCTTCACGGCAGGATTAATTTTATTATTAATGCTGTTAAGTTTTCAATTTACCTTTACTCTGTTTCATCAGTTATTTTTTCCTCAAGGCAACTGGCAGTTTGCCGCGGATTCGCTTCTGATTCAGACCTTCCCAGGGAGCTTTTTTACAGCCATCGGCCTAAAAATATTTTTTATAGCCATTTCATTTTCAGCAATCATATACTTTATAGCCCGAAGATTTAAATAACGCTGGTTTTTGGATAGTGGAAAATGAAATATGTTCTACCTTTAGTTTGGGCAACCTTAGCCGCCTGCGGGCCGAAAGGAGAATATTCTGCTCCAGTCCAGCCAGCAGTTGAGCGGCGATCAGAAGCCGATGTAATGGGCCGGCAGACCGTAATGGTAGCCACTGAATTTGCCAGGCAGGCTGATTGCGAGAAAAAGGGCCAAGAGGTTCTCGATTGCCGGGGGGAAATGCCTCTTTCGCCCTTGTTAACGGTAGTGCGCGCTGTTTATCAAGGCAATAATGTTACACTGGAAGTTGTCCCGAATTATAATGGCAGAATGGCCGAGATAGAAACTCCCACGGGAGAAATCAAGCCGGGAAAAATAGAAACGAGGCAAATTATCGTCGCCAGAATTGATCCGCCGGAACAATTGTACCGTCAGATTAAAGGCAAGTTAACACTATATGACTATAACCCAGAAACCAATGAACTGGAAGCAGCTAAGGTTATTGATATTTCCAGATGTTTTTGCCCGGATGGGAAAGAGTTTCCGCCGACTATTGATGGAAAGTGCGTTCTTCCTGTGAAAAATAAAGAACAAATTTAATCTAGAAAAGCCAGGCATTTGACTAACCAACCTAAATTTTCTACTCTTCAATGCTCAATAAAGTTAAAATAGATTCTGCCTTAAAACAAGTAAATGACAGACAACCTAAATTTTCTACTCTCCAATGCTCAATAAAGTTAAAATAGATTCTGCCTTAAAACAAGTATATGGCAGATAAACCGTTAATTGTTCTAAACTTTAAACTATATCCTGAAGCTGCCGGCCGGAGAGCTTTAGTTTTGGCGCAAAAAATTGCTAAAATAAAAAAGAACGGCTATGAAATAATTGTTGTTCCTTCTCTCACTACTATGAAAGAAATAGCCGACAAAACTACCTTAACAGTCTTTGCGCAGCATGTTGATCCGGTGCCGTTAGGCGCTTATACTGGTCAAATAGCCATGGATGAATTGAAAGAATTGGGAATTAATGGCAGTTTGATTAATCATTCTGAAAGAAAAGTTTCTTTATCTATAATCAGAGATACGTTAGAATTAGCCCGACAGAAAAAATTCACCTTGATTGTTTGCGCCTCCTCTTTATCGGAGGTTAAGAAAATCGCTTTAATGAAACCGCCTTATTTAGCTTACGAACCATCGGAATTAATTGGAGGAGATCTTTCCGTATGCGAAGCCCAGCCGGAAGTTATTGTAAAAGCCGTAGAGATAGTTAAAGCCCTTAGTCCAGACACTAAAGTATTATGCGGGGCTGGAGTAAATAAAAAAGAAGATGTGAGCCAGGCTTTATTATTAGGCGCAGAAGGGGTTCTCATTGGACATGCGGCGCCTAAAGCTAAAGATCCTAAGAAATTTCTGGAAGAATTGTTGTTGTAGGACGGGATTAGTTTAGATAAGAATTCTAGTGTTTAGATATGCTGTGTTGCATAAATACGAAATAAACAATCAATAATTACAGAAAGTCAGAGTTTGATTAAAATATTTTAGCGATTTTTGATTAAAAGTTGAATTATGCAACACAGCACAACAAATGAAAAGCTTTTTAAAAGAGCTGGGGTTTTAAGAACATTAGAGCGAAGTAGAGGAGTCTGGAGTCCTCACTGGGCTCATATCAAAACTACGGTTTTGGCGGAAACCCAGGGATCGCTGGTTCAAATCCAGCCTTCGCTATCCTTATTAATAATATTCTTGTTAAATGCTGTGTTGCATAAATGCGAAATAAACAATCAATAATTACAGAAAGTCAGAGTTTGATTAAAATATTTTAGCGATTTTTGATTAAAAGTTGAATTATGCAACACCGCACTTGTTAAAATGGTCGATTTAAAATGTAGTTGTCCAGTAACTGAGGAGGGAACATTTATTACCGGTAAACACTCTAAAACAACAGGATGTCCAGTACGCATTGAATTAGAGAATATGCATCCTTTTTGTATAAGCACTGCTGTTAATGGGGTGAATCTTCTCCGTTATAAGGAATAAATAATTTTAAAACGTCCGCAACTGGATCAAAAAACTCGCTAGATACTTTTTCACCCAGCATTGTTCTCATTACTCTGGTTTCTACTGTTTCTTGAGCAGCTGCAGGAGACGGCAATTCGTATATGTTACTTAAATCCCTTGGTTCTAAATCTTGCGCTAAACTGGGAAGATTGGGCTTATAGGTTTCAGCCCGAAAATTATCTTGAGCTAAGCCGGTGCCTTCTTCTAACTTAATTTGTGGCAATAAAAGTTCCGTTCTTTTATCATCAGAACCTAAAGAATCATAACAGTCTAACTCCACATCACCCATAACACGATCATCCAATAAAGGCGGCGGCTCTTCTTCGCCAACCAATGATTCTATCATATAAATTAGTTCACGTTCCGGTTGTAATAACCTTAACCTATAAGTTATAGTAGCGCGCTGATATATAAAGTTTTCTTCAGGGTATTTAACTGACGCTATAAACTACTTCTTTCTTGCCGCCGGCATAAGCTTGAAACAGGATTTCCCGAACTGTTACAGTAACTCCGTTCTTAAAGGTTGCCGAATCCCCAGCCAATTGCTCTTCTGCGGCCCTAGCCTCAATTGCACCCGATCAGCTTCAATAGCATAAATAGTTAGATCCTCGCTAGAAATATCGACAATTTGGTTCTGCTGAATGACGGGATAAACAGACTTAGACGCCGCTTTTTCTGTTGGCGTGGGAATGGCAGTATCAACCTGCGAGCTATTAAAACATTTAGTAGTATTTAAATTACAGCCAAATTCGCATTTTTCCGTTTTATCCCAAGAGCAGTCTTCCCGCTGAAATCCCCGGCTGTATTGATTGCGGCATTTAAACCCGGGCGGGCAAATCCGGATCTCTTTTTCCCTGCAAACGCCATCTGCGCATTCAGTTTCACAAGTAGTTCTATTAACAATCTGGCAATCTTTATCCTGATAAGCGCTAACTAGAGAGCTAATGCAAATAAACCGGCCCGGACAGTCTCCTTCTTCAGCCGGAAGAGCTGCCTCCTTATCCCGCGCGCTTTCCGGATCAATAATCGTTTCATTGACGGATTTATCTTCCGGCGCAGCGCAACTGACGATAAAAACGGTTAGGATAAGTCCCAGCAGAACGATTCCTTTTCTTAACATAAGCTTTGAAAGCAAGTAAGAATATAAAAAGATTTTCTAACAACAAATTTATTAAAAGCGCCCCTCTTTCAGATAAAATATGGTTGGAGAGATTACGATTAGAAATGATCTAGGCGGGATAACTGTTTACTATAAAGATAATTTGCCTTTATACCATTTCTCTCCCGATGGCAGGCTATATCTAAATGCGACTAAGGGTTCGCTATCAGATATTAAAAGAAGAATCCCAAAAACTAAAGAAGGCTTAAGCGTAATTGTATCAGCCGAGCAGGCGCATCGGGAACGGCTTTTATTTAGGAACGTAACAGCCTGGGGCCGGTTTCCAAATCAAGAAATACTAGCTCTAGAAAACATCTTTGACGATGGAGAACATACCCTTTGGGATTGGCTAAGAAACAGGAAAAAATATACTTATTTTGTAGACTTAAAACCAATCTAGAACCAGGACATTGACTTTTTTGTCTCATTTTCTTAAGAAAGGTTTATATTTTAAGAAAGTTATAGTATAAAAAGTAAATTAGAATGTCCCATGGAACCAATTATAACCGTAGGAGAAAATCGAAAAACCATGACTGATTACATGCATGAAACTGCCGCAGCAAAGCACTATTTAGACCAGAGAATAGAAGGTATGCTAAAGGCAGTTAGCGCTCCAATATCAAGGCAAGACCATACTTATGGGATGCGAGCAGCCCGGGGCGAATTATTTGGAGCTCCGCCCACGGTGAGATTTAGGGATCAAGAGCTAGGAAGAGATATTACTGATAAATTAGGCGGATCACTTTACGATAGCGGATCGGGCAAAAGAGCCGTCAGCGCCAGCTATTCCGGGCTGGTTGGTAAAACTGCCTCTGCCGGATATGCAGCAACTTCCGGCGCAGCTTCGGCTGGATACTCTGCTGGAAGCTTAAGTTTTTCTACATCCTATGGCAATTCTTCCGGAGGGGCAGGCTATACTGGCGAAAATCAATCAGGTTATATGAGTGGATTGTCGGTTAATTATTAGCAGGAATGTAGTTTAGTTCTTCTGATCTCTCGATTACAAATTTAGCGCCATATAGCGAGCGCACATAATAATTGTAAAAAGATAAGCGAGCTATAGGGAAATGCGTTAATTGGTGTAAAATAATAACCCCTCTCTAATATAACCCTTTGCTAAATTAATACACTAAATAACACAAAGGCCTATATATATAAAAGAAACTAAAATAAATTTACGACAATTTGGGATAGTGTAATCCTTTGGCTGATAAAAACTATTTATTTAAGATTATAACTAAGGAATCAGTCAGATATTAACACTGCCCAATTTGGTTCTTCCAATATAATTATCTAGCTGGTTTATTATCCAGCTGGTTTCATCAACCGAATAAAAACATTACCTTCAACGGCTGAGCAACGTTCAAAATAGCAACATATTTAATCTTAAAAAGATTTTCTTCAGATGTGAAAACCCACCAGATTGTTGGCTATGGAAGCCTGCTCAGCCATGCTTCTTTAAAAAAAACCATCCCCGATCGCCCAGTTCAGCCGGTAATTGTCAGGGGTTATAAAAGAATCTTTAATGTTCTGGCTAATAATCATACCGACGTGTTAAATATAGTAAAAAAATCTGGGGGTTATTTTAATGGCGTTTTATTTACCGTCAATGTGGAAGAATTAAAACAGATTAAACAGCGAGAGCAACCGCAATACCAGTTTAGAAGATCCTGGGCTTATGATTTTGACACTGGCAGAAAGATTTCTTTAGCCTTGTTAGCGATAGATTTGCGCCATTCTCTAGATCATCAAAACCATGAGCCTAACTTATTATACCTTAAATCCTGCCGGGAAGCAGCTTACGCGATCAGCAAGAAATTCGGGCAAATGTGGGATGATACAACTTATACCGCTGATAGTGAGAAAATAAGCCGTTGGATTAAGAAGAATAAGGATTAATCCTGCCGGGAAGCAGCTTACGCGATCAGCAAGAAATTCGGGCAAATGTGGATGATACAACTTATACCGCTGATGGTGAGAAAATAAGCCGTTGGATTAAGGAGAATAAGGATTATTTATTAATTTGAATCCAGCAGAAAGTTATATGTCTAACAACACTTTAGCCTGCCAGCCAGCGGTTACTTTCTTGACTTCAAATAAATGCATGGTAACCGCTTTCACATCAACTTTCTGGCCCTGTTTTTCGCGATTTAATTTCTCGCCCTGAGCTTGAGCAGTTAACAGGAATTCATGATTCTTTTCTGCAATTTTAACCAAAAATCGGCTGAAAATTAACAGCTCGGCATCCTTCAGATAAATTAATTCTTCCAGGAAATCAAATAATAAACCTTCCACAGACTTATTCTTAAGAGAAATGTTTTTAATAATTTCTGGTTCAATTAGCTTGATATCAACTTGCGTATCTTCTACAGCTAGAGCGCATTGCTCAAATAATTGATTTAAAGTTGGCGCCTGAGCTTCAAACAATATGTCCGCCGTGTGATCGATAAACGTATAGGATGGCTTCATTTTTTTTATATAATCACTATGGCCTTTAATAATTTTTGTTTGGCGTTATTGAAAAGTTCGAAATAGCCATCAATATGCGAGGCTCCTCGATTTATACCAAAGGACATAAATTTTCGTAAAAATTTAAGCCCTTTGGTATATACAAAAGGCACAAAATTCTGTTCGGAA
>Ga0209211_10007804_pt1 | contig 14882 bp, 17 predicted proteins | sample RifGroA2_FD_183992 | JGI IMG/M metagenome (GOLD analysis project Ga0209211, IMG submission 183992) | Groundwater microbial communities from Rifle, Colorado, USA - Groundwater A2 (SPAdes) (version 2) | ecosystem: Environmental > Aquatic > Deep subsurface > Groundwater | place: Rifle, Colorado... | reverse complement strand
AGGCGTTAAAGACGCCCGGCGTGTATTAAGTAATGAATATACACACAGTTTAGCAGATTTTTAAAGATTTTGGGCTCCTAAAAAGTAACCAGTGCCAAATTTTTAATCTCTTAATCTATTTTTTCTTTAATCTTTAATCTTAAATCTTAAATCTTTAATCTAAAAAAAGACAGCCCTTCGGCTGTCTGGAGAATTATTGTGGAAAATGGTATTTTTTCCAAAAAACCACAGCTGGAACAGTCCAGAACACACCATCTTTTTTATGGTGTTCAACCAAGACGTCGCCAGCCTGAAAGTCATTTTCACCCTTGCTATGTTTGAAACGACCGTTTTTCAAGAGAACACCGCGCACTCTGGACGGAACCCATCTTCTAGCGAGAAAAACATCCGGATTTTGTACACCATGACCCATCCAAAAACCGGTAACGAGTGCGGCACGAATATCCTCACACGGTCTCAATGGTTTGATTGTGTGGTAGAGCTCATTTAGATCATCACTCGGGTAAAGGTCACCATTTTTTGCATCAAAGCATACGGTGTGCCAAGATTCATCAAGATCCATTTCTTTGCCCCAAGGCGTTATGAATTTGATTGGCTTGAGTACACGGCAGGCTGCCACGGTTGCTTCAGGTTTTGGTTCGGCAATTCCGTGAGTGCCAAGGACGAGTGGTGGAAGATCTCGAGCTGAGTAGATTTTCATTATAGCTCCAATGTTTCTGTTGGTTTTAAACCGAGAGTCTCGGTGTAGATTCCAAAGAACACTGTTTCAGTTGGGTTCGTACCAAGAAGATTGTCGCGAACACGTCCCCGAGCTTCAGGGTGTTGATGTTGAAGGTGTTTTTCAAAATGTTGTTCCAGAGCCATAAGCACTTCATCAACTTTTTCTTTATTAAGGGCATGAAGAAGAATATTGGTTATTTCATTAGACATCTGTCTTCCATAGTTATGAAAAACAGCATGCGCTCGATCCCAAAATTGTCCTAGTCTTTTTTTTAAAAGAGCTTCAAACAGTTTTTCGTTGATTGTTGCCATGATTGCTCCTTTCGGGTTTTGACTCAGTCAATCTCGCATCGATTTGGTATTTAACCACTCGCCTGTTGAAATGTCAAATTTTTTATTTTTAAATCTTATTCTTATATTCTTGAGAATTTGAGAATAAGAAAACCACGAACTTGTTGTTCGTGGTGAGACGAAGCAAGATTAGTCTTCCACTTTTTCGATAATGGTCCAGCGATGCAAATAAACTTTATCGCCAATTTGCAAAGAAAGATTGTATGGATTAAAAACTGTTAGATTTTTTTCATCCAAACAAACTTCAACAAAGTTATTTTTTATTGAAACCACGGTTACAAGATTGACTTCACAACCATCGTGATATCCGACATGGTGATGTCGCCAAAATTCTGTCACAGTATTCAAGTTCCATTTTTCCAAACCATGTTTTTTCGCAAAGGCGGATAGTTGTCCGTCCGCGTCTTCAAAACAATGACTTAAAAATTCTTGTTCCGGATCACTGTTTTCTTGCAAGAATAATTTAAGTTTTTCATAATCCAGAGGGTTGATTTTTCCAAGCATTACTCGTCCCTCAACACACGGAAAAGCATATCGTAAAAACAGTTTTTCACTAGTCATTTTTTCTCCTTGTTTTTTTGTTTCTTTCCGGTACTTTGTCATAAATAAAAATAAAAGTCAAGCTTTGTGGTTGTGTTGTATTTGACACAAACTCATGTTTGTGGTAAAAAACAAAGTCAATTTGAACTTTAAAAAAAGAAAGAAGGTGGTTAAAATGACTAAAGAAAAAGCGGCTCGAAGTACAAATCCGGATTTGCTTTTCGAGGACACGCTAAAAGAACGTGTCAATAAAATTTCAGATTATTGGGAATGGCGCGAAGGATCGCTTGATGAGGTTGATCGGGTAACGGTATTTGCCACTCATCGTTGCAATTTTAAATGCGCGTATTGCAATGGTCCGCACATGAATTTACGGACAAAGGAATGTGTTCGCGAACGTAAAATGCTGAAGTCGGATCTAAAACTTTCACAGTTTGTCGAACTTCTGGATAGTTTGAAAGACAAACGGTTCAAGCACATTCACTTCACTGGTGGTGAAGCAACCTTGAATTCGGATCTTTTGGCTATGGTTGTAGAGGCGCGCAAATATGGCGCCATGGTTTCCATTACCACAAATGGTACGGCTCCGTCTGATCTTTATAAAAAATTGATTGAGGCTGGGCTTTCTGAAATCAGAATTTCTTTTGATACTAACGAACCGACGCAGTTTGATAAGATTGTTGGTTCGCGGGGCGCGTTTGCAAAGGTTTTGAAAAACATCAAAGAAATCGTGCGTTTGCGCGACGAAGAAAACAAAGATGTTTTTCTTGTTTTGAACGTTTGTGTTGGTGCAATGAATCTTCTTGATCTTGAGGAAATTTTACGGTTTTTAATCGCACTTGATCCAAATGACATCAAACTTTTGGTCATTGCTCAAGACAAAGAGAGTGTTTGCGGAAAACAAGGTAAAGAGATCAAAGAGAAATTGCAATCTTTATTGGCATCATTTCCGCCAACTAAATTTCTTCTTCTGCGTAAAAAAATCGACCGTCTTTCTGATGGTAGTGCTTGCGGACTTAAAGATCCGGAAAGTCAGAATCTTCGTCATTGTTTTATTCCCATGACTGAGCGGACAATTGATGGTTCTCATTATTTTCCCTGTTCAATTTATTTGCGTTACTATGGTAACCCCATCGGAGACCTGACGGATTCAGTGGAGACACAGCAAGAAAGAATCATGGATTTTGTCAGAAACCATGATTGTCGTTTGGATCCGATTTGCCGGGAGCACTGCATTAATTGTTGCAAGACTTTTAATTTGCGGACAGCGGAAATTTTAGCTGCTAATGACAAGAAAATTATTGTTATTAAAGAAAAAGCGACGCGTCGAGAAATTGATGGTTTGTTGGCCGAAGTTTCCCATCGACTGGAAAGCGGCATACCTTCTGAACGTCCATTTTTGATTATCAAACCACATGGAATGCAGTGGTATGAAGAAATTTTGAAATTTATTGTTGAAAGTGGGAATGAAATTGAATCAATCATTGAAATTCCGGAATGGGACGCAGTTGCTAAACTCATTTATGTTTGGCCGCTTTCCCGGGAAACAGCTAAAGATAAAATTGAAAGAAGTCGGGCTTTTCGCGGATTGGAATCAGGTCGGAGTTTGCTGATTCGTTTCAAGCGCGACCCTGATCCTGTCGTTCTTCTGAATTTGAAAAATGAAATTAGAAAACATTTTCCAACAGAAAGATATTTGACCAGATTTGGTTATATTAAAACTAAGCAGAGGCGCCGGCGCATGCGCCTGACTGCGGTTCATACGCCTGATGCAAAAGACATTGTTCGTGAAAATACAATTCTTTCTTCACTTCTCAACAACGGCTCTTAGCCGTTGTTTTTTTATTGATTAAAAAAATGGCAGTCAATGAAAGACTGCCATGAATAAGAGTTTACTCCTCACCAGGAGAAGCTGATGGTTGAAAGAAGGCACCAGCCCATTTCTTACCATCCGTCTTTGTTTCACTCTTTTTAATTTCCAGATATTCTACTTCTTCTCCTCTTTGCGCCCAACGCCGTTTAACGTATTGTATAATATCAGGATTTTCAGGTGTGGGTTTGAAGTTAAAAATCCAACCCTCTTTTGGTTTTTTCTCACCCTTTAAACGAACCTGAAGAAAATAGTCACCCTCGGCGCAAGGAGTACGATTTTTTGTTTTTGCCAATCTCCCAATAAACTTCCGGCCATCAGCTAAACTAATGGAAAATTTTTCTTTCTTACCGGAAAGAAATTTCCTAAATTGACTAACCGCTTCAGTGATCCACATCTCACCTTCCAAAAGAGGGCGAGGTGGAGGAGAGAGATTATAATGTTTGTCTTCGTTCCAAACACTGCCATCATCCCAAAAAACAAGACGATATTGAACTTCTTCATAAGGATAATAATCTTTCTTCTTTGCAACATAACGAGTTCCCACGCAGGTTTTTATTTCTGGAATACCTTTGTCATCAAAAACAACAAACTGTTTTCCAAAACGATATGTGACATCATCCTGTAGATCTGCAGGAAAAGTATAATCGCCAATAAGCAGTTCGCTACCAATGGCATAAAACCATGGTAAAAGCGCGCCACAAACAACACGACGTTTGAAACCCGGTAGTTTCAAAAACTCATCTGTTGTGTCTTGGATGCCCCAATGCTTTTCAAAAACATCCTTAGCCTTATCAAGCGTCTCCCACTCGGTAAAAACTGAACCACGACTGCTCGTGTTTTCATGGATAACAATTCCCCATCGTCCATCCGGTGGACCTTTGATTTCCAAAACTTCAATATAACCGCCGCCACCAGGATGCCCGCCACCAGCATATTTGTGCTGTATTATGTCATAACGAGTGTACATTCCATAACTGCCCTGACTGACACAAACCTGACCAGTGACTGGAATATCAATTGAACGGACGTTTTCCTGCAAAAATTTTTTGACTTGATCCACCATTTCTGGACGACAAGTAAACTTAATAGCCTGACCAATTATAGTTTTACCTTCGCTATGCTGATATGTAAAAAAACGATTTTTTTCTTCCATGGAAAACACCTCCTCTGTTTTGTTTTTTTGTGTTTTTCAATGTACTTTGTTTTTTTATGTAACTTTAGAACTTTTTGATAACAATTTTATCCTATTATAATAGTCGTTTTTTGTCAATTGTGAAATAAAAAAATAAACTCGCGGGGGTTTCTTTTTTAATATTTTATAAGGGCACTTAAATTTTTCCATCCCACTCTTTTAAAAATCTTTCCAAATATTCTTTTACAAATTGATGGCGGCCGAGAGCGATTTTTTTGGCGGTTTTGGTATTCATTCGATCTTTGAGAAGCAAAATTTTTTCATAAAAATGATTGATTGACGAACCGTCATTTTTCAAAAATTCTTTTTTGGATTTGTGCAAAGACGGTTTTTTACCGGGATCGTACATTAGACGATTTTTATTTCCACCATAAGAAAAAGTTCGGGCAATACCAATCGCTCCAATCGCATCAAGTCGGTCAGAATCTTGAACTACTCTTCCTTCCAAAGTTTTCATTTCGGTTTTTACACGCGCACCTTTAAAAGACATAGTGGCAATAATATCACAAACCTGATCAATAAAATTGGCTGATACAGAATATTTTTCAAGAATTTGTCGAGCCACTTTTGGACCAACAGAGGTATCTCCGCCATAGGCTTTCCAATCCGCAATATCATGAAGAAGCGCGGCAAGTTCTACGATAAACATATCAGCATTCTCTTTTTTGCCAACATGCTTGGCCATATTCCAAACTCTAACCACGTGCCACCAATCATGTCCTGATCCCTTGCCTTCAAGTTTTCTTTTCACATCATCAGCAATTTTTTGAATAATCTTTTGTTGTTTGGAATTCATATAATTTATATTCATCGGTATCATACCCTATGCTATGATACCGAGCTTGCACAAAATTAAATTTTATTAAAAATAGCAATCTTTAAATTGCTATTTTTAATGTGCCCGGAGCCGGACTTGAACCGGCATGGCCGTAAAGCCACAGGATTTTAAGTCCTGCGTGTATACCGATTCCACCATCCGGGCATACTATAGGTTTATTGCAAACCCATGTTAATATATAACAATTTTTTTATTATATGTCAATTTTTCAAATTTATAATTTGCCCGGCTTCTTCGGCAAAATGTCGAATTTTTTCAATTGGCAAACCAGTTTTTCTGGCTAATTCTTTTGGATTTTCAACAATCAATTGTTTTAATAACATAACTTGCCCACGTGCTAAACCGGCAAAATCTTGAGTCCGAATATCTGGAAGTACGGTAATGGGATAAACCGCATGCGCGTCAATCATATGTGCCAAACTTCGTTCCTCCGGATGGTTCCAACTGATCATTACCATACCTTTGCAATGCGCCCATTTTAAAGCATCGGGAGAAAAGCGGGTGTTAGTAACAATCCAGCATTCATCCATGTGTTCGCAGTTTCCCAGTTCAGCCCCTTCTACTAAATCTAAGAAACGGGACCAGGTGGCCATGGCGTCTTTTATACCAACATAAATATTTTGTGAATTTCTAAATTTACACTCAATCATGGCTGTCCTTCGATCTTTGATAGCAATTACGTCAACTTCATGAGTAACGCAAGCGCCGGTTAAATTTTTTGGCAACCGGGCTTTATATTTGTAAACCTTAAGAAGTTCAGCAATGTATTTTTCAAACTCAAATCCAGTTGGACCAAGCTTGAATAATGCTTGTTGGAGATTGTAACGCATAGCAATTGGCCGTGAGTGTTCAGCTAGAAGCTTCAGGGTCATTTTGAAAATTTGTCCGGTTTGCATTCCAGGTTTTACCCGACGTGCCACTTGCTCCGCAATTTCCAGGGCGACTTCGGGTTTTGCTCCCGCTCGTCCGGCTGTTTGCATAATTTTTTCTTTGGAAAACGGTTCACGCAATCCGTTGGATTTTATAATCATGATTGGCATAGAATTTATTGTTTTAACTATTCGCCTACTTGCCCCGTTTTACGGGGTTCGCGCGAATTAGAGATGGAGTTATTATGTAATTTTTTAGTTCTTATTTTTTCAATTATTTTTCCAATTATTGCACCGAGAATAAAATATGTGGTTAGTAATAAAATTGCGATTCCAACTGATCCAATTAGTGTTGAAAAAAAGGCACAGGTGTCGGTTGGGGTCATGAGCCGTCTAACACAATATCCCGCTTGACCATCAAGTGTCCATGGGATACTACCATCTATTTGTTTGGTTGATGACCAATCAACGCAAATTGGTTCAGTGGCTTTACAAAAAAAGCCGTGGGGGATAAGGAAACTTGAATATATGAAATAGAGGTGGCCAGTTATTTGTGGCGGAATGAGTAGCCATTCATCTGGGATATTTTTTGCATAAGGACCATTGATGTATGGAAAGTAGACAAAAATATTAAACAAAAATAAAGCTAAACAAATGGCGACACCGGTTATTCCACCGCGCCACCAAAGTTTTTTTGATAGGAACCAGATTTTTAGTTTTTTCATAGATTTGTTTCATAACTATTCGCCTACTTGCCCCGTTTTACGGGGTTCGCGCGAATTAGAGATAGGATTTTGGATAATCTTATTCCAACCGCATTTAGGGCACAGAAGTTCAATGAATTCTTTTTTAATATTTACAGTCACTGGCGTGCGGCATGATTGTTTGGGACAGGTGACAAGATCTGGAAAGACTTCTCGTTTATCTTTCAATGCTTCCAATAATTTTTTTTCTATGTTTTCAGAAAATTTACTGAATTCATAATAGCTTTCTTTTGATTCTCTTGCTTCGGGATTGAAAGTATTCATATTATTTGATGGTATTGCGTACCAAATTAATATTCATATACTTCGGATCGCCAGTGACTTCTTCTGCCACCCACGCGGGCAGGTTTATTTTTTCGTCTTCTTTTTTTAATTCAACCTCGGAAATAATTAAACCTTTATTATCACCAAAAAAACGATCAATGGTCCATTCTCTGCCTTCAAACATTATAACCAACCGTTCTTTTTCAATTATGTGTTTACATAATTTTAACATTTCCTCTGCGTCTTTACGGGGAATTTGATAAACCCATTCATCTCTTGTAAGCATACCATCAGACTTTATGGTTATGTCGCTTTTGTTTGGAGAGACGCGCACCCGGACTTGCGGAATAAAAGTTAGATATCCTTGTTTTACCGAAAACCATTCGCCCTCTGGAATTTTTGATTCATCAACTAAAAATTTTCGTTCGATTTCTTTGGACATATCTTGTGAATTATGAATAATGAATTATGAATTATGAGGCGGCGGCAACCCCCGTTTCTAAGAGACGTTATCAAGAGACTAAATTAGGCGTGTTTTAATTTTTTTATTCTTTTCAAAAACTGACCAACCGGTAAAGTATTTAATACATCTTTTTTTTCACCCCAACCGCGACGGACATGGGCTACTCCCAGATTTAGATATTGAAGATGGCGAATAGCATGGGCATCAGTATCTACCACCAACTTTACTCCAAGTTTAATGGCATCTCGAATTATTATATCACGCAAATCAAGACGATCTGGAAAAGCATCCACTTCAAGCGCCACGCCAAATTCTTTAGCTACGCGCAATAATTTTGGAATGTTGATTTTATATGGCTCGCGTTGTCCAATTAGTCGGCCAGTCGGGTGAAAGAAAATATTAACCAGCGGATGTTTAAGCGCGCGAATAATCCGATTTGTAATTTCATCTTCACTCATTCCAAAACCCGAATGCACAGCACAGCAAACAAGATCTAGTTTTTTTAACGCTGAATCTGCCAAATTAAGCCGGCCGTCTTTAAGCACATCAACTTCTGAACTTTTTAAAATTTTAAAATCTTTTAATTTCTTGTTAATTTTGTCTATTTCTCGACCTTGGGTAGCTAATTTTTTTTCATCCAGCCCGCCGGTCATGGCTAGAGCCTTAGTGTGGTCGGTAATAGCAATATATTTTAATCCGGATTTTTGTGCCGCCAGAGCCATTTCTAAAATTGAATTTTCTCCGTCAGTCCAATTGGTTTGAATTTGCAAATCACCTTGAATTGAACCATAAGGAATCAAATTTGGAAGTTTATTTTTTTGTGCCGCTTCAATTTCTCCATTAGCTACTCGCAATTCTGGTGGCATACACTTCATCCCCAGTTTTTCGTAAATTTCTTCTTCGGTTTTTCCCGCTACCATTTTTGCACCCTTAAACAACCCATACTCGTTTAATTTATAGCCTTTTTTAATAGCGAGCTTCCTTATATCTATATTATGCGCCTTGTCGCCAGTAAAATACTGCAAAGCCGCGCCATAAGATTTATCCGGCACTACTCGCAAATCGCAATTAATTCCCTCATGCAGACGAACACTAGCTTTAGTCTCCCCGGATCCATAAATGTATTCCACTTCAGGGAATTTAATAAAGGCCTCAATTATATTTTTAGGATTTTGTGCCGCCACCTGAAGATCAATATCACCCACAGTTTCTTGTCGGCGACGGTAAGATCCGCAAGTCATTACTCTATGAACCCCGGAGATTTTTTTAATTTTTTCCTCAAGCCCCCGAACTGTTGGTTCAATATACCCAAGCAAAAACCGGCCTTGATTTTGTTTTTGAAATTCAATTCCTTTGAGAATTTTTTCTTCAGATTTTTTTCCAAAGTGAGGAAGTTTGGCAATTTTTCCAGACCTGGCTGCACGTTCAAGATCGCGCAAATTTTTCACTCCCAACTTCTTATATAATATCTTGATGCTTTTCGGACCCACCCCTTGAATTTTAGAAAGTTCATCAAGATTTACTGGGATTTTTCGGCGCAAACTTTGATATTCTTTAAATGTTCCAGTTTGAGCAATTTCTTTGATATGACCGGCAATCCCCGAACCAACCCCAGGAATTTCAATCAACCCCTTTTCTCCATCTTTATTTAAAATATCAACCACTTCTTGATCCAACGATTCAATAACTTGAGCCGCCCGCTTATAAGCTGCTGGTTTAAAAGCAATATCAAGCATCTCATAATAGAGCGCCATATCTAAAAACAACTTGGCAATTTCCTGGTTAGTTTTTTTCATGTTTATGGCTATATTGTACCGCATTTGCCGGCTTTGTGCTATAATTTGGGTATTATTAATTTAAGCATTTTTTTATGCCAAATAAACAAGAGTATTTAAGAAATAAGGAAGGTTCAAAAATCGGTAAAATTGTGATTGATCGCGATCTTTGCATTGGTGCGGCTTCTTGTATTGCGGTTTCCAGCGAGACTTATAAATTAGACGAAGAAAACAAGGCGGTGGTGATGGATCCAAACTTGATTGACGATGATACTTTGTTGATGTCAGCTCAGTCTTGTCCAACTAAGGCGATTTTATTGTTTGATAAGGAGGGGAATCAAATTTTTCCGGAGTAATTATGTTATTCACTTGTAAATATGAGTGTAGCTCAGGTCTTTAGACCTGAGACATCCTCAAACCTAAAGGTTTGAGCTACATTTTATTAACTATGCAAAAATATAAATATTTAATAATCGGCGGAGGAATTGCCGGCACAACGGCGGCGGAAACAATTCGCAAAGAAGATAAAGACGGTTCAATCACGATTGTAAGTGACGAACCATATCGTTTGTATTCTCGGATCATGCTTTCCAAATTGCCATATTTTTTAGGCAAAGTTCCGAAAGATGCAATTTGGATGAAAAAAGAAACTTGGTATTCGGAAAACAAAATTGATTTTTTGGGTGGAAAAAAAGCAGTGACTGTTGATTCTCAAAATAAAATTGTAAAACTTGAAAGCGGGGAGGAAATTCAGTATGAAAAATTACTTTTGGTATTGGGTGCTTGCGCCAGACCATGGTCAGCAAAAAATGCAGATAAGACTGGTGTTCATTATGTCCGCACTTATGATCAAGGCACTGGTTTGATTGCACAGACAGAAACAGCAAAACACGCGGTCATGATTGGCGGCGGTTTTATTAGTTTTGAAGTTGCTGATCTTTTGCGTGAAAAAGGAATTGAGGTGACGCTGATTTTGCGCGAGTCATATTTTTGGGAGCCGATTTTGGATCAAGCCTCGGGCCTGATCGTTGAAGATGTGGTGGCTAAAAAAGGTGTGAAAATTATAAAAAATATGGAAGTAGAGGAAGTTTTGGGTTCGGACAAAGTTGCTGGTGTAAAACTCAAAGATGGTTCGGAAATTTCTTGCGATATGATTGTTTGCGGAATTGGTGTGATGTGTTCGCTTGATTGGCTAAAAGTTTTAGGACTTGAAGTTGGACACGGAATTTTTGCTAATGAATATTTGGAAACAAATTTGCCAGATGTTTGGACCGCCGGAGACGTAGCGGAATTTAATGATGTTATTTTGGGAGAGCGGGTTCAACTTGGAAATTGGCAAAACGCAATGGAGCAAGGTCGGGTGGCAGGGTTGAACATGCTTGGTAAAAAACAAATTTTCAAAAAAGTGACTTCTTATGTCACGCACGGCTTTGGTATTGCCATTGGTTTTGTCGGCGATGTGCGTGCCGGAGAAAATAAAAAAATTATTAAAAGAGGTTCGCAAGAAAGCGGCAAATGCGCGCAGTTGGTTATTTTGAATGATGAAATTGTCGGCGCGACCACGGTAAATAACATCAAAGAAATGCAGCAGATTTTAAAGTTAATTGAAGGAAATGTAAAAGTTGCGGGCAAAGAAGCGGAACTCGCGGATCCGGGTTTTGATTTGGCGACGTTAGGTTAATTGCTTATTTGACTTATTTTTTTAGGCTGGTCATAATGTATTTGGCTCTAGACTAGCAGACTCTGTGGTAAAATGGAGATATGCTAGTAAAAACAGCCAAAATATCAGATTATAAACTTAAAAAAATTATTAAGCATTTTTGTATTGATATTCAAGCCAACAAAACAGCGGAATTGCTGGGTATAAATCGCAATACGATTAATCATTGGCATGGGATATTTCGCAGAGCAATTTATGTCCATCAAATGAAAGAGTTTAAAAAGATTATTGGTGAAGCAGAGATAGATGAAAGTTATTTTGGAGCAAGAAGAAAAAGAGGATTCAGGGGGAAGTTGAAACGCGGCAGAGGAACACGGAAACAGCCTGTCTTTGGTGTTATAAAGCGCAACGGGCACGTCTATACTGAAATAATTCCTAACTGCAAGAAAACAACGCTTCAGGCTATAATTAAGGGAAAAATTGACCCAAAGACCATTATCTATTCAGATGGATGGAGAGGGTATGATGGATTGGTCGATGTCGGTTATGATAAGCATTTCAGAGTTAATCATGGTAACAATGAATTTTCAAAAGGAAACGGCATTCATATCAATGGCATTGAAAATTTCTGGAGTTTCACTAAAAGGAGGCTTGCTAAATTCAATGGCGTGAAAAAGAATTTTGAACTCCATCTTAAAGACTGTGAATGGCGTTATTCTAAATCACCTGCTACACTTGAAAAAGAACTTTGGAACATCTTAAAAAAATACTTTAAATACTAAGAGTGCTAGTCTAGAGCCTGTATTTTATGCATAAAATAAATTTAAAAGTTGCTTTTTGGAAAGAAAATAAATATTATGTCTCGCAATGTTTAAATATTGATGTGGCTAGTTTTGGTAATACAAAAAAACAAGCTTTGAGCAATTTGCAAGAAGCTGTAGATTTGTATTTAGAAGATGATAAAAAATAATGTGAAGATTGCAGATAAGGAAGTTGAACTTGTGGATCCGTGTTTTGATTTGGAAATGCTAGTTTAAAAAATTTTGTATAAAAAAATTAATTCAAAAAATATGGATTTACCAAAATATCACGAGATATTTCTACCGATTTTAAAAGTACTTAGTGATGGAAAAGTTTTACACTATAATGAATTACGAAAGCGTGTTCGAGATGAGTATTATTCAAATTTACCAAAAGAATTACTAGAAAGAAAAACAAAAAGTGGCGATATTTTGATTTTAAATCGTATTGGTTGGGCAAAGGTATTTCTGAAACAAGCAAAAATGATTGAACAGCCGGAGAGAGCCAAGGTTAAAATTTCAGAAAAAGGACTAGCCATATTAAAGAGTGGTCAGTTATTGTTATCGGATCTTATAAATGATTCTGATTTTCAAGCACACCGAGATGTGAAAAAAGAGAAAAAAGACACAGTAGCAAGTTTAGATGGTGGAAATGCATCGCCGCAAGATATGATTGATACCGGATTTTCTGCGATTGAAACGCAGGTAAAAACCGAACTTTTGGAAAAACTTAAAGAAATTGATCCATACTATTTTGAAAAGGTTGTTTTATTATTACTGAATAAAATGGGATATGGTGATTTTATTGAAACTGCAAAATCTGGAGATGGCGGAATAGATGGAATTATTAATGAAGATAAATTAGGTCTTGCTAAAATTTATATTCAAGCAAAACGATATAATGAAAATAAAGTCAGAGAAAAAGAAATACGGAATTTCATAGGAGCAATGAGTGGAGACACAAGTAAGGGTGTCTTTGTTACAACATCTTCTTTTGATGATTCTGCGATAAAGAAAGCCCAGGAGGCTCATCATTCAATAATACTTATTGATGGAAGAAAACTTGTTAATTTGATGCATGAATATAGTGTGGGATTACAAGTTAGGAATAAATACGAAGTAAAAGAGATTGATGAAGATTTCTTTGAAGAGAGTTAAGTTAATCTTTGATCAAAATCGGGTTTTGATCATTAAAAAACCAATTTATCCATCAAACTAAATTTTATGCAAAATAAATTTAAATATGCAATTGGGTTGGCTGTTGGTACAGCTTTAATTTCCGGTACTAGCAATTTTTTAGCTAAGATTGCAGTCACGGTTGTTAAGGATCCAGTGGTGTTTACATTTCTGAAAAATATTATTGTTGCCGCGTTTTTGGTTGGCGTTATTATGCTAGCGCGAAAATGGAAAGAGGTGCTGGCGCTCAATAAAAAAGATTGGATAAAACTTGCCGCTATTGGTATTATTGGCGGAAGTATTCCTTTTATTCTGTTTTTTACTGGTCTTTCCATGATCCCAGCTATAAATGCTGCCTTTATTCATAAAACACTTTTTATCTGGGTGGCAATTTTGGCTGTACCGTTTTTAAAAGAACGAGTTGGTATTTGGCCAGCTATTGCGATACTCGCGCTTTTTGGTGGCAACAGTATTCTCGGGTTTCCCCATTTTACTTTTGGAATTGGCGAATTAATGGTGCTTGGTGCAACCCTTCTTTGGGCAGTTGAAAATATTATTGCTAAAAAAGCCTTGGAAAAAATTTCCAGTCTAGTTGTTGCTGGCGCACGCATGTTACTTGGTTCAGTTATTATTTTTGCTGTAGTTGCGTTTCAAGGAAAACTTGGAATGCTTGGCGGGTTTTCTGGATTGCAGTGGTTTTGGATTATTGTTCCAAGCGTGCTTTTGACTGGTTATATCCTCACTTGGTACACAGCTTTGAAATATGCCCCAGCAACAGTTGTCGCAAGCGTCTTAGTATTGGCAACTTTTGTAACAAGTCTTTTGCAAGCAATTTTTATAACCCACGTTTTGTCAATACAACAGTTGGCTGGCGGAATTTTATCATTAATTGGTTCAGTGTTAATCATTTCTCAAGTCAAAAAAATTATTCCGGAACCAAAAACTACTCATTATCCATTACCAACTACAAACTAATTTATGAACGGAATCGCGCTGTGTGCGCGCTATGCCTTTGGTCCGAATCGTTTGCATATGTGCGGACCTGACATGAGTCGCGAAGTGCTGGCTTATATAAGCGAAGGCGAAGCGGATGGAGGACTGACGCACATCTTAAAACAATTTCAAACTCTCTTTCCTTATTTGCAAGAAATTGCGAGGGTGAACAATATTCGCGACCCGTTTGATCCACGGGTCGTTTTGGCTTATTGGATTGGCAATGAATTGCTGGATAATATTCCGGTGAAAAATTTGTATCGCCATTTAGTTGATAATTTGGAAGTGAAAAAAGGAGTGGGGCTGAAATCATTTGGACAAATTGAGGAGGGATTGCGTTTTGGTGCCTTTATGCATCACTCGTATCATGTTTTTAATATTTGGAAACGGACTGGACACTTGGATATCGCTCATACTTTGCAAAGCATGGATCAGTGCCGAATCAGCTCGGGAAAAGTTTTGAGCGTTGACGGCGCGATTATCAAGGTTTTACGAAAACCGCTTATTTTAAAAAATGACAAACTTGTTTTTGGGGATGAAGAAGAAACGAAAATTATGCGCCGGTTGGAAGATAGTTCTATTATTGACGAAGTTAAATCAGGGG
>Ga0209211_10007802_pt1 | contig 14884 bp, 13 predicted proteins | sample RifGroA2_FD_183992 | JGI IMG/M metagenome (GOLD analysis project Ga0209211, IMG submission 183992) | Groundwater microbial communities from Rifle, Colorado, USA - Groundwater A2 (SPAdes) (version 2) | ecosystem: Environmental > Aquatic > Deep subsurface > Groundwater | place: Rifle, Colorado... | reverse complement strand
AGATTATACAAACAAGAATAACAATTAAGAGAGTAAAGAAACTTATTATCTTACCGACTTCATACAATTTTGATTTATATTCAAATTTTATTTCATGATTCCCTGAAGAAACATCTATCACCCTGAACAACCCGTCATATTTTTCTATTTCGACAGTATTACCATCTATCATAGCTTTCCATGAGGGATAATATACTTCAGACAAGATAAGCTTTCCATCAGAAAGAAAATTATAATTTATTATTATTTTATCATTTTGATAATTATCTATATCAACTGTTTCAATACGCTCTAAAGAATTATTTCCTAAAAACACTGCCCTTGGCCAATATTCATAATTATAATAAATAAAGATGCCATTAGCTTCAAAGATCTTACTTATATTTGGTAGATAAAGTGAATAGTTTATATCTTTAGTAATTATATACTTAACATTCAGCTTATTTAATCTCTCTCTGTCATATATTTTGTCCATTTGTACATATTCATTGCTGATAAATGAACGATTGGTTATGGCAGAAACATAATCATTATAATCAAGCAATATAGTAGGGTTATATCCTTCAATGCTCTCAATTTTATGCACTCTCAAAAGCGAGGAATGATATTTATTAGTAAGGTCCAAGATCCTAAATTTACTGTTGTCTTGCTTAAGGAACTTGATTACATCATCCTGCGGATAAAGTGAGTTATAGTTTGTAGTATCTATTAAAATCATGCCAAAACCCATAAGTTCTATAGATATTACTAAAGCAATTATTATCTTAAGTGTAGTTTGATTAAGCTTATGTTTATAGATATAAATAAGTGTAAGTAAAGTGATTAATGTGCAAAAAACAGCCAAAGAAATTATAAGAGTAAGATAAACGCTGGATACAAGATTTTTAAAGTAGTCTAAAGAATGGCCAATTACTCTATAACTTTGAGGATTATTATAATAGAAAACTTCAACTAACCTGTTCCCTAGAATGAGGATATACTTCTTAAACAGCAATGAAAACAAAAAGATACCAACACCCATAAATGAAATTATAACTAAGATTTTTTTTATAATAGGCTTTCGGTCTTTTTGTTCAAGAAATATCTTTAATCCATAAGCAAATACAATAGGGAAGAAGATTGCGACAAAAAACAATATTCTCTCCGGGCTTCTAAACATATTAAATCCAGGAAGATAATATGCAATATGCATAAGAGGATTATATTTTCCAAAAGCAAATAACATGAATGAAAAAATGAATATTAATAAAAGTTTCTCGAACCTTGTTTTGTTTTTCTTGAATGTTCCAAGAATAAAGAAAAATAGAGAGAATATTCCAAAATAGATAAAATTGACCCATGGATTTGAAAGCCCCCAATAGTTATTAAATTTGATATGGCCAAAAAATAATGGTAATAACAATGTTATTAGTTCCACAGGCATAAGAGAATAATGCGTAAACTCATTAAAGCTCATACCGCCCTGTCTTGTGGAATATAATGACAGCTCTAGGCTTGGAAGCAATTGTACTGCAACCAGTAAAATAGTTAGAATAAAAGGGATAGATAATATAAATATCTTTTTTATTATCTCCGAGATGCTTTTATTCTTTTCCCTAAATAAGAAATAAAAGATAAAGATAATATAAGCATAAAATGTAATCTGTAGATGTGTCTCAAGAAACATTGTAGATAAGACTAAGGGCATAAATAATAAAAATATCGATTTTTTTTTATCTAAATATAGTTCGATAAGAAGCAAAAGCATCGGTATTAATAAGAATCCTAAGAAGACAATATGATGAGGATAAAGCAATGTTGCCGAGAATCTGCCTGAGAATATGAAAACTACACTACTTAAGTATGCAATATAATTTTCAAACCCAAGACGTTTAAGGTAATAAAAGAATGCTAATGCACCGATCATAAAATGAAGTAATATCCTTAATGTTATTGCAGTACTGATATCAAATAGATAGTACAAAAGATTAAAAGGTGATAACGCAAATGAATGAAAGTCTGCAAACAAAGGCGCGCCTGCATAGAGATAATTATTCCATTGAGTGATATGGAAATTTTTATAATCTGCCACAGTGTCTTTAGCTATTGGAAGCATAAGAGAGATTAGATCTGACTGGTCAGAAAATAGTATACTGCCTGGGTTTAACAACGGCATGAATAATATTAATATCTGAAGACTCAATAATCCCAGATAAACATTGCTGTTTTTCATGATAAAAAAGATTAGTAAATATGCTTTAAAAATATATTTGCTTTTACAATATAACTTCAGTATGATTTTAGTATTCTGCACTTCCAGGTATAATATAAAAGTTTAATAAAAAATTTAGGTGCTTCCTTTTTTAAATTAAGTTTTGACTCGCCATAAATCCTATCTTTAAATCTTACAGGCAGTTCAACAAGTTTATACCCTTTATAGTAAGATTTCATAATCATCTCCAATAATATTGAGTTTGTTTTTTCATTTGTCCTTATATTTTGCCAAGCATGTTTTTTAATAGCTCTAAAGTTAGCAGAAAAATCATGTATTGGGACACCAGATATGATCCTTACAAGCACATTGCCAAATCTGCTTACAATGCCTTTTATGAGAGTTGAGAGATTTGGCTTTTCATATCTTCCCAATGCCATATGCCTACTTCCTATCACAATATCGTTTCCGGAATTTATAGCATCCAGAAGCTTTTTCATATCTTTTATCTCAAAGCTAAGGTCAGAATCAGAGCTTAATATTATACCATATTTGGCTGCATTATACCCTACTCGAAGAGCCGCTCCTATACCTTCTTTTTTTTCCTTTACTACGACAACTATATTGTGATACTTTTTATTTAATCTAGCTGCTGCATTCGCAGTCCCATCAGGTGAATTGTCATCTACTACTATAATCTCACCTTTTATCTTATTTGCAAGAAACAGCTCATTCTCAATTTTAGGGATTAAAATTTTTATATTTTCTTTTTCATTATATGTTGGTAATATTATTGATACTTCCATTCTAAGATTAAATTCTGATGAGTTTTTAAATTTACCTATCTTTAAAGATAAACTCTAGAAAAAGAAGAAGTTTTATAAATAACTTTATAAGTAATTTGTAGTTATATTGGTAATTTATTATATATAAATTAATAATAAATAGTTTATTATAGAATTAACTGAAAATGGAAAAAACAAACTTTCAGGTTGGGGTAGGTGCTGTAAATATATCTAAAAAGGCTAAGATGCTTGTTAATCAAGCATTGGATAATAATAGGCTAAGTTATGGTCCATTTTCACAAGAATTTGAAGGTAGATTTTCAGCTTTACATCAATGCAAATTCGGAATAGTTTGCAATAGCGGCACAAGCGCATTGGAAATATCTGTGGCAGCATTAAAAGAGCTTGGGAATTGGAAAGAAGGTGATGAGATCATCGTGCCAGCTTTAACATTTGTTGCTTCAGTGAATGTAATTATGCAGAATAATCTAGTTCCAGTATTTGTTGATGTTGATAGTAAAACATATAACATAGATTCTACTAAAATAGAAGAAAAGATAACATCTAAAACAAAAGCCATAATGGTCGTGCATCTATTTGGACAACCTGCAGATATGGATCCTATTTTAAGCATAGCTGAAAGATATAATTTAAAAATAATTGAGGATTCATGTGAAAGTGTTTATGCTAAATATAAAGGTAAATCGATTGGCTCATTTGGTGATATAAGCTGTTTTTCTACTTATGCTTGCCATATCATAGTAACTGGAGTAGGTGGCATTGCATTGACTAATATCCCAGAGATTGCAATAATCCTTAGAAGCTTGGTAAATCATGGAAGAGATAATATATATATTTCTATTGATGATGATAAAGGAAAAAAAGGAGAAGCATTAAACATAATTATGAAAAGAAGATTTTCTTTCATAAGAAAAGGTTATAGTTATAGAATAACAGAATTAGAAGCTGCGATAGGAGTATCACAATTAGATGACTTAGAACTAAATATTATAAAAAGAAGAAGAAATGCAAGTTTTTTGATAAAAAACTTAAAGAAATGGGGGGAAAATTTACAACTTCCAACAATATTAGAAAATGTTGAGCATTCATTTATGATGTTTCCGATAGTGTTAAGATCTGAAAATATTAAACGTGATGATTTGACTTTATTTATGGAGGAAAATGGGATAGAAACAAGACTTATGCTTCCACTTGTAAACCAACCGTATCTTAAAGAAATATTTGGAAAAGACCTAGAAAATAGATTCCCTATTGCTAAATACATAAATAATAATGGATTTTATATAGGTTGTCATCCCGAATTAAGTGAAGAAGATATGAAATATATTATTAATAAGTTTGATGAATTTTTTAGTAAAGTTAAATAGAATTTAGGATTAAAGATGATGAGAAAAGCTTTAATAACAGGCATTACAGGACAAGACGGATCTTATTTAGCAGAATTTTTATTAGAAAAAGGCTATGAAGTTCATGGCTTAGTGAGAAGAAGTAGCTACTTTAACAGGCAAAGATTGGAGCATTTATATAAAGGAAAAGAAAAAAGGAATAAAAAGTTATTTCTTCATTATGGTGATATGACTGACTCAAGTAGCTTGTATATGTTATTATCTAATATTAAACCCGATGAGATATATAATCTTGCTGCCCAAAGCCATGTCCAATGCTCATTTGAGATTCCTGAATATACTGCTAACTCAGATGCGATTGGAGTACTAAGGCTTTTAGAAGCTATCAGATCGCTTCGATTGGACAATGTTAAATTATATCAGGCTTCTACCAGTGAACTTTATGGTTTAGTTAGAGAGAGCCCTCAGTCAGAGAAAACACCATTCTATCCAAGAAGCCCTTATGCAGTTGCAAAGTTATATGCATATTGGATTATCGTTAATTATAGGGAAGCTTATAATATATTTGCATGTAATGGTATCTTATTTAATCATGAGTCTCCAAGAAGAGGAGAAAATTTTGTCAGCAGGAAGATAACTCTTGGTGTAGCAGGCATTAAGTTAGGGATTAATGAGAAAATATACTTAGGAAATCTTGATGCTAAAAGAGACTGGGGATATGCAAAAGACTACGTGGAAGCGATGTGGCTAATGCTCCAGCTAGACAAGCCTAAGGATTTAGTTATCGCCACTGGTCAAGCACATTCTGTTCGTGAATTTGTAGAATCTTCATTTAAAGAGATTGGCATATATATAAGATGGGAAGGAAAAGGCTTAGAAGAGAAAGGAATTGATAAAAAAACAGGCAAGATTCTGGTAGAGGTAGATAAGAGTTATTTCAGGCCAACTGAAGTTGATTTATTATTGGGAGATGCTTCTAAAGCAAAAAGTATTTTAGGATGGAAACCAAAAATCACATTTAATGAGTTAGTAAAGATGATGGTAAAAGAAGATCTTGAATACCTTAAAGACAACTGTAGTGCATAATTTAGATAACAATGAAACACATATTAGTTACTGGAGGTAATGGATTTATAGGCAAAAATCTAATGCATTGCCTTATCAGAACAGACCATAAAGTTGTTTTTTTAGAGAAGCCAGATTATGCAAGGGATAGTAGAAAGAAACGAGACCATAAGATCATTAAAAAAGACTTAGTTACTTATAACCCAAAAGAAGGTCTTTCCAAAGGTTTTGATATTATAATACATTTGGCTGGAAACCTTATTACTGATAAGTTTATAAATGAACCAGAACCTCCATTTTTTCAGAATATCTATTCTACTTTAAATATTCTCGAAGATATAAGGCAAAATAACAAGGATTGTTTGCTCATATTTACTTCAACTGAGAAAGTATATGGTAATGTAGATAGTAATGCTGCAAAAAAAGCAGTAGATGAAGAAGCGCCTTGCACTCCTATCGACGCATACGGAACTTCAAAATTGATCTGCGAACTATTAATTAAGGAATACCATCTTAAATTCGGGATTAATTATATAATATTTAGGCCAGCTAATGTATTCGGGCAGCATCAAAAGCATGGGTTGTTTATCCCGTCTATCTTAACTAAAGTAAGCAAAGGAGATAAAGAGATAATTGTCGGCAATCTCGGCAAATACAGAAATTTTGTATATGTTACTGATCTTATTGATGCAATTATAAACTCTATTGATAATTCCAACGCGCAGAACAACATATTCAATATAGGAAGTTATAATTTAAAGATAGAAGATGTTTTAAAAACAATTCTAGAGATATCCAAAGAATTTATAAAATCAGATGTGAAAATAGTGCAAGATGCCAAATTATTTAGGCCTTTAAGATATGAGACTGAAAGATTCATTCTTGATTGTGAGAAAGCATCCAAAATCTTGAGATGGAAGCCTAGATATAAATTTGAAGAGGCAATTAGAAAGACAACATCATATTATTTAAACCACCTTGGTAAAAAGAGAGGATAAAATGCAGATTATAGAATTAGATAAAAATGATGATAATTACAAGTTTAATGATAATTGGAACAAGTTTATCAAGAACAATGAGAGCTTAATAATCCACACACCAGAGTTTAAATCATTAATAGAAAATAGTTTTAATTGTAAAGCTCATTATATAGCAACTGTTGATAATGAAGAGATTAAAGCAATATTCCCATTCTTTTATATAAGCCATAAGATATTTGGCAAAAAGGTTATTTCTGTTCCGTTTCTAGAATATGGCGGACCATGCGGTTATTCCAAATATCTGCCAGATATGCTTAACTATATCTATGGAAAATACCCTAATGTTGATTATATTGAAGTAAGGCAGGGAATAGAGAATAAAGAATATGATGCTGTACTTGACAAATTAATGAAAAAAAGCACAGAATATAAGAGATTTGTATTAAACTTGACAAATGAGGAAGATATATGGAAAAACTTAGATAAGCAAAAGAGAAAAGCAATAAGAAATGCTGAAAGCTACGGTATTGTTGTAAAAGATATAGCTGAAAAAGAGCTCTCTGAGTTTTATAAGCTTTATTTAAGAAATATGAGAGCTTTTGGAAGCCCGCCATACAGTAAAAGATTTTTTAGCAATTTTTTCAAGCATATGATTAGTAATAACATGGGAAAAATCCTAGGCGCTTATTACAATCAAAAGCTTGTTTCTGCATTGGTAGGCTACTGCTATAAGGATAGAGTACATATAATAATCTCTGTTTCTGATGATAAATTCCTTAGTTACAGGCCAAACGAAGCTGTGCATTGGAATTTTATAAAGTATGCGATAAATAGTGATTATAAGTACTTTGATTTTGGAAGAGTGAGAGAAGATTCAGGTCAATTTAGATTTAAGAAAGAATGGGGATGTGAACTTAAGGACTTAAATCATTACTATTTGTTGATAAAAGCAGATCAAATGCCTCATATCGACCCTAATAACAAGAAATACAAGCTGATGATCAAGATATGGAAGAGATTGCCGATAAAAGCAACTAAAATTATAGGACCATGGCTCAGAAGTGGATTAGGTATTTGAAAATATTTTCATTTTAATGATCCATATAAGAATCTTTAGTATGATTGTCTTGATTAACCTTATCGTCTTTTATACTCAAGTTTCCAAGATACTTCTCTATATATTCTTTGCAAGAAATCCATTCTGTTTCAGAGTCATGTAAGAATTCTTTGAATATGTTCCAAGCTTTTGATCCCTGATGGACTTTAAAAAGTTGCCGCACTATTGGATTTATCTCTTTTCCGATTGGCTTATTCAAGAATTCGCAGGGATGCAGATAGACCATATAAGGCAACCTATAGTGAAAAAGCTTGGAGAATGGATAAGCAAGTCGGTAATATGACAATCCTGCAGGCAGTAGTTTAGGTATAAAATTCGGCATTGGAAGCTCAATTATGCCATCAGTAGTAGATGGTATAGTCGACATAGTCAGATTCATGTATCTTCCAGGAAAGAATGTTGATAAAGAAGAATCATAAGTAAAACCATGTTTAGACAACATCTTGTAAAAAGACTGCTTATCTTTAGGAAGAACAAAATATGGGCAGCGAAAGCCTAAAGCTTTAATCCCAAGATTTTCTAGTGAAAGCTTTGCCCTTAAAATCTCGTGATCAAGTTCCTCTTCAGATAGCCGATTCATGAATTTATGTGAAAAAGAATGAGAAGCTACTTCATGTTTCTTTGCCAATGCTTTTATTTGTTCAGGAAATTTTTCTGCAATCTCGCCTAAAACAAAAAATGTTGCATGAATATGATAATCATCGAATAGATCGAGCAGTTTTGGAAGAATTATGGTGATATTATCTGTACCAGAAGATTCCCAATCATATTCAAGATCAACAGTCAGTATATGTTTCATACATTAAAGAATTTTTAGGAGTATAAGAATTTTGTTATTTTAGTTATTTGGTCTTTGCATTTTTGATGGCAGAGTTTTGGACTATAACCTCTATCTTTCTTTGCAGTTTTTTAACTGCAAGATGTAGATAAAATACCAGAGAGAAGATAAATATGAATGCAAATATTGCAATAAAATCAATCGCACTTTTTATGCTGAATGTCTCTAGAAACAGATTTAATGTAGAGGGAAAAATCACTGCAAAAATAAATAGTACCCATATGCTAGCCCATACAAAGAAATCGCCATTAGAAAATTCTTTTCTTCTAAGATACATATATGTAAAATAGACCATCACGATTCCGAAAAAAGCCGCCAGGTATTGGATAGTTAATGCCATGATAAAATCTAAATAAAGTTATACTATATAATTTTATTGGATTTACGCTGTAATAGCTTTATTACCTATCTATTATTAACTTTTAAATTTCCACAAGAGCATTTGAAAAAAGATACTTATGCCGTCTAGAATTGTCGTGCCCTTATAGCTATCAAGGTATTTTGTGGAGATAGGTATCTCCACACATTTTAATCTGTATTTTCCTGCGTTAGCCAGCATTTCTGCCTCTACGGCATAATTATTTGACTGCCATATAATCTTCTTATATACCTGAGCTCTTATCGCCCTAAATCCGCTCTGGGTATCATTTATTCTAAGCTTAAATAAAAACTGAAAAATTTTACGTAGTCCGATATTGCCTATCCTATAGATTAGTGGCATGTTCTTGTTTAATGACCTTGCGCCTATCACTATATCTGCTTTAGATTCGATTAATGCATTAATAAGACGTGGAATATCATCAGGGTTATTCTGATCATCTGCATCAATCGTTATTATTATGTCTGCTTTGTTTGCAATTGCTAATTCAAAACCTGTGCGTAAAGATGCGCCTTTTCCGAGATTAACTATATGCTTTGCAAAAATATCAGAATCCCTTGCTTCAAAAGATGTTTTATCTGTACTACCATCATCTATTACTATAACTAGGTCCACGTATTCTTTGGTTGCTTTAATCACTTTAGCTATATGCCTAGCTTCATTATAAGCAGGTATAACTGCAATTTTTTTTGTCATTTTGATTCTTATTTAGGCATATAATACTCTTTATACCATTTTATGAATCTTCTTATTCCTTCTTCTATATCAGTTTTAGGATTATAACCAAGCATTGTTTTTGCCTTATTGATATCTGCAAAAGTCTTTAGAACATCTCCTTGTTGCATAGGTAACAATATTTTTTTTGCACTTTTTCCTAATAATTTTTCAACGCATTTTATAAAATTAATAAGTTTGACAGATTTTGAATTACCTAAGTTAAATATTTCATACGGATAGCTTTTTTCTAAAGCTGCAACTACACCTGGAACAATATCTTCAACATATGTAAAGTCACGTTGCATATCTCCATTATTATAGACCTTGATCGGCTTCCCTTCTAATATAGCCTTTGTGAATGACATATAAGACATATCAGGCCTGCCCCATGGACCATATACTGTAAAAAACCTCAGCCCTGTGCAATTAATCCCATATAGATGATGATAGGTATAAGCCATTAGCTCTGTAGATTTTTTAGTAGCTGCATATAATGAGATAGGATGATCTATGCTATCAGATTCTGAAAAAGGGAATTTTTTGTTATTACCGTAGACAGAAGAGCTAGATGCAAAAATAAAATCTTTGATCTTGAACTGTCTGGCTATCTCAAGCATGTTTAATGTACCTAAAATATTAGATTTTTCATATAGAAAAGGATTTGTAATAGAATAACGTACTCCTGCTTGCGCAGCTAAATGGCATATCTTATCAATAGGATTTTTCTTTATGATATCTTTGATTTTATTAAAATTTGAGATATCTGCCTTATACACACTTAGATTCTTATCGTTATAGCTTTTATCAGAGAGTTGTTTAATCCTATCTTCTTTTAACTTAGGTTCATAATAGTTGTTGAAATTGTCTATAATAATTACTTTTTTACCTGATTCAAGAAGCTTTTGACATACATGATAGCCAATAAAACCTGCCCCTCCTGTTACAAGTATCCTTTCTTGAGTATTAGCACTCATAATACCACCAACACAAATCCAGCAAACATCAGTTCAAATGCCCATAATAGATAGACAACATTATTCTCTGTTATGTTTCTTTTCAATCTTGTTAATATATATATCGCTATATGCTCAATACCGTAGAACTTAGTATAAGGCATCGCTAAAAAGCCGTCTTTAGTAACAGCTGCATAACTTTCTTTTTTGAACATGCCTCTAAGCTTTAGAAAGAATTCTATAAAATAGGGTATAAAAAGGATTAACGCTGCTCTTTCTATGCTAGAAAATATTGCTATGCATGCTATTAGCGCGCCAACTGAATATGTTAATGTATTTCCTGGGAATATTTTAGCAGGGTATTTGTTATACATGTAAAACGCTAACAAAGAAAATACCATGCATAATCCTACAACTGCAATCCATCCTATATTCAAAGTCCAAGATAAGTAAGATAAAGTAGCTAATATTATTATCCCCAATCCTGCTTCCAAGCCATTATAGCCTGCAATCATATTAAACCCATTTGAAGCTCCCGTTATTGCCACTGGCACAAGGAGCAAAGGATATAAAATCCCAAAATCTATATGCCCTAGAAAAGGAAATCGTAATGATGTCTGACCTGCATTTACTACCATTATAGGCAGCGCTGCAATTAGGCATAATACAGGCTTTTGCCATTGTCTTAATCCAATCTTCCATCCTAATATATCATCTATCAAACCTATTACAGTTATAATTAATATAGTAGATAAGATTGAGAATGTCTCTAATATGTAATTTGAATCCCCAAAATAAAAAGTTCTCATACCTACAAAAAATAATATTCCGATAAGAAATCCTAATACAACTATTATGCCCCCAATCTCAGGCAATCTAGGCTTATTAAGCTTGTGCAAGTCTTGACCTACGAGACCGGCGTTTTTTGCCCTTCTGATCCAATATGGCAAAACTAAAAAAGTAGTAATAAAACTAATAAAGAATGACAATAATAATAATGGTTCACGTATAAATGCCATATCACTCACTCTTTTATATTATTACATCTTTTATTATCATATTCTAAATTAGTATAGACTATCACAGGATTTTTTCAAAATAGCTGATAGTATGACTTAATCCGTTTTTAAGCTTTACAATAGGCTTCCATCCTAATTCTTTTAAAGCTACCTTGATTATAGGCTTTCTTTGTTTAGGATCATCCTGTGGAAGCTGCTTAAATACGATCTTTGATCTAGATCTTGTAAATACTTTAACTTTCTTAGCCAGTTCAAGCACAGTAAACTCATCAGGATTCCCTAGATTAACAGGACCTTTAAAATTTTTCTTATTCATGGCCAAAATCAAGCCATGTACCATGTCATCAACATAACAAAAGCTCCTTGTCTGGCTACCATCACCGTAAATTGTGATATCTTTACCCTGTAGTGCCTGCATAATAAAATTACTGACTACCCTGCCATCATTCAGAGCCATCTTTGGACCATAGGTGTTAAATATGCGCACAACACAAATATCAACCTTATTCTGCCTGTTATAATCAAAGCATAATGTTTCTGCTACTCTCTTTCCTTCATCATAGCATGCTCTAGGGCCGATAGTAGTTACATTTCCTCTATATGACTCTGGCTGCGGATGGACTAGAGGATCCCCATACACTTCGCTAGTACTTGCCTGCAAAAATCTGGCTTTATGCTTTCTTGCAAGACCGAGCATATTGATAACACCAATAGTGTTTGCTTTTATCGTACGTATCGCATTAAACTGGTAATGGACAGGAGATGCAGGGCAAGCAAGATTGTAAATCTGGTCGATCCTTCCATCTCCTTTATTTTTTCTTTTATAAAAAAACGGCTCAATAATATCATGCTTAACAAACTCAAAATTCTTATTTTGCAAAAGATGTTGTATATTTTCTGTGCTGCCAGTAAACAAATTATCTAAGCAAATGACATAATCGCCTTGCTCAAGCAGCTTTTCGCACAGATGGCTTCCTATGAAGCCTGCTCCTCCTGTCACTAAGATTGTTTTCATGGAAATCAGAAATATAAGACAATATATAAAGCTTATTTAAAAGAAATGTATTTTTGCTTAATTTCGCTTAATTCTTGTTTTTGTTTTCATATCTTTTATAAGCTTCTTCCAACTGGTCAAAGCTTCCTATATCAAACCAGCCTTCATCAAAGCTATACCCATATATTGGCTTTTTTGCTGAGAGATAGCTCAAGAATTCCCCGGGATTGTCTGCTTTTTTGTGCGTTTTTAGGAATTTGTCCAACTCTTCAACATCAGTAGGTGTAAAGATATAGCATGCAGTTGCAGCTAGACTAGATTTAGGCTCAGCAGGCTTTTCTTCAAAATCTGTTATTTTGCTAGAATTATCAAGCTTCACTACGCCGAATTTTTTTGCCAGCTTATCCTTTTCTTTCATGTCAAATACTGCAAGAACAGATGATTTTTTTTCATTAAAGAATTTTACAAATGACCTTAAGCTAAATTCAAATAGATTATCCCCTGCAATCACCATCAGATTGTCCTTGATCATCTCCTGCTTTACAACATAATCAATATCCTTTAATGCGCCTAGCCTGTCTTCATTTGATGTTGTGCCGTCATTGATTATCCTTATGGGTTTTTTATGCTTTGCAAACTTAAGCCAGCTCTCAAACTGCTTATAGAAAGTATCATTTGTCACGATGATGATATCTTTTATGTCATCTGCCCTGTCGATCTTCTCTATGATATATTCAATCATTGGCTTATCTGCAATTGCCAAAAGAGCTTTAGGGGTATTTTTAGTCAAAGGATATAATCTTGTCGCATATCCTGCTGCAAGGATCAAAGCTCTAATCTTGATCACCCATTTTCCTTTTTTCTCTTGCTTGTTTATTATATTTTCTTATCATCTTCCGACTCCGATATAATTAAAGCCAAGCTTTCTCATCTCATCTGGCTCATATACATTTCTGCCATCTATTATGTTAGGATGTTTTAAAAGGTTTTTCATTTTTTCCTTGTCCAGGTCACGGAACACGTTCCATTCTGTGGCAATGACCAATGCATCTGCATTCTTTAAAGCATCATAAGGAGTATTTGCATATGAAAGATTTTTAACATGGCTGAATATCTTTTTTGCAGTATTCTCTGCCTCAGGGTCAAATGCCTGTATCTTTGCCCCAGCTTTGTTTAATTCATTGATTAATATGATAGACGGAGCTTCCCTCATATCATCTGTCTTTGGCTTGAATGCTAATCCCCAGACAGCAATTGTCTTATTCTTTAAGTCTGGCAATAATTTTTTTATTTTTTGGATAATAGAAAGCTTTTGCTGCTCATTGACCTCTTCCACAGCATCCAGTATCTTAAAGCCTGAATTATTTTCCTCGCCTGTCTTGATAAGAGCCTGGACATCTTTAGGGAAGCAGCTGCCTCCATAACCGATTCCTGCCTGCAAAAATCTTGGCCCTATTCTACTGTCAAGGCCTATACCATATGCTACTTTCTTGACATCTGCACCTACCTTTTCACACAGATTCGCGATTTCGTTCATGAATGATATCCTGGTTGCAAGCATTGCATTAGAAGCATACTTGATAAGCTCAGAGCTTTTGATATCTGTAACTATCAAAGGCTTGCCTGACCTGGTTATTCCCTTATAGATCTGTGTCATTACCTCTTCTGCTCTCTTAGATTCAACACCAATTACTATCCTGTCTGGAAAAGTGAAATCCCCTATAGCTTCGCCTTCTCTTAAGAACTCTGGATTAGAAACAACATCAAAATCTATTGCTTTCTTCTGGTTTTCTTTTATCAGCTTTTTTACCTTATCTGCAGTACCTACAGGTACAGTGCTCTTATCAACAATTACCTTGTACTCATTCATGTACTTGCCTATATCTGCAGCAACCTGCCAGACATATTTTAGGTCTGCTTTGTTATCTGCTCCTTCTGGAGTGCCGACTGCTATAAAGATGACCAAAGATTCCTGGACTCCTTTTTTTATATCTGTTGTGAAGAATAATCTTTTTTCGCGGACGTTTCTGTCTAATAGATCTTTCAGACCTGGCTCAAAGATAGGGATTATTCCTTTATTCAGCTTAGAGATTTTTTCCTTATCTACATCCACGCAAATAACTTCATTGCCTAAGTCAGCTAAGCAAGTGCCTGCGACTAGGCCGACATAGCCTGTGCCAACGACTGTGATTTTCATAATCTCCCTCTTAATTTGATAATAACAAAATATAATCAGTAGTATAAAAATCTTGCCATGATAATTATGATCATAATAAAAATTTAGAAAATAAAAAGGTTGGACAGCTTTCTGAAGTTCCCGCACGTGAATGCAGTACAATCCAGAACGGAGGCTTGCTTGACTTCCGTGTTCAAGATGGGAACGGGTAGAACCAGGCCCCTATGACCGTCCTAGAGCATTGAAATAGCCAGTTATTTATAAATATTCCTGTTTTGAGAATAGAATACTGCCGATTTTGGT
>Ga0209211_10007797_pt1 | contig 14894 bp, 15 predicted proteins | sample RifGroA2_FD_183992 | JGI IMG/M metagenome (GOLD analysis project Ga0209211, IMG submission 183992) | Groundwater microbial communities from Rifle, Colorado, USA - Groundwater A2 (SPAdes) (version 2) | ecosystem: Environmental > Aquatic > Deep subsurface > Groundwater | place: Rifle, Colorado... | reverse complement strand
TCCTGTACCGAGGGCGGCAGCAGGTAGTCGGTGTCCCGATCTATCGGATGAAAGGCCATGGCAATGTCCCTCTAATTCAATGACTATGATTATAGCATAGTACCGGTTAAGTCCGACAGGCTGCTAGCGCGGGAGCATCACTTCCCGGCCACCATCGCCGACCTCTACGATCCCGCCGACATGCCCGCCGACCTGCGCGCGGCGCATGATCGCAACGACGAAGTGCTGGAGCGCATCTACATCGGGCGACGCTTCAAGAACGACACCGAGCGACTGGAAAAACTGTTCGACCTGTACACCAAGATGACCGCTACGGCTGCGCCGGCCAAGGGCAAGAAGCGCAAAGCGGGAGCCAACGCATGAGCACCCTTACAGAGGTCGATAAGCGCTATCTTGAGAAAATCCTTGGGATGGAAGGCGGCTACCTTCTCGATTACAACGATATGACTTTCGGCCAGTTCTTCAATCGCCATAGGGTCGATATTCACGGCTCGAAGTACCAGACCTACGGAACCTCCAAGGCCAAGAAAATGCGCGCGTTCTGGGAGAGCGAACCTGACGCCTTGGTTGGTACGACCTTGTCTGAAATGCTTGATGTGTACGAGGCCAACTGCAAGCTGAACAATAAGGAGATTGATACAGCCGTTTTTCAAGAGTCGCGAAAGATCGCTGCCCGGCTGTTGGGAAAGCCGCAGCCCGCGCCATCCTCAAAAACCGGCGATGATTTCTTGAACCGTGAGTTCACGATACCCAACATTCAAAATCTTCCGATTGAAGCATCGGCTGTACCGATTATTGAAAGCCGCCTCGCCGAAGCGCGGAAAGCACTAGGGGCAGGGGCACATCTTTCAGTGATCTTTCTTTGCGGAAGTGTGCTTGAGGCAGTTCTGCTTGGGGCTGCGCAGAAAGAGCCTGCCCGCTTCAATCAAGCAGCCGCCAGCCCAAAGGCCAATGATGGCAAGGTAAAGCATTTTCCCGATTGGAGCCTTGCCCAATTTATTGATGTCGCCTGCGAGGTCGACTTACTCAAGCCAGACGTGAAGAAATTCAGCCACGGCCTGCGGGATTTTCGCAACTATATTCACCCATATGAGCAGATGGTGTCACGCTTCACGCCGGACGAACATACGGCGAAGCTCTGCTTTCAGGTTCTAAAGGCAGCACTTGCAAGTGTTGCAGGGGAGAGAAAATAATCATGGAAACAAAATCCATCCCCTCCGTCTCCGTCACCTATGCCCGCAACGGCGCATCGACCAAGGCTAACGCCCTTGGGATGCGGCCCATGCAGGAGCGCGCCTACGAGAAACGAGGCGAGCAGTACCTGCTTATCAAGTCGCCGCCCGCGTCGGGCAAGAGTCGCGCCCTGATGTTTGTGGCGCTGGACAAGCTCAAAAATCAGGGCCTGAAGCAGGCCATCATCGTCGTGCCGGAGAAGTCCATCGGGGCCAGCTTCAACGACGAGCCGCTGTCCCAATTCGGCTTCTGGTCGGATTGGCATGTCGAGCCGAAGTGGAATCTCTGCAACGCGCCCGGCAACGACAACGGTGGCAAGGTGAAGTCGCTCGGCGCGTTCCTCGAAGGCGACGACAGGGTGCTGGTCTGCACCCACGCGACATTCCGCTTCGCGGTTGATGCTTACGGTGTAGAGGCGTTCGACGACCGGCTGATCGCGGTCGATGAGTTCCACCATGTTTCGGTCAGCCCCGACAACAAGCTCGGTCTGCACTTGGGGCAGTTCATCGCGCGGGGCAAGACGCATATCGTCGCCATGACCGGCTCCTATTTCCGGGGGGACGCCGAGGCCGTACTTGCCCCGTCCGACGAAGCCAAGTTCGATACCGTCACCTACACCTATTACGAACAGCTAAACGGCTACGAGTACTTGAAGCAGCTCGACATCGGCTACTTCTTCTACAGCGGGCCTTACGTCGATGACATTCTCAATGTCCTCGACCTCGCCGAGAAGACGATCATCCATATCCCCAACGTCAATTCACGCGAGAGCACAAAGGACAAGATGCGGGAGGTGGAGCACATCATCGAGGAGTTGGGCACGTGGGACGGCATTGATCCCGCGACCGGCTTTCAGCTTGTCAAGCGGCCCGATGGCCGGGTGCTGCGCATTGCCGATCTTGTCGACGACGACGCCGCAAGGCGTGATCGCGTGTCCGCCGCCCTCAAGGACCCGGCGCAGAAGAACAACCGAGACTACGTGGACATCATCATCGCCCTGGGCATGGCGAAGGAGGGCTTCGACTGGATTTGGTGCGAGCACGCCCTGACTGTCGGCTATCGTGCCAGCCTGACCGAGATCGTGCAGATCATCGGTCGTGCGACCCGCGATGCGCCCGGCAAGGCTCGCGCGAGGTTCACCAACCTGATCGCCGAGCCGGATGCCTCCGAGGCAGCCGTGACCGAGGCCGTCAACGACACATTGAAGGCCATCGCCGCGAGCCTACTGATGGAGCAGGTCCTCGCCCCGCGCTTCGAGTTCAAGTCCAAGAACGCGGAGAGCGGCCCGACGCCTGGCTTCGACTATGGCGAGGGCGGTTACGACCCCGACAAGTCCAACGTCGGCGTCAACCACCAGACAGGACAGGTGCAGATCGAGATCAAGGGCCTTGCTGAACCCAAGAGCAAGGAAGCGACGCGCATCTGCCAAGAAGACCTGAACGAGGTAATCGCCACCTTCATTCAGGACAAGACAGCCATCGAGCGCGGCTTGTTCGACGAAGAACTGGTGCCGGAGGAACTGACGCAGGTTCGCATGGGCAAGATCATCAAGGACAAGTACCCTGACCTTGATGCGGCAGATCAGGAAGCCGTGCGCCAGCACGCCATCGCCGCCCTCACGCTGACCCAGCAGGCGAAGCAGCTTGTGACGGGCGGCAATGGCAGCGAGGGCGACGAGGCATCCCCCAACACCGCCCTGGTCGATGGCGTGCGCCGCTTTGCGATGGACGTGCGCGAACTGGATATCGACCTCATCGACCGCATCAACCCTTTCGGCGAAGCCTACGCCATCCTCGCCAAGGCCATGAGCGAGGACAGCTTGAAGCAGGTCGCGGCGGCAATCTCCGCCAAGCGCGCGAGCCTGACGCCCGACGAAGCGAAGGAGATTGCCGTCCGCGCCGTCCAGTTCAAGAAAGAACGCGGACGTGTGCCCGCGCTCGATTCGCAGGATGCGTGGGAGCGACGCATGGCCGAAGGCGCCGCCGCGTTCATGCGCTACAAGAAGGAGGGGCGGTATGAGTGACCCTGACCTCGACGAACTGGCGGCGGAACTTTCGGAGTTCGCCGCCCCGGAAGCCAAGGGCGGACGCCCGCCGCGCGAGGAGCGTGTCATCGCCGGGTTCGAGGAAATCCAGCGGTTTGTCGAGAAGCACGGTCGCGCTCCGCAACACGGGGAAGACTGCGACATCTTCGAGCGGCTGTATGCCGTGCGCCTCGATCGCCTGCGGGTGCTCCCCGATTGTCGCGCCCTGCTTGAGCCGCTGGACCATCAGGGCTTGCTTGCGGGCACCCTGGGAGTCGCCGAACCTCCTGCCACGTATAGCGTGGATCAGCTAGCCGCCGAACTAGGCGGGGTTGCCAACGCAGACGACATCACGGTCCTGCGCCATGTCCGCACCAGCGCCGACAAACGCGCTGCCGAGGAGATCGCCGACCGCAAGCCGTGCGAGGACTTCGAGACGTTCAGGCCGCTGTTTGAGCGCGTGGCAGCCGACCTCAAGACGGGCCTGCGCCAATCCCAGCCCATCGAGGCGGGCCGCCGCGCGATTGAAGCCGGAGACTTCTTCGTCCTCGACGGCATCACTCTCTATGTCGCCGAGGTGGGAGAACCTTTGAAGACGACAGCGGGGGAAGTGGATCGCCGCCTGCGGCTTATCTTCGCCAACGGCACCGAGAGCAATCTATTGCTGCGCTCGCTTCAACGCGCGTTCTACAACGATCCCGCCGCGCGGCGGCTGGTCTCGCCGGAGAGCGGGCAAATGTCCTTCGGCGGTGAGTTCGAGGCCGATGATGTCGAGAGCGGCACGATCTATGTCTTGCGCTCGCTGTCCGATCATCCCTATGTCGCGCAGCACCGAGACCTGATCCACAAGATCGGCGTGACCGGCAGCAAGGTTGAGACCCGCATCGCGGACGCCGAGCATGACGCCACGTACCTTCTGGCAAGGGTCGAGGTGGTTGCCACCTACAAGCTGGCAGGCATCAACCGCACGCGAATGGAGAACCTGTTTCACAGACTGTTTGCGCCTGCGCGGCTGGATATCACCATCAACGACCGCTTCGGCCATCCCGTGCAGCCGCAGGAATGGTTCCTCGTTCCCTTGTTCGTTGTTGACGAGGCCGTAGAGCGCATCAAGGACGGGACGATAACTAATTACGTCTACGACCCCAAGTCGGCGCGGCTGGTGAAGGCGGTTTCCGCGTAGCGCGCGAAGGATGTGAAGGCGGGCTAAATGGGTTTTTGGGAGCCTCGCCGGGGCGGATGGGCGTGGGGCTGCCGAGGCGGGAACGAGCAGCGCAGCACGAGCATCCCGATGCCGGGCAAGGCGGAGATGGCGGTTTGATAGAGTTGATGAGGGGGACGGCGATGGAAAATGCAGGCATCCCGAAGGATATGGCGGAGGCGCTGTCAAAGTTTGACCAATCGGCAGAACAAATCGTCGCTTCGTTCCTCAACGGCTTGGAATCTCGTGAGCCGCCAGAAATCATCTATCACTACACGAAAGACGCCGGCCTGAGGGGAATTTTGGAGACTGGTCAGCTTTGGCTATCCGACATCTTCAATCTGAATGACCCCTCCGAGCTAAGCCATGGTTTTTCCCACGCGGTAAATATCCTGCGCAGCATGGCAGAGAAAGGCCCCCCGGAAAGCCAGGTATTCGCCAAGCACTTTGCAGCCTTCCACGAAGGCGGGATGCGAGGAACAGCCCATTACTTCGTCTGTTCATTTAGCGGTAACGGTGACGACCTCGGCCAGTGGAGGGCGTACGCAGACAACGGGCGCGGTTATGCGCTGGGGTTCGATGCAAGAGAGTTGGAAGGCGTCTTTACGACGGAAAATGGCGACCCCATATCAGCCAACAGTACATTCCACATTACTTACGACGACGCCACGCTCTCGGAAATTCATCGCCAGATGGTTGAAGGCATGTTCAGCCTGATTTCGCTGCCGAGAGGGCGGGGTTTGGAGTCCGGCGTAATCAACTCCTACATGAAGGAGCTATCAGTTTCGCTCTCCCTGCACGCGCTGCGCGCCGCGCTGTTTTTCAAGCATGAGGCATACAAGAACGAGAGCGAATTCCGGTTCTTGCAGATTCATAGGGCTGATGTACCGCCGCCGGAAGTAGAACGAAGGTACCGCTCCTACGAATTGGTCAAGTACAGGGAATTTGATTGGAGACAGTTGAAGCCCAGCGTTCTGAAGAAGATCGTGGTCGGGCCGGCAGCAGATCCGGTGAAGGCAACCCGTTTCGCTGAAGATTGCCTTGCGGCATTCCATGGGAACGGCGTTGAAATCACATGCTCGCCAATTCCGTATCGCGCCTTGTGATCCCCCGAAGGGCGGCTCGACCATATCCGGCCGATCTTTCGGAGGATGCTACCCAGCTTGTGTTGAAGCGGGCAGCGCTTTCCACCGAGAACGGGGCGTAACGGCGAAAAGTCGGCGCTGGCGATACGGCGTTGTCTTGATTTGGGGGAGCCCCATCGGGGCGGACGGGAAGCGGGGCTGCCTTCGGCGGGGACGAGCAACGCAGTGCGAGCCGCCGCAGGCAGACCCGCCGGGCGGGCGGGGATCAACGCCACCTTGCGCATAGCGCCTGAATAAACCCCCGCCGCGATAGCCGCGCTGACATAGCTGTTGTCCGGGCCGGGGCGCAAGACATAACCGACCCTTCTGCGAACCCGCAGGGCGTGAAGCGGTGCTGACACCAAGCCAACTCGGTTGGCGACTGGCTGCATTTTGCAGAAGGCGCGGTTATGTTGAATCGCTGGCGATTTACCCCGGCTCGGCTGGGTGCAATTGAGCAGCGCGAGCCGACTGGTCGTTCTCTGGCCGACACGACCCGGCATCGCAGCCGTCCGCTTCACCGCAGGTAAGGGGCGGCGGGCCACGAAGCGCAGGCCGGCGAGCACCGCCACGGCGTAGCCGCTGGAGCCGTGAGCGGCTTTATGCTGACGGCGCAGGCGGCGGGCAGTAGCGACAATGCAAGGCCAGGGCAAAAGTCGGCGCTGGCGGTACGGCGATTACCGAAGGCACAAAGCCGTGACGCGGCCTTATCGAGTGTCGGCGCGGTGCAGTACGTGAGGCGGTAGCGACGGTGCGGGTGAAGTGGGTTGCGGCACAGATGATACCCAATACGGTATACTCGTCCCATGAGTTCCCCATCCCGCCAAGAACGTCCGCTGCACTGGATTGGTTCCGCCAAGCGTGATCTGCTGGATTTTCCCGGCGACGTGGTTGGTGACTTCGGCTACGGCTTGGGTGTTGTGCAGTTGGGTGGGCAGCCGCCTGCGGCAAAGCCCTGGAAGGGCGAGGGGCCGGGAGTATTCGAGTTGGTCGAGGATCATCGGGGCGATACCTACCGGGTGGCCTATACGGTGCGGTTCGCGAAGGCGGTGTATGTGCTGCATTGCTTCCAGAAGAAATCGCCTTCCGGTATCCGTACCGCCAAGACCGACGTCGACCTGATTCATGAACGATTGAAGTTGGCTCGCAATGACTACGAGGTGCGCTATGGCAAAGAAGACTGAATTGGTGGATGTGGGCACGGGTGACGTGTTCAAGGACCTCGGCTTTGCCGATGCCGACGAACGCAAGCTGCGCACGCAACTGGCGATGCGTCTCAACGATCTGATCAAGGAGCGCAAGCTCACCCAGACGGCCGTCGCCGAGATTTTCGGCATCCCGCAGCCGCACATTTCCGAGCTGCGCAATTACAAGCTCAGTCGCTTTTCATCCGAGCGCCTGCTGCACTTCATTACCCAACTCGACCGGGACGTGGAAATCGTGATTCGCCCGAAGGCGGCGAATCATGCGGCGGGTTTGGTGTCGGTGCTGGTGGCGGCCTGAGCCCTGGCCGCACACGCGGCTTATTTCGCCGCTCGCTTGCGCCGTATCGGCGTCACCTTAGCCGCTGAGGTCTCGGCGGCAGGCTTGGCGCAGAAGTCGGCCCATGCCTTCATCAACTGCACGCGCTTGTCGATCAGGTCGCCGCGCCGGTAGGCGGCTTCCACCTTGTCCGGCAGGCTGTGCGCCAGCGCATGTTCGCAGACCTCGCGTGGGAAGTTTGTCGATTCCGCGCACCAGTCGCGGAAGGTGTAGGGGGCAGCACACTGCTCGAAGCTCATCGCCTTGGCACGTTCCAGCGCCTCGGCCTGCTTGATCGACCGCCGTGCGTCGAGCGGGTCTTTGCCCTCAAGCAGCAACTGCCGGCATTCCTTCGCCTTCGCCAGCGCCTCGGTCAGATTGACGGTGTGCACCGCGCCCAGCCCTATTTCACGCTGCTTGCCCGACAACGTGAAGCGGAATATCCAACTCTTCGACCGCGACGGCGACACCTGCAACCACAGTCCGGCTCCGTCCACTCCGCGCTGACCTGGCGCGCTGTGGCGATCCTGGTGTAGGATTGAATCCTACTCATGGTCATGGAGGCTGATATGCGTACAACCCAACAATTCAGCATCACCCTGCCAAACGAAATGGCGGGCCTGGTCAAGTCGATGGTCGCTACCGGGGCCTATGCCACCGAAAGCGAAGTATTCCGCGACGGCCTGCGAGCACTGATGGCGCGTGAGCGTGCCACCGAGCGCTGGCTTCGGGAACAGGTCGGGCCTGCGTATGACGCACTGAAGGCGGATCCATCGCGTGCCGTCAGCACCGATAAAGTGCGGACCCGGATTGCCGCCGAGCACAAGGCACTGGCCGGCACGAAGAAATGAAATTTCGCGTGATCGTCTCGCCCGAAGCGGAAGAACAACTCGCCGAACTGTTTCACCATATTGCCGCTGTAGCGGATTAGCGCAAGGAAACACCCGCATCCTTGCCCGGCACGAATCCTCGTGAAGATGCCCATGCGTCGAAATATGATTGCAACTCGTCAGGCAGATCGAGCACGAAGTCGATATCCAGCGGGTAGCTGATCGACATCCGATCCTTGACCAGGTCGAGCAGGGCTTCACCCTGCTTGCGGTCCTTCGGGCGCTTGGTGGCCTTGCGCTCCGGCTTATCGGCCAACCACAGCTTGTGCAGGGCCATCCAGCGTGGATCAGGCGCGTAGATCGGGCAGGTCTTGAGATCACGGGAAACGATCACGTGCCGGACGGCCCTGCCTTGCAGCAGCCACTCCTGCTCCTGGAATACCGGCAAGGGTTCGAAGACCTCGTTCTCGGGCAGGGTGCGAAATACCGAGGGGGCAGCAAGCAGCTCGACCTCATACCCGGTGCGGTCCAGTGCCTGATAGCGTTTGCCCCGATTGATCGTGAAGCTGGCGTCGACCGCCTTGAGCGCGCGCATCAGTGACGAACCTGTTGGACGATCATTGGCCTTGGAGAGCGACACCTTGGTGCCGCGGCACCACGAGAGATCAAAATCATCCGTCTCGTCCGCGATACCGGCTGCGAATCGGGCGCCCGCCTCGACCTCGTACGCCGCAAAAGCGTTGGTGCCGACAACCAGCAGATCGGAACCCAGCAGTCCCTGGATATCCAGCTCGCGCAGAATGGCGGCAGGCCGATTGGTTGCCATGGGCAAACGGTGTCCGCGATAGGATCGGATCGTGTCGAGCAAGGCTGCCTCGGTTTCGGCAAGCGTAGTCTTTGCTGCTTCACGATCACGCTGATAGGACTCGTAACGCGCCTCGGTTTCCGGGGTGCGAATGCCTTGAGATTTCCCCTGATCGCCGGCAGCTTGTTTGACGGTCAGGTACTCGCGCGAGTCCTTGGCGACCCAGTACATGGACGAGGGAAGGCTTTCCAGTTGGCGGAGTGCGCTGATCCAGGCATCATGGCGCTGCGCCAGGTTTGCGCAGAGCCGCCAGGCCTCGTCAGAGAAGGTGCTGAATATCATAGCGATATGAATTGTAAAGAATTCCACCTGAAATAAATGCAAATCTGCGATTTAGGTGGAAAACTATTGCAAGCAGCCGTTGCACGCCAACCACAGGCTGCCCAGAAAAATAATTCCAGCGATCCATCCCTCGTCGCCTCTGTGAGTCTCGCTGTTTTCGTGGGCGTCCCGTTGTTGCCGGCTACCCGTCGAAACCCCATACATCTTGATATGTACGGCTAATTGCCGTATTATTAGTTCAGGAGGACTATTGCCATGTCTACAGCCGTTTCCACTGCGCGTCTCGAAGCTCGCATCAGTACTGATTTGCACAGCATGCTCAAACGTGCCGCCGAGATTCAGGGCCGCACCATGACTGATTTCGTTGTGTCGGCAGTGCAGGATGCCGCGCAACAGGCTATTGCCCAATCCGAAGTTATTCGCCTGTCGCTCGCCGACCAGGAGTGTTTTGCACAAGCGTTGCTGTCACCACCGAAACCAGCACCGGCCTTGAAGCGTGCGTTCGCGCGACATCGCAAGTTAGTCAGTGCGGAGTGAGCGAGCCCCCTTTTCGTGTTGTAGCGCTTGATCCCGCGCAAAATCGTTCAGGGTTCAAGAGCGGATCCGAGCCCCTCGATAGCTATTTCCAGCAGCGGGTCGCGCAAGACATTCGCCGCCGCGTTACCGCATGTTTTGTTGCGCTGACGCGAGACCAGCGCATTGCCGGCTACTACACCCTGGCATCCGCCAGCGTACCCCTGTCGGATCTTCCTCCGGCAATCGGCAAGAAGCTACCGCGTTATCCGTCGGTGCCAACCGTGAGAATGGGGCGGCTTGCGGTTGATCTGGACTTCAAGGGGCGAGGACTGGGCAGTGCCCTGCTGGCCGATGCCATCCATCGTGCCATCCGGTCGGAAATTGCCGCCTATGCTCTCGTGGTCGATGCCAAGGATGAATCCGCCGGGAAGTTCTATCGGCATCACGGATTCATTGCCTTGCCAACCGCAACGCAGACACTGTTTTTGCCACTGGCAACAGTTCGCGACTGATTGAGCCCGCTGGGTAACTATCCCGCTGCCAGAAATTTTTTATTCCCCTGAAAATATCCCCCGTCATCCCGGGTTGGCCCTACCCCGGAACGCCCGTCAAATGGAGCCTTCCAGCCTATTCCACCCCGCTTGACATCGTTTTTTCCCCTCGGTATCTTCCGCCCCATCAGTCGTCGCGCGTAATGCTCGGCGTTGACGTGGTAGCTGGCCACAAGAAATAAACAGCATTAGAAGTCGCGGCTCTTCACGCACGTGGTGGCAGCGAATCAACAGGCGGAGCTCCATCGGGTTTCGTCTTTATCGAGTGGCAGACCTTGATCTGCCCTCCTCAAAAGCAGTGATGATGACCTCGTTCGTCCGTTGAATACAGCCTCTGGCTGTTTTTAATTTCGCTTCTCCGCCCAAAGAGACGGAAGCGATAGAGAAATCCTGCAACACCAGCCGTGACGGGCTTGGCAGGCACTGACGGGATCATCCGCCGCGCACTACTACTCGCACTAAAACTCCTTTCGACCACAGCAACGGGGGCCGCCAATGCAAATTGGGCCGGCCAGCAGGCCAGGCAATCTGCCATCCCCGCGCCGACGTCCCAGGAGCCAAAAGCACTCTCCCACTCCACCGTCGGCCGCCAGGCCGACAGCCATCCCCCCGCCGGGCGCAAGCCCTTCGCGATGGCGTGCGAGTGCAACTCTGGGCGTGAGGCTCGCCCGAATCTATCCCTCATCCAGGTCGTGATCGACGACCAGCACTCCGCAGCGACCGGCTGAATCCGGTTCAACACTCACCAACAGGTGGCGGGGATCGGAGTGCGGCGGGACCTCGGACCGTCAGGTGCGCCTGACCTGTCCAGGTCCAGTCATCGATCGTGGCCGGCATGGCCAGAACACGTATTGGCAAGGAGTGGATTTGAACAAATTACCGACGGACCGCAACTTCGGCTACGGCAAACAACTCGCCTGGGCCGGGCACCAGGCATTACTCGATCTGTATGGCCGAGGTCATTACGCCACCGTCGCCACCCATACCCGGCGCTGGAGCCGCTTCTGCGCCTGGGCAAGGGCCGAACACGGTATCAGTGATGCCAGGCAAATTGATCAGGACGTCATCGAAGACTACGCCGCCATCCTGCAAGGGCAGGTCAATGAAGAATCCCTGAGTATCAGCTACGCCCAGAATCTGCTTTCGACCCTGAACACCGCCCTCGAAGCCTTGCGACGAGACAAGCAGGTCAGGCTGGATTCTCCCTCCGAGTGGGTCGGGCTGCGCTCCATGGTGAGAACCGACCCACCGGGCGGCATGGACTGGGCGCAGGTCGACGCCCTGATCTCCCGTCTGCGCAAGCTCGATTACCGGCGAGCGGCGTCGGTCGTGCGGCTGGCACGCAACTTTGGACTTCGTTTGCGCGAGGCCGTCCTCGCCGATCTTCATGAATGGCGGCGTCAGGCCAGGACGTTCGGCAAGATCGATATCCGCGAGGGCACCAAGGGCGGACGGGGCAGGGAAGTGGAACGCTGGGTCGCCGTCAGCGAAGACGGCATGCTGGTGATCAGTGAAGCCAGGCATCTGAGCCAGTCGCTGGGCAGCGGGCGCAATCTCCTGAAGTCCGACGAATCCTTCAACGATCTGGTCAATAACGGAGAGATCAATCGGGCGCGCCGGCATCTGAATGAATTCGGGATCAATGGGTACCACGAACTGCGGGCGGCCTGGGCCTGCGAGCGGTATCTGCAGGAAACCGGATGTCCGGCGCCGGTGCTGCGGGGAAGCCGATTCACGGATCCCGCTGCGGATGCCGAGGCACGCCGGATCATTGCCAAAGAACTGGGACACGATCGCATTGACGTGGTGGCGGAATACATCGGGGCTCGGCCATGAGCATTGCGATGCTTCTGAAGCGTGCGTTGCCGGGAGCGAAGGCCAGCATCAACGGGCATATCGAGCGGGGTGAGCGGATTTCGGATGCGATACGAGAGCGGTTTGCGATCGGCGAACCACGTCAGTGGCAGGTGAAGCATCTGCGCTGGGTATTGGAGAGATGGACCGATTCGTTATCTCCCAGCACCCGCTACGATTACTGGCGCACAGCCCGGGCGCTGGCATCGGTGCTTGGGCGCTGGCCTGATTGGGAGCCCCATTTGCGCGGGTCATGGTGCCGGCGGGGAGTAGGCGGGCGGCCGGCGAAAATTACTCAAGACAACAGAATACAGACCAACTGGAATCGCGATCAAAGTCATTGACACTGTTGTGCTTGTACCGGAGCGGTTGCAAAATCCACAAGGCGAAGTTACTGCATGGCAGCGCCCGCGCTTTCAGCGAATGACCAAGAATTTGTCGGCAACGCGAGTCTGCCAGACGCTACGCCAAACCGGTGCCTTGGCCGCCGCTATGCTGCGGTCTCGCTACTTCATCGATCTAGGTTGCTTCGTCGCGGCCAGCGTAGTCAGCGCGCCCGGGTAGTCGAAGGCCGCGATCCGGCTTTCCAGCTCCAATGCCTGCGCGCCGAACGTGGCCAGTAGCAGCCGCCGGTTGGTATCGAACAGGCCGGCCGCACTCGTATCGTCGCGAGCCAGCAGTGCTTGCAGTTCCTTGAGTACCGCCGACGCTCGAGCAGGATCGGCCGCCGACTCGCCGTCCGTTCCGTCGATCGCAGCCGATTTCGGCAGCCCCGCAAGCACCGAATTGAGCGCTCGTTGCTGTTCCTGCAAGGTATCCAGCAGCGGTGGCAAGGTCACCGCCGGGTCAATGTTGCGCAAGGCCAGTTCCATGGCCGTCGCGGTCGCCTGCAGGCTGATCGCGCCCAGAGTACCGGCCGTACCCTTGAGTGCGTGCAGCCGTTGCCGGATGGCATCGAACCGGCCTGCCGCGAACTCGTCACGCATCTGCCGCGGATCGTCACGGTGGGCGGCGGTGAACTGTTGCAACAGCCGCAGGTAGAGCACTGCGTTGCCGCGTACGGCCGCCAATCCGCGCTCAGTGTCGAGTCCGTCGAAATCGGTCAGTGGCGGTGGCAGGCCCCGCCGCTCCGGCGGCGATACCGACGGTGTCGCGAAGGCACAGTCGGCGGTTTCGGCCGACGCTTGTTGAGCTTTTTCTGTTGTGGCTGTCGCCAGCCACAACAGCAGAGCTTGGTAGAGTGCCTGCGGCTCAACCGGCTTGGTGATGAAGTCATTCATGCCGGCCGCTGTGCAGGCCAAGCGGTCCTCATCAAACGCATTTGCCGTCATCGCAAGGATCGGTCGGAGTCCCCAGCCTGGCAGGGCACGGATGGCGCGGGTGGCTTCGAGCCCGTCCATGTGGGGCATCTGCATGTCCATCAGGACCAGGTCGTAGTCCTGCGCTTGCGCCTTTTCCAGTGCCTCACGCCCGTCGCTTGCCGTATCCACGGCCAGACCGGCGCCTTGCAGCAGTTCCAGCGCCACTTCGCGATTGATGGGGTTGTCTTCGGCCAGCAGCAGCCTGGCGCCGCTGTACTGTCGACGCAATTGCGCCTCGATATCCTCCGCGGCCATGGATGCCGACAGCGTTGGCATGACGCCGTGGCCGCGTTGCAGACGGGCGGTAAACCAGAAACAGCTACCCCCACCCGGCGTACTGTCAGCGCCGACTTCTCCCCCCATCAATTCGGCGAGGCGCCGGGTGATGGCGAGGCCAAGGCCGGTGCCGCCATACTTGCGCGTGGTCGAGACGTCGGCCTGCTCGAAGGCCTGGAATAACCGGCTGATCTGTTCGGGCGTGATGCCAATGCCGGTGTCCGTCACTTCGAAGCGCACCAGCATTTCGTCAGCGGCATCTTCGATCAGCCGGGCGCGCAGGGTGATGGAGCCTTGCTCGGTGAACTTGATGGCATTGCCGGCATAGTTGAGCAGCGCCTGCCGCAGCCGCGTCACGTCGCCGCGCAACCACGGCGGGACGTTATCGGCGTCGACGTCGATCCTGAGCCCCTTGTCCTGCGCCGCGCCGCCGATCATCGAGGCAACCGTGTCGAGCATGGCGGCGAGCGAAAAGTTGGTGCTTTCGAGTTGCATACGACCGGCGTCGATCTTGGACAGGTCGAGGATGTCGTTGATGGTGGCCAGCAGGTGACGCCCGGCGCCGTCGATCTTGTCCAGCCGGTCGGCCTGTTCCGGCGTCGGCCCGGCGCGCTTCATAAGGTGGGTCAGGCCGATGATGGCATTCATCGGAGTGCGGATCTCGTGGCTCATGTTAGCCAGGAAAGTGCTCTTGGCCAGGTTGGCGGCGTCGGCCTGTTGCCGCGCGGCGACGAGCTCCGCCGTGCGATCCTCCACGATTTGCTCGAGACGGTGTCGATGTCTGTCGAGTTCGATACCCAGATGCTTTTTCTCGGTGATGTCTTCCTTCACCGCAACATAGTGGCTGACCGTGCCGTCGGCCTGGCGCAGCGGGGTGATGATGGCAAACTCGATGTAGTCGCTGCCGTCTTTCCGGCGATTGTGGAACTCACCCTTCCACGACTGGCCCTGACACAGCGCCTGCCACATGGCGACGTAGGTTTCCGGCGGAGTCTTGCCCGAGTGCAGGAAGCGCGGATTCCTGCCTATGATTTCCTCACGACTGAAACCGGTGGTCTGAATAAAGGCTTCGTTCACATACTCGATCTCGGCATCGAGGTTGGTGATGACGATGCTCTCCGGGCTTTGCTCCACCGCCAACGACAGCTTTCTTAGTCGGATCTCGTCGGCCTTGCGCTCAGTGATGTCGCGCACCATGGTCTGTAGCAGCACCCGTCCGTCCTTCTCCATGCGCGTGACCAGGACTTCAGCGGCAAA
>Ga0209211_10007795_pt1 | contig 14897 bp, 15 predicted proteins | sample RifGroA2_FD_183992 | JGI IMG/M metagenome (GOLD analysis project Ga0209211, IMG submission 183992) | Groundwater microbial communities from Rifle, Colorado, USA - Groundwater A2 (SPAdes) (version 2) | ecosystem: Environmental > Aquatic > Deep subsurface > Groundwater | place: Rifle, Colorado... | reverse complement strand
GAAATAAATAAGAAATTAAAAGAAACCGGTAGGTTAGTAGATATTAAAGTATTAGACCACATAATCATTGGTAAAGATAATTTTTTAAGTTTAAAGAATTAATTTTTGTATTCCTTATCTTTTTCAGCCACAGCATAAGCAGGCGAAGGCTCGTATAAATATTGCTGTATATTGGAATGCCCATTTTCAGCCCAATCTTTACATAATAATTTAGCTTGGTCTAAAACCGTATCTGTTGCTTTCTGTTGCTTATCAGGAGGATATCCGTATTTTTTCAGAATTTTTTTAACTTTGACTCTCATTTGGGCCTGAACATTTTCCCTCATTGTCCAGTCTATTGTTACACTATTTCTTATGCTGTTAACAAGCTCTCTTGCAATGACCATCAGCTTTTCATCACCCATAATTTCCCTAACTCCTTCATGGTCAGCAAGGGCATCATAAAATGCAACTTCTTCTTCTTTTAACCCTAATTTTTCGCTTCTTTTCTGCTCATCCCGCATTTTTCTTGCTAATTCAATCAATCGCTCAATTACTTCTGCTGTTTCAATGCTTTTATTTGTGTAAGCTCTAATGGCTTTTTCCAGCATTTCAACAAATGATTTTGCCTGGACAAGGTTCTTTTTTTGCTTGATTTTTATTTCATCATTCAGTAGTTTTTTTAGCATTTCAAATGCAAGATTTTTCTGGGGCATATCCTTGACTTCTGCCAGAAATTCTTCAGATAAAATTGAAATGTCTGGCTTTTTTAACCCTGCTGCTGCAAAAATATCAATAACCCTGTCAGATACAATGGCTTTTGAAAGAATTTGCCTGATAGCAGAATCATAATCTTTGCCTTCTCCTTTTTTTGATTCGGTGTTTTTTGCAATTGCTGACTTTATAGCCTGGAAAAATCCAACATCATCTCTAATCTTAATTGCTTCTTCATGCGGCACAGATAAAGCAAATGCTTTTGATAATGCTGTTATATTTTTTAAGCACCTTTCTCTGCCATTCTCCTGCTTTAAAAGATGCTCCATTGCCTCTGCAATAATTTGCATCTTTTCTTTAGTTTGAACTGTGAAGAATTTTTTGTAGCTGAAGCCGTGGAACAAGCCGCAAACTATCTCATAATCTTTTAACATTAATGCAACTGCTTCTTTCTGGTCTATTCCTGTTTGTTTTTTGTCTCCTTCAGTGTATTCTGCCAGCGCTTTTTTTAGTTCGTAAGCAACACCAATATAATCTACAATTAAACCTCCTGGCTTGTCTTTGAAAACCCTGTTTACTCTTGCAATTGCCTGCATTAATCCATGGCCTCTCATTGGCTTATCAACATACATTGTGTGCAAGCTTGGGGCATCAAATCCAGTAAGCCACATATCTCTTACAATAGCAATTTTCATAGGGTCAGAAGGATCTTTCATTTTTTCCCCAATTTCTTTTCTTCTTTGTTTTGTTCTTATATGCTCCTGCCATTCTACTGGATCAGAAGAAGAGCCTGTCATAATGACTTTTATTATTCCCTTGGTATCATCTTTATTATACCATTCAGGCCTTAATTTAATTATTTCATTATGAAGTTCAATGCAGATTCTCCTGCTCATGCATACAATCATTGCTTTTCCATCAAGAATGCTTAATCTTTCTTCCCAGTGCCTTATGATGTCTTTTGCTATTCTCTTTATTCTTTTTGGGCTTCCAACAATTTTTTCTAGCCTTGCCCATTTGCTTTTTAATTTCTCTTTATGCTCTACTTCTTCCCCTTCTGTCACTTCCTCAAAATCTCTGTCTATATTGGGCCTTTCTTCTGGCTTTAATTCGAGTTTTGCTAATCTGCCTTCATAATAAATTCTTACAGTAGTTCCATCTTCTACTGCCTGCTCAACATCATAAATATCAACATATTTTCCAAAAACTGCTGGAGTGCTTCTATCTTCTTTTTCTATTGGCGTTCCAGTAAATCCTATAAATGTTGCATTTGGCAAAGCATCTCTAATATGTTTTGCAAAGCCGTCAATAAAGTCATACTGGCTTCTGTGAGCTTCATCTGCTATAACAATAATATTTTTTCTTTCTGATAAAAGAGGATAAGTTTTTCCTTTTTCTTCTGGCAGGAATTTCTGGATTGTTGTGAAAATAATTCCTCCCGATGAGACCTTTAATAGTTCTTTTACTTTTTCTCTTGATTCTGCTTGTTTTGGTTCCTGCCTTAATAATTGGTTGCACCTGCTGAATGTCCCGAATAATTGGTCGTCTAAGTCGTTTCTGTCATTCAACAAGATAATTGTCGGGTTTTCAAGTTCTTTTTTTAATACTAATTTTCCGGCATAGAAAACCATGCTTAAGCTTTTTCCGCTGCCTTGAGTGTGCCAGACAACTCCTGCCCTTTTGTCTGATTTTGTGGCATTTACTGTTGACTGGACTGCTTTATTTGCAGCTTCATATTGGTGGTAAGCAGCAAGTTTTTTTGCTATTTTTATTTGGCCTTCTTTTTTGTCTTTATCAACTTCAAATACTACAAAATAGCTTATTAAGTCTAATAAGCATTCCTTGTTCAGCATTCCTTTTATTAAAACTTCAATCTGCGGCTGTGTTTTTCCTGCTTTTTTTCCATCTATTGTTTTCCATGGTATAAACCATTCAAAGTTTGAGGTTAAAGTTCCTGCTTTTGCCTCTAAGCCATCGCTTGCTACTAAAATTTCATTATACCTGAATATAGAAGGGATTAATTGTTTGTATGTTTGAAACTGGTTAAATGCGCTTTTTGTAGTTGCATTTTCATCAGCAGGATTCTTTAATTCTATCATTACTATCGGTAATCCATTTATGAATAAGAGAATATCAGGCCTTCTGTTGTTTCTTTCTTCAATGATTGTAAACTGGTTTACTGCAAGAAATTCATTATTTTTTATTTCTTTTAAATCAAAAAGCTGGACATAGTTATGCTTAATTCCATCTTTTGTTTTATATTCAACAGGAACACCTTCAGTTATGAATTTATGAAAGCTCTGGTTGTTTATAATCTGGTTTTGGCTGTCTGTTCTTTTTATTTTCTTTATTGCTTCTTCTATTGCTTCTTTTGGAATATCTTTGTTTATCCTTTGCAAAGCATTTCTTAATCTCTGGACTAAAACAACTTCATTATATTTTCTTTCTTCATTAATTCCACCTTCAGAAATGTCAGGGCCATAAATTATTTTGTAGCCTAATTCTTCCAGCATGTCTAATGATGCTTCTTCAACTTCTGATTCAGTTATTATTTTTGGCATTTTATATTAACTAGTCTTTAAGAATTTAATAGTTTGCACTCTTCTCCTGTAAATCCGCACATTCCCATTCTTGGAGAGTTTACTATAGGAAGAAAATATGGCTCTTCGCATTTATGCTTTTTTGAGCATTTTTTGCATACAAATCCCTCCCCCTCCCAAATGCACTGGACGCAGACTTCTTCTGCCTTTGCATTGCATATTTCGCATCTGAAATCTGGAAGATTGTTTCTGGCTAAGATGGCTATATTTTTTGAATCTGTTTTTATTGCAGATATGCATTCAAGCTCAAGCTCGGTTGCTGTCCCAAAATCATATTCATAATGCACCTTTGTTCCGAATTCCATAGACTTATCAATCCTTGCATCCATACCTTTCTCATTATCTTCTAATTCAGAGTCATCTGACATATACCTTATTTTCCCTATTTCAAAAGCGCTCAAATGCCCGCAGCATTCAAGCCATAAATCCCTCAGGAAGTTGTCAATATCCACTAGCTTTTTATTTTTTGGGACTGAAAAATAAACCCAGAATGGCCCTTCAGACGCTTTTAACAGGAATGCTTCTGTTGCTTCTTTGCTATTTTTTAAGCATTCTGCAATATGTTTTTTGATTTCTTTTCCAGAAAACTCTTTGCTGCAGAGCCTGCATATTCCTTTTGAGTTTGCTTCTGAAAATGGGTCTTTCTCAGGAGAATTATCAGGATAATATTTTTCATTAAAGCAATTGTCGCACATCCCATCATGCCAGTCTTTGTTGTGAGCAGATATTTTTTTGCTGCATTTCTTGCAGTTAAAATCCATTTCTTCATCATGTTTCATATGAAAAGTTCTCATTTTCTTTTTCATATCTTCTGAGCTCATTGTTTGGGCAAAATAGCCCTCTGACCAGAATTCATCTTGGTTTACTTCTTTCTTCTTCATGTTCTCACCTCAACAGGAACTCTTATCTTTCCTGACATTAGTTTTGGCAAAAGAGAGTCTCGGATTTGGTATAATAATCCTGCTTTAATATTGCTAAGCAGTTCTTTCATTTCAATAAGCCCTTATCTTGCTTATCAGCTCTTTGCATTTTTCTATTGCTTGTTTTGCGGTTTCATAATCCATCCTGCTTCCATAATAAGTAAGGGAATTTCTTTTATACCTTATATCATCAAATAGGATGTATAGCTCCTCTCTTTTTAGAACATCCCTCAGATAGTATCCTATACACAGGTGATTTAGGATGTTGAATCCTTTTTTGAAAGCCATTGCCTGCAATAATTCAAGCAGTGAGGTGTAATAATCTTCAAATATAAAATTGCAGTTTTTTTCATTTATTTCTTTAATCAGGCTTATTCTTTCGTTTGCAGTCTCTATTAAAGATTCTGCTCTTTTTATGTCTGGAGTGGTATTTTTAGCCGATTTATTGATTAAGCAGTCATTCCAGTTTGCATCCTTCATTTGAAAACCTCTATGTAATTGTTCAGTGTTATTCCGTTTATAATGTTATTTGCCAAGTTGGGGTTTGATATCTCATTAAGATTTTTATGCTGAAAAACTTGTATGCCTCTTTTCAAAATATTTTCAAATTTTTCAAGGCTTGCCTTTTTCTTTGAGGGGGTTTCTATGTATAAGTCAATGTCGCTTTCTTCTGTGTCCTCTCCTTTTGCAAAAGAGCCAAAAAGAACGACTGCTGGGTTGCTTAATTCCTGCCTTAGGTATTCTATAAGCCCTGAGCTGTATAACTTTTTTATGTTGCATAGTTTCTTTTCTAAAAGATATTTTTCGCCTGCCCTGTTTGCCGTATAGAAAATAACATTTCCTGTTTTAACTATGGCTAATATGCCTTCTTTTTCTAATTCCTTGCAGTACCTTATGACAGAGGGAAGGGGAAGCTTAATGGCTCTTTCTATTCCTCTCACCCTAAGCTTGGCAGTAGGATTAATGAAGAAATATTCCTTTATTGTTTGCTTGATATCTTTCCTTTTCATTTGATAATTAATAATATCAATTGATATTTAAAGTTATCGGTTTGTTTTAACAGGAACTCTTATCTTTCCCGACATTAATTTTGGCAAAAGAGAGTCTCGGATTTGGGATAAATTTTGAATTTCCCCTAAATTATCAATCATTTTAACAAAAAGACAATTCATCACCTTGTTTATCTTTTGCAAAAATATTTCATTAGGTATTAGGTAGATAAAATTTTCAATATCTGAATTGCTTATGTTGCCTTGAGCACTACTCGCAGAAGAGCCACCACTTATTAATTCCTGAATTTCATTAGTATTCAGTATAAGATACATAAGATATTTATTATTAGATTCAACTTTTCCTACTCGTTGATTCAATAAAATTTTATTTTCTGTTTTAGGTATTATCCCTATTTTACCAATTTTTGCTCCAGTCATTGCAATTAAAATATCTCCAGAAAAAAGATAAAATCTATTATTTGTTTCATTATATAATTCTTCTGAAATATAACTTTCAAAATTAAAATCTACAATAGGGGGTTGAATATTCTTAATCTTCGCTAAACCAATTCCATCATCTAAAAAATCTTTACTCTTGAAAGCAAAACCCGGCTGGATTTTTCCTAAATCTCCTAACTTCCCAACTTCCCATCCCTTCGGAATTTTCCCCAATTCAGAATCAACCATCTCTCCTCCTGAGCTTTTGTATGGCTTGCCTTTCTCGTTTGGAAATTCAAAGTCAACAAACCAATGCTTGAAGATTGCATGGCCGATTGATTCTAAAGTTTTGTTCATCTGCTGGTTGAGTTCTATTTTAGAGTCTAGGTCGGAGAGGATTTTGGCGATGGAGGATTGTTCGGAGACGGGTGGAAGATTGATTATAATAGTATCAAAAACTTCATTTTCTACTCTTTGTCTTCCAGAAGTTCCTGTCATTGATTTTATCGCTACTTTTCTTATTTCTGGACTTCTTGAGAGATAATAAACAAAATATGAGTCTGTTTTTTCTTCTTTTGCAGATAATACTATAAACTCTGTAGAGCCAAAACCAATTTCTCCATTATCCAAAATATCAACAAAAGCAGTTTTTCCGTTTTCTAAACATGGGGTTATCCTTGCAAAGAGAGTATCTTTATTACGAAATTTTGAGCCACCTTTGAATTCCTTTATTGAGAAATTTGAGATTTTTCTTTTAAATGGCTCAATATCTATCATACTTACACATTTTGCAGATTGTCCTTTCTTTAATTCTCTTTTCGGATTAACATCTATCGCTTCACTAAACACTGCCTCCTCCCATTCCCCAATTTCAGTTTGCTTGAATATGTCTTTTATCATAGCCGAGGTCATAAAACTAAGTGTTTCTGATTGTATTTCCCTATCTGTCCAATCATTCTCATTCTTCTCGTAGTCTTTTGATTGTTTTTCCATTTTTAATTTTGTTTTTTTCTTCTGAAAGTTTTTCAATAGTTTTTATCTCATCATCATTTAAACGGTTAGTCTTTTCAATACTTCTGATGTTTATTGCTTGTATATCCTCATCAACTAAGGGATTACTTTTTATTTTCCGATTTTTTTCCTTTTCCATATAGACTCTTGTACTCAAAAGATTCTTTTTGTGTAGTTTGAATATCTGGGTCTACTAATGGATTTGTTTTCTTAGTTTTTTCTTCAGCCATTTAATACACCTAGTGCAATTGATAAAACAATTATTAGAATTGTTGCAATGAATATCAACCAAGAGCATAAAGAAATTGTATTTGCTTTTAAAAGATTGATTTTTTTAACATCTGTTGTATTAGCCGATATTGTGCCTGTTAAAGATTTTAACAAATCTAATCTGGTTTTATACCCTTTATCAAGATATTTACTTATTAGTTTATCCGTATCTATTGTGTTGTATCCCTTAGGATTATATGCTACAATTAAAAGTATTAAAGTAGTAATCAAAATAAGCACACTTAAAAAATATAGCGACCTCAATAAGTTAGTTTTAGGATACTCAATAAATTTAACAAACAAAAGAAGTATTGTTGTTGTTAAAGTAAAATAGAAACTTATTTTTCCATCTAACCTTGTATAGTTATCATGATTGCGATTATTAGTGTTCCTCGTTTCAGTAAGCAAATCTTGAATTTCTTCTAATTCCAGTTTTTCATCAATCTTATTTTTTGCCATTTTAAACCTTAAACCCAATCCCTTCCAAATTCTTCTTTATTTCTCGGTCTGATTTCTTCCCTTCTTTCATTTTTTAATTATCTCCCAATGCCCGCCTTTGTCATGGCCTATACGTTTTAGCATTCCTTTCTCTTTTAGTTTTTGAATGTGCTTGTCAATTGCTGTAGTGCTTATGCCTATTTTTTCGCTTATTTCCCGCTTAGAAATTCTTGGATTATTTGAAATAAGCTCAATTATTTTTATCTGGCTTTCTACCAACCCATCTACCAACCCATCTACCAACCCTTTAGTCTTCTTGTCCTTGAGTTCAGTAAGCTCAACTTGGGGGGTTCCCTTCCTCTTGAAAACAACTACAAAATGGCTCCCCACTTCCTTAAATCCTGTTTTTGGCTCTTTGGATAAAATCAGGCTTATTCCTCTGCCCCATTTCTCTACATAATGCACAAGATGAAACATCTCAGCAATTAGTTCATTTCTCCTTTCAGAAATATTTTCTTTCTTTATTTTGTCAATAGTAAGGCCGCCATAAAGCAAACCAGGATTTCGTATTTCAACCCTGTCTGTAAAGACGGCAACATTTACAGAATCATACTTCCAGTAATCTCTATGGCAAAAAGCGTTTATTATTGCTTCCCGTAATGCTTCTTTATCAATTTCTGGAACATCAACTCTTCTTAACCCATCTAATTTCATCCCAATATGGATATTTTTTAAGATATACTTTTCTGCTTCATCAATAAGAAAGAACAGGTCTCCGCTAAAATCTTGCATGTCTATAGTTAAAGATGTGTCTTTTGTCCCAAAAACCGCGCACCTTAATTTCAGATTTGGGAAAATAAGCTCAGGTTTCTTGCCGAATAATGCGATAGCAGGATTAACTAATTTCTTATTCTTCAATAAGCCAAGCTTTTGCAAAGCATTCTCAAGACTATCAAACTTCTTATTAGACTTCTCCAAAAAGATTTTTATTTTGCTCTCGCTGATATCAGACAACGAACATTCTTTGCAGATTTGTGTATCCCACTTCAATTTATCTTTATTTTTTTCCAAAATAATATTTTCTAGTTCTTTTGCTGACAATTGCCTGTCTTCATCAGCAATTCGGATATAGGGACGCCCAAAAGCATAATACGGTTGGTCTTCTCCTTGAAAAGATATTTTAATACACTCAACATTCTTTATCTTAACGACCTCGATGAGAGGGTAAATTTTTGGTTCGATGTGATTTGCGATTTTTTGAGAAATATCCCTCAATGTTTTTTCAGATATTATCTGATGTGTAAGCTCTCCATTATTATTTAACCCAAAATATAACTCTCCTTTTTTATGCTTATTCAAAATTGCTGCAATTGAATTTAAACTTTCATCTAATTCTGAAGTAGATTTCTTAAATTCACAATTTTCTGTTTCTCTCATATAAACCCTCCAGAATAAGCATGAAAAGAAAGATGCCCAGCATTCCCTCCTAAGAGGTCATACTGGGGACTTAAATAAGCATAACTTATACCTTGATATTTATAAGCTTTTCTGTCTTTCATAGTTCATACCCAATCCCTTCCAAATTCTTTTTTATCTCTTCATCTAATTTCTTCCCTTCTTCCATTTGTTTTTTTAATTCTGAAGTTAATCTCTTCATTTTTTCTTCAAATACTTCTGGGTCTTCTTCCTCTGCTTCTGCTCCGACATATCTGCCTGGAGTTAAAATGTGCTCGTGCTTTCTGACTTCTTCCAGTTTGGCAGATTTGCAAAAACCAGCAACATCTTCATATTTTCCAACTTCGCCTCTCCAAGCGTGATAAGTATCAGAAATTTTCTTAATGTCTTCTTCAGTTAATTCCCTATGTCTTCTGTCAATCATTACTCCAAGCTTGCGGGCATCTATAAACAAAACTTCATTGCTTCTATCCCGGAACTTATTGTTTTTCTTATCTCTGGCAACAAACCATAAGCAGGCAGGAATCATTGTGTTGTAAAATAACTGGGAAGGCAATGCAACCATGCAGTCAACCAAATTATTTTCAATTATATTTTTTCTAATTTCACCTTCATTTGAAGTATTTGACGACATTGAGCCATTAGCCAAAACAAATCCTGCAATTCCTGTTGGAGCTATATGATGAATGAAATGTGAAACCCATGCAAAATTAGCATTTCCTGCAGGTGGAACTCCATATTTCCAGCGAATATCTTCACTTAGCATTTCGCCTTTCCAGTCAGAATCATTGAATGGAGGATTAGCAAGGATAAAATCTGCTTTCAAATCCTTATGCTCATCATTAAGAAAGCTTCCTTCATTATTCCATTTAACTTGCTGTGAATCAATTTTTCTTATAGCAAGATTCATCTTGCACAAGCGCCATGTTGTCTGGTTGCTTTCCTGGCCATAAATTGAAATCTGGTCTATTTTTCCGCCATGGGCTTCTACAAACTTTTCAGACTGGACAAACATTCCTCCAGAACCGCAACATGGGTCAAAAACACGGCCTTTAAACGGCTCAATCATAGCAACTAATAACTTAACAATGCACTTTGGAGTATAAAACTGCCCGCCTTTCTTTCCTTCTGCATCTGCAAACTGCCCAAGAAAATATTCATAAACTCTTCCAAGAATGTCCTTGCTTCTGCTTTCCTTATCTCCTAACCCAATAGTTCCGATTTTATCAATTAATTCCCCTAATCTTTGCTTGTCTAGTGCAGGCCTTGCGTAATTTCTTGGCAAAACTCCCTTAAGCGAAGGATTGTCCCTTTCTATAGCATCCATTGAATCATCAACCAGAACTCCAATTGTTGGCTGTTTTGCGTTTTTCTGTAAATATTCCCATCTTGCTTCCGGAGGAACCCAGAAAATATTTTTTCCAGATATGCATCTTTTTCATTTTCTAATCCATCAAAATATTCTGGGTCTTTCTTTATTTCATTATATCTCTCTTCAAAAGCATCAGAAATATATTTTAAGAATATTAAGCCTAAAACAACATGCTTATATTCAGCAGCATCCATATTGCTCCTTAGCTTATCAGCAGTGGACCATAATTTCTGCTCAAAGCCAAGATTAGCTCCATTAGACAAATTTGCCATGATTACCTCCCCCTTTTAATCGAAAAAGGCTGGTAAGCTATATAAACATTTCCACCAATGGCAACAATATGCTTAAACCTTTTCCAAAAACAATTCAAATACTTTATCTTTTACTTTTTCCTTGCTTGTAAATTCGTGTTTTTTGCTTGGATCAAGGTCAGAAATCTTTAGGGTAGATGCACCTACCTTTTCTTTTATTGCGCTGCAGAAATTATTAAGCATATCCTTAAGCTCTTCATCTGTTTTTATGAACAAGGAAATCCTGTCTGCTCTTTTCAGCCCTGCTTTTTTTCTTAGCTCTTGTGCTCTTCTCATTATTTCCCTGGCATAGCCTTCTGCTTCAAGCTCTTCATTAATATTCCTGTTTAAATAAACAAATCCATTTTTAAAACTGCCTTCAATATATGGCGCTGGGACAGTTCTATTAACAATTAGATGCTCTTTTACAATATTTACTTTCTCTTCACCTATTTTTATTGTATATTTTCCTTCTTTTTCAAGATGGGCTAAAATAGTTTCAGGGCTTTCTGATGTAAGTTTTGCAATTATTTGCGGGGCTTTTTTGCCGAAATCAGGTCCTAATTGCGAATAATCTGCCTTAATGCTCAGCTTTATTCCAGGCAATGACTGCTGCACATCAAGCTCTCTAATGTTAGTCTGCTTTTTTATTATGCCCTTTAGCAGCTCAACAGCTTTTATTATCTTCTCGTCCTTAGTAACTATAACTGCTTCCTGCAAGGGCCATCTTATGCCAAGCTGCACTTTTTCTCTTAAAGCAAGGATTGTTTGCAATATTTCGCTTATATCATCCATTTCATTTTCCAATTCCTTGTTGATTAATTTTTCATTGTATTTTGGCCATTCATAGAAATGTATGCTGCCTTCTTCAAGAGCGAATTCTTTCCTAAGGTTTTGATAGATATTTTCTGTTATAAATGGCGCTACAGGCGCAAAAATTTTCAGGGTTTCTAGAAGGGTGTTATAAACAGTGTACAAGACAACCTTTTTCCCATTTTCACTGTTGGATTTATCGCGTGTTAATTGTATATAAGTCCTGCTTAATTTTAGGAAAAGGTCTTCAATCAGCAAAGGTATTTCATTTAGCCTGTAATCATCAAAAAGCTTTGTTGCTTTCCTTATTGTGGAATTTAATTTAGAAAAAATATATTCTTCTTCTGTGGATATGCTATCCCTTCTTATCTTCAGGCCTTTAGGGTTTGTATTTGCATTATTTGCAAGATCAATAAGGTAGTTATGCAAATTCCACAAGACTGTAAGATTCCTATACTTGACTTTCACATCATCGAAATTATAATTCAAATCTATGCCCGGGTTTGCACTGCTTATCATATAGTATCTTAAGGTGTCTGCTCCGTACTTGTCTATAACTTCATGCGGCTGGATATAGTTTCCCAAGGACTTGCTCATCTTTCTTCCTTGAGCATCGTTAATAAATCCGTGCATATAGGCTGCTTTAAAGGAAGTATTATCCATTGCAACCATTGAGGCAACAAAAAGAAGATTAAACCAGCCCCTAATCTGGTCTATGCCTTCTAAAATAAAGTCAGCAGGGTAGAGCTTTTCAAATAAATCTTTTCTTCTTGGAAAATCCAGGCAATTCCAGGATGCAGAGCCAGCGTCTATCCATACATCTAAAATATCAGGTATTCTCTCTTTTACATGGCCACAATTGCATTTTATCTTTACTTCATCAATCCATGGCTTGTGCAGGTCTTCTGGTATGCTGCCAGCGAGCTTTTTCAGCTCATCAATAGAGCCAACAACCACAAAATCATTGCATTGCTTGCATTTCCACACTGGAAATGGAGTTCCCCAGTATCTTTGCCTCGTAATTCCATTATCTCTTAGGTTTGCAAGCCAATTATCAAAATTTTTCGAGCCTGCAAAATCAGGAATCCATTTTATGCTTTCATTTATTTTTCTCATGCGGTCTTTCAAATCTTCTATTTTGAAAAACCATTGGGTTGTTGTTCTGTAAACAACTGGAGCTTTGCATCTCCAACAATGGGCATAATCATGCTCTACTTCTGTTTCTGCCAATAAGAAGCCTTTTTTCTTTATTTGCTCTGTTATTTTTTTATCATCTTTTTTTGCAGTTAAGCCGCTAAATATGCCACTGGTTTCATCAAATTTTCCATGCTCTGTTAATGTGTTAAATGGCGGAATTCCGTTTTTATATCCAATCTCATAATCTTCTGGGCCGCAGCCAGGAGCCATATGAACCAATCCAGAACCAGAGCTTGTGTCAACATATTCTTCACTTAGAACAACTGTATGGACCTTTTCATTTTTTTTGCTTAACTCTTTTAATTTTGGAAAATCATCTTCAAATGGGTGTGTGTACTTTAACCCAAGCAATTTATCGCCTTTAAGTTCTTCGATAACTGAGAATTTTTTGTTGACTAAGCCGCTTATAAGAACTCCGGCCAGAGCTTTGGCAACAATCCAAACTTCATCTTCCACTTTTGCTTTTATGTAATCTAGGCTTGGATTGACCATTATGCCCAAGTTAAATGGAATTGTCCATGGTGTTGTAGTCCAGACAATTAAATATTCATTTTTTTTGCCCTTTAACGGAAATTTTACAAATATTGATGATTCTTTTACATTTTTATATTCCAGCTCGTGCTTTGCAAGCGAAGTTGCGCATTTAGCGCACCAATGCATTGTTTTTTCCCCTTCATACAATCTTTTGTTTTCATGCGCTTTTTTTATCAGCCACCATTCGCCTTCCATATACTCGTTTTTAACAGACTGGTAGGCATTTTCAAAATCCATCCATGTTCCTATTCTTATAAAATCCTGGTTCATAAGCTTCATGTTGCTTATTGCAAACTCTTTGCATGCATTTACAAACTTTGCAACTCCAAATTTAGGAATTTCATCCTTGCTTTTTATCCCTAATTTTTTTTCAGTGCCTTGTTCTGTCGGCATGCCGTGCATATCATATCCTGCGCGATCCCAAACATCCAAGCCCTGCATTCTTTTGTATCTTAGCACCATATCTTTTAGTGATTTATTCCATGCTGTCCCCAAGTGCACTTTTCCAGAAGTGTAAGGAGGCCCATCAAGAAAATAGAACTTTTTTTTGCCTTTATTTTTTTCCTTGGCCTTTTCGTATATTCTGCTGTCTTTCCAAAACTTCAGAATTTCAGGCTCTTGCTTTAAAGGGTCATATTTTTCCATATATATCAGGAAAATGAAAATGGTTTTTAAATATTTAGTATTTTATGTGGCAGAACTTATCTCTTTGTTTAATTTATAGTTGCCTAAAATTTTATTGAAAATCATAGAAATCCGATAACTCTGGACTATCGTCAAGAGTTTTGTTTTTTGTGCATAACATAATAATTAATGGAATTTATTTTAAGTTTTTAGCGTATTATGCATATCTTTGCTTAAACCATTCGCAAGCGTCAATGGCAAACATTCTCCCGATTGGAGTCAATTCGTATGTATCAGCCCTGTGCATTTTCAACAGTTGCAATTTGTACAATTTTTGAATGATTTTTTTGTCTTGCTTGTGGTTGTCAGAGCCGATAAACTTCAATATGGCGTTAATCTCCAGATGACCCTTCTTTACAATAGTTTTGGCAACCCTGCAAAAAACATTGAGCTCGTAGCCAGTTAATTCGGGCATTTTAGAACAAAGTTCTGGCATAAGCCAAACCCTTTAAGTACCCTCTTGCCGTTTTCTGGCCGTTTTCTGTCAGCAGCAGTTTTCCTTTTTTCGCTTTGAGAATTCCAAAGGGATGCCTTATCAGCTTTCTTATGACTTTCTGCTCTGCAATATTAAAGTTATTTGCGCTTAACTCTTTCCCCTGCTCCAAGAAAAGCCTTGCAATAACCTTCCCTTCCAGGCTGCCGAAATCTCCCTTTTCTTTCATCTCCTTCACCATAAGGTCAAAATCAGACCTTAGTTCTTTGTTTTCCTTTATTTTTTCCCTTGTTGCTTCCCTTATAAGATCGCTTCTGGAAATATACAAGCCTCTCTGGATCAGCTTGTCCATCATTTTAACTTCCTGTTCAGGAAATTTTGTCGGAACTGTTTCAGTAAGCGCCATTTTAGAATTATTAAATGTAATACTATTTATATACTTTTCGGTTTTTATCCCTCTTTGAAATACTTCCATCCAGACTTTGCATGCTTCATTAAATTACTCTCCTTTATGAATTCTACAACATTATTGAACTCTGAAACAATCTCTGCTGTTTTCAATTCTTTAGGATTGTAATAAGCATCATAGCCAAACTTTTCTTTAATGTACTCTTTCTGCTTTCTCGCCCTTCTAGGGCTCGCTTGTGAAAGAGACCTCGCGGACTTTAGTCCGCAGATGAATTTCACATTATAAAGCGAGCCAAATCAATAAACTATTTCTATAAGAAAAATAAAAAATAAAGTGCGTGGCGTAGCC
>Ga0209211_10007794_pt1 | contig 14897 bp, 10 predicted proteins | sample RifGroA2_FD_183992 | JGI IMG/M metagenome (GOLD analysis project Ga0209211, IMG submission 183992) | Groundwater microbial communities from Rifle, Colorado, USA - Groundwater A2 (SPAdes) (version 2) | ecosystem: Environmental > Aquatic > Deep subsurface > Groundwater | place: Rifle, Colorado... | reverse complement strand
TCCGACAGTAAAATGATTTCCACATGGCGTTTATGAAAAAAAATATAATTTATTTTTCGATCCTTTTCTTCGTGAGTTCATTGCTCCTTTTTGGCGGTTTATTTTCATCAAAAATTGGCGGTGGAAATACGTACGAAAACACATTCGACAGTCCAAACCAAAGTTGGCGTTTTGATGATGAGGAAGATGAGTACAATTTTCCCGAACAAAAGTTAATTGATGTAATCCATTACACGGTGAAATTGGATTTATTCCCGGATCAGAAACGCTTAAAGGGAGATGTTACTCTTCAATTTGTTTTTACAGATTCGCTGCAAAAAATATTTAAAATAAATTTTTATGATAATTTGCGCATCAACAAAGTGTTGTGGAACGGTTTAGCTACCAATTATTCCAACTACAAAACGACGCTGCTAGTTGAACCCAAAAATATTAACGATACTAATTACGTTGAGATATTTTACGAAGGAAGACCTAAAAAACTTGGCTTATCATCTTTTGTGTTTGGAGAAATAAATGGGTCATCATTGATCTACAATATTAGCGAACCAACATACGCTTCTACCTGGTTTCCGTGCAACGATATTCTTACCGATAAAGCAACGTATGATTTATATCTGACTAATACTTCATCCGAAGTTTCCGTATCAAACGGATTATTAGTTGAAAAAGTCGAGCTTAACGGAAGGACAACCTATCACTGGAAAACAATTTACGAACTTCCTACTTACACCGTAGGCATTTATTCATCAAGTTATAAGACTTTTGAAAATAAGTATGTTACAACAGCGGGGGATTCTGTTCCAATTTTATATTATGCGTTACCAAGTCATTTGGAGAATGCAAAATCAGATTTTGCAGAACATCCGCAGATATTACTAGTTTTGTCGCAACTTTTCGGAGAATATCCTTTTGCCAAAGAAAAATATGGAGTAGCGGAATTTCTTTGGCAAAACGGAGCAATGGAAAATGCGACTATCACAGGAATCGGCAGTAACTTTGTTACCGGCGCAAAAATGTTTACGGATATTTACGTGCATGAAGCAGCGCATCAATGGTGGGGAAATTGTGTCTCTCCGGCAACATGGAAAGACATCTGGTTAAACGAGGGTTTTGCTACGTATTCAGAAGCGTTATATGACGAAATTGTTTTTGGAAAAGATGCGCTGTTTTCCAATATGAGAAAAAATTTTAGTACTGAATTTGAAGGAACACTTTATAATCCAGGGAGTAATTTGTTCAGTTCAAAAGTTTATAGAAAAGGAGCATGGGTTCTTCACATGTTACGATGGGAGGTGGGAGATGAAAATTTCTTTGCCATTCTTCATCAATATTTTGATTTATACCGGTATAAAAATGCTTCCTCCGAAGATTTTAGAAAAGTTTGTGAGGATGTTACAAAAAAAGATATGACTGAGTTTTTTTATCAATGGGTATACGTTGGAGAGAATATTCCTATTGTAAATTACCGTTGGAAAGTTAAACAAGATGACGACTCAACTTATTATGTTGTTTTAAATCTAAAGCAGGTTCAAAAGGGAGAAACAGAATATCACTTCCCGGTTGAAGTGAAGTTCTTATTCGATAATCCGGAGGATGATTATTCTGAACAATTTATTGTTGATGAAGCAGATTTTGAAACGACCATCAAGTTAAAAAAGAAAATGAATTCGCTGAGTATTGATCCAAAAGGGTGGCTTCTTGTTGAATTTAATGATACTAATCCCTATGAGTAAAAATGTCTAAACCCGTTTTTTTTATTTCAGATATTCATTTGGGACTGCTTGCTCCTGACATTGAAAAAGAGAGGGAACGACTGTTAGTTTCCTTTTTAGCATATGCAAAAGAAACAGCGAGCGCCCTCTATATTATCGGCGATTTATTTGATTACTGGTTCGAATATAAACGAGTTTATCAAAAAGGATTTTTCAGAACGCTTACCGCGCTGCAAGATTTGTGTGAAAACGGTGTAGATGTTCATTACTTTGTTGGTAATCATGATTTTCTTCACCTCGATTTTTTCCAGAAGGAAATCGGCGCGCATCTCTATCACGATGGCATTTCGGTAATTATCAAAGGTAAAAAATTCTATTTAGCGCATGGCGATGGATTAGTTAAAAACGACATCGGTTATTTGATCCTAAAAAAAGTACTCCGGAATAAATTTCTCCAAAAATTATATTCCTTAATTCATCCCGATTTAGGAATTGCTCTTGCGAGTAAAACAAGTAAAACAAGCAGAGATTATACTGCAAAAAAAGATTATGGTGAGATCGATGGAATGTTTGAAGCCGCAAAAGAAAAATTAAAAGATCAGTATGATTATGTTATCTTTGGGCATTCTCATAAAAGACAATTCGAGAAAGTAAATGACGGGTATTATATCAATCTGGGAACCTGGCTCGATCAACCTTGTTACGGTAAATTCCAGAACGATAGTTTTCAAATAGTTGACTGGCAAAAGAATGGAAAAATTTAAAAAAAATAAAACTGCGCATAACCGGCTTTCGGTATTAAAAAAGTATAAATATCTTTTTTTATTTCTTTCGTTGTTAGTCGTAGGTTTTACCATCTATGTCTTTTGGGGACTGCCGTCTCTGGAAGAACTGGAAAATCCACGTCCGCAATTAGCAAGTAAAGTCTGGACGGCTGATGGAGAGATCCTCGGGCAATTTTTTATCGAAAATAGGATAGAGACTAATGTTGACAGCATTCCCGCTCACCTTATTAACGCATTGATAGCAACGGAAGATAGAAATTTTTACAGCCACTGGGGAGTTGATCTTATACGTTTCGGTAAAGCGATGACGAAAAATCTTTTAACTTTTTCACGTGAAGGAGCAAGTACCATCACGCAGCAGCTTGCTAAAAATTTATATAGTTTAAAATCAGTTAATGAAAATTCAGTTGAAACGGTTGCAAGGAAAATTCGTGAATGGTTTTCTTCAATTCAAATTGAAAGAAATTTTACGAAGAAAGAAATTCTCGAGCTCTATCTAAATGTTTCTTACTTCGGTAAAAGCGCCTACGGAGTTGAAACTGCCGCAAACATTTATTTTGGGAAAAGAGCCAAGGAACTGACGGTGCCGGAATCAGCTTTATTAATAGCGCTTCTAAAATCGTCTGTAAATTATGATCCTGAACGGAAGATGGAAAGAGCTGTTGCGCGAAGAAATTTAGTTATGCATAACATGGTAGTCGCCGGTTATTTATCTGAAAGTGAGTATGAGAAATACAAGCATGAGCCAATAGTTTTAGCTAAGGGGAAGAAAGTAAAAATGAGAGGTGAAGCCACTCATTTTATGGAATATGTACGTCAGCAGATGATAGCTATGGCTGATAAATATGGGTATGATTTATTTAGAGACGGCTTAAATATCCATACTTCAATAAATATGTCGATGCAAAAAATTGCCAATAAAGTTGTAACCGAGCATCTTCGTGAATACCAGGAATTATTTTATAAAAATTGGAAATGGGATAACAATAAGTTAATCCTAAAGCCGTTGCTTGATAGAGCCATAAAAAATACGGTAGCTTATAAAGAAGCGGTTTCACAAGTGCAGAAACAGATGGTTTATAATCAACTGATAAATGATACAGTGTTTATTGATTCGGTGAAAGTTGTTGAAAGTACGATCCAAACCGGTTTTGTAGTATTAGATGTAAAGACGGGAGAAATAAGAGCGTTGGTTGGCGGCGCAGATCAAGATTTTCAATATGGATTGAATCATGTTGCACAAATTAGGCGGCAACCGGGTTCATCATTTAAACCTTTGGTTTATACAACCGCAATTGACAATGGCTATTACCCGGCATTCTCATTATTGAATGAAAAATTTAACTACAACGGTTGGTCGCCGAATAATAGCGATAGCGATTACGGTGGTTATCTAACACTGCGCCGGGCTTTGGCCAATTCAGTAAATGTTATTGCCGGTAGACTTACGATCGGAGAAATTGCGCCTCCAAATTTGGTTGTTAAGTATGCTCACAAAATGGGTATTAATTCATCGCTAAGCGCTTTTCCATCAATTGCTTTGGGTACGGTAGAAGTAACTCCGCTCGAATTAACTTCTGCTTTCGCCACTATTGCAAATAAGGGTGTTTACATCTCACCAATTTCAATTTTGAAAATAGAAGACAAAAATGGAATTTTAATCGATGAATTCAAACCTGAATATCGCGAGACTATTTCGCCTCAAACTGCTGCAATTGTAACGAGTATGATGGAAGATGTTCTAAATTACGGAACAGGCGCTAGAGTTAGGCAATATTTTTCGAGACCAGCTGCCGGCAAAACCGGAACAACACAAGATTTTGCAGACGCATGGTTTATTGGATTTACTCCACAGTTAGTCGGCGGAGTATGGACAGGTTTCGACGACCGGCGCGTGAAATTTAACGGATGGTATGGGCAGGGCGCAAGAGCTTCCATGCCGATATGGGCTAAATTTATGGCGGAAACCTATAAAAAGTTGAACCTGTCGTTAGAGTATTTCACGATACCCGAAGGTGTTGAGTACGTACAATTTTGTAAGGAAACAATCGATAGGGGAGACGCACGTTTGGCGAATGAGAGTTGTCCGAATAAGGTTTCCGATTTAATAAATACTTTACATAAACCTCAAAATTGTAACCTTCATGGTGGTTCAGCAGCGCCGTTAACAGAAAAAGAATCGAGTTCAGGCTGGTAAAAAGTTTGAAAAGACAATTCTTCTTCTTAAATTTTCAGTGAAAATAATTTGCCCGAATGGCGGAATTGGTAGACGCGTTAGGTTCAGGGTCTAATGGAGATCCTCCGTAGGGGTTCGAGTCCCCTTTCGGGCACAAAGTTTCTATAAAAATGAATGCAAATACCCTTCATCTCGCTTACCAGGAAGCAATTCAATTTGCGCGGAAGCATTATGAAAATTTCCCGGTAGTATCCTTCCTGATACAAAAAAAACTAAGAAAAGATGTTGCTATTATCTATTGGTTTGCCCGTACCGCGGATGACGTAGCGGATGAGGGGAATTTATCAGTAGAACAAAGATTGGAACAACTTGCAAGATTAGAAAAACGACTGCAAAATTTATTGAACGGAATTTATGCAGATAAATTTGATTATGCACTTGCTGAGACGATCAAAGAAAAGAATCTTTCAAAAATATTATTATTTAAATTACTGAAAGCATTCCGATCGGATATTCTCTTCCGAAGTTTCGCGGAATTTTCAGATGTTGAAAAGTACTGTGACAACTCAGCTAATCCAATCGGCAGATTAATACTGGAACTTCATGATGTGCGGGATCAAAATGTACTGAAGCTTTCCGATAAAATTTGTACCGCCCTTCAATTGACTAACTTTTACCAGGATTTCAAATTTGACATTCAAAAGGGAAGAAATTATATTCCTTTAAATGATTTGGCAAAGTTCGGTTTAAACGAAGATAATTTTACTGATCCGACCTTGCGAAGAAATTTATGTGACGTCATCAAATATCAAATTACTAGAGTAAAGGATCTTTTTGTAGAAGGTGAGCAATTGCTGAAATATTTGCCGAAGAAATTAAAAATTGAAATAGCATGGACAATTCTCGGCGGACGAAAAATATTGGAGAAGATTGAAACCGCAAGATGTAACGTACTTACAACAAGACCTTCGCTAAAAAAATATGAAATGATATTTTTGTTAATAAAAGCTTACAGTTATGCAAAACGATTCAGCTAAACAAATTGCAAAAGAAAGTAAAAGCAGTTTTTACTACGCTTTTAACCTGCTTCCCGCAAATCAACGGGATGCGATGAACACGATTTACGCATTCTGCCGTAAGACAGACGATATTGTTGATGAAGGTCAGGATGATGACGAGATCAAGTATCAAAAATTAGTTAGGTGGAGGATAGAGTTTGAAAAAGCTTTTAAGGGAAATTCCGAACTTCAATTATTAAACAAACTCGCCGGAACCATTTCTCAATTTCATATTCCTATAGAGCATTTCTTTGAATTGATAAAAGGAATGGAAATGGATCTGATGAAAAAACGGTATGAAAATTTTGAAGAACTCCGCTTATACTGTTATCGCGTTGCTTCAACGGTTGGATTAATGTGTATTGAAATATTCGGATACAAGAATAAATCGGCTTTGTCATTTGCGGAAAATCTAGGTATTGCCTTGCAGCTTACAAATATTTTACGCGATGTAAATAAGGACGCAAAAAAGAATCGTATTTATCTTCCACAAGAAGAGTTAAGTAAATATCACTACAGTGAAAGTGATCTTTTGAGTAAGAAATATAATTTGCACTTTGTCTCGTTAATGGAATTTGAAGCGAATCGAGCGCAAGAATATTTCAAGAAAGCAACCGACAATTTGGACCTTGACGACAAAGCCTCAATGTTTGCCGCACGCGCAATGCAGCATATTTACTACAGAATGCTTGAGCGAATTATTCATGCTAAATATGATGTATTCAATCAGAACATTAAAGTTAGTACTTTTGAAAAAGTTGGTATTTCTCTTGGGGTTTGGGCTAAATATAAATTAGTTTATAAATGAAGAAATGCCTTGTCGTTGGCGGCGGATTAGCCGGTCTTTCTGCTGCTGTTTCCCTTACAAAAAAAAATATTCACGTTCACCTCATCGAAGCATCACCAAAATTTGGCGGAAGAACTTATTCCTTTCTTGATGAGGAAAGTAGAAACGAAATTGATAACGGGCAGCATCTGTTGCTTGGTTGTTATTATGAAACAATAGAATTTATAAAACTGATCGGTGCGGAACACCAGTTTTATTTTCAGAAGAGATTGGAAATAAATTTTATAGATCAAGATAAAAGCGAATATCATCTTAAAGCTGCAAAACTTCCATATCCTTTCGGATTACTTGCCGGACTTCTAAACTATAAAGCCTTGTCTCTCTTCGATAAAATAAAAATTAAAACGCTTATCTCAACACTTCTTCTTATTGATTCAAATAGATACTACGACGTTTCAGTACTTACCTGGTTGAAAAAGAATGGACAAAACGAGAGAAGTATCAAAGCTTTTTGGGAAATAATCGGCATTGGTGCGTTGAACAGTCAATTAAAAAATGCGTCCGCGAAAATATTTATTGATTTATTGAAAATAATCTTCTTGAAAGGAAGCGGTGCGTCGGCGATGATCATTCCGAAAGTTGGGTTATCAAAAGCGTTTGTTGATCCAGCGATAAATTTTCTCAATGCGAATAACACTGAATTATTACTTTCCGAAAAACTTCTCGAAATCTCTATCGCTCAGAATAAAGCAGTAGTAGTTAGAACTGATAAGGGAAGTATAAATGATTTCGATGCTGTTGTTTTAGCAATTCCTTCTTACGCGTTAAGTAGGATCAATGAGAAAAACTTAATCATAGAAAATGACAAAACTGATTTAACCACTTCCTCTATAGTGACTTTACATCTATGGTTAAAAGAGAATAAATTGAAAAAACCTTTCTATGCATTCATAGATTCACGTTTGCATTGGGTATTTAATCATGGCAGGTATATTACCACTGTTACAAGCAGCGCGGATGAGTTTATTGAGAAATCAAAAGAAGAATTATTCTCGATCATTAGTTCTGAATTGTCAACGTATTTGGGAATCAATAGAGAAAAGATTACCCGTTACAAAATCATCAAAGAGAAGCGTGCGACTTTCATTCCGAATAAAGAAAACTTGTTGAAACGTCCTTCCGCTAAAACTAAGTTAGAAAATGTTTTTCTTGCGGGAGATTGGACAAACACCGGTTTACCCGCAACAATCGAAGGGGCGATCAAGAGTGGCAATACCGCTGCTAATGAAGTACAAAAATATTTATCATCTTTCTAATTATCAACAACATCTATTTAGCTTTTATTAGTTTAAAACTGAATACTGATAACTCTTTACTTTTAATGTGCCTCAATCCAATTATCTCCAATTCCGGTCTCAACGAGAATAGGAACGTTCAAGGGTAGAGCATTTTCCATCAAATCTTTAACAAGTGGAACAACTTCATCGGTCTCGCTTTTCAACGCATCAAATACCAACTCATCGTGTACCTGCAGAATCATTTTGGTATCGTAATTTCTTTTTGCAAGTTCGTTATGAATATTTATCATTGCAAGTTTAATCATATCGGCAGCAGTGCCTTGTATCGGCATATTGATAGCTACGCGTTCTTCAAAATTGCGAAGTGAAAAATTCTTACTGTTAATATTTTTTAGGAAACGGCGTCTGCCAAGCAACGTTTCTGCAAATCCTTTTTCTCGTGCGGATTGAATAGAAGCGTCCATAAACGCTTTTACATTTTTGAACGTACTGAAATAAGTATCGATAATTTCCTTTGCATGCTGCTGAGAAATTTGCAGACGGGTTTTTAGTCCGAAGACACCAATCCCATAAAGAATTCCAAAATTAACTTCTTTTGCTTTTCTACGCATATCGGGAGTAACTTCTTCTTGAGGAATCTGGAAAACCAACGCAGCAGTTCTTCGATGAATATCTTCGCCATGTTTGAACGCTTCGATCAACCGCTCATCATTGGACATGCTTGCCATGATGCGCAATTCAATTTGGCTGTAATCGCAACTGATTATACAATGATTTTTGTCGCGCGGAACGAACGCTTTGCGGATTTCCCTACCAAGTTCAGTGCGAATAGGAATGTTCTGCAAATTCGGATCAACGCTTGAAAGTCTACCGGTGGAGGCGATCGTTTGATTGAACGAGGTGTGCACTCTTCCGGTTTTGGGGTGAATTAAATTGGGGAGAGCATCAGCGTAAGTAGATTTTAATTTTGCAACTTGTCTGAAATCCAAAATGCTTTCAATTATTTCGTGTTCTCCTCGAAGTGATTCCAAGGTTTGTGCATCGGTAGAGAAACCGGTTTTTGTTTTCCGGGAAGATTGCAGTTGAAGTTTCTCGAATAAAATCTTCTGCATTTGCTTTGGCGAATTGATGTTGAATGTTTCCCCGGCTAAACGAAATATTTTTTCAGAATATTCGTTCATCGAAGTTTCTAGTTCTTTACTCAAGACTCCAAGCATTTTGCGGTCAATGTTTACTCCGGAACGTTCCATTTCTTCCAATACTTCTGCAAGAGGGAACTCAACTTCATAAGCAAGTTTGTGCAAATTATTTTTTTCAATTTCCTCTTTTAAGATTTCATAAAGCTGAAAAGTAATGTCGGCATCTTCGGAGGAATAATCGCTTAACTTTGTTAATTCTACATCGAAGATTTGTTTGGCATCTTTCTTTGCACCGATAAGTTCGGAAAGAGGAATAGGTTTGTACTGTAAATATTTTTCCGCAAGATCGTCCATGCCGTGTTTCTGATCGGGATCGAGAAGAAAACTTGCGAGCATCGTATCGAAGTAAAAACCTCGTACGTGAATATCAAGAGAGCGCATTATCGAGATATCGAATTTTCCATTCTGGCAGACTTTTTTAATTCCGGCATTTTCAAAAACGGATTTAAAGATTGACACAAAGTCATGCTGAGAAAGTCTATCGTCCAAATTTCTCTCGAATAATGACGTTGATTGAACGAAAGGATTTAACGCAACAAAAAATGCTTTTCCTTTTTCATAACAGAAAGAAACTCCGGCTACTTTCGCATCGAAATAATCGAGCGAATCTGTTTCGGTATCAAATACAAAAAGAGATTGCTGCGCAAGTTCATCGGCTAAAGCTTTCGCTTCTTTTACTGAAGTGATTAAAACGTATTTGCTTTCAGAACTTGAAAAAGTTTTATTTTCCGGAACGGTCACAACTTCGGGAGTTGCTTCAACAACTTCTTCTTCACCAAAGAATTTTCTTAAACGGACGTAAAGGTTTTTGAATTCAAGTTCTTCAAAAATAGCTTTTATCTTCTCAATCTCCGGTTTGCCGATCTTCGTTCTATTAAAATCAATTTCTATCGGAACATCCGTCATAATTGTCGCTAATTCTTTTGAAAGGAAAGCATTCTCTTTTCCGGCAATAAGTTTTGTTTTTACGGAAACCGGTTCAACTTCATCAATATGTTCGTAAATATTTTCAAGTGTGGAATATTTCTCGATCAATAAAGGAGCAGCTTTGGGACCAATGCCTTTTACACCGGGAATGTTATCACTTGAATCGCCGATAAGCGATAAGTAATCGATCATCTGTGTTGGTGCAAAACCAAGCGTTTCAAAAACTTTTTCTTTGGTGATAACATCAGTCTCTTCCCCCGACTTTCCCGGTTTAACAAGCTTTACTTTATCTGTAACAAGTTGAACGTAATCTTTATCGGGAGTGATCATAAAAGAATCATAACCGAGAGATTCCGCTTTTCTCACAGCCGTACCGATTATATCATCGGCTTCATAACCGGGCAAAATAAAAACGGGAATATTGAGCGCTTCAATTATTTCTTTTATTCTGCCGATCTGCGGGATCATATCTTCCGGCATTGCGGAGCGTGTTGCTTTGTACGCTTCAAACTTATCGTGACGGAAAGTCTTTTCTTTTGAATCAAATCCAACGAACATGTAAGCCGGTTTAATATCTTCTAATATTTTTATTATTTGATTAACAAAACCGAAGACCGCCGAAGTCGGTTCACCTTTTTTTGTTATCAAAGGTCTTGTTATAAAAGCGAAATAAGCTTTGTACGTCAAAGCCATCGCATCGATAAAGATTATTTTTTTATTCATACTTACTTTTTCTGAAAACGATGATGAAAATATTTACTGTAAACATAAACGGGGAGTCCGAGTAAAATGAGGATGAGTCCCATTGCCGCATTTTGTGAATCCGAAACAACCGAATTAATTAGAAACAAAAACGAAAAGACAATAAAAATTGCCGGTGTATAAGGATAACCCCAAACTTTGTAGGGACGTTTTGCGTCCGGCATTTTTTTACGGAGAACGAAAACTCCGAATGCGCCGAGCATATAGAACAACCAGGCGGCGAAGATTACGTAATCGGAAATGGTATCGAACGAACCGGAGAGAACAAGTACCGCCGACCAAACTCCCTGCACTACAAGCGAAACATGCGGAGTTGCAAACTTAGGATGAATTTTTCCAAGTGAAGTAAAAAATAATTTAGTACGCGCCATAGCAAACTGAACACGGGCGGTAGAAAGAATAGAACCGTTCAACGCGCCGAAAGTAGAAACTACAACTGCTATAGCAATGATTGAAGCTCCCATACCACCAAATATTTTCTCGGCGGCGGCTGATGCAACCAAAGGATAATTCTTCATCTCTTCAACGGGTAAAACATAGAGGTAAGCAATATTAATTAAAACGTAAACCGCCATCACGATCAAAGTTCCATACAATAAAGCTTTGGAAACGTTCCTCTGCGGTTCTTTTATTTCTCCGGCAACAAAAGTCACGTTATTCCAGCCGTCATACGCCCAGAAGGCGCCTGAGAGAGCGAGACCTATCATTGCAATGAGATTTGCGCTTGTTTCGGTTGGAAGATGAAAGTTGTAATAGAAGTTTGCCGCCGAGCCGTTGCCAAACGCTAAGAGAACGAACGCAAGCAAAATGATAGAAGCGATCTTGATAAAAGTTATTACCGTTTGCACAAGTCCGCCAAAGACAACACCGATGTAATTCACTCCGGTTAAAAAGAGAATACAAAGTATTGCGACCGCTTTTGTTCCGAAATCGGCAAAGGGATGGATCGATCCCACAAACGGCATGAAGAGGGAAAAGTCTTGCAGATATTTTGATGCCTCCGGAAATTTGAAAAAGTAGCCGAGATATTCTGCAAATACATAAGCAATTGCCGCCTGACTTCCGGTTTGTATTACCGCTAAGATAGACCAGCCGTAAAGGTATGCGGTAAAGTCTCCGTACATTTCTTTGAAGTACATGAACTGTCCGCCGGTAGCGTCTATCATTCCCGCTATTTCCGCGTTAACCAGCGCGCCGATAAAAGTTATTAGTCCGGCAACAATCCAAATGATAATCAGTAATTCAGGTGAGTGAAGTTGTCCCGCCATAGTGGCAGGCTTTCTAAATATTCCCGAACCGATCATAGAACCGGCAACGAGCATGGTAGCTGCGGTTAATGAGAGTCCGCGAACAAGAGTTGTCTTTTTTTGTTTATCCATAAAACTCTGAAAAATTAGATAGTTAGTAAAAATTATCGGAACAAAAAAGTAAGAATGTTTTTAAGAAAAAAAAGATTTAAGAATAACGATCAACGATATTTGATTTTCGATGTATAAAAAACTTCTAACTTATTAAATCGTTAATCCTTTCCGCCGCGGCGGACGTAAATCAATTTTGATTCTGCCTCTATCAGATTATGAATTAAAAGTTTGATAAAAAATTACGGAGGGGAGAGGGAAATAACAAATGAATTAGGAATTAAAAATTAGTCCACTGCGGCGGATTGTAAACACAACTTTATAATTACACAAATACCGTAACGGATAAAGTCGTCGGCTTTGAGCAGCTTGTCATATATCGTTAAGTGCTTTCATTCATTCTATCAATTTTAGATTTCATAAATCCCTGACTCTCTGCCCAACTTTTTAGCATACTAATTTTTTCTTTATGCTCTTCACTTTCTTCAAATTGTTCATAAAACTTCATTTCCATATTTAACCACTCAACAAATCCCATCCGCTCTAACCATCTTTGATCAATAACAAATATTTGTTCCATTCTTTGTTCTTCGGTCATTTCCGGTAGAGAACGAACCCACACCATTATTTCATAAACGGCCTCATCTTGTTTAGCAACCTCTTCCAAAGCGGCGAAAACATCAACCCCGATTAATTCTTCGATCAGTTCAACACGACCGATGTCGAGACCCCCAAAGTCTGGAATATCGATGCCAAATTTTCCTCTAAAATCAAATTTGATTGTGCCAACGGGATATTTTATCAAATGAAGAATAATTAATACTTTCATTATTTCTTCAAATGATTTTTGCCATTCTTCGAAACAATCATTTTCAAATGTTTGGAAATTTGACTTAAATTTCCCCATGGTATTTGAATATAACAAACCTTTTGAATGGACGTAATCGTGTAAATAGCCAAGATTTAATAACCTTGATTTTATATCGAAAAATTCTTGAAATTTTGAAAAGTTTTTATGGGAATTCAATTTATCCCATACTACAGAAAAATGGGGGGTGTTTGTTTCCGCTTTTAACCATTCTTGGATAACCAAATGACCATCATCGTGGAGATTCCAATAAACCGATAGAAGTCCTAATTCAAAACCACTACGAAGTGAATAAAAAGATTGCTTATAAAAACCTTGTGAAGCTAAATTAAAAGATATTTGCAATTCATCCCAAGATTCTGTCCAAGGGAATGAATGACCAGACCAATAATTTGTTGTTGTTTGAGGAATTACTTTCCCTATTTGAAGATATGCAATAAATAGGCTGGATATTAATTCATCATATTTCTTTTCAATAATATACTTTTCAGTCTGCCAGTAGACATCAAAGCTTTTTTCAAAATCATATGTAAGAAGCAACATTTTCATACCTTTAATAATCTTTATAAAAACCCACATTGACGATAGGCTGCAAACCAGAAGAAATTACTATATAACAGCAACGCCTTGTATTTTATTTAGAATAAATTTTATAACAAGACACCTAAAAGCTCAATTAAACTTGTTATAGCAACACAAAAATTAAAACAATATCGCACTGAAAAACGGCGACCGCTTGATTGTTAGGTTATTTGGTGCTGATCAATTATTAAATTTTTTCCAATATTCATTTTTGATATTTTGCATCCCGCCGTGATAATTTCTAACTGCATACATTATGATAGGTTTTTCCTTTTCTAATATTTTACAAGAAGGAATTTTGCCATATTTGGCAACAAAAAATTCTAGTTCAGATAAGACATTTGAAAGTTTCTTCCAATAACCTTTCGGTTTATTTTCTGGTATAACAAACCCAAACTTAATAGCAGCATTTTGAAAACTTCCGTAAATATTTAGAATCCCTTTCAATAGTCCGTGCAATTTCTGTTTTCTCAAATCATCGGCAGTTGGAAATTTGCCAAGTTTATTTAATACGATTTCTAATTCATTTTTTATATTTTCTTCAGTTAGCCAATGTCTATTTGTTTTTTTACTTGGCTTATAATCAACACCTAAAAGGGCACAAATTTGCTTAATTGATTTATGATATGTTTCAATAGCAGCTACAACACCTTCTTTTCCAATTTTCTTTAATTCTGATTTTCCAGGTATATAACCATATTTTTCAATAACTGGTTTTAATTCTTCTTCTATATTTTTAATATCTTGCCAAAAACGTTGTGGTTTTTGATAGTTGTTGTAATCTATACTCATAGCTTTAGCAACAGCTCGGTAAGAACCATAAATACTGATTATGGCTCCTTCAATGTCATTTCTTCCAATTTCGCGGAGAATATTTATTGAGGGAATCTTTCCATATTTTTTTATTAGGGGGAGTAGTTCTTTTTTCAAATTATCGGGATTAGCCGAATAACCAGGACTTTTTTTATCAAAGAAAATAATATTTGTAAAATCTTTAAGAAGAAATTGTCTTGGTGCGTGAAAAATTAAATTGGCATCATGCGCCTTTTGTTATTCCTCCTGAAATTTATGCAGCTTGGGATTCAAAAGAAAAAGGGAAAAAATTAGAAGAAGCCTGGCAAGCATTATTTAAAAAATATCAACAAATGTATCCTGCTTTGGCATTTGAGTTTTTGCGTCGAAAAGAAAGACGATTGCCTGAAAATTATTTAGAAAAAATAAATGAATTAAAGAAAACGATGCAAGCAAAGTCAGAAAAAATGGCAACGCGAAAATCTTCACAAATTATTTTAAATACACTCGGCCCGATTTTGCCTGAATTGTTAGGAGGCTCTGCGGATTTAACGCCGTCGAACTTAACAGCTTGGTCAGGTTCGCGTGTT
>Ga0209211_10007789_pt1 | contig 14904 bp, 19 predicted proteins | sample RifGroA2_FD_183992 | JGI IMG/M metagenome (GOLD analysis project Ga0209211, IMG submission 183992) | Groundwater microbial communities from Rifle, Colorado, USA - Groundwater A2 (SPAdes) (version 2) | ecosystem: Environmental > Aquatic > Deep subsurface > Groundwater | place: Rifle, Colorado... | reverse complement strand
TCTGACCAACCCAAAGAGTTTGGTCTTTGGCGCCCGCATTACACTCATACCAAAAAAGATCTTCACCACAGATAAACGAAACATCTGGGCTTGTATAAAAGTCATCTTTCTTAAAGCGACATAACACATCATCACCATCATCTTCATATTCTTGTTTATCACTTGATGTTTCTGCCACAACTTTGCTCCAAAGACGTTTCTGAGTTTGGTCAATGATAAACCCTTGTTCGAGTTCAACCCAACCACAATGATCATCTCCAACATCATCCTCAACCCCATTAAAAGCACAACCACGATGACCACGCTCGTTACGCCAGGATCCGGAACCACAGTTGCGCGGACTACAAGAATTGTAATTGGACGTTCTTCCTGCATCAGGTGCACCACACGTATTTCCATGATTTAAACCTTGGTTGCTAGAATCGGAACAAGGATAAAAATCATTGTTACCAACATGCTTATGCAACGTAGTATACTTTTTCAACCCTCCTTCCCCTTCCTCCTGCGCTGCAACGCTCACTATTAACAACAGAACTAAAACTACCGCAGTACAAAAACCTCTTTTTGAACGTACCATTACTAAGGTAAACCAAACATTTTCTTTATATAAATGTAACGACGGAATGGTGAGCGACAAAAACAATACCACCCCTCTCTTGTTGCTCACCATATAGTAAACGACAAATCTTCTCGCACAATCTATGCCGTTTACTTTAAAGAAACAATAAATTACCGCAATCGGTGCAGTGCACGCCACACTGCATCCAAATCCAGACTTGAGCGCAGCTCTTTTTCGGTTGAAGCAAACGTACTGAAAACTGTTTTGACACCAAATTTTTCACACAGCACAATGTTAAATGCAATCCGAGAAAGTAATTTGTCCTTTTTGTCTGAACGCAAAATGTCGGAAAAAGAAAAACCGATCGTTTTTCCTTCACGCACCGCAATTCGGCATAAAATGTCATCCAGACCGCCGCGTAAATAGTGCAAACTGTCTTTAGAATGAATAAATTCTACCCCTAAGATAATATCGACGTTCGCTTTCTCCAATGCAAAACGCAGCATTTCTTCGGTTGCGGGCCGAAAGACAATTTTCTTCCCTTTCGCTTTCTGGGTCTCTGCCAACAAATCCTTCTTTTTTGTAGATTCAAGAAAAACAAAATCTTTTCCCAAAAAGAAAGTGTTGGCAAATCCCAACAAAGTACTAACGACGGCAAGTTCCTGGGAATGAGGGAGTAAGAGATAATTATCCATATCTGATGTAAACACACCACTTATTTAAAAATATTGTTTGTTATCACCACCAAGGAAATATTTATAAAAAGACCTCAAAATAAACACCGTAGCAAACTTTTGCCTTACTATGAGACGAAAGGGAGTGAGAAAATGAATATAATAATAGTTGATGAACGCACCAATAAAACAAAAACAGTTGCTTTCAATGGCAAAACAGTAAAAGACGTTCTTCAGACCTTGAAAATCAACCAAGAGACCGTGCTTGTCGTTCGTAATAATGAAGTGTTGACCTCAAACGAAAATTTGAATGACAAAGATAAAATTGAACTCCTAAGCGTCATCTCAGGGGGTTAAAATGAACTGCATCCATTGTTCAGAAAAGGCCGTTATCGAACTTCAGCACGGCGCGTTGTGTAAAAACCACTTTCTTAGTCATTTTGAGGATCGCGTTTTTACCACCATCAATCGCTACAAAATGCTTGGTCCCGATGACCTAATTTGTGTTGCCACCTCCGGAGGTAAAGATTCTTTGACTGTCCTTTATCTCACCCAAAAATATATCAAAAAACACAAGTACAAAAACGCAGCAGTTTTTGCGTTGGCAGTTGACGAAGGAATTGAAAATTACCGTGAAAAAACACTTCAAGACCTAACAAAATTCTGTACAGAACATAATGTCCCTCTCACGATTGTAAAATCAAAAGACACGTTCAATAAAACATTAGACGAAACATATCAAACCATAACCGAAAAGAAGAACAAAAAACCATGCCATGTTTGTGGAGTCTGGCGACGCTATTTACTCAACAAGACTGCCAAGGAAATGGGCGCAACGAAAATTGTAACCGGACACAATCTTGATGATGAAGCACAGGCAATTATGATGAATATTTTCAAAGCTAATACGTCGCTTGCCGGCCGCCTCGGCCCCGTATCGGGAATTAAAGAAAATGAACACTTTACCTCTCGTGTAAAACCACTCTATCTCTGTCCAGAGAAAGAAGTTCGCCTCTATGCCCTCCTCAAAGGGTTTCAGGTTCATTTTGCCGAATGCCCCTACAGCAAAGAAGGGTATCGACACCACATTCAAGAAATGCTCAATAACTTCGAAGAACAATACAAAGGAACAAAACAAGGTATTGTCCGTTCGTTTCTTGCCATTCTACCTCTCCTTAAAGAGGCACAAAAAGAAGAAAAAATAATTAACACCTGTACTTTGTGCGGAGAAGCAACGAGCAAAGAAATATGCAATGCCTGCGCCATGAAAGAGGAACTGATGACATGAAAGAAAACGAATCACGTTACAGTAGGCAGGAGATACTCCCTGAAATCAGAGAGAGTGGCCAAAAAAAAATTGAGAAAGCAACAATAGCAATTATTGGCCTCGGAGCGCTTGGTACTGTTGCCGCAGAACTTCTGGCAAGGGCAGGCATTGGAACCTTGATGCTCATTGACCGCGATTGCATCGAGCAAACCAACCTTCAAAGACAAATACTCTACAGAGAAAAAGACATTGGAAGAAGTAAAGCAATAGTGGCCGCAGAACGATTGGAAGAAATTAACTCAAAAATAAAAATTATGCCCTCTGCAATTCATGTAAATTCAGAAAACATAACCCCTTTAAGAAACGTGGATCTCATCCTTGACTGTACAGATAATATAGAAACCAGGCTCCTTCTCAATGATTTTTGTAAAAAAGAAAAGAAAAAATGGATATATGGTGCAGCGATCAAAACGAAAGGGTTTTGTGCCTTTTTTGAGCCAAACGGACCTTGTTTCCGCTGCTTCATGCAGGAAGCAGCGTTAGAAACCTGTGAAACAGCAGGCGTCTTAAATACGATAACGACAACAATCGCCGCGTTCCAAACTACGTTAGCAATACAAAGTATTATCGGAGAAAGAATGGAAAAAAAATTATACTATTTTGATTCTTGGAAACATATTTTCCGCACATTAACTCTCAAAAGAAACAAAGACTGCCCAGTCTGCCGCGGGAAGTATGTTTTCCTCAACAAAAAAGAAGATGCACAACTAATTAAGTTCTGCTCCACGGGAAGATTCCAATTCAAAGCAAAAAAAATAAATTTTGCTCTCCTAAAAAAACGCTGGAAGAACCTCGGCCCGGTGGAAGAGGATGGACAAACACTCTCCTTCAGAGACCTGCTTTTGTTCAAAGACGGACGAATACTTATCAAAGCAAAAACAGAAGAGGAAGCCAAAATACTATTTTCTAAATGGATTGGAAATTAGCCGCCTTGTGGTATTCTGTTAGTTGCTCTTGAATTGCAATTTTATTGTATGCCACCAGCGGTCTCAGCTGAGAAATAATAAGATTATTAGAAACAAAATTTGAAAAAGTCTGGCCGTTAACTAAAAAATTAATTTTTTTGTGGAACAACCACTGCTGTAAAGAGGGAAAATCAATAAAAGAAAGAGAATGGAGCGGCGCAGGACTGAACTGTTGAAGAAAAGAAATATTTTCAGCTTCACAACCTACCCGAACGGGAAAAATATCACACCCTCTTTTCATCACTAATAGTCCTGCTAAAACACTTGCTTCGCCATCCAACAACAACGCAACTGAACCTTCTACTCCTGTGGGGACACCGCCAAAACAAGGAATTGTTTCCGTAAACATAAAAACACCCTGCTGATTAATTTCTACAGAGAAGACAAAAGTGGGATTCCGAAGATCAACAACTAAACAAAGACAATTATTCTCAAGAAAAGAACCGAGTTCGCGATTAATCTCTAAAGAATTTAATGGAAAAGACTTGTCAGCCCGGTTGGTTTCGATTTTAAACATCCCTTTTCTTCCCTGCAGAAGCCGAAGAGCGACAGATTTTATTTCATCCATTTCTTTATTGCAACGAACCGCTAAAGAATAAGAAGCAATACCAAAAACACGACGTAGAGAAAAATGATCTGGTTGAAAAGAAACAATATAGCGACCTTGGCTGACTAAAATCTCTTTGAATGGTGTTTGCCTTCGAATATTAGAAAAAAGTTTGCGCTCAAACATTCTCCGATTTGCCCCCTTAAGGAAAATTTCGCTGCTGCGTAATAAAATATGAGTATACATTACAATTCTAATCAATGGCTATTTTTTAAATTATGACCAAAAAAGAGAACAAACATATAACTTATATTTTTATCCATCTAAGCACTATTTATAAAGACAAGATTTAAATACTCACATTTTGTTTATAAATGAAAAAAAAGTTTGTAGGGGGGTTATTACTATGAGTAAAGCCAAAGAAAACAAAAAAGAAATCAGAATTGTTAATATTGTCGTTTCGACCGGCCTAGAAAAAGAGATTCCGCTCGAAAAAATGGCCGCTACGCTTCCAAATACGGAATATAATCCAGAACAATTTCCCGGTCTCGTTCTAAGAATAAAAGAACCAAAGACGTCAGCGCTTGTTTTTTCCAGTGGAAAAGTAGTATGTACTGGTGCAAGAACACTTGAAGACGTTGACCGCAGTATCCAGAGTATCATTAAAAGTCTTAAAAAATTAGATATTCATGTTACTATTAAACCAAAAATAACCGTCCAAAACATCGTTGCTTCGGGAAGTATTGGGATGGATCTCAATTTGAACGTTCTTGGTATCAAATTACCTCAAACCGAATACGAACCAGAGCAGTTCCCGGGCCTTGTTCATAAACTAAAAGGAACAAATGCTACGTTTCTCTTGTTTAGCAACGGAAAGATCGTCTGTACCGGAACGAAAACAGAAGAAGAAGTTCATCAAGCAACAGATAAGCTCATCGAGAACTTGAAAGCGATATTAGCAAAGAAATAAATTTTTTGATTTTCACTAGACGAAAGAATAGTTTGAAAAAACGTGAGCTGTAAAGTTTGCTGGATACTGATTAAATATTTTTAATTAGTATAATTCAACCTCAAGAAGTGTTCAAAAACAGATTATCAGAATCTTTTAACAAGAGAACATTAAAACCTGCTTTTACTGATTTATCATAAAGAAGTGTATTCCCTGTTAAAATACAAAAATTTACTTTTAACCAAGTAAGTATACTTACGATTTTTAAGATAGAATCTTCTTCTGTAAAATGTGGAGGTACAGGAATCTCTTTAGATGCTTCAATTAAACTACTAACCATCATATCTCTACCTTTATTACATTTTTCGCACTCAAAAATATTTTTTGTTACAGAAGAAATAAATATTATTGGTTGATTTTTATTTCCAACACTCATAGCAGATTCTAAATGTAATTTTAATAAACTATCCCTCCCCTCCGTTTCATCACTATCTTCGTAAGTCCAATCTACAAATGATTGACAAGATATTTTGTCTAACACCACTACTGGATATTTTAAAGTTCGTGTCATCTAATAATAAATAGAAGAAGTCTAACTTAAGTTACATACCTCTCTAATACCCTCCTTTGTTAATGGTGCTGCCGCCTCTATAAATACGGGAGAATTGATTTTAATTCTTAATGCTAAAACTTCATCAGAACTAGCTAAAGCTATAACTTCTTTAGCCTCTGGTGAAACATTACTCTCGGTTAGAGATATTTCACTTTTTTTCATGTATTGGATTTTTCTTAATATTTCTTCTGCCATTTCTTATACACCCCTTTTTGGAGGTTGAACTACATCTATCCCTTTACTTTGTTTAACCAGCTGATACTCTTTAAATAATTTTCTATTATAAAGTTGATAGCCTAATCAATCCTAGCCATCTATTCACTCCCGCTTCCAATTTTAAATCAGCTAACTCACACGGTAATTTTCCTGTTGTCGTGTGATTCTCAATGAAATTATGCTGTAACACAATTCCCGCTAAGAGAATTGGAGCAGACCAAAGAGCTTTCAACCCACGAAAATCATTCACTCTGTCTTTGATTTTCATAAAAACCGTTTCAATACGAACGTTATGTTTCTTCGTCTTACTCACATTGTTAACTTTATGCTCAACCCTTCCTTCTTTGTAGCGAGTATAGAACGCACTCTTAAACGCTTGAGGGTAATGTGGTCGTGCATCAGTTTGGATAAATTTTGGTCACCCACTCTGCTTTATTCTTTGCATAAACTCTTTCGCATCTGCCATATTTTGAGCAAACGGAGAATACAACGTTGCATTAATGAATCGTGTTCCCCAATCCACAGAACACCAGAAAATATCATTATTCTTTCCTCTATTGATCTCTGTTTCATCAGCATAATACTCTCCGCTAAGCTGGGGAGTGAAGTGATTAACGTATTTCTGAACTTTAAGCGTGTACTTCCTGCACCAATCTAAAACGGTAACATGAGAAACAGGGGTGTTTTCATGCCTTCTGTAATTGTTCCTTACTTTTCTACTAGATAGGTTGCTAAAGTAGAGGTCTATTGCTTTGGTTATCTTAGCTTCATTATTCTTCATTTTCCAAAAGCCAAAGTCAGGAATAAACGTTCGCTCACAGTTTTTGCATAGGTATCGTTGTTGTTTTCCTCTGTGTTGAGTTTGGCTAAGTCCACGCTTTACAACAGCGTCACTTTTACAGTAGGAGCATTTAACTTTGTTTTCCATATATTTTAGGTACCCAAAGAAATATATAAATATTTTGGTACCTAATTTCAAATTTGAGGAAATGTCTTTTTTGGTACCTAAAAACTTATAAAAGGTAAGTACCTATAATTTTGGATGAAACTCCAGAAACAACTTTCGAGGAAAATAGGTGTTAAAGAATACGCTAAGTATGTTATTGTGGTGAAGCCGAAAGACATTGAGAAGCTAGGATGGAAAGATGGTGAGGAATTAGAAGCTGAAGTCAAAGGAGATAAGCTAGTTATTGAGAGGGATGATTAAAATGGCTACGAGAGAAGAACTATTTGATACACTGATGAGCGATCTTCGTGATTTAAGGAAATATAGAGACATATTTGGTGAATGGATTAGGTCAAAAGATGTTGAGCAACTAATTAAAACCTACGAAAAGTTGGCAAATAAAAAATAATTTTTATTTGAATATATCCAAAAGACTTTACAGCTCAAAAAAACGATATTCTTTTAAATCCAAGAAGAAACAATAAACGCACAAAGAGAGGTGTTGAAGATGGTAACAGTAAAAACAGTTAAAAATTAGATAAGAGTAGCTAAGATTAACTTTGTTGGCCTTGAAGCAAGTGTGAAAGGTAAGGATGATCTTGTGGATTTAAAAAACGGCCCGGGAGATTTTACATGAACAGAGCCAGCATTATCAATGTTTAAGGTTTTTAATGAAGAAAGTAGGTTAATGGTAACGTGTAGACGTCGAGAAGACGAAGCCAGAATAAATAATTTGTTAAATAAATTTGATTAGAAAAAAAGTCGTAACAAAAAGGGGTGTTCGTTCTGGTTAATAAACCAAAAGATATTTTAATCCCATTTCTATTCTTTTTCACTTGCACTCACCTAAATGTTTATATATAAAAATCATTCTAAAAACAACGGGTGGTTCTAAGCATGGAAGTGGATGAACAGATTAAAATATTTAGGGACTTCGTTGAACAGAACTATTACCCTCAGCTTCTCGAAACTGTTCGAAAAGGAAATACCTCCCTCGCCTTAAACTTTTCTGAATTGGTTAAATTTAATACGGAAATAGCAGAAGACCTTCTTGAAGACCCGGAAAACCTTCTCAAAGCGGCCGAACTCGCCGTTAAAGAATTCGACCTTTCCAAACCCATCCCAAAGTTTACGATAAGGGTATTTAACCTTCCCGAATCTGCAAAAGTACAAGTAAGTGAAATTAGAAGTAAGCATCTTAACAAATTAATTTGGGCGGAAGGAATTGTCCGCCAAAAATCAGATGTGCGGCCACATGTGACGGCAGCAAAATTTGAATGCCCTTCCTGCGGAAATATTCTGAATGTGATCCAATTAGATAAAAAGTATAAAGAACCTTCGCGATGTGGTTGTGGACGCAAAGGAAAATTTAAAGAGATATCGAAAGAATTGGTTGATGGACAAGGAATTGTATTAGAAGAGTCGCCAGACGATCTTGATGGTTCCCAACCAAAACGCATCAACGTCTTTCTCAAAGATGATCTTGTTTCTCCCATTTCAGAAAAAAAATGCAGCCCGGGATCAAGAATTCGTCTTGTTGGGTGGCTCACCGAAGTACCCGTGACGTTGCGAACGGGAGGTCAATCGACAAAATATGAATTAATTGTTGAATGTAATCATATTGAGCCTTTTGAAGATGATTTCTCCGAAATAAAGATCTCAGAAGAAGAAATGGAAGAAATCAGACGCATTGGTAAAAACCCCGACGTAATTCAACTTCTAGCCAAAAGCCTCGTTCCTTCTATTTATGGTCATGACAAAATAAAAGAAGCGCTTGTGCTCCAGCTCGCTGGCGGATGCCGGAAAATGCAACAAGATGGAGTTGTCACAAGAGGAGATATGCATATTTTATTAATTGGTGATCCAGGGTCGGGAAAATCACAGATACTTAAGCGTCTCTCAAAAGTTGCGCCCAAAGCGCGCTACACGAGCGGAAAGAGTGCCACGGGAGCGGGATTGACCGCATCAGTAGTCAAAGATGAGTTTTTGGGTGGATGGAGCTTAGAAGCAGGAACTTTGGTTTTAGCGAACCGCGGCTTTGCCATTATTGATGAAATGGATAAAATGGGAAAAGAAGACCGCGCTGCGCTCCACGAAGCATTAGAACAGCAAACAATCAGCATTGCTAAAGCAAATATTCAAGCGACATTACGATGTGAGACCACTGTTTTGGCTGCAGCCAACCCAAAATTTGGACGATTTGATCCTTACGATTTGATCGCCAACCAAATTGATTTGCCTCCCACGCTCATCAACAGATTTGATCTTATCTTTCCTGTCAAAGACCTCCCCAGCCGGGAAAAAGATGAGCAGACTGCTTCGTTTATTCTTAATCTCCACAAAAATCCAGAGGCATCTATTGCTGAAATTCCCACAAAACTATTGAAAAAGTACTTTGCGTATGTGCGTCAAAAGATGAATCCAAAAATGACTGAAACAGTCATTGAAGAAATTAAAGAATATTATATAAAAATGCGTAGTGCAGGCTACACGGAAGAAAGTGGTATTCGGAGCATCCCTATCACTGCTCGTCAACTGGAAGCATTAGTACGCCTTTCAGAAGCATCGGCAAAAATTCGCCTTTCCAAAACCGTGACCAAAAAAGATGCTCAAAAAGCGATTGAATTGGTAGATTATTGCCTTAACCAAATTGCCAAAGATTCTGAAACGGGCAAAATAGACATCGATCGTTTGGGAAGCAGAATAACCGCCACGCAACGCGGCGGGATTAGCGTTCTGAAAGAAATAATCGCCGCTCTTGAAGAACAAAGTGGAGAAAAAATAATTCCCATTGAAACTATTATTGAAGCCGCCAAAGAAAAGAATATTGAACAGGAAAAAACAGAAGAAATGATTGAAATGCTCCGCCGCTCGGGGGATATATTTGAACCAAAACGTGGATTTATCCAGAAATTATAGAAATGCTATAAAAAATAGATAAATAACAAAAATGAACGCAACCACCGCATTCCAAAGAGAAAGCACCAAAAAAGTATGTGTTCAGGATCTTGTAGAAGCAGAATATGTTCATGAAAATGATCAAAAACCAAACTACCTTGTTCTCAAAAACCAAGAAAAAATCCAGCGGATCAACCTCCTTGCAATCATTGTCAGCATAGAAAAAATAGGAACCATCAGCTCTTTTCTTCTCGATGATGGAACAGGCAAAATCACTGCTCGTTTTTTTGAAGAAAATGAAAAAAACAAGAACTTGGCAATTGGTGATACTGTTCTTATCATTGGCAAAGTAAGAAAATACAACCAAGAAACCTATCTCTCACCCGAGATTGCAAAAAAAATAAACCCCCTTTGGATCCGCATAAGAAAAGAAGAATTGGGGTTGAACAATTACCCCAAAAACCAAACAAAGCCAAATATAAAAAATATACCAGAAGAGGAAGAAAAAGAAACCTCCCTTCTTCCAACACAAAAAATAGCACAATTGATTAAAGAAATGGATAAAGGAGAGGGGGTAATTGTAGAAGATCTAATTGAAAAGTCACAATTAAAAAATATAGAAGTACTGCTCAAAAAGATGATTGAAAAAGGAGATTTGTTTCAGAATCTGCCGGGCAAGGTAAAAATACTTTAAACAAATAAAAGAGGAGTGATATATGTTTCTATTAACCCTGCTGCGACAAGCATCCCAATGCTTATCAAAATAAGATCCAGAGCATCAACAAAAACACGATCTTCTTGAAAATTATGTTTAATTATCGCAATTGAAATAATTCCACCTGCTAACCCCGCGATAAAATAAGAAGCAATCTCAAATAAACCGTGAGTCATATAACGCAAAAAACTTGATGTTGCAACGCCAAAATAAGCCGCAATAGAAGGGAAACCAACTAATGATGCGGTCTTAGCCAATTCAATTTTGATAAAAGAACCCATCGCCGTAGCGATAACAGAAGTGTTCCACGTCAAAATAAAAACTGCCCCTGTACCATATAAAAAAGAAAAAATCAAGCAGAAGAAAAGCACTTTAAAATTATTAATAATGATTCGAGTAAAAACATCAAAACGAGTAAAGTTACCTGTAACATGTTGTTCGATAATATTTTGATTAATATTGACAATGGCTTGTTTCTGAAGACTAAAAATTGTGTCTGTCATTGGCTGAGGAAGAAAAACATAGGCCAAAACCAACGCCAGAGTAGATCCAAGAAACATAAACATCAAGAAAATAAGTACTTTTGAATGTTCTTTCAGCAAAAAAAATTCTTTATCATACTTTAAATCTAACTCTTCTTCATTTTTAATAGTAACATAGAGTAAAGGAACAGTAGCAATAACAATGAGAAAAACCATTAAAATACCAGCAATTTCTCTAAACACAAAATATCCTAAAAAAAGACCCACAACTGAATAAATAAAGCCCGCCATAAACATTTCCCAAGGCCTCTTTTTCACCTTAAATGGATTAAATAAAGATTCCAGAACCATTACAAAACATCAACAACCAACCTATTTAAAGATTTCGTGCTCGTCAATCCAAAATAAAAAAACAAATCAAACTTAACTAAACAGAAGACCTGGACCCCTTGACTTCCGATGGAAAGTATAATTAAAGAAAAAGTTAAATGATATTAAACCATTCTCCAAAAGAGAAGTAAAGAGAGTAATTTTACTCTATGAAAACAAATCAAAATAAACAAATTAAACTATTTCTGATGGAAATCAAACAAAGAATAAAAACTTATTTTTTATCTTATAAATTAAAAATAAAATTATTATTATTATTTATTATCTATATAGAAAATAATATATTATAAATAACTCATATATTTATTATTTATCAATAAAAAGAAAATTGCATTTAACTTAAATAAAGCTAAAATCAGAATTTTTATTTATTTTAGATATTTGCCAAAAAAGAAAAAACACACTTAAATTACTCTTTTTTCAAAATAATCTATATTTTACAGTCTCGGTTATTTTATATACCTCTCCACTCACCAATTCCTGTCATCTAAATTTGATTTCCATCAGAAATCAAGGGGTGTCTCAGATGAAAGTTGGCACATTATTTGAAAATTATCTTCAAGCTGAATCTCTCTTTATAGATAGATCTGTTCTTTCTTCTACATTTATTCCAGAGGAAATAACTTATCGCGAAGAGCAACTTCAAGAGATTGCCAAAATAACCTCTCCTGCCTTACGGATAGAAAGACCATCTAATATTTTTATTTACGGTAAAACAGGAACCGGAAAAACCGTTTCTGTCAAACACATTTTACGATCGTTAAATGAAATCGCCACAAAAAACAAAATACCTCTCAAAACAATCTATATTAATTGCAAACTTCGCCGTGTTGCCGATACAGAATATCGTCTTATCGCTCAGCTCATCAAAGAATTTGGTGGAGATATTCCTCCTACCGGCCTTCCTACGGATGAAGTCTACAATGTTTTTTATAAACTTCTTGACCAACAAAAACAAATCATTCTTTTGACACTTGATGAAATAGATCAGCTTACGATTAAAATTGGGGATGAAATTTTATATAATCTTACTCGGATCAATGCCGAGCTCCAGAAATCCCAGCTTAGTATTATTGGCATTTCTAATAACCTTGTTTTTGCGGAACATCTTGATCCTCGTGTTAAAAGCAGTCTTTCAGTAGAAGAACTTATCTTTCCACCATACAATGCTCTTCAAATCCAAGACATTCTCCGTTCCAGAGCCAAAAAAGCATTCCGCGGCAATGCTTTAGATCAAGGACTTATCGAAAAATGTGCCGCCTATGCCGCACGTGAACACGGAGACGCTCGTCGTGCTATTGATCTTCTTCGTGTCGCAGGTGAAGTAGCTGAGCGCAGTGGAGCATCTGTAATTACTATTGCTCATCTTGATGAAGCAGAAAAGAAAGTTGAATCGGATCGCGTTATCACTGCAATTGTAAACCAACCAAAACAGTTTCAGTGTGTTCTTTACTCTATCCTTCTTATTCCTTCCCAGAAAAAGAATTTTTTTACTGGTGAAATCTATGAAGTCTATAAAACAATCTGCAAACGTTGTAAGTTTAACACATTAACCCAGCGTCGCATTTCTGACATTCTTGCCGAATTAGATATGCTGGGAGTTATCAATGCCAAAATAATTTCCAAAGGGCGCTATGGCCGTACAAGAGATATCTCTGTATCTATAGATGAAACCACCTCTATCAAACTCCGTGAAATTTTAGAAAAATCACTACAGGTGGGAGAATAATAAAAGAGATTATGGATGAACGCCAGCGTCGCATTGCCGAACTATTTGAAAAAGGTATTCTTATTAATGAAGATTTTTTAGAAAAAAATCTTGAAGGAGATGTAATTGAAAAAATAGAAGCTGAACAAGATCTTCTCGTTCTTAACACTGATTATGTGGATATTATTCGCCAGCAATCTTCTTTGGTTGACTGGTATGAAATAGATCAATACCGGGTTAATGCAGAAATAGATCGAGATGATGAGCTCTACCAAACTCAACTTCAACAGATTCATCACTCCAAACTTTTTTTATCCACTTCATTAGAAATAACACACCAAGAACTTTCTTCTCTAGAAGTAAGTTTAAGTGAACCAACTTCTACTTTTGTTCAACATCATTCAATCCAAGAAAAAAACATTCTTCCTCAAGAAGACACCTTGGCAACCCAATTAGGAAATCATGCGGTTACTATTCTTGTCTCATTCGAAAATAAGTCACACAAATATGCCGTTCACGATTTTACCTCTTTTTTTCTTAGTCGCTACAAATTTTTAGAAAACATCCTTCGCAGTCGGCAAGAGCTCCAAGGTGTTACTACAATCAACCGTGTTCTCGCTAAAAAGGAACGTGAAACAACAACGATCATTGGCATTGTCGACTCCATTGAAACAACAAAAAATGATAACTTAGTCATCACTGTTGAAGACAATACTGGCAGAATTAAAGTTTTAGTCACCAAATCAAAAAAAGAAATCTATAAATTAGCCAAAGATTTAGTTCACGACGAAGTTATTGGTATAATTGGCCAAAGCTATGATAAAGCAATTTTTGCAGAAAACATAATTTGGCCAGACGTCCCTAGCACTCATGAACTCAAAAAAGGAGAAACAGAAGAATTTGCTATTTTTTTATCGGATATTCATGTTGGGTCAACTCTCTTCCTCAAAGAAGAATTTACTCGATTTATCCACTGGATTCGTGGCGAGGCAGGCAGCGATCAACAGCGCGACGTTTCTTCAAAAGTAAAATATATCATTATTGCCGGCGACCTTGTTGATGGGGTGGGGATATACCCTTCCCAAGAAGAAGAGTTAGAAATAAATTTTGCCGGCTCATAAAGCAAATTCCTTCCGACAAAAAAATAATAATCTGTCCCGGAAACCACGACGTTGTTCATCTTGCCGAACCACAATCTGTCTTCTACAAAGAATACACTGCCGATCTCACCTCCATTCCCAACATCACCCTTGTAACCAATCCCTCTCTTGTCAACATCGGCAAAACAGATACTTTTTCCGGATTTGATGTTTTGCTTTATCATGGTTATAGTTTTGATTATTATGTTGCTAATGTTGAATCCATTCGTCTGGGTGGAGGATACCACCGTGCAGATTTAATTATGAAATTCTTACTCAAACGTCGCCATTTGGCTCCTGCTTTTCGATCAACCCCTTATTTTCCCGCCCATACTGACGATCCCCTGATCATCAAAAAAGTGCCCGATTTTTTAATCACCGGGCACATTCACTATTCCTGTGTTGCGAATTACAAAGGGGTTACTATGATCAGCGGCAGTTGCTGGCAGGGCAAAACATCGTTTCAGGAAAAATTAGGTCACGAACCCGAACCTGCCCGCGTTCCAATTGTCAATCTCAAAACTAGAGAAGTCAAAATTCTCCGTTTCATGTAATTTTACAATGGCCCCACCCAATAAAAAAATATCTCTTTCGATGGAAGCATATTTTGTCTCTCTCAACAAAGAAATTCAACGTAGTTATGAGCTTGCCTCTCTTGCTAGATCAAAAGGTTATGATCCAGAAGAAGTTGTCGAAATTCCCATCGCCCAAAACATGGCCGAAAGGGTTGTTGGTCTTGTTTCTGTTGTTGCACCTCAAACCTTCAATGTAGGCAT
>Ga0209211_10007788_pt1 | contig 14906 bp, 10 predicted proteins | sample RifGroA2_FD_183992 | JGI IMG/M metagenome (GOLD analysis project Ga0209211, IMG submission 183992) | Groundwater microbial communities from Rifle, Colorado, USA - Groundwater A2 (SPAdes) (version 2) | ecosystem: Environmental > Aquatic > Deep subsurface > Groundwater | place: Rifle, Colorado... | reverse complement strand
GAAAAGAAGTTTGGCGTTCCATATGGTATTCCAAGCGGAAAATCGGACGCTTACGGACGCAGAGGTTGAAAAAAGCATTGTCGCAATCGTAAAAGCGCTTGAGCAAAACCGATGGGAAGTGAGGAAATAGCACTATGACGGGGATTGAAGAACAGCATATCTCTGATCTGAAGAATATTCAGAGCCAGGTACGTTATTTTTATTCCCAAAAAAAGAAGGTAAAAATTTATCACGGGAGTACAAACTCTACTCGTGCACTTACGTTTCAACGGGATAAAGTCGTTGATATAAGTAAGCTGGATCGAGTTATCACGGTAGACGTCAACGAAAAGTACGTTTTGGTTGAGCCGAATGTGTCGATGGATACGTTGGTTGAGTGTACGTTACAATATGGTCTTGTGCCGCCTGTGGTAATGGAATTCCCCGGTATAACCGTTGGTGGCGGCATTCAAGGTGGCGCCGGAGAAAGTAGTTCGTTCAAATATGGTCTGTTTCATGATTGTTGTTTGGAATACGAAATCGTCTTGGGGAATGGTGAAATAGTTATCGCTTCGTCCGAAAAAAATCCCGACCTCTTTTTTGGTACGGCGTGTTCTTATGGTTCTCTTGGAATAATCACTTTGGTGAAATTGCGATTGGTTCCCGCTAAAGATTTTGTTCACCTCACTTATCACGCCGTAAAAAGTTTCGACGAAATGACCCGTTTGATTGACAAGAAAACAAATGAAGCGATAAATTTCGTTGACGGCATAATGTTCTCCAAAAATTTTGGTGTGGTTATGTCCGGAAGTTTTTCTGAAAAGCAAAACCTTCCAATTTCTACTTTTCGCAAGGCTACTGACGAATGGTTTTATTTGCATGCCAATGAAATTTCCAGATGCCACGAACAATACGAAGAAATTATTCCGATCGAAGATTATTTGTTCAGATATGACAGAGGCGGATTTTGGATGGGGCAATATGGATTTAGTTTTCTTAAAATTCCTTTTAATAAATTTACTAGGTTCATTTTTAATTTATTCTGTACCGCGAGAAGATTGTATCGTTTTCTTCATGCGGCAAATCTCTCTCAACGTTATCTAGTTCAGGACTTAATTCTTCCAAAGGAGAATATTTTTAAATTTTTGAATTTTGTTGATAGAGAATTATATATTTATCCTCTATGGTTATGCCCTCTTAAACCGGGCAAATACGATAAGTTATCACCAAGCTGTATAGAAACAAACCTCGTAATCAATGTTGGTGTATATGGTGAGGTTAACCGCGATTTTCAGTATTTTGTAAAGCTGAACAGAAACTTAGAAAAAACGGTAAGTGAATTAAGTGGTCGAAAGGTTTTGTATGCCCATGCATATTATAATTTTGACGAATTTTGGAAAATTTATGATCGGGAATGGTATAATTCATTGAGGGATAGATATAGCGCCGGTGATACATTTCCAAATATTTATGAGAAAACGCGGGTATCAGAAAGATATGAGTCGTCTATTCTTGCTGGTATTTGGAAGGTCATAATATCACCTTTCAAATTGCCAATTTCTTAGTATTTTTTCAAATAAAGTTTTTTTATCTAAAAGTGTTTTATATAAGCCACTTTTCTCAATATCGGCAGGGGATAAAAAGAGCTTGTAATTTGGGCTCTTTTTTGCTATAATAGGGGTATAAAAAATGATGAGTTTTTCGTGCGTTTTTTTATTTCACGGAGATTATAATATCCAAAATGGCAAAAAAAGACACAGAAAAAGAGAAGAAAAATTCGGAATATACCGCAAAGGATATTTACGTTCTCGAAGGGCTTGATCCTGTTCGGAAGCGTCCCGGAATGTATATCGGTTCAACCGGCGTTGATGGGCTTCACCATTTGATTTGGGAAGTTCTTGACAATTCGATTGATGAGGCGATGGCGGGGTATGCAAAAAACATCGCGATTTCGCTCTTGCCGGAAAATAAAGTCACTGTCGTTGATGACGGCCGCGGCATTCCGGTTGACATTCATAAGCAGACGAAAAAATCTGCGCTTGAGACCGTTATGACAACGCTTCACGCAGGCGGAAAATTCGGCTCGGATGCATATAAGGTGTCTGGAGGGCTTCATGGAGTTGGCGTCTCTGTCGTAAATGCACTTTCCGTATGGGTCAAAGCCGAAGTATGCCGCGACGGGCTTCAATATGTTCAGGAATATTCTCGCGGAAAGCCGAAATACGCAGTAAAAAAAGTCGGCAAATGCTCGGGCTCCGGAACCGCGGTATCGTTTCAGCCCGACTCCGAAATTTTCGAAAAAATAGAATTTAATTTACATAACGTTCTTGACCACGTCCGCCAGCAGGCGTATCTCACGAAAGGCATCAAGGTTTCGGTCATTGACCAGCGAAACGGCACAAAAGCAAAAGACGGGACATTCATCGGCTCGTCCCACACGTTTTATTTCGAGGGTGGAATTGTTTCCTATGTAAAGTTTTTGAATCGGAATGAGACGCCGAAGCACGATAATATTTTCTATGTTGCGAAAGAATCCCAAAATGAAAAGCACCACGTATTTGTCGAAGCGGCGCTCCAGTATACGGATGACATTCAGCCGCGCGAGATGTCGTTTGCAAACAACATCTATACCGCGGAAGGAGGGATGCATCTCACCGGGTTTCGGACGGCGCTCACGCGCGCGTTGAACGATTACGCGAAGAAAAACGATTATCTGAAAAAAGACGATGAGACGCTTACGGGCGACGACGTTCGGGAAGGGGTTACGGCGGTTATATCGGTAAAAATTCGGAATAACGAGCTTCAATTTGAGGGGCAGACAAAAGCAAAACTCGGCAATACCGAAGCGCGGACCGCTGTTGAAACTGTTGTCGGCGAAGAATTAAAGGATTGGCTTGAGCGCTATCCGAGGGACGCTCAGGAGATTATCGGAAAAGCGATTTTATCCCAAAAAGCCCGCAAAGCCGCAAAAGCCGCGCGCGAGACCGTTTTACGAAAAGGGGCACTCGACGGCCTTGCGCTTCCCGGGAAATTGGCGGACTGCCAATCGCGCGATCCCGCGGAGTCCGAGTTATTCTTGGTGGAAGGCGATTCCGCCGGAGGTTCGGCAAAATCGGGACGCGATAGGCGATTTCAAGCAATACTTCCGCTTCGAGGAAAAATTTTGAATGTGGAGCGGGCGCGCCTCGATAAAATGCTTGCTTCAAAAGAAGTGAAGGCGCTCGTGATCGCTTTGGGCGCTGCAATCGGCGACGAATTCAACGAAGCAAAACTCCGCTACCATCGGGTTATCATCGCGACCGATGCGGACGTTGACGGCGCGCATATCCGAACGCTTCTTTTGACACTTTTTTATCGTTATTTCCCGGTTGTGATCGAGCGCGGGTATCTCTATATCGCCCAGCCGCCTTTGTATAAAGTTCAGGCGGGGAAAACAATCCGTTATGCGTATTCTGACGCCGAGCGCGACATGGCAATCGTGGAATTCAAAAAAGGAAAAGTCGAAGCAAAAAAAGAACGCGCGAAGAAAAAGGGCGAAGTGACTCCCGAGGAAACGCTTGAGGACGGAGAAGTAAAGGGGATTGAAATTCAGCGCTATAAGGGGCTTGGCGAAATGAATCCATTGCAATTATGGGAGACAACAATGGATCCGGCAGCTCGGACATTGCGGCAGGTCTCCATCAAGGACGGGACAGAAGCGGACAATATTTTCACCATCCTGATGGGCGACGAAGTATTCCCACGAAAAAAGTTTATCCAGACACATGCAAAATTGGTAAAAAATCTCGACGTGTAGTGCTCGCCACCATGCTCTCCGCTCAAGGGTTCCGGCGGAGACAAATTCTCCTCGTTTCGCTCGGGGAGCCCTCCGGCATAGCCGGTCTCCCTTCTCGCGAAACTTCGTGAATTTGTACCTCCGCCTCCACATTTCGCGGAAGAGCACATTGGCTCGCTGGGGCATGAGAGATAGTTCGCGAGGGCATGGAAACGGAAGGTGATTGTCTCAAAAGCATATTCGTTCGCTTCATCGAGATTTACAAAAGCTCCAATGAGAAACCTTGTTAAGCTTTGGAATCAGAAGCGCGAGCTCGCAAAATATCGGTGGATCGCCGAGCGTATACCGTCGTGGGCGGAATTTTATTCCCGGTATATGCCGGAGGAAATTCTTCATTGGTCTCGAGAGCTCGAAAAAGAAGTTTTGCGCGGCAAGGTTGATTTTGTTTCTGCGGCGTCGCAGGCCTTCGGCATCGCGTCGGTCACCTTTCGCCGAGTCCTTCATATAACGCCAAATTCAACGCAGCTTGTCGCCGCGCTTTTTTTGGCTGACGGAGACGTTGTTGAACTCGGAACCGGAGAAGGAAAGACAATTGTCGCAATGCTCGCAAGCTATCTTCGGGTCTTGCATGGCTATCGGGTACATGTCGGTACGACGAATGATTATCTTGCCGAACGGGATTACCACTGGATGAATCCGATGTATGAGGCGCTCGGGATAGGCACGGGACTTGTACTCTCAACCACTTCCAGAAAAAAAAGGAAAGAGGAGTACGAAAAGCGCGTAGTATATGTCACTATCCACGAGCTCGGGTTTGACTATATGAACGATCACCTTTCGCTTTCAAAAGACGATGTTGTCTTGAATCATTTTGATTTCGCGATTATCGACGAGGTTGATTCGGTGCTCATTGATGAGGCGCGTACTCCGATGATTATCGCTGAGCGTTCCGATACCGGTGCCGCAAAGGACAGTTTTTCTCGCCTCCGTCGCGCGACAGAAATCGTCCGCGAGCTTGGTGAAGAGGATGATTATGAAGCAGACGAGCGGCATCGGGACGCTGTATTCACGGACGCGGGGATTGAAAAAATCATTTCGCTCCTCGGGCGGGATATTTTTTCTGAAAAAGATACGGACACGATACGGGCGTTTGAACTCGCGCTTTTCGTAAAGGCATTTTTGAAAAAAGATCGGGAGTACATAATCCGCGACGGGAAGGTGTGCCTTGTCGACGAGTTTACGGGGCATCTTCTTGTCGACCGCCAGTACATCCAAGGGCTTCACCAGGCGCTTGAGCTCGCGGAGGGAATCGAGCCGACGCCGGAAAACAGGACATCCGCGTCAATCACCTACCGGAATCTCTTTCGTCTGTATCGTTCGCTTTCCGGGATGACGGGAACCGCGTATGAAGTCGCCGATGAATTTTTCCGGCTCTACGGACTCGACGTTATTCCGCTTCCTCCGCACTACGGCCTCAAGCGCTCCGACCTTCCAACGCGTTTCTTTCGCTCCAACGAGGATAAATTTTTGTATGTTGCAAAAATTATCAAGGATTTGGGCGTCAGTAAAGCTCCGGTGCTTTTGGTAGCTCGTACGATTCAGGGCGCAAAAGCGTGCAGTGATTATCTTTCAAAAAGAAATATTTCTCACACATCACTCCATGCAGAATTGAGCGCAAGCGAAACGGAAATAATTCAAAATGCGGGGCTTCGCGGGGCTATAACCGTGGCAACGAACATGGCGGGGAGAGGTGCCGATATCATCATTGAAAAAAATATTGCTGAAAAAACTGGTCTTCGGGTCATCGGGCTTGAACACAATTTTTCCGAGCGGGTGGATAATCAGCTTCGCGGCAGGTCCGGACGGCTAGGCGCGCGCGGAGAAACCAGATTCGTTGCATCCCTTGAAGACGAGCTTTTGCAGGCGTACGTGGACGAGGCGTTTTGGAATTATGTCGAAACCATTGCGTGGTCGCAAGACGGGATCGTAAATCGGCGGCTTTCCCTGTGGGTCAAGGCGGCCCAATCTCTTGTCGAGTCGCTCGCGGCGGATTCGCGCTCGTCCCTTGCGCGGTTTGACACCGTAGTTGATTCACACAGGCACGCGATGTACGAATTTCGCGATAAAGTCCTTTTTTCCGAGGATCCGACTCCGGTTATTCTTTCGCATCTGTATCACATTCTCCGGAAAGAAGAATTTTCATTTGTCACGGAACGCGAACTTCGGGATCGCATCGGACACAGTTCGCGAGGGGTTCACCCCGTTAGAAGCAAGCTCCGACGTGACGTCGGAGCTGCCGATGCGCAAGCGCATCGGACTTCTAACGGGGTAAACGATTTTATCATAAGTTTTCTCGGCGGGGACTATTCCTATTTTCTCGCGTTCGGCGCTCGTGAAAAAGAAGACGCGCGCCGCATAACCCTCAGAGCGATTGATCGCTTTTGGGAAAAGTATCTCGAGAACATTTCGGTTCTTGAAGATGCGGTTTCTCTTGTCGCAATAGGGGGAAGCGATCCCTTGTATTCGTTCATTGATGATGCTGATAAGATCTTTCATGATGTGCGAAAGCGTCTCGCGCTTACGGTATTTGAAAATCTCATAAAGCTGATGATTCCGTGAATTGCATTTTTTTCTTCGGTTGATAGTATGAATACATATTAGTAATTCTGTGAAAGTGCCCCGACAATCGTTATTACCGCGCCCTATGCGACATAAACGCGAAAATCCGCGCCCGTTCTGGCAAAAGGCGCTTTTTGGATTTATCGAGGTGCTTCAGCTTTTCGGCATTGCCGGAGGCGCTGCCGCGTCAAAGCCCGCGGCGCGTATAACTCCGCTTTCCCAGCGCATTCGTATGCGCGAGACAGCATCTGCGTCTTCGGGCGTACGAAGAACGTCTCCTTTTGTGAGAATTGAAGAGCGGGTGATTCCCCCGGCTCCGGGACCCGGCATTGCGCAAGAAAAAGAATCCGGCTCTGTTCGCTACGTGGTACGGCGCGGCGATTCTCTCTGGAAAATTGCGGAGCAAGAGTACGGTCAGGGTGGGCGTTGGACCGATATTTGGAAAGCGAACCGCGAAAATATCCATGAGCCGAATTTGATATATTCCGGGCAAAATCTTTCCGTGCCCGTGGAAGAGGCAGGGAGAAGAGTGTTGATACACAAAGTGGCAGAGCAGCGCGCGCGCGCGACCGTGACTTCAGTATCTCCGGCTTTTGTCTCATTGCGAAGGCAAGTCGCGGGGCAGTCCGTGACCCTGGCAACGTCCATTGATAATATATCGGTTGCGATACATCAGGTTTCTTTCGGAGGAGGGAGTGCGGCTCGGAATGCGGCAGGAGAAGATCTTAATATTCTTGCTGCAAAAGCGCACACATTGTCCGCCGCGACGTCTAGTGCCCCATCAAACATCGTTCTTATTGATTCCGTAGTTGGTCTTCTTGACGCGGCGCATGATGCCGTAGAGATTGCCGGCAATTTTAATACAAAAACCGTACCCATATCGGTCTCCGGAACCACGCTTGCGGTACATATTGTTGCGCCCGCTACTGGGGTCGCGGCGACGAGCAGTTCTGAATTAAGCCATACAGCTGGCGAGTCCATAAATACCGGTTCGACCCAATCGTCGGCGCGACTGGAAAAAACGATTACAGCCGCCGCAATAACAATGGTCGCGGCGACTAGCACCGCTTCCGGTATTGCAAAAATTTCTCATGATCCCGCTCTTGCCCAGCGCGCGGGTGAGCTCGCTGTAACTTCTCTTGGACAAACGCAAACGCATCTTGCCGCAGGAGAAATACAAGCGGCGGTCAATTCAAGCGCTGAAGCCGTGGTGGCCGCGATTGCGGCAAATATTTCCGCGCCGGCTTCTCCCGAAGCCGCAAGAGCAACTGCCGCTGCAGCATCGGCGGTTGAAGCAGTGAAAGGCGCTGATCCAGTTTCTCTTGCGAACGCAGTCAAATCTCTTACGTTGCCGGAAGGGGACGGTAGTGCGGGTTTTCAAGGAGCTCCGCCGGGAATGAGTTTAACGGAGTCAAATCCCCAGCTTGCGGCAGAAATCGCAAACGCCATTAATTCGCCACTTGGCATTATAGGAAGGGTTCTTTCGCCAGCCATTTTAAGTGTTCCGCTTACTATAATTGCGGGAGAAATTCAACAGAGTTTGGTGGCGCAGGGTTTGAATCCAGCAACCGGTCTTCCGTCTGTGACATCCGTTGGTGTGGCTTCCGCTGTTGGAGATGTCGGCCTTAGCGAGACCGCAACAGACATCGGAAACGCGGCCGCAGCGGGGATTGCAGAGGCGGGAGCCGCCGCGCCGGCGTCAGTAACAGTTATTGGTTCTCAGTCAAATCCTCAATCCAATGCGCCCGCGAACGCACCTCAAGTTTCTCTGTCTGGTATTGCCGAAGGAATAAATCTTGCAAATACGGCTTCTGGTTTTGCAACAAATGCTGGTGTGGCATCTGCAAGCGCAGATACTGCGGCGTCTGATAATAATACTCATGCGGCAGCGACAGCGTTGGGTATCGCAGGACAAGCTGCTATAAACTCGGGGAGTATTGCCGTTGCTCTCGGTCAAGCCGCGGCTCAAGCAGCTTCATTGGCTACCGATGCGCAGTCTGCACAGGTCGCGAATGCCGCTGCGATAGCAGCACAAGAAGCGGGTAAAATTGCAATAAATACTGGCAATCTTGCTTTAACATTGTCTCAAGCACCAAATATATCTCCTGAAGCCGCTGCAAATATGGCAGCTGCTGCAGCAAGGGGTGCGGAAGCAGCATCTGAAGCAGCTAATACTGCCATCAGCGCGGTTGTTACTGTTGCAAATAATGCCACTGGGACTACGGCCATTGGAGAAATAGCAGCTGCTATTAATGAAGCGGTGCAAGCTACGGAATCTTTAAATGTATCGCAAAACCAAAACTTAACTAATATTTCTTTAAATACTGCAAACCAAGGTACAACCTCGTCTGCAGTAGGTCTTGCTCCCGCTGATGTTGATACCGCAACATCTGCCGAAGCGGGCGAAACCGGAGCGGTAGACGACACATCGGATATTACTTTAGGCGTTCAGGGTGTTGTGGGAAGCGCGTATTCTGCTGTTGCCGCCGCAACTGCGGAAGAATCCGCAACGGCGGCCGGAATGACTTCTTCCGAAGCGGGTAAAACTTCCGCAGAGGCCGCAGCTCAAAACGCTTCAAATCCGGCTCTTGCCGGCGGAACAGCGATGGGCAATAGTATGTCAGTTACGACAGCAACCGGCATTACGGGAACCGTTGGGATTATGAGTTTTGGGGCGGCGCAACAATCTGCTATGACTGTCACTCTTTCAAACAATGTTACAGCTTCATTTGGTATGAACGCTCCTACGCTAAGAGGGCAGGGACTTGATGATACCGATGCGAATAATGCGATAGCGCTTGCTCTTAAAGCTACAGAGGATGCTATGCAGCAAGCAAAACTACAACCTAAGCTCAATGTGTCGGATGAAGAAGATACACAAGCGCCACAAGTGGCTCCTCCAGCTGAAATCGACGAATCATCTCTTTCGACTGGAAACGCGCCAACTGGACCTCCTGGAGTCGGCCCGCCAGATGTTGCTTCTAACGCTCCGCCAGATGGTAGTTTGACAACTTCGGACGATTCAAGCGCAGCTGCTGCAGCAGCTGCGGCAGCGGCTGTTGCAGATGTTGATACCGCCGGTATGACGTCCTCCGATCCCGACGCTGCTCCGGATGGCGAAGAAAGCGAAGCTGAAAACGAAAACGAAAATGAAAACGAAAATGAAGCCGAAGCAGAGGCAGAAGCAGAAAGTGAAGCTGAAGCAGAATCAGAAGCAGAAGGGGAGGCAGAAGGCGAGGGGGAAGGAGAAGGCGAAGGAGAAGGCGAAGGTGAGGGTGAAGGAGAAAGTTCAACCGAAGAAGAACCACTCACTATTGAGGGGCGTCGTGACAGAGATAGTGAAATTCGAGTGCTTGGGGCGCCGCTTCGGCACGCTCACGGCAAGCCAATTCGGAGACGCGCATGATCGTAAACGCCCACGAGCATCTTGAGTCGCCGGAAGAATTTCCGGCGTACTTGAGGATTATGGAAAAGACCGGTATTGACCGGGTGCTTTTTGTGGGTAGTGGAAACGCAACCATTTATCAATGCAAGCCGCATGGTTTTGATGGGTATCATGAACGGAACATGGTCTTACTCAAGGGGCTAAAGCGATATCAGGATAGGGTGAACATTTTTCCTACGCTAAATCCGCTCGATTCCGATAATTTTGATCGTTTGAAAAAATATATCGATTTCGGTGCGCGAGGCATTAAACTTTACTATGGACTTGCGAGCAACCATTCCCAAGGTCCTTGGCATACGATGGCCTTGGACGGCCCGAAGATGGCGCCGATATTCGAGTACTGCCGCGCGCTCGATCTTCCCGTTATATTTCATGTCAATCGCGTTTCTTTCTATGAAGAAATGCTCCGGCTTCTTGAGGCGCAGCCCGGTCTCAAGGTCTGCTTTCCGCACTTTATGGTATCGAGCAAAAATCGCCACCGGCTTCGACGCGTGGCCGCAATTCTTGATCGTTACCCGAATGTCTATACCGATTGTTCCGGAGGTCGTGAAGATCATTTCATGCCGTTTTGTGAGAGCATTACGCGGCGTCCGCACCAATTTCGTGTTTTTTTTAGGAAGTACAGTAAACGAATCATGTGGGGTACTGACATTGTCATTACTAAGGCAAAAATGGCGACAATGATTCCTTATGTAGAGGACATGGTGCGCTGGTATAGAAATATTGTCGAAGAACGGAATTATACAACTCCGGAGTTTACAGGCGGGAAAGAAATGAAGGGGATGGGACTTTCCGGCACTACGCTCGCAAATATCTATTCCGGCGCATTTTTGCGTTTCATTCGCTCCAAGGTGTACGAGTCCCGTTAGAAGTCAGACGCCAGAGGCTTCTGCCGATGCGTTCGCGCATCGGACTTCTAACGGGTGATCCGCGTGAGTTGAACTCTCGATAAATAAAGAATCCTGCACGAGGTGTACAGGATGTTCTAGTCGCCGGAGACCGCGCGAGCGGTTTGTGCCAGTCGTTTCGCTTCGTCTCTTATCCTTTCATCTTTGTCCAAATGGTCCTCAAGCGCGTTGACGGCGTCATCGCGCTCCTTCTCCAGATTCCTGTTTGCTTTGCGGAGCTTGTCGTTCTCGGCTTTCAGCTGTTCGCGGAGTCCTCGGACGCCCGCGAAGAACTGCGCGAACCACGCTTCAAACCCATCTTTTTGTGTGATTCGTTTGAGCGACTCCCGTTTGGCTTTTGCCTGGAGGGCGCGCCAGCGTGTCTGGAGGCCTTCAACAGTGCGCTGAGACCGTCGGAACCGCTTGTTGAATTCCTCTTTCACGCGAGGCCAGCAGATAGGGCAGTCGCCGAATGATGCGATTGCCTTCTCCAAATGAAGATCTTGTTTTTTCGTGAAGTGGTTATTGCTCACGCGCGTTCCTCCGTAAAGTACCATTGGTGAGAATATCAATTATTTCGTTAGAAGTCAATTCTACTCTTCTCTAATTCGCGCGAATTAGAGAAGAGTAGAATGAGAATTTTTTCCATACAACAAACATTCCAACATTCTGCAGAATGTTGGAATGTTTGTTGGGAGCGCGTTGGAGCGCGTGTTTGATTCTTACTTCTCGATTTTTCCGAAGTAGTTTTCGCGGACAAGAATCAGGCGCAGGAGCCCTTGCGTCGCGCGCCGTATCACGAGCGCGAAGAATACCGCGGCGGCGACGCCGAAGATTTTTGCGGGAGTTGAGGCGTGCGTAAACGCAGTAACGCCGAAATTAATGATTCCCCCGGGATTATTAAAAAGGACGTTCGCGGCATTTTCAAAAATGCGCTGGACAAATACAATCCGCCCCGCCTGGTATAAAAGGAGCGAGAGGACGATTATCTCGCCGAGAAAAACCGGCAGGAATTTCCGCACAAGCCAGACGCGGTACACCTGCCGCAGGATTTGTCCGCGGAATGCTTCTTTCCCGGGTATTTGTTGAGTAGTTGCGGTTTCCATTTTTATATGAGAGTTGCGTCTTCGTCCAATAATTTTTTAAAAATTCGTTTTGCACGGAAGAGGCGCATCTTCAAGGTCGGGATGGATATCTTTTCTTCTTTTGCAATCGTCTGATACGATTTGTCGCCAAAATAGTAGCTCGCGAGGACGGTTTTTAGGTGCGGCGGCATACGCTCAAGCGTTCCCGCGACGATCGCCTTCATATCCGAGTCGCGCCAGATCCGCGTGTCAAAGTCCTCGTCTGTTGCGTGTTGGAAAACGCTCGGGTCTTCTGCGAGGATCTCGCCCTTCTTGAGTTTCCGGTAGTGGGTGATCGCATTGTTGATCGTCACTTTATACGCCCATGATTTGAATTCAATTCCCTCGAGCTTCTGGAATTTCTCCGCGTTTTTGTACATTTTAACAAACGCTTCCTGCACGATGTCTTCAGATTCTTCCGGATTTCGCACGATTTTGAATGCCGCGCGATACAAAGGGTCGTGGTATTTCTCAACAAGAATCGCAAAAAGAGCTGGTTCAGCTAAAGACGCCCGAAGGATGTCCTGGTCTTTCATCTCCTGGGGGCCTGTATCTTTCGGATCGTCGAGGTATGATTTCTTCATTCAAAAAGACCCTGCATGCTTTATAACGTATAGCCGTCCTTGCGAGGTCTCGCGCCTTACTATACGATGAATTCTATAAAAAAGCAAGGAAACCAGCAGTGATGCAAATGATATGCGAATAAAATGCTAATCTACCAATTGCGAATACCGATGAGAATATGAATTCGCAATTCGCGAGATTCGCATACGATTTGTCCCGACGCACCTATTGAAAATTACGATAGGAAGTCGGGATCCCGACCGAAGCGTCGGGATAGATTCGCATCATTTTTTATGGAAATTATTTTTGAGGATACAAATTTAATCGTGTTGAACAAGCCCGCGGGCGTTTCAATGCATGGCGGGCCGAACGTAAAAGGCGAAACAATCGTTGATTTTTTACTTGAGAAATTCCCGGAAGTTCGGGGCGTGGGTGAAGATCCGATTCGTCCGGGGATTGTGCACCGCCTCGACAAAGATACGTCGGGCATTTTGGTTGTTGCGCGGAATCAAACTTCGTTTGAGAAATTGAAATCGCTTTTCAAGAGCCGGAACATTGAGAAAATATATTTTGCTCTTGTCTGTGGCCGCCCAAAAGAACGCGCAGGAAAAATTACTTTTCCAATCGGCCGCGACGCAAAAAATCCGACTCGGCGCGGGGCTGCTGGGGGCCACGCCCGAATCCGCGGCGAGCGCGAAGCAGAAACACGCTATCGGGTCTTGAAAGCGGGAGATGTATATTCGCTTCTTGAGGTTATGCCAAAGACCGGACGCACGCACCAGATTCGCGTGCATGTAAAAGCAATCGGGCATCCGATTGCGTGCGACCGCGTGTACGGCGGGAAGAACGTGTGCTGTCCCGAAGGCGCGGGGCGCCAATTGCTTCATGCACAATCCCTTTCATTCAGTTTTCCTGAAGGGAGGCGACTCAAATTTGAAGCCGACCCGCCGGAGGATTTTATGCGCGTCCAATCAATGATTTTTGATTAATTTCGGCACCAACGAGTGTTACCACTCGTTCATGCTTCCCGCGAGTCCAATATGCTTTTTCGACAATAGGAGGCGGAATGTGCTTGGCTCGCGCGGAGTCGAGCCGAGCTCGACGAAGCGCGAACATTCCGCCGACTCTTAGCGAGCGAACCGCTGGAGTGAGCGAGTCGTGTCGAAAAAGTATATTGGCGAGCTAACACTTGCGATGAAAAAGATTTTATGATACCATCGCAAATACCATGTCTATGACAACAATAGAAAAAAATACTCTTCGGACCGACATTCCGGAAATCAAATCAGGCGACTCTATCCGAGTCATCCAAAAAGTCAAAGAAGGGGATAAAGAGCGGCTAAGTCCGTTCGAGGGTTTGGTTATCGCGGTAAAGCACGGGAAGGGTCCTACAGCGACGTTTACTGTCCGTAAGGTGGTGAGCGGCATTGGCGTTGAGCGCGTTTTTCCAATGCATTCTCCGGTGATTTCGAAAATCGAGGTACTGCGCCATTCGAAGGTTCGCCGCGCAAAACTCTATTACATCCGCGAAAAAGCCGCAAAAGAAACGCGCAAGCGGATGAAGTCATATCTTGCAGAGGCAGTTCCACAATCTGCAGAATCAAAAAAAGAGGAAGGATAAATGCATTATCGCATTGCGAGTTAATCCATTTAAACTACGATCGTAGTGTAAATGGATTAACTAATTCTTATATTATATGCGAGGGTGGGCTGAAGCTTGATAAGCTTCAGCGGGAAATTTAGCGAGCCGTCCGCCAGTTTGCGGACGTGCGAACGTAAAGAATTTCCCGGGGGCCGAGAGTAAATGTCTTTACTCTTGGCGGGATACCTTCTTCTATCTCGCAAGTATAATAAAGAGTATCCCAGGGGATTTGTGAGGAACAAATCCGCTGTCGGAAGCGAAACAGAGAAATAATCCTAGGATAATCAGTTTTTTGTCGAGACGAAGTCGAGAAATATACGCGCGGGTGGAGGAATTGGCAGACTCGTAAGGTTGAGGGCCTTATGCCAGCAATGGCGTGCGGGTTCAAGTCCCGCCCCGCGCACCAGAATTAACTTTGTCGGAAATGACTGCTCCGCGCGGTAGCTTATTCCTTTCTATCTATGTCAGAGAAACATCATAAAGAAAATCCTGGAAGTGAAGATTCGCCTCAAGAGAGGTTTCGTAAAAAACAGGAAGAATTCAAGGAGCGACTCCGTAAACAAAACGAAGAGCTACGCGCACGACTTAAAAAAATGAAGGAGGAGCAACAGGCGCAGTGGGAAAAAATAAAGGAAGAAGCTAAAAAAAGAACCGGCGGAGATCAATCTAGCGCAGGACAGGGTGAAAAAAAACCGCAAAGTGGCGATGGCAAATTCGAAAAAGAATGGGAACATGATGCTATTTCTCCCGAGACGAGTCCTTTTATATTAAATCTTCTTGCTGAAGCGCGAGAAAAAGCATCGGCGTATCCGGGCGATCTTTTGTTTAATAGAACAGAGAGGTCGCGCTATACCGTGGATATGATGCGCGA
>Ga0209211_10007786_pt1 | contig 14910 bp, 13 predicted proteins | sample RifGroA2_FD_183992 | JGI IMG/M metagenome (GOLD analysis project Ga0209211, IMG submission 183992) | Groundwater microbial communities from Rifle, Colorado, USA - Groundwater A2 (SPAdes) (version 2) | ecosystem: Environmental > Aquatic > Deep subsurface > Groundwater | place: Rifle, Colorado... | reverse complement strand
GGTGCTGATCGAGGTGCCGGTCGGCCGGATGGCGCGGCCGCCGTTCTTCGCGCCGCTCCGCACGCTCGCGAAGTACCGGCGCTGAGCCGCCGCCGCGTCCTCACCGGAGGAGCGGAGCCGGGAACAGGACGCCGCCGAAGAGCAGGTAGGCCAGGAGCAGCGTCCAGACGACGTTGAAGGCCTGCGCGGCGAGGAACGCGGCCGCCGGCCGGCCGCGGCCCATCGACACCAGCTCGGTGAAGCGGGTCTCCAGGCCGATGCAGGTGAAAGCCAGGGCGAACCAGACCGTGCGAAGCCCGTTGAGCGTGCCCTTGGTCGTGCTGACGGTCGCGGCGTCCAGCACGAAGGAAAAGACGGCCGAGGTCACCAGGAAGCCCAGCACGAACTTGGGGAAACGGTCCCAGATCACCCGCGCGCGCGGCCTCTCCCCGCCCTCGGCCCTCTGCCTGAACGTCCACCACACGGACAGCAGGAAGGCGGCCACGCCGATGAGGACGTTCTGCGAGAACTTCACGATGACGCCGGCCTTCAGGGCGGGCTCGCTGATCAGGGCGCCCGCGGCCACCACCGAGCCGCTGGTGTCGAGCGTGCCGCCGAGCCAGGCCCCGCCCACGGCGTCCGGCATGCCGGTGGCCCGGACGATCCAGGGCATGACGATCATCATCGGCACCGCGACGATCAGCACCAGGGAGGTGACGTAGGAGAGCTTCTTCTTGTCGCCCTGGATCGCGCCGCAGGCGGCGATCGCCGCCGAGACGCCGCAGATCGAGACCGCCGTCGAGAGCATCGCCCCGAACTCGTCGTCCACCCGGAGGTTGCGCGAGCACCAGAAGCAGACCCACCAGACGACGGAGACCACGAGCACGGCCTGCACCATGCCGAGCGCGCCCGCCTTGAGGATCTCGAGGAACAGGATGCCGGCCCCGAGCAGGACCAGACCCGTCTTGATGTAGTACTCGGTGCGGACCGCCTCGCGGAGCCAGCCCGGGACGCCCCGCACGTTGCTGACGAAGAGCCCGAGCAGCAGGGCGAAGATGACGTACTCGAGCCCCCAGTAGTGGAGCGCGGTGTTCCCCGCGAGGAGCTGGGCGAGCCAGGCCAGCGCGTAGACGACCGGGAAGCCGACGACGTAGCGGCCCACCTGGCCGCCCATCAGCGCGATGCCGAGCGCCGAGAGGCCGAGGAAGGCGAGCCCGAGCACCGCGGTGGCCCGGAGGTTCCGGGCCGAGAACACCCGGCCGAGCGTCGCCCTGGCGTCGTCGCCGATCTTTGCGGCGTCGGCTGCCCGCTTCTTGAGGCCGGGATCCGCCGTTGCCCGGGCGACCCCGCCGAGCGTCTCGGCGGCGCCGCTAATCGCCGCGCGGTCGCCCCGGCCCAGCGCGCTCTGGAGCGCCCTCGCCGCGGCAGCAAGCTCCCGATCCCCCTTCGCCCCGGCGTCCGTGACGAGGGCCGCGACAGCGGGCGCTCGCGCAGCGCTGGTCGAGGCGAACCACCCGTCGGTTCCCCAGCGGAACTTCGGCATCTCCGGCCTGACGCCGAGGACGACGAGGACGACGAGCGCGAATCCGAGCCAGACGGCCAGCCAGTCCTCGGACAGCCTGGCCCGAACTTCCCGGGTGGTCATGAGCGATCCCTCCGGTGACCCTCCATGACAGCTAAGCAGGCCACAGGCGCAGAATCATCCTATTTCCGATCAAGATTGTCAACAAGGCCGGTCGCCCTGCCCGGCCTTCCCGCGCCCACGTTTCCCGGCTAGACTGCCCCTGCTGCACGAGGCTCGGGTGGGGTGCGTGCGCGGCCGGCCGCCGCAAGAGGGAGAGGGAGATGGAATTCGAGTACTCGACGAAGACCAAGATGTACATGGAGCAGGTCCAGGAGTTCATGACCAAGCACGTCTACCCGAGCGAGCCCGTGTTCGAGCAGCAGCTCGCCGCCCAGCCGACGCGCTTCCAGGTCCCGCCGATCATGGAGGAGCTGAAGGCCCGGGCGCGCGAGCGCGGCCTCTGGAACCTCTTCCTGCCCGAGAGCGAGTACGGCGCGGGGCTCACCAACATGGAGTACGCGCCGCTCTGCGAGATCATGGGGCGCTCGCCCATCGCGCCCGAGGCCTTCAACTGCTCGGCGCCCGACACCGGCAACATGGAAGTGCTCGTCCGCTACGGCACGCCCGAGCAGAAGAAGCAGTGGCTCGAGCCGCTGCTCGCGGGCACGATCCGCTCGGCGTTCGCGATGACCGAGCCCAAGGTCGCCTCCTCGGACGCGACCAACATCGAGGCCTCGATCGTCCGCGACGGCGACGCGTACGTGATCAACGGCCACAAGTGGTGGACCTCGGGCATCGGCGACCCGCGCTGCAAGATCCTCGTGTTCATGGGCAAGACCGACCCGAAGAACCCGGACAAGTACAAGCAGCAGTCCATGATCCTGGTGCCGCGCGAGGCGCCGGGCGTCAAGGTCGTGCGCCTGCTGACCGTCTTCGGCTACGACCACGCCCCCCACGGCCACGGCGAGGTCGTCTTCGAGAACGTGCGCGTGCCGGCCTCGAACATGCTGCTCGGCGAGGGGCGCGGGTTCGAGATCGCGCAGGGCCGGCTCGGCCCCGGGCGCATCCACCACTGCATGCGCCAGATCGGCGTCGCCGAGCGCGCGCTCGAGCTGATGTGCAAGCGCGCGCAGGCGCGGGTGGCGTTCGGCAAGCGCCTGGCCGAGAACGACGTCACGCTCGAGCGCATCGCGCAGTCGCGCATCGAGATCGACCAGGCGCGCCTGCTCGTCCTGCACGCCGCCTACATGATGGACACTGCCGGCAACAAGACGGCCAAGCAGGCGATCGCGGAGATCAAGGTGGCCGTGCCGACCATGACGCTCCGGGTGGTCGAGCGCGCCATGCAGCTCCACGGGGGTGGCGGCGTGAGTCAGGCCTTCCCGCTCGCGTCCATGTGGGCGGCCTCGCGCACGCTCCGCTTCGCCGACGGGCCCGATGAGGTCCACCGCCGGCAGATCGGCCGGCTCGAGCTCAGGAAGTGGATGTAGCCGGCGGTCAGCGGGGGAGGACGGCGCGCGTGGCGGCGAGCGCCTCGCGCGCCACGTCCTCCGCCGGGCGCGCCCACGCGGCGGGGTTCGGCGCCTCGTAGGACACGGGGTCCCGGTACCCCTTCGCCGCGACGAGCGCGAAGAACTCCGCGAACGGCACGATCCCCCGGCCCGGCGGCAGCCGGTCGGTGGCCTTCCCCGGCTCGAGGCCGCTCTGGGGCACGTCGCTGAACTGCACGTAAGCGATCTCGCCCGGCGCCACGTCGGCCAGCTCCGCGAGCGTCGCCCCGCTGCGCCAGAGGTGATAGGTGTCGAGCAGGAGCCCGACCGCCGGGTGCCCCGCGCGCGCCAGCACCTCGCGCATGGGCGCGAGCGCATTGAGCTGCTCGGCCTGCGAGTTGAACTCGACCGCGAGCCGCACGCCGTGTTTCGCCGCGAGGTCGCCGATCTCCCGGACGCTCGCCGCCGCGCGCCCCGGATCGCCCCGCCCCCGGTCCACCGGGCTCATCACCCGGGGAGCGCCGAGCGCGGCCGCCCGCGCGCACTGCTCGTCGAACACGCCGAGCAGGCGCCGGCGCTCGTCGCCCTCGGCCCACATCCACCCCGCCTCCACGCCGACGCACGCGACCGGGAGCCCGCCCGCGCGCACGAGCCGCTCGACGTGCGCGGCGGGCTGCCCCTGCTCCACGGCGCGGTGCCAGTCGATCCGGCGCAGCTCGACGGCGTCCCAGCCGGTGGCCCGCGCGACGCGCAGGACCTCGGCGAGGGGCGTCGTGTCGAGCGTCCAGGTGTGGAGCGCGAGCACGGTCACGTCGAGCACCGCAGGTCGCCGGGCGCACGCGGCAGGGAGTCGCGGGACCACGCGGCACGCGTCCGCTCGACCGGTTGCGGCTGGGCTGCATCCAGGCGCACGGCGTTCGCCCTCCGCGTGGCGGCAACGGGTCCCGCGACCCCCTGCCGCATGTGCCCGCCGACCCGGGGTGCGCGCGTGACGTCGTCCATGGCCGGGAAGACCATACACCCGCCCCGCGAATTCGTGTAGCCTTGTCGCCGTGGCGCTCCCGCTCGCCGGCTACCGCGTGCTCGAGCTCGCGCACCTCGTCGCCGGCCCCGTGTGCGGGATGCTGCTCGCCGACCTGGGCGCGGACGTTGTCAAGGTCGAGGCGCCGGAGGGCGGCGACATCGCCCGCACCGTCTACGATCCGCTCCTCGGCGGCGACAGTGCCGTGTTCCACACGGTGAACCGCAACAAGCGGAGCGTCGCGCTCGACTTGAGGCGCCCCGAGGGGCGCGCCGCCCTCACCCGGCTCGTCGCGGGCGCCGACGTCGTCGTCGAGGCGTACCGCGGGGGCGTCGCCGAGCGGCTCGGTATCGACTACGCGGCGCTCACCGGGGTGAACCCGCGTCTCGTCTACTGCTCGCTCTCCGCGTTCGGCCCGGAGGGGCCGTGGCGGGACAAGCCCGGGCTCGACATGCTCGTGCAGGCCCTCTCGGGCCTCATGGCCGTGACGGGCGAGCCCGGCGGGGGCCCTGTGCTGTGCGGGGCGCCCGTGCTGGACACGCTCGGCGCCTTCCAGGCGGCGACCGGCGTCCTCACCGCGCTGCTCCACCGCGAGCGCACGGGCGAGGGCCAGCGCGTGGACGTCTCGCTGCTCGCGGGCGCGCTGCTCGCGCACGCCGCGCGCCTGAGCGTGTTCCTCGTCACCGGCGAGGAGCCGGGCCGCCAGGGGAGCGCGCACCCCTACCTCGTCCCCTTCCAGGCCTTCGCCGCGCAGGACGGCTGGATCTACGTCGCGGCGTGGGTGGACCGGCTCTGGGAGCCCTTCTGCGCGGCGCTCGAGCGCCCCGCGCTCGCGGCCGACCCGCGCTTCGCGACGCGCGCCGACCGGCTCCGCCACCGCGACGCGCTCGTCGCGGAGGTCGCGCCCGTCTTCCGCGCGCGGACGGTGCAGGAGTGGATGGCGCGGCTCGAGAAGCACGACGTGCTCTGCGCGCCCGTCAACCGCTACCGTGACCTCGCCGACGACCCGGTCGTCCGGGCGAGCGGCATGCTGGTCTCCCAGGAAACTCCGCGCGCCGGGCGCCTCACGACGTTCGCCACGCCGATCCGGCTCTCGCGCACGCCCGGCGGCATCCGCGCGCCCGCGCCCGCGCTCGGCGAGCACACCGACGCGGTGCTGCGCGAGGCCGGCCTCGCGCCCGAGGAGATCGCGCGGCTCCGCGCCGCCGGGACCGCCCGGTGAGGCATGGGCCCCCGCCGGCCGGCCGCGCGCCCCCCGGAGCCGCGCGCGCTCGACTGGGTCGCGGCGCTCCTCGTCGCGCAGCTCGCGTTCGTCGCCTTCCTGCCGGCGCTGCGCGCCGAGTTCGTCCTCTGGGACGACGACACGAACTTTCTCAAGAACACGGCGTGGCGCGGGCTCGGCTGGGCGGAGCTCGAGTGGATGTTCACGACGCCGCACAAGGGCCAGTGGATCCCGCTGACCTGGATCACGCTCGGCTTCGACTACCTTCTCTGGGGCCTAGAGCCGCGCGGCTTCCACCTCACGAGCCTCGTCTTCCACGCCGCCAACGCCGCGCTCGTTTACGCGGTCGCGCGCCGCCTGCTCGCGCGGGCCCTGCCCGACGGCGGCGAGGCGCTCCGCCTGGGCGCGGGCCTCGCCGCGCTGCTCTTCGCCCTCCACCCGCTGCGCGTCGAGTCGGTCGCGTGGGTCACCGAGCGGCGCGACGTCGTCTCGGGCTTCTTCTACCTCCTCGCGGTCCTCGCGTACCTCGGCGCCCGGCGCCGCCTCGCCCTCGGCGCGTTCGCGCTCGGGCTCCTCGCGAAGGCGATCGTCGTGAGCCTGCCGGTGGTCCTGCTGCTGCTCGACGTCTGGCCGCTCCGCCGGCTCCGGTGGGCGGACCTCCGGCAGGCCCCCTGGCGCGTGCCGGCGCTCCGGGAGAAGGTCCCCTTCGTCCTGCTCGCCGCGGCGGGCGCCGCGAGCGCGGTCTGGGCGATGGCGGCGGGCTCGGGCCTCACGGCGCCGGCCTCCCTCGGCCTGGCGGACCGCCTCGCGATCTCGTTCTACTCGACGGCCTTCTACCTCTGGAAGAGCCTCCTGCCCGTCGGCCTGGCGCCGCTCTACGAGCTGCCCATCCCCTTCGACCCGTGGGGCTGGCCGAACCTGCTCGCCGCCGCCGTGGTCCTCGCGCTCTCGGCGCTCGCCCTCCTCGCCGCGCGGCGCCAGCCCGCGTTCCCGGCCGCCTGGGCGGCGTACCTCGTGATCCTGCTGCCCGTCGTCGGCATCGTCCACAACGGCCCGCAGATCGCCGCCGACCGCTACACGTACCTGGCGACGCTGCCCTGGGCGCTGCTCGCCGGCGGCGGCGCGGTCGTCCTGGCGCGGCGGCTCGGCGCGCGCCCCGGCGGCCGGGCGCGCGTGGGGGGGCTGGCGGCGCTCGCCGCGGCCGTCGTGCTGGCGCTCGGCGCGCTCGCGTGGCGGCAGACGTACGTCTGGCGCGACTCCGAGACGCTGTGGCGGCACGCGCTCCGCGTGAGCCCCTCGGCGATCGCGCACAACAACGTCGCCGTGCTGCGCTCGGACGAGAACCGCTGGGAGGAGGTGCTCGCGCACGCCGAGGCGGCGCTGCGCCTCAAGCCCGCCTTCGCCGAGCCGCACGCGGCCGCGGGCGCGGCGCTCGACCGGCTGGGCCGCACGCCGGAGGCGATCGCGCACTTCCAGGAGGCGCTCCGCTCGAACCCGCGCTTGCCCGCGGCGTGGAACCACTGGGGCGTGGCGCTCGGCCGCCGGGGAGAGCTCGACGAGGCGCTCACGCTCTTCCGGCGCGCCCTCGAGCTGTACCCCGACTACGCCGACGCCCACCACAACATGGGCGTGGCGCTCGAGCGCCAGGGGAAGCTCGCGGAGGCGCGCGCCGCCTACGCGCGGGCGCGCGCGATCCGCGCGGCGCAGGAGCGCTGAGGCGGCGGTCGCTCCCCCCGACGGCGATCAGGACGTGCCGAGGCGCCCGACGAGCGGGAGCTTGAGCGCGGGGCGCTTCACGTCCACACCGAAGACCAGCGAGAAGAGGTTCAGCTCGAACCCCTCCTCCCACGACACGAGCAGGCCCGCGACGCCCCAGAGCGAGAGCTGGACGCCGGTGCCGCTCGGCGCCGGGCCGAGGACGTCGCCGTTCGGCAGCCAGTCCTTGCCGATCGCGGTCGGCGGCAGGGCGAGCCCGAGCTCGGGCACCGCGCGCCCCACCCACGCGGTGAACGTGTTGCTGTTGGGGCCGGGCCACGTCCGATAGCTCGCCGGGTACGGGTAGGCGGCGACCGCCGCCTCGATCCTCGCGATGAGCGCGTCCACGCGGGGGCCGCGCAGGTCCACGAGCCTCGCGGGCCGGTCGCCGAACCAGTGGTCGTCGGGGCCGGCGCGGTTCACGCGCACCGCGGGCACGCCCCGCTCCACGCCCCAGCCGATCACCTCGTAGCGCGTGTACGCCGGCGCGCCGCTCGGCTTCACGGCGATCCACGTGTGCACGGCGAAGACGCCCCGCCAGCCGACCGTGCGCGCGGCGTACACCTGCGCGACGGCCTCGCGCGTCGCGGCCGGGTCGGGCGCCTGGCCCGAGGGGCCGCGCTCGAGCCGCCACCACTCGCCCCGCGCGCGCTCGAGCACGGCACAGCCGGCGAGCGCCGGGAGCGCCAGGAAGAGCGCCAGGACGGCCCGTGCGCGGCGCCTCACCCGCCGAGCTCGCCGCGCACGATCTGCGCGCCCTCGACCAGCGCGGCGAGCTTCTGCTTGACGACCCAGCGCGGCGTCTCCCAGAAGCCGCAGTCCGGGTTCACCCAGAGCCGCTCCGCCGGGACGAACGGCAGGAAGCGGCGGATCCGCTCGGCCACGTCGGCGCCCGTCTCGGCCTTGAACGCCTTCACGTCGACGACGCCCGCGCCCAGCTCCTTGTCGCGCGGGAAGTCCTTCCAGCGCGCGGCCTCCTCCATGCCGCGGTTGGCGAACTCGAGCACGATCTGCGAGACGCGCACCTCGTGGAGCGTCGGGAACACGTTGCGGTAGTCCCGGACGGCGCTGAACGGGCGCCCGTAGAGGTTGCCGAAGCAGATGTGCACGGCCAGCTTGGCCTCCACGCCCTCGACGGCGCGGTTCACGCCCTGCGCGAACTGCGGCACCGAGCCGGCGTACATGCCGCTGTGCGGCTCGTCGATCTGGATGAAGTCGCAGCCGACCGCGACGAGCGCCCGGCACTCGGCGTTGACGATCTGGACGAGGTCGGCGAGCAGCGTGTCCTTGTCCCGGTAGCCGCCGCCGAGCCTGAGCGGGATCAGGAGCGTGTACGGCCCCGGCACCGTCGCCTTGACCCGCCGGGTCGTCAGCGCCCGCGCCAGCCGGAACTCGTCCACGATGCCGAGCCCGTGGGGCGCCGAGATCTTCTCGACGACCTCGAAGGGCGTGTTCGTGTCCCAGAGCGGCTGCCCGAGCTTGCGCGGCGGCGCGAGGGCGCGGAGGCCCCGGAGGTGCTCGTAGAAGCCGATGATGAAGCGGACGCGCATCATCTCGCCCGTCGTCAGCACGTCGACGCCCGCGCGCTCCTGGTCGAGGAGCGCCGCCTGCGTCGCGTCCTCCATCAGCTCGCGCACGTCGAGGGCGCCGAGGCGCCCCGCCTCCATCGCCTCGCGCGCGAGCCAGACCCAGCCGGGCAGCCCGTGGCTCCCGACGACGGACGTCGTCAGCATGACGGGCGGATTATACCGGACCGGGCTATCCTGGGGCCGGCGCGGCGGCGGGTCACGCCGCGCGGGAGGACACTCCGATGGCGCTGGACCTCGTGGTGCGCGGCGGCACGGTCATCGCCCCCGACGGCGCGGGGCCCCGCGACCTGGGCGTGAGCGGCGAGCGGATCGCCGTCGTCGCGCAGCCAGGAACGCTGCCGACCGAGGGCGCGCGGGTGCTCGACGCGACCGGGCTCGTCGTCTCGCCGGGCGGGGTCGAGCCCCACACGCACCTCGCGCACGCGATCATGAGCCATCCCGACGAGCCGCGCGTCACGCTCGGGCCCGAGGAGGACACGCGCGGCATGGCCCACGGCGGCACGACCACGCACATCGACTTCTGCTACGTGCGCCCCGGCGCGACGATCCCGGCGACGCTCGAGCAGCGGGCGGCGCGCTGGAAGGGCAACTCGCACGTCGACTACGCCTTCCACGTGGCACTCTGCGGCGCGCTCGCGCCCGCGGTCTTCGAGCAGATCCCCGAGGCGATCCAGGGCGGGTCGCCGAGCTTCAAGGTCTTCACGACCAACATCCTGCCGCCGCACCCCGGGCGGCCCGGCACGCGGCTCGACTTCGGACGCATCGGCCACGCGATGGAGCGGATCGCGCGGCACGGCGGCATCCTGGCCGTCCACGGCGAGGACGAGGACCTCGTCCAGTGGAACTACGAGCGCTTCCGCGCCGAGGGGCGGATGGACGGGGCGAACCTCCACCTGGTCCACACGAAGCTCTCCGAGCTGCTCGCCTTCCGGCGCACGCTCGCGCTCGCGCGCGCGACGGGCTGCGCCGTCTACTTCGTGCACACCTCGGCGCGCGAGGGCGTGGAGGCGGTCGGCGAGGCGCGCGCGGCGGGCCTGCCCGCGTACGCCGAGACGCTCCACCAGTACGCGTGCTTCGACGCCGAGCAGTACACGCAGCCGCGCGGCTTCTGCGCGCACACGTATCCCTCGCTCAAGCTCCCCGAGGACCGGCAGGCGCTCTGGCGCGGTCTCGTCGGCGAGGGCGTCTCCACGCTCGCGACCGACGAGTACCCGACGAGCCTCGCGCTGAAGCTCCGGGGCAAGACGATCGAGGACGTCACCGGCGGCAACGTCGGCGCCGAGGCGCGCCTGGGGATCGCGTGGACGGAGGGCGTCGTCAAGCGCGGCATGACGCTCGAGCGCTTCGCCGCGATCACCGCGACCAACGCCGCGCGCATCTTCGGCCTGTACCCGACGAAGGGCGTGCTCGCGCCCGGCAGCGACGCCGACCTCGTCCTGCTCGACCCGAGCGTCAGGAAGACGCTCACGCGCGACGACTTCCACGTGACCGACTACAGCCCGTGGGAGGGCTGGGAGGTCGCCGGCTGGCCCGCCGTCACGGTCCTGCGCGGGCGCGTGATCGCCGAGCGGGGCCGGCTCCTCGGCGCGGCGGGCGACGGCCGCTGGGTCGCGCGGAAGATCGACGGCGGCGTCCTCGCCCGCCCCGCCTGTTGACGCGGGTGAAGCTCGGCGGCCCCGTGACGCCCCTGCTCGCGCTCCTCTGCGCGCTGGTCTTCGCCGGCACGTTCTCCATCGGCGCCTTCCCGGCGGTCCTGCCCGAGCTGGGCCGGAGCGCCGCGCTGGCGGACTGGCAGCTCGGCGCCGTCGCGGGCGCGTTCGGCTTCGCGCGCATGCTGGCCGACGTGCCCGCGGGCCTCTTCCTCACGCACCACCTGCGGCGCGCCTACGTGCTCTCGCCGCTCCTCCTCACCGCCGGCGTCCTCGCCCTCGCGCTCGGCGGCGGCCTCGGCGTGCTGCTCCTCGGGCGCGTCCTGATGGGGATGGGCCACGCCCTCGCCATGGTCGCGGGGCTCAGCACGATCCTCCGCTTCCACGCGGGCCCCGCGCTCGCCTCGGCGCTCAACGCCTACGAGCTGTCGGCGATGCTCGGGATCCTCGGCGGGACCGTGGCGCTCGCGGCCCTGCCCGCACGCCTGCCCTGGAACGTCGCGTACCTCCTGGCGTGCGCGCCCCAGCTCCTCGCCTTCGCGGTCCTGCCCTTCCTGCTCCGGGCGCTGCCGCCCGAGGCCGCGCCGGCCGCGCGGCCGCTCTTCGCGCGCGGGGCGGGCGCGGGCCTGGCGCCGGTGACCGCGCGGGCGGTCCTCGCCGTCGCCGCGGGCGGCGTCCTCGCCGTCGGGTACGCGGCGCTCGAGCACTTCGTGATCCCGGTCCGCGCGAGCCGCGAGTTCGGCCTCGCCCGCGCGGGCGTCGCGCGGCTCCTCATGACCGCGCAGCTCGCCGACATCCTGGCGCTGCTCCCGATGGGCGTCCTCGCCGACCGGCTGGGGCCCGCGCGCGTCGTCGGCCCCGTGCTGCTCGCGATGGCGGCGGCGAGCCTCCTGATCAGCTTCGCCCCTCTGCCCCTCGTCGTGGCGGGCGCCGTGCTCTTCGGCCTCGCCATGGCGGGCTGGATGCTGCCCCTCGGCGTGCTCCGCGCGGAGACGTCCCCCGAGCGCATCGCGTGGCGGACGGCGCTCTACCGCGTCTGCGTGGACGGCGGCCTGTTCCTCGGGCCGTTCCTCGCGGGGCTCCTCGGCGCGGCGCACGCAGGGTGGCTGGCGCTCGGCTGGAGCCTGACGCTCGTCCTGCTCGCGTCGCTCCTGCTCCGGCGCGGCCGCGCGCGCTGAGGGTCCCGCGCGCGCGGAGTTCGAGTAACATGGCTCCGCCGGGCCGGCGCGGCGCCGGCTCCGAACCCTCGAGCGAGGAGGCCCCGATGGACTACGCCGACTACCAGCACCTCGCGTTCGCCCACGGACCGAACGGGGTGCTCCGCATCACGCTCAACCGCCCGGAGGTGCTCAACGCGACCAACGCGCGCATGCACTGGGAGCTGACCCAGGTCTGGCGCACCGTGGACGCCGACCCGCGCACGCGTGTCGCGCTCGTCACCGGCGCGGGCAAGGCGTTCTCGGCCGGCGGCGACATGAACCTCGTCGAGGAGATGGCGGGCAACCCCGAGGCCGTCGCGCGCACGATGCGCGAGGCCGCCGACCTCGTCTACAACATGCTCGACCTCGAGAAGCCGGTCGTCTCGGCGATCAACGGCGCCGCCGTCGGCGCGGGGCTCGTGGTCGCGCTGCTCGCCGACGTCAGCGTGGTCTCCGAGACCGCGCGCCTCACCGACGGCCACACGCGCCTCGGCGTCGCCGCGGGGGACCACGCCGCGATCGTCTGGCCGCTCCTCTGCGGGATGGCGAAGGCGAAGTACTACCTGCTCACCGCCGACTTCCTGGACGGCCGCGAGGCCGAGCGGATCGGCCTCGTGAGCCTCTGCGTGCCGCCCGGCGAGGTGCTCACGAAGGCCGCCGCGATCGCGGACGGGCTCGCGCAGGGCAGCCAGCCCTCGATCCGGTGGACGAAGCGCGCGCTCAACAACTGGCTCCGCCAGGCCGGGCCGATCTTCGACCAGTCGCTCGCGCTCGAGATGCTGACGTTCATGCACCCCGACGTGCGCGAGGGCGTGCGCGCGATCCGCGAGAAGCGGGCGCCCGCCTTCCCGTCGGCGCGCTGAGGGCCTGGCCGTGGCCTGGACGCCCCCGCCGCCCCGCGCGGCGCATCCCTACCACATGCACGACGCGATCTACGCGCAGCCCGGCGCCCTCCGGCTCGCGACGCGCGGCCAGGACGACGCGCTCGAGGCCGCGGCGGCGGCGCTGCGCGCCCGGGAGCGCGTGCTGCTCGCGGGCGTCGGCAGCTCGTGGCACGCGGCGCGCGTGGGCGAGCTGCTCCTCGCACACGCCGGACGCCTCGGGCCGCGGGTGCGCGCCGTCCGCTCGTCCGAGCTGGTGGGCTACGGGCCGGAGCCCGACGCGGGGACGGCGCTCGTCGTGCTGAGCCACCGCGGCAGCACGCGCGCCGCGCGCGAGGCGCTCGCCCGCGTCCGGGCGGCGGGCGGCGTGGGCGTCGCCGTCACGGGCCAGGGCGCCGACGGCCTCGCCGCCGCCGACCACGTGCTCCGCACCGTCGAGCAGGAGGCCTCGGCCTGCCACACGGTGAGCTACACCTCGGCGCTCTGGCTCCTCGCCGCCCTCGCCGCGCGGGTCGGCGACGACGCGGCCTTCGCGCACGAGCTCGAGGAGCTGCCCGACCGGCTCGCGACGCTCCTCGGCCAGGAGGCCTGGGAGGACCTGGCGGGCCGCTTTGCCGACCACCCGCGCTACTGGATCGTCGGTGGCGGCCCCAGCGCCGCGACCGCCTGCGAGGGCGCGCTCAAGCTCGCGGAGGCGAGCCGCGCGACCGCGCTCGGCCTCGAGTGCGAGCAGTTCCTCCACGGGCCCCTCGCGGCGCTCGAGCCCGCCGACGTCGTCGTGGTGATCGCGCCGCCGGGCCCGTCCCGCGCGCGCTGCCTCGACGTCGCCCGCGCCGTCCACGCGGTGGGCGCGCCGCTCGTGGCGCTGGCCCCGGAGGACGACCGCGAGCTGGCGGCGCTCGCGGCGGAGACGATCGCGCTCCCGCCGGTCCCCGAGCTGCTCTCGCCGATCCTCGCGGTGGTGCCGCTCCAGCTCCTCGCCTACCACCTCGCGGTCCGCCGCGGCGCGAACCCCGACACGCTGCGCGCCGAGGAGCCCGCCCACGCCCGCGCGCGCGCCCTGTTCACGCCCTGAGGACGCGGCGGGGCTCAGAGGCCGGCGAGCAGGTCCTCGAAGTCCGGGTGGCCGACCGCCTCCGCCCGGTAGCGCACGCGCGCCACCGGGTGGCGCACGCCGAGGCTCCGGCGCAGGTCCACGGGCGTGCCGAGCAGCACGACGTCGCAGGGCACGGCGTCGATCGTCGCCCGGAGGTCGGCCATCTGCGCGGCGTCGTAGCCCATCGCGGGGAGCACCGGGCCGAGCGCCGGGTAGCGCCGGAACACCTCGCGCAGGCTCCCCTGCGCGTGGGGGCGCGGGTCCACGAGCGTCGCGCCGAGCGCGCGCGCCGCCAGCTCCGCGGCGCCCGAGGGCATGCCGCCGTGGGTGAGCGTGGGCCCGTCCTCGACGGCGAGCACGCGCCGGCCGCGCACCGACTCCGGGTCGTCCACGGCGATCGGCAGCCGCGCGTCCACCACGCGCGCGCGCGGCGCGAGCGCGCGGATCGCCGCGCGCACCGCCTCGACCTGCGCGGGCGCCGCCGTGTCCTCCTTGACGATCACCGCCACGTCCGCCATGCGGAGGTTCGTCTCGCCCGGGTGGTAGCGCGACTCGTGCCCGGCCCGGTGCGGGTCGACGAGGCAGAGGTGGAGGGTCGGCGCGTAGAAGGGCAGGTCGTTGTTGCCGCCGTCCCAGACGAGCACGTCGGCCTCGGCCTCGGCGCGCGCGAGGATCGCGGCGTAGTCCACGCCGGCGAAGACGACCGAGCCCGCCTCGAGGTGCGGCTCGTATTCCTCGCGCTCCTCGAGCGTGACGCCCGCGCGCTCGAGGTCGGCGAAGCCGCCGAAGCGCTGGACGCGGGCGGCGAGGAGGTCGCCGTACGGCATCGGGTGGCGCACCACGGCGACGCGCCGGCCTCGCGCGCGCAGCAGCTCGACGATCCTCCGGCTCACCGCGCCCTTGCCGCAGCCCGTGCGGACCGCGCAGACGGCGACGACCGGCTTCGCGGCGGGCAGCATCGTGCGCCGCCCCCCGAGGAGCACGAAGTCCGCCCCGCACGCGAGCGCGCGGCTCGCCAGGTGCATGACGTGCTCGTGGCTCACGTCGCTGTAGGCGAAGACGACCTGGTCCACGCGCCGCTCGCGGATCAGCGCCTCGAGCCGTTCCTCGGGCTCGATCGGGATCCCGTCGGGGTAGCGGGGGCCGGCGAGCGCCGGCGGGTAGCGGCGGCCGGCGATGCCGGGGATCTGGGCGGCGGTGAAGGCGACGACCTCGCTCGCCGGGTCGTCGCGGTAGACGACGTTGAAGTTGTGGAAGTCGCGCCCGGCCGCGCCGAGGATCAGGACGCGCGCGGGCAATTCACTCCCATGGGGGGCTCCGGGCGCCCCCCATGCCCCCCAGCGCTCGGGGCGCCCCGGCGTAGCCGTGGCACCCCTCGATGACGCGACTCGTTCGCGGGCATCTCAGGGCGGGGGCGGCGGTCCCTGGGGACGAGGCCCGCCGCCCCCGCGGCGCCGCCGTCGGC
>Ga0209211_10007780_pt1 | contig 14923 bp, 15 predicted proteins | sample RifGroA2_FD_183992 | JGI IMG/M metagenome (GOLD analysis project Ga0209211, IMG submission 183992) | Groundwater microbial communities from Rifle, Colorado, USA - Groundwater A2 (SPAdes) (version 2) | ecosystem: Environmental > Aquatic > Deep subsurface > Groundwater | place: Rifle, Colorado... | reverse complement strand
TCGGCGGGATGGTGGTGGCGATGTACCTGCCGATCTTCAAGATGGGCCAAGTGGTTTAATGAAGATGGATAGTAGGGAGTGGAAAGTGGGAAATGGGGATGCCACCGTAGTGGCGATTCATGAATCGCCACTACCTCCCCACACAAACCAATGAGTTTCCTGGAACTACTGCAAGCGGTTCCCGCCGCATTCATTGGCGCGTGGGTATTTCTTGGGCTGATGGTTGGCAGCTTTCTGAATGTGGTGATCCACCGCTTGCCGAAAATGATGGAACTTGGCTGGCAGCAACAATGCGCCGAACTGCGCGGCGAGGAACCGGCGGCGGCCCCCACTTATAATCTTGTTGTTCCGCGTTCCGCCTGCCCGCATTGCAATCACGCCATCAGCGCGTGGGAAAACATTCCCGTCGTCAGTTACCTGCTGTTGCGCGGCAAGTGCAAGGGCTGCGGCGCGGCCATCTCGCCGCGCTATCCGGTCATCGAGGCGGTCAGCGGCATTTTGTGCGGGTTTGCGGCCTGGCACTTCGGCTTCGGCTGGGCGGCAGCCGGCGCGGTGCTGCTCATCTGGGCATTGCTGGCACTCACGGCAATCGATTTCGATACGCAACTGCTGCCGGACGACATCACCCTGCCGCTGCTCTGGGCAGGCTTGCTGTTCAACCTGTCCGGCACTTTTACCGATTTGCATGGCGCGGTGCTGGGCGCAATATTCGGTTATCTCGCGCTATGGTGCGTGTACTGGCTGTTCAAGCTCGCCACCGGCAAGGAAGGCATGGGCTACGGCGATTTCAAACTGCTCGCCGCGCTGGGCGCCTGGATGGGTTGGCAAATGCTGCCGCTCATCATCATGCTGTCCTCGATAGTGGGCGCGGTAGTCGGCATTACCCTGATTGTTGCGGCCAAGCATGGCCGCAACATCCCCATTCCATTCGGCCCTTATCTGGCGGGCGGCGGGCTGATCGCGCTGTTCTGGGGGCAAACTCTGACACAGGGTTACCTGCAACTGCTCGCCGTCCCATGATTCCAACCCTATTTCATCGGTGAAACTGCGTTGGCTTCCTCGCTCACTCCTGATGGAACAACTAGCCATTCGACTAGGCCATCAAAAGACGATAGCCAAGTCGCTGGTTATAGCCGTGCTAAATGCACTGTCCGCGTCGCTCGCTCGTCGCCGCCTTGTTTGACCTTCGAAATAGGGTTGGAATGAGCTTCTGTATCGGGCTCACCGGCGGGATCGGCAGCGGCAAAAGCACCGTTGCCAGGCTTTTCGCGGAGCATGGCGCGGGCATCATCGACACCGACGCCATCGCCCACCATCTGACACAGGCCGGCGGCGAGGCCATCGCGGCGATTCGCGCCGCCTTCGGCGACGACTGCCTCACGGATGGCGGCGCATTGGATCGCGCCAGGATGCGCGCGCTGATCTTTTCGGATGCCGCTGCCAAGCAACGGCTGGAGCGGATCCTGCACCCCCTGATATTCGAACAGGCCAAGGCGCAGTTGCGGCAATTGCAGGCCAGTCCGTATATCGTCGTCGTCGTACCGCTGCTGCCCGAAAGCCGCACCTTCCGGCAACTGGTGCAGCGCGTGCTGGTGGTGGATTGCGATAAAAACACCCAGATCGCGCGCGTCATCGGGCGCAGCAGCATGAGCGAAGCGGAAGTGCGCGCCATCATCGCCCGGCAAACCCCGCGCGCCGAACGGCTGCAATTGGCCGATGATGTCATCCGCAACGATGCCGGGCTGGACAGCCTGGCCGGACAGGTTGCCGCGCTGCATGAACGTTATGCGAAAAACACAAAACAGTAATTGACGATATAAGGGAATCCCATATATCTTTCGCAACTGAAATTATCCGCCCATGCCGCCGTGATCGACTACGAGTATCCTCTTAACGAAAAAGTGCGCACCCTGTTGCGCTTGGAGGATTTGTTCGCACGCATGGTGCACTTCATCGAATATGCGCAAGGCATGGATCACCATGCCGCGCTGATCACCCTGTTTGAAATCCTTGAAGTAGCCAGTCGCGCCGACCTGAAATCCGAACTGTTGCAGGAACTGGAACGCCAGAAGCGCAACCTTTCCGCCTTGCATAACAATCCCGCAATTTCCGAAGGCGCGCTGGACGCCATCCTCGTGGAGATCGAAGGCGCCTCCGCGGATATCCTCGCCATGCCCGGCAAAACCGGTCAGCACCTGCGCGAAAACGAATGGCTGATGGGCATCAAGCAGCGCGCCGTCATGCCGGGCGGCACATGTGAGTTCGACCTGCCTTCCTATCACTACTGGCAGGAACAGGATGCCGGCACGCGGCGCGAAAATTTGCAGGCTTGGCTGGCTCCGTTCCTGCCCTTGCACAGCGGTTTTGAAATCATCCTGCGCCTGTTGCGCGAAAGCGGCAAAGTGCTCCACTTCACCGCGCACCATGGCACGTTCCAGCAAATGCAGGGCGGGCGTGTCTCACAGATGCTGCGCGTCAGCCTAAGCAGTGATCTGGCTTGCATCCCCGAGGTCGGCGCCAACAAGTACGCCATCAACATCCGCTTCATCGCCGCCAACTATGCCGCAAAAACCACCCTGTTCGAACAGGATGTGCCGTTCGACCTGACCTTCTGCAGCCTCCCGTCATAATGCCAGCCAAAGCACCGCCGATCGTCACCTGCCCGCATTGCGGCAAGGAACACCAATGGGACACCAATAACCGCTTCCGTCCGTTTTGCAGCGAACGCTGCAAGCTGATCGACCTGGGCAAATGGGCGAATGAAGAATATCGCGTCGAACAACGCGAACAGGAATTGCTCCCGCCCGATCACCAAGCCTGACGCAATAAAGAAATTCCGTGCGCGCCGTGCCGCCATGCGGTCTGCATATCGCCGCGCGTCAAGCCACCCAGCGCATATACCGGAATTGACGAGCCCCCCGCAATGGCCGCGAAATCCTCCCAGCCGAGTGGCGGCGCACCGGGATGGGATAGGGTCGGCAACACCGGGCTCAACAGCGCAAAGTCACAACCCAGCGCCTCGGCACGGCGCAATTCCTCCGCGTTGTGGCAGGAAGCCGCGCACCAATCCACCGCCGGCCGCTCGTGCAATCCGGCGAGTTGCGTAGCCGTCAACTGCACACCGTCCATCCCCACCTGCTGCGCCAGCGCGACATCGCCGTTAAGCAACACCTTCGCGCCATGCGCGTGAGCCAGCGCCATCACACGCCGCGCCAGTTCGCGCAACGCCTCGCGCGACAGATTCTTCTCGCGCAACTGCAACAGCCGCAAGCCGTTCTGCAACGCGCGCTCCAGCCGCTGCAGGAATTCTTCCACCCCCAGCTCGGCGGCATTGCTGATGGCATACAGCGAAGGCAACTCCAGCGCGCGTAAAATGGGTGCGTTGGCGGGAAGAATGGGGGATACGGTAATACCTTCATTCCCGCGCAGGCGGGAATCCAGCGATTTAATTAAACTGGGTTCCCGCTTTTGCGGGAACGACGAAACCGAAGTTTCCTGAGTTGAATAAACATCCGGGAAACGCTGCCACGCAAACTCCTGCCCCTCGTGCGGATGCAACTCGCCCAGCCACTCTGCCACACGGAAGAAATTCAGCCGCACCGTCGCATGGGGATAGGTGAACACGCGAGTGATCCACGGATACGCGGTCTCGACCTCAATGCCCAGTTCCTCGCGCAACTCGCGCACCAGCGCGTGGTAAGGCGTCTCGCCCGCCTCGATCTTGCCGCCGGGGAATTCCCAATAGCCGGCCCAGATTTTTCCGGGAGGTCGTTGGGCGAGGAGGAAGGAGCCGTCGGGACGTTGCAGCACGGCTGCGGAGACTTCGACGATTTTGGTGTTTTCGGTTTGCGTGTTCAATGTGGTCTTTCAAACAGCCGTTCGTGCTGAGCTTGTCGAAGCATGAACGACAAAAACAAAAAACAAAACCGCCGGGCTACCCCCGGCGGTTTTGATTTTGCTCCGGCAATCAGCATCTATGCGGCCAACAATTCAACCTTGATCGGCTTGATGCCTGCCAGTTTCTCCGGCTGTTGCTCGACCTCCCACAGGTCTACGGCCTGCTGCATACGCAGCCAGCTTTCCGGCGTGGTATTAAGCAGCTTTGCAACCCGTGCCGCCATCTCCGGGGTCATGCCGCGTTTTTCGTGCAGCAGCTCGGAAACAGAAAGGCGCGATACGCCAATCCGCTGCGCAAACTCGGTCTGAGTCATTTCGAGGGATGGCAGCACGTCTTCGCGCAGGATAGCGCCTGGGTGCGTCGGGCGGCGCTTCGGGTCTCGCAGGGTCTTCATCAGTGATAGTCCTCCAAATTAACATCGATGGCGTCTATGCCGTCGAATCCAAAAGTGATGCGCCAGTTGCCGGTTACCGTCACGGCATATGTTCCCTTGCGGTCGCCCGATAGCGGGTGAAACTTGTATCCGGGAATGTTCATATCCTCCGGCCTGACGACGGTATCAAGACGGTCAAGCATCCGCTCAGTCCGTTCCTCGGTCTTTGCGATGATGCCCCGGTGGTCGCCTTTCTTGAAGAACCGTTCAAGGCCTTTGTGTTTGAATGTGCGTATCATGGCGGCATGTAATCGGCTGGCGATCATTGTAATCTTGATGATTACAATGTCAAGATGCTTTAACCGGCAGCGGTATCACGTCCGTTTCAGTATTTGGCTTGTCTGGTGGGCTTGTTAGAACTCCGACGGATGCTTTACCCCAGAAAACGCAGTTGAGGAGTATGTAGGTGCGAATTCATTCACACGAACAACAGGTTATGTGCGAATAAATTTGCACCTACGGGAACAGTATAATCCGTTGAAATATCAGAATGTTGTTCGTTAACTGCGGTTTTTAGTTTTATTTTCTTAGCTGCGATAGCTCGCGTTGATCTTCACATAATCGTAAGAAAAATCGCAAGTCCACAACGTCGCAGCAGCAGCCCCGCGATTTAGCACTACGCGAATCGTGATATCGCTCTGCTGCATCACCCTCTGCCCGTCTTCCTCGCGATAGCTGGCCGCGCGCCCGCCGTGTTCGGCGACCAGCACGTCGTCAAGGTACAGGCTGAGCGCGGCGACATCCAGGTCGTCGATGCCGGCATAACCGATCGCGGCGAGGATGCGTCCGAGGTTGGGATCGGAGGCGAAGAAGGCGGTCTTGACCAGCGGCGAGCGGGCGATGGCGTAGCCGATCTGTTTGCACTCAGCTTCGTCCTTGCCGCCTTCAATCTGCACAGCGATGAATTTGGTTGCGCCTTCGCCGTCGCGCACGATGGCTTGCGCGAGGTAGATCGCGACTTCGGTGACGGCGGCCTGCAGCGCGGCAAACTCCGTGCCTTTGGCATCCCGGATTTCCGGCAACGCGGCCTGGCCGGTGGCGATCAGCATCAGCGCGTCGTTGGTGGAGGTGTCGCCGTCCACGGTGATGCAGTTGAACGAGCGGTTGGCGGCCTCAGTGACCATCCGTTGCAGCAACGATTGCGCGATTCCCGCATCGGTGGCGATGTAGCCGAGCATGGTCGCCATGTTCGGGTGGATCATGCCGGAACCCTTGGCGATGCCGGTGACGGTGATGGTCACGCCATCTATGACTACTTGCCTGGAAACGGCCTTGGCGACGATGTCGGTGGTCATGATCGCGTGCGCGGCGTCGAACCAGTTGTCGGCGCGCATGTTCGCGACGCAGCCGGGCAAGCCGGCGGCGATCTTGCCCACCGGCAGCGGCTCCATGATCACGCCGGTGGAAAACGGCAGAATCTGCGCCGTCTGGCAGCCCAGCAGGCCCGCCAGCGCGGCGCAGGTGGTGCGCGCATCCTGCATGCCCTGCTCGCCGGTTCCGGCGTTGGCGTTGCCGGTGTTGACCACCAGTGCGCGGATGCCATCGGGTTGCGCGAGGTGTTCGCGCGCGACGATCACCGGCGCGGCGCAAAAGCGGTTTCGGGTGAACACGCCCGCGACGCGCGCGCCTGCGTCTAATTGCATCACCAGCAAGTCCTTGCGATTTTCGCGCTTGATGTTCGCTTCGGTGACGCCCAAAGAAACGCCCGCAACGGGCAACAGTTGTGCCGCGGCGGGCGGTGTCAGATTGACCGGCATGAAACTTTTCCTAGTAGCGACCGTGCGTGCGGTAGATGTAGTTGCTGAGCTCCGTCGATTCGGTATTCATGCGCCGCACGATGCCGTGCATGTTGCGCGCCAAGCCCCGCATGACGCGGTACACGATCATCGGATGGCTGTTGATCAGCGTCTCGAATCTGGAACGCTCCAGGCTCAACACCTTGGTGTCGCCGACGGCACACAGCGTCGCACTGACCTGCGAAGCCGCACCGCCGACAAAGGTGATCATGCCCGCCAAGTCGCCCGGTTTGAGGACGTGGATGGTGGATTTCCCTTCGGTGCTCTGGATTTTTACTTCAATATCGCCATGCGCCAGGATGTACAGGTTGTCCGGCTGAGGCTCGCCGGGCTGAACGATGGTTTCCCCGGACTTGTAATCGTGAACTTCGAACAGGCCCGAGAGAATATCCACCTCGGCATCGCTCAATTCCTCGGTAATCGTTGAGGTGCGCAGCGTATCAATCACTAATGACATGTTATCCCCCTTTCGCGTGTTAGTTTAATTATCTAATTCAACTTGCCATGGCACTGCTTGTATTTCTTGCCCGACCCGCATGGGCACGGATCGTTGCGCCCCACCTTCTGCCCGTCGCGCATAAACGGTTTATGCTCTTCACCGGTTGACGCGGTATCGTGCGCCAACGCCTCGTCATAATCGGCGTGATGATACTGCACATTTTCCGGCGCGGGTGGCGCTTCTACCGACTCGACATCCGCCTCGCTGCGCACCTGCACGGTCATCAATGTCTGCGTCACTTCGCGCTTGACCGCGTCCAGCATCAGGGAAAACAGCTCGAAAGCCTCGCGTTTGTATTCCTGCTTGGGGTTTTTTTGCGCATAGCCGCGCAAATGGATGCCCTGGCGCAGGTGGTCCAGCGCGGCAAGATGTTCGCGCCAGTGCGTATCCAGGCTTTGCAGCATCATGGCGCGCTCGTAGTGGTGCATGACTTCCGCGCCCACCGTATCGACCTTGGCCTGATACTGCTGCTGCGCCTGTTCGGCGACGCGGGCGCGCAGCGCTGTTTCATTGAACTGCTTGTCTTCCTCCAGCCATTGCACCAGCGGCAATTCCAGGCGGAACTCGGCGGCCAGAACCTTTTCCAGCGAGTGCGCATCCCATTGCTCTTCCATGCTGTGCGGCGGAATGTACTGGCTGATGGTGTCTTCCAGCACCCCCTCGCGCATCGCCTGGATGGTTTCGGAAATATCCGTGCTTTCCAGCAGCTCGCTGCGCTGCTGATAGATCACCTTGCGCTGGTCGTTGGAGACATCGTCATATTCGAGGATCTGCTTGCGCATGTCGAAGTTGCGCGCCTCGACCTTGCGCTGCGCATTCTCGAGGGCGCGCGTGACCCAGCTATGTTCGATCGCCTCGCCTTCCGGCAGTTTGAATTTGTTCATGATCGCCGCAACGCGATCGGAGGCGAAGATGCGCAACAGCGGATCTTCCAGCGACAGGTAGAAGCGGCTGGAACCGGGGTCGCCCTGGCGCCCGGAGCGGCCGCGCAACTGGTTATCCACGCGGCGCGACTCGTGCCGTTCGGTGCCGATGATGTGCAACCCGCCACTCGCCAGCACCTGCTGATGCAACTGTTGCCATTCGGATTTCAACTGCGCGATGCGCTGCTCCCTGGTGGCTTCGTCCAGGCTTTCGTCGGCGCGGATGTGTTCGATCGGCTTCTCGGTATTGCCGCCCAGCACGATGTCCGTGCCGCGGCCGGCCATGTTGGTGGCGATGGTGACCATCTTGGGCCGCCCGGCCTGCGCGACGATTTCCGCCTCGCGCGCGTGCTGCTTGGCGTTCAGCACCTGGTGCGGCAGCTTTTCCTTTTCCAGCAGGTGCGACAGCAATTCCGAATTCTCGATCGAGGTCGTGCCCACCAGCACCGGCTGGCCGCGCGCGTAGCAGTCCTTGACGTCATTGATCACCGCCTGATATTTCTCATTGGCGGTGAGATACACCTTGTCCATCATATCCTTGCGGATGGTCGGGCGATGCGGCGGAACGATCACGGTTTCCAGGCTGTATATCTGCTGGAATTCGTAGGCTTCGGTATCCGCCGTGCCGGTCATGCCGGCCAGCTTGTGGTACATGCGGAAATAATTCTGGAAGGTGATCGAGGCCAGCGTCTGGTTTTCCTTCTGGATCGCCACGCCCTCTTTCGCTTCCACCGCCTGATGCAGGCCATCCGACCAGCGCCGCCCGGACATCAGGCGCCCGGTGAATTCGTCCACGATCACCACTTCGCCGTCCTGCACCACATAGTGCTGGTCGCGGTGATACAGGTTGTGCGCGCGTAAGGCCGCATACAGATGGTGAATCAGCGTGATATTGGCGGGGTCATACAGGCTGCCGCCGGGCGGTAGCAGGCCAGCCTCGGCAAGCAGCACTTCAGCACGCTCGTGGCCGGGTTCGGTGAGCAGGATCTGGTGATTTTTCTCATCCACGCTGAAGTCGCCCGGCCCATTTTCATCGTCTGCTGCCTGCCGCTGCAACTGGGGAGCCAGCTTGTCCATGCGCTGATAGATATCGACGTTGTCTTCTGCCTGGCCGGAGATAATCAGCGGGGTGCGCGCCTCGTCGATCAGGATCGAGTCCACTTCGTCCACGATGGCGTAATTGAGCGGGCGCTGGTAGCGCTCAGTGGCCTGCGTCGCCATGTTGTCGCGCAGGTAGTCGAAGCCGAATTCATTGTTGGTGCCGTAGGTGACATCGGCGGCGTAGGCGGCCTGCTTGTCTTCCGACGGCATCTGCGACAGGATCACGCCGACCGACAGGCCGAGGAAGCGATACAGCTTGCCCATCCACTCGGCATCGCGGCTGGCGAGATAATCGTTCACCGTCACGACATGCACACCCTTGCCGGAGATCGCATTCAGGTAGACCGGCAGGGTGGCCATCAGGGTTTTGCCTTCGCCGGTGCGCATTTCGGCGATCTTGCCGTAATGCAAAACCATCCCGCCGATCAGCTGCACATCGTAATGGCGCATCCCCAATGCGCGGATACCGCCTTCGCGCACCACGGCAAACGCCTCCGGCAGCAGCGCGTCGAGCGTTTCGCCCTGCGCAAAACGCTGTCTGAAGCTGTCGGTTTTCCCGCGCAACTCCTCATCGCTCAATTTGGTGATATCGGCTTCGAGCTTGTTAATGGTTTGCACGGTAGCGCGGTATTGCTTGATCAGGCGATCATTGCGGCTACCGAAGACACTTTTCAATACACTGGAAATCATATTCTTCCAAACTACGAAATAATCAAAGCTTTCAACTGCAAATAATAAAGGGTGAGGCTAATCATCGCCTCACCCTCACCAATATTGTCACCCTGTTAACTGGCGGTTTTTTGCAAGAAACGCACGGGGTTCTGGGCGATGCCTTTATAGCGGACTTCGAAGTGCAAGTGATTGCCGGTGGAACGCCCGGTACTGCCGACCTCGGCGATCTTCTCGCCGCGCCGCACCACCTGGCCGACTTTCGCCAGCAATCGCGAGGCATGCGCATAACGCGTCACGATGTCATCACCGTGATCGATCTCAACCATATTACCATACTGGGGATGATAGTCAGAATAGGCCACCACGCCGCCTGCCGAAGCGCGAATTGCCGTCCCCGCCTGAACCATAAAATCAACGCCTTCATGCATCGCATTGGTACCGGTAAAAGGGTCTGCGCGCCAGCCAAAATTCGACGAATAGAACCCCTCGGTGACCGGCGGTATCGACGGCAGCAACCTGCGGCTCAATTGATTCTGCAACAGCATGGTTTCCAAGGCTTGCAGCTTGTCGCTGCGATCGTTAACCGCCAGGGTCAGTCTATTCAATTGCTGTTCCAGGCTGTTCACCGACATTTCCTGCGCAGACAAGGCTATCAGCGGCCCGCCTTGCGCCGGCATCTGGTCAAACTTGAATTCCTCCGGCTTCATGCCGGTCAGCTTGGCCAGGCGCGCGCCCAGCGCGTCCAGGCGCTGCATCTGTGCCTGCATCTGGCCGACCCTGGCCGCCATGGCATCCAGGCTGCTATGCACATAAGACTGTTGTTTTTGCTGCTCATCGCTCTGTATCTTGGACAACAGGGTGCGCACCCCGTCGCTCATGCCTTCCGGCGCGAAGCGCACCAGCGTGTACTGCAACGCGAGCGTCGCAGCCCACACCATCCCGGACAGCAGCAACAGCATAAACAGCAACTGCCAGGCACCCAGCGTAATACTGCGAGTTTTTGCCAAGCGATTGGAAACTAGAATAATATTCATGCCTCCCCCTTCTTATATAATCGTAAAACTTGTGGTGCAATTCAAATCACTATTAAGCGGCAATCAGGAATTACGTCCGCTACTGACCAAGGCTCAAGCCTTATCGGCCCTGCATCGCCATTTTATCGGTGTCGCCCCCCCCCATCTTGCGCAGTCCAGCCAGATATTGGGCCTGCAATCCGGCACGCTCAGCGTCGCCGTTGCCAACGCCACCATCGCAGCGAAATTGCGCCAGCTTGTGCCGGAACTTGTTGTTATGTTGCAAAACAGGGGTTGCGAGGTTAGCGGAATCCGCATCAAGGTGCAAGTTTCCTTCAGCCGCAGCCAGCCCGTACCCATCCCCCGCAAGCTCGGCAAAACGGCGCGGGACGCGCTGACTGAACTCAGTCAGACCCTGGGCGACTCGCCGCTCAGGGTTGCGCTGAAAAAGATGGCCGAAACGAAAGAGTAAGAGTTCATTCTAAAAAACGCAGCCCACCACGAAGAACACAAAGATCACAAAGATTTTTCAATGGGCTATGTGCGACCGAACGCTCACCCACGTGGTGTCTGGTGTTTTTGCGGCAACCAACTGTTTTTCTTCACATCCTTCGTGGTCTTCGTGGTTCAAATGAGGTTTTAAGGTTCGTTTCATGCCGGTTTGGCAAGACGCAGAATTTCCGGCAAAAATACTTCCGTCACCAGCAGCGGCGCACCGTGCAAATAAAACAGCGAGCGGCGCGCCCATAACCTGCCCGGCGGGTTGCTCAGCACCGCAGCCGCGCGCTGGTACAGCGGGTGTGGGCTGCGCAACGCCTTGTAATGCAGCGGTTTGCGCTCCACCAGCGGATGTGCGAACAGCAGCGCGCCCAGCGGCCTGCTGCCCAGACCGCGCACGGCAGACCATGCGCCGCGCAGATGTTGCCGCGCACACGCGCTGTGCGCGAACACCACGGGCTGGCCGTCGGCGTACAGGAACACTTCGCGCGAATAAGCGAGATGCTGCGGCGCGACACCCAGCAGGGCGGCTTCATCCGGTGCAATGCACGCCAGACCGCTGCGCACACCGCACACCGCGAAGCGGGTGCAGCGCTGCTGGATACGCTGCGTCAGCGAGCTGTGATCGTGCAGCCAGGGCGCGAGATCGGCTTCGCATCCCAGTGCCGCGCCATGCCAGAATAAATCAGTTTTGTGAATATTCATTTCTTCCGTTCAAATGCAGCGCTGTGGAACGAGTGCGAAACCCCCTCTAACTCCCCCTTGTCAGGGGGAGAACAAAACTGCACCTCCCCTGACAAGGGGAGGATGGGAGGGGTTCTAGGCGTGCAAGTAGTCATGTCTGTTTGCCATCCAGCGCTGCAAATGCCCTCGCGCCGCGTCGGGAAAATCGCGCAGCAACTCATCGGCGGCTTGCCGCGCATGATCCAACAAATCCTCATCCGCGTCGATGTCGGCGAAGCGCAGCATCGCCACACCGCTCTGCCGCGCGCCGAGCAGCTCTCCCGGCCCGCGCAATTGCAAATCCTGTTGCGCGATGACGAAACCGTCGCTGCTCTCATAAATGATTTTCAGGCGCGCCCGCGCCAGTTCGGAAAGCGGCTGCTGGTAAAGCAGAATGCACAGGCTCTGCGCCACGCCGCGCCCTACCCGTCCGCGCAGCTGGTGCAGCTGCGCCAGCCCCATACGCTCGGCGTGGTCGATCACCATCAGGCTGGCATTCGGCACATCCACACCGACTTCGATGACGGTGGTGGCGACCAACAGTTGCAGCTCGCCCGCCTTGAACGCGGCCATCACGCGCGCTTTCTCGGCACTATCCAATTTGCCATGCGCCAGCCCGACTTTGAGTTCGGGAAAGGCGGCACACAAGGTTTCATGCGTCTCGATCGTGGTCTGCAATTGCAGCGCTTCGGATTCATCGATCAACGGGCATACCCAGTAGGCCTGCTGCCCCTCGAGACACGCGGCACGCACCCTGGCGAACACCTCGTCGCGGCGCGTATTGCTGGCCAGCTTGGTGACCACCGGCATGCGCCCCGGCGGCAGCTCGTCGATCACCGACACATCCAGGTCGGCGTAGTAGCTCATCGCCAGCGTCCTTGGAATCGGTGTGGCGCTCATCATCAACTGGTGCGGCTCCATCGTTTGTAGGTCGGGCTTCAGTCCGACATGTCGGGCTGAAGCCCGCCCTACGTCTGTTTTTCCCTTATTGCGCAACGCAAGCCGTTGCTGCACGCCGAACTTGTGCTGCTCGTCCACAATCGCCAGGCCGAGCCGGTGAAAGCTGACCTGCTCCTGAAACAGCGCGTGCGTGCCGATGGCCAGCAGCGTTTCGCCGCTGGCGATGCGTTCGGCGGCGAGCTGCTTCTCCTTCTTCTTCAGACTGCCGGACAGCCACACCGGCGCAATGCCCAGCGGCGCGAGCCAGTCGCGCAGCTTGAGGTAATGCTGCTCGGCGAGGATCTCGGTCGGCGCCATGAAGGCGACCTGGTAGCCGTTCTCGATCGCCTGCAACGCGGCAAGCGCAGCGACAACTGTCTTGCCGCTGCCGACGTCGCCGAGCAGCAGGCGCTGCATCGGGTGCGGCTGCGCGAGGTCGCGGCCGATCTCGGCATACACCTTTTGTTGCGCGCTGGTCAGCGCGAACGGCAGATCTTTTATCAGCTGCGCAGTGAGCCGGTGCTGCGGTGCGAGCTTTGGCGCAGCACGCTTGCCGCGCTCGCGGTGATGCGCGCGCATCGACAGTTGCTGCGCCAGCAACTCGTCGAACTTGATGCGCCGCCACGCCGCATGGCTGCGCTGTTCCAGGCTGGCTGCCGAAACGTCCGGCGGCGGATTGTGCAGCAAACGAACGCTGTCGGCGAAACCGGCCAGTTTCATTTTTTGCAGCAGCACGTCCGGCAGGGTCTCGGCCAGCGGCAACGTGTCCAGCGCGTTGACGATCAGTTTGCGCAACACGGCCTGCGACAGCCCGGCGGTGGTCGGGTAGACCGGCGTGAGGCTTGGTTGCAGCGGCGTGTCGTCATCCACCGCGCGGCACTTCGGGTGCACCATCTCCAGCCCGTAGTAGCCCATACGCGCCTCGCCGGCGGCGCGTATCTGTTTGCCTTCCGCAAGCTGCTTCTGCTGGCTGGGATAAAAGTTCAGGAAGCGCAAATACAGTTCGCTGCCGTTGTCCTGCAGGCGGCAAACCAGGGTGCGGCGCGGGCGGAAGGCCACTTCGCTGTGCGTGATGACGCCCTGCACCTGCGCGTTCATGCCGGGTTGCAATGTGGCAATCGGCGCAAGATGAGTCTCGTCCTCATAGCGCAACGGCAGATGCAGCAGCAGGTCGGAGCGATGATGGATGCCGAGCTTGGCGAGCCTGGACAGCGTCGCGGGGGAGATTTTGGCGGGCGGTTTCATTGAAAACAATAGGCCAGCGTTCGCAGATTACGCAAATGGATCGAATCCATCGAAAGGCCATATTTCTTTCAATTTAAAAATCTGTGGCGATTTGTGAAATTTGCGGCAATCTGTGGAATCTGCAGACGGCTTAGTCCTGCAAATACATCACCCCATCCGCCTCGATCAATGCGCCGCGCGGCAGCGAGGCGACACCCACAGCGGCGCGCGCCGGATAGGGCTGGTGGAAATAGGTCGCCATGGTTTCGTTCACCCTGGCGAAGTGGGCGAGGTCGGTGAGGAAAATGTTGATCTTCACCACATCATCCATGCTGCCGCCCGCCGCAGTCGCGACCGCGCGCATGTTCTGGAACACGCGATGGATCTGTGCGTCGATGCCCTCCACCATCTGCATGGAGGTTGGATCGAGGCCGATCTGGCCGGAAAGATACACGGTGTGGTCGACGCGCACGGCTTGCGAATAGGTGCCAATCGCGGCAGGTGCGTCGGGGGTCTGGATGAATTTTTTGTTTGCCATGGTTTGCTCCGTCAAAAATCAGGGTGCGATTATAGCCGCTCAAAGGTTGTAGAAAAATTCGTCGCGAGCGCAGCAGAATTTTTCATAACCTTTCAGGTAATAACGGTGGGGCGTTCCCGCCCGGTGCGTTGTCTTAGTTCGGAAATTTCCAGCGCGATACTGATGAGTGTCGCAAGCGCCTCCTGCGCGTCGAGGTGATGCTTGCTGACGTCAGGCTCGAAGGATTCCAGGTAGATGCGCAGCGTCGCGCCCTCGGTGCCGGTGCCGGACAGGCGGAACACGATGCGCGAGCCGTCAACGAACAGGATGCGGATGCCCTGCCCCTGGCTTACGCTGCCGTCCACCGGGTCGATGTAGCTGAAGTCGTCGCATAGCCTGACTTGGAGGTGGCCGAATTGCGCGCCTCCCCGGGCCTGTTCGGGGCAAGCCTGCAACTCCGCGAAGCGGTCGTGCAGCCGCTGCATCACGCCGTTGGCCGCATCGATGGGAATGCCTTCGTAGTCGTGGCGCGAATAGACGTTGCGCCCGAAGCGCGCCCAGTGTTCGCGCACGATGGCCTCCACATCCCGCGACACGTTACTGGCGAAGCCAGCCGTTTGCGGGAGCGGGTGTGAGGCGGCCATTCCCGCCCCGGATGCTTCGCAACGCCGTGTCATGGCCGCCACC
>Ga0209211_10007779_pt1 | contig 14923 bp, 16 predicted proteins | sample RifGroA2_FD_183992 | JGI IMG/M metagenome (GOLD analysis project Ga0209211, IMG submission 183992) | Groundwater microbial communities from Rifle, Colorado, USA - Groundwater A2 (SPAdes) (version 2) | ecosystem: Environmental > Aquatic > Deep subsurface > Groundwater | place: Rifle, Colorado... | reverse complement strand
GACGAGATTCTTCGGTCGCTATGCTCCCTCAGAATGACAAAATGGTCATTTTAAGAGATTATGACACAGTCTCTATGGTAAATGATGAGGTGCTAGAGAAGGAGGTCAATTCCCTTATTTCTAAATTCGAGGGCTGACCCCTTATGTTATAATGAGGGAAAATTACCAGGAGGAAGGTATGGGCATAAAAAAGAAGATGATACAGGTATTGGTTTTTTTTCTGGCCGTGGGGTGTTTTGGCTGTGCTTCGGTGAAAGTGAAGCGCGAAGAAATAAATAAGAAGGTTGACTTAAGCGGCAGTTGGAACGACACCGATTCCCGGCTGGTTGCCGAGGAGATGGTTAAGGATTGCCTTTTACGGCCGTGGGTGGATGTTTTTAGCGCCGGTAACGGCAAGCCGCCCGTAATCATTTTGGGCGCGATCGTCAACAGGACCAGTGAGCATATTAACGCTCAATTATTCCTGAGCGATCTGGAAAATAATCTGCTTAATTCCGGAAAGGTCAAGTTTGTGGCGGGAAAACAACAGCGCCAGGAACTCAGGGATGAGAAGCAGGACCAGGCCGAGAACGCCTCCAGGATAACCGTGAAACCGCGAAAAGAAGAAACCGGCGCGGATTTTATGCTCCAGGGCAGTATTAATTCGGTGAAGGATGAAATCTCCGGAAAATATGTTATTCTCTATCAGGTTAATTTAGAGTTAGTGGATTTAACCACTAATGAAAAGGCCTGGATTGGCCAGAAAGAGATTAAAAAAGTCGTTTCCAGAAGGTCTTTCGGATTTTAAAAATAATGTTCAGGCGCTTTAAGGGATTACCGCGGCGCGTGTATATAGCGGGATCCCTTTTTTGCGCCTTATTTCTTTGTGCCTGCGCGCCCTATATCAGGACCGAATCATCTTTGCGCGCTTTCCTCACTCAGGGCCGCTACCGTCAGGCGGCCTCCTTTCTTGACTCCAATAAAAAGTCGTATGGCAGGAACAATCTGCTTCTTTATCTGCTTAATAAAGGCGGTATCCTGCATCTGTCCGGAGAGTATCGGCAGAGTATTGACATTTTTGAAAAAGCAAAACAGGAATACGACCGGCTGTATACCAAATCCGCCACCGGCATAGCCGGCACCTGGCTGATTAATGAGTATGCCGCGCCATACCGGGGAGAAGATTTTGAGCGGGTGATGATTAATATATTCCAGGCGTTAAATTATTCCCTCTTGGATAATATTGAAGAGGCTCTGGTGGAGGCGCGGGATGTGGACTTGAAATTGCGCTTGATAAATAACCGTTACGGCCCGAATGAGAAAAACGCGTATAAGGAGGATGCCTTTGCCCGTTTCTTGATGGGGATACTTTATGGAGCGCTTAAGAGTAGTGATGGTTATAACGACGCCTACATCTCTTATTCCAGGGCGCTGGAAATTTATCGCGATGATTATGCCCAGAACTATAATGTGCACCCTCCTTCATTATTGAAAGAGAACCTCCTTGCCGCCGCGGAATTTATGGAGAAGCCGGCCAGGAAAACCCAAAAGGCAGAGGTATATCTTATACAGTATAATGGCGTGCTTCCTTTAAAAACAGAAACCACTATTCCTATTCCGCTGCCGGATGGATATATAGTGTCTTTGGCCTTTCCTCAATATAAAAAGCGCGAGCCTCTGATTCAAAGATCGCGCTTTGAGGCTAAAAATAATCAGGGGGCATCTTTTGAAGCGGAAACGGAATTGGCCCAGGATATAGGCGCCATTGCCATTAAGAATCTAGAAAATAGAAAGGCGCGAGTTATCGCTAAGGCCGCGGCGAGTGCCGGCGCCAAGTATTTTGCCGAAAAAGAAATCGAAAAAAAGGTCAAAAAGGAATATGGAGAAAACTCGGGCCTGGGTTTTCGCGTCGCCGGCAGCCTCTTTAATCTTATTACCAATAAGGCTGACTTGCGCTCCTGGCAGATATTGCCTTCCCAGATTCGTATTTGCAGATTACTGCTTGAGCCCGGAGAATACAATTTAGCCGTCATAAATTCGGATTCAAGCGGCAATTCCCTCAGCCGCCAGGAAATAGGCAGTGTCCGGCTGTCAGCGGGAGAAAAAAAGTTTTGTATCGCCCGCGGCATCGGAGAATAGGCGGACTCATTATTTGTTTATTATTTTGCACATTTACCGGTTTTTATGATATAATTTCAGCCAGATGGAAAGTAAGCAGGATGGGCCGGGATAAAAGGAGGGCGCGTTGGCAAGAGATAATTATTCATATAAAAAGTATCAGAAAGAATTGGCCAGAAAGAAGAAAAACGAGGAAAAGAGAATAAGCAAGCTGAATAAAAAAAACGCGCCGGCCCAAACGGATTCAGGGCAGGTTTTGAATGAGGATGCCGCGGCATAAAGAAACGCGTGAAATTCATTCAGGAAATTCTATAATCGCTCAATCAGGAGCTGAAATTTTTACCAAAACCAAAAAGGAGGAAGTATGGGATATCAACAAGGTGGAGGCGGTTACGGCACAGGCCCGCGCGAGATGCACAAGGCGGTGTGCGCGGAATGTAAGAAGGAATGCGAAGTTCCTTTTAAGCCCAAGGATGAGCGTCCGGTATACTGCAAGGATTGCTTTTCAAAGCGCAAGGGCCAGGGTCGTTAAAAGAAAAGATTTTGTCAGTCTCTTCTTTCTGGCTTATTGCCAAAAGCGGCATTTTAAATTGTTCGCGGGACGGTATATTTAAAAAATATAGCCGTCCTTTTTTTGAATCGTTCGTGGTATGTTTATGGCCGGATTAGCTAATGGATGAGATCAAGATTGATAAATTTTTAAGATCAAGAAGGCGTACCGTAGGGATAGAGATTACCCGGGAGGCCAAGCTGGTTGTTCGCGCGCCGCGCCATGTTTCTCAAGAAGACATTGAGAATATAATTATAAAAAGGAGAAACTGGATTTTAGAGAAACAAAAGTTTTTCCAGCGGCGTAAAAGCGCGTATCCGGACAGGAAATTCATAGATGGCGAGAGTTTTTATTTTTTAGGGAGTGTTTTTCGCTTAAGAGTAATAACCGAAGGGGCGCTACAGCTGACTGATTGCCTGGAATTGCCCGAACGCTTACTCGCGGGCGCCCGGGAAAACATCATCCTCTGGTATAAAGCCCGGGCCGGGGAAAAAATCAGGGAAAGGGTGGAGTATTTCTCTAAAATCACGGATTTACCTTACGCGAGTATAAGAATTTCCGGTTCCCGGACGCGTTTAGGCTCTTGCAGTCTTAAGCGGCGCTTGAATTTTAGCTGGAGGCTGGTTATGGCTCCCTTAGAAATAATTGATTATGTGGCGGTCCATGAGCTTATTCATCTTGAAGAGATGAACCATTCCCGGCGGTTTTGGGATAAAGTCAGGGCAGTCCTGCCGGATTATAAAGATCGCCGGGCCGGATTAAAGGACAATCAATGGTTTCATTCGTTGGATTAGGAGTTAAACTAAAACCGGGGAGGTTTAGAATAATAACCCATGACCAAACTCATTAAAAAATCAAAAATATTGGGCCAGCCGCCGGAGACCCTTCTCTATGAGGGAAAAGCAAAGACCGACAAGGTAAAAATAACTGTTTTTGATTATGATGGAGAGGCCTGCGCGGAAAAAGTTGTTAATGATGTTGAGGAGTGTTTTCCTTTTAAGGATAAGCCTACCGTTACCTGGATAAACGTTGACGGCATACATCGGATTGATGTCCTGGAGAAGTTGAGCGCGTGTTATCTGGTGCATCATCTGGTTCTGGAGGATATATTAAATATAAACCAGCGGCCGAAGGCGGAGGATTTCGGGGATTATATTTATATCGCGGCAAAAATGCTCTCATTGGATGAAACAAACGACGATATTATTGAAGAGCAGGTAAGTATTATCCTGGGTGATAATTTTGTTATTACTTTTCAGGAGGATAAAGAAGGCGATGTCTTTGATGTGATCCGGCAAAGGATACGCGCCGGCAAAGGACGCATCCGGAAAATGAAGGCGGATTACCTGGCCTACGCGCTCCTGGACGCGATTGTTGATAACTATTTTGTGATTTTGGAGAAAGTGAGCGAGAAGATTGAATTAATTGAAGAGTCTCTGGTGTCCAGGCCGGATGCCGTTATCTTAAATTCAATTAACAAAATGAAAAGGAACCTTATTTTCTTGAGAAAATCGGTTTGGCCGCTTCGGGAAGTTATCCGCGCGATAACCCAAAGCGAATCCGCGCTCATCCGGGAACAGACCCTGGCCTACTATCGCGATATCCAGGACCATATTATTCAGGCGGTTGATACCATAGAGGCGTTCAGGGATACTGCTTCGGGTATGCTGGATATTTATTTATCCAGCCTAAGCCATCACCTTAATGAGGTTATGAAGGTGCTTACGATTATTGCTACGATTTTTATGCCTTTGACGTTTATCGCGGGGATTTACGGGATGAATTTTAATACCCAGGGCTCACGATTTAATATGCCTGAGCTTAACTGGCCTTTTGGCTATTTGTTTGTCTTATCTTTAATGGCTATGGTGGTAACCGGCATGGTGGCGTATTTCAAGAAGAAGAAATGGTTTTGAGGATAAAGAGGCTTTGGGTTTAGGGAGGCGCGGCAATTAATGGAGGCATGGATATGGTGAATCTAAAAATTGACGATGCAGTAACGCGAAAAGGGAAATTGTTTTTCTCGCGTGGTTTTTTTTGTATCGGATTTTTGTGCGTGGCCGGGTATGGCGGCCCGCGCGTTCCTGTGGCATTAGCCCAAGAGAGCCAACAGATAGAAGTAACCGCTTTATCCGGTGATGTTGAGGTTCTTCTAAAGGACGCGCAGGAATATGCCGCGGCAGAAGAAGGCCTACTGCTTGAGGCAGGCGATTTAATCAAAACCGGATCCGGTGCTTGCGCGGAGTTATCATTTAATGAAGATAATTCTAATTTGGCCCGTTTAAGCGAAGAGACCAATGTTACTGCTTTGTTTCAGGGAGACGAAAAGATTGAGTTAACCGAGGGAGAGGTGTTTACCACGGTTTCACAGCTTTCCTCCGGAAGCGCCTTTGAAATACGCACCCCTACGGCGGTTTCGGGCGCGCGCGGCACCGATTGGGTAACTAAGGTAACAGAAGAAGGCACTGAAGTGGAGGCGGTTGATTCTTCTCCCTATGTGAAGCATTTTGAAGCCAAAGGAACTATTTCCAAGGAAGAAACGCCTATACCTCCGGGGCAAATGACTACGGTGCGTAATTTTCAGCGGCCTATGCCGCCTAAGCCAATGCGGCAAGAGCGCAGACAGAAATGGCAGGAAATGAAACCGCTGTTGCGAGAGCATGGACAGAAAGCGGCGATGAATCGTAAGGAGCGGCCGCGGTTTGATAGAAACAATTTTATACAGCGCTCTAAAGAACAAAAGGGTGCCTCCGGAATGAGAAAACTTGATTCTCAAAAATCAGAGAATAAATCTCCCGGCGAGGGATCGGTAAAGAGGCCCCAGCCAGGGCGCGGCTTTGATTCGGGAGATCCGGTAAATAAGGCTGAGCGTTTGAGCGATAAATCCGGCACCGGAGAACGAATGCCCGGTCAGGAGACAGATAAGGGCCGCCAGAGAGACGCCGGAGATAAGGAAACGCGTAAGCAGGACGGCAATCCTGATTCTTTTGATCGTCAAGGTAAAAAGTATCAGGAAGAGACCGGGCCTGCTTTGGGTAAAGGAGAACCGGGAAATCTTAACCGCGCGAACAGAGACCGTGAAAATAACCGTTTTGAGAATAGCGGCCAGGGACAAAAAGACAGGGGAACAGCGGTTCAATCGCAAGACAAAAGCGGGAGGTTTGAGGGTAGTCCTTCTCAGAAAAAATCCGCCCCCGGAGCGGGAGGACAAAAATCCGGCGCGGGAAAACCAAAAGGCGGCGCGGGAGGGCATAAAGGCGGAGGCGCGAATCAAAAACGCCGTTAAACCCGGATTTCGCAATAGGAATGCGGCACCGAGACGCCAATGCAAATTCCGGGTTAAAGCAAAAGAGGAAGAAAATGGGACTGCTCATAGAGTGTAAAGAAAAAGAACCCGGGGTGTATATCGTAATTCCCAAAGGCGAAATCAATACCCAGACGTATCAGATTTTAGAAAGCGCCTTGCGGGATAACGCGGCGAGCGCGAAAGCTTTAGTGTTTGAAATGGGGCAGGTTTCTTATGTCAGCAGTTTAGGTTTAAGCGCTATCTTCAGGATAAAATTAGCCTTGGAAGAACGAAAAGCAACCTTAGTCCTGGTGAATATGCAACCGCCCGTAGCGCTGGTGTTTGAGACAATGAAGATTTTATCGGCCCAGGTTTTTGCCAGCCTTCAGGAGGCCGATGAGTATCTTGACCGATTTCTCGATGGTGTTCAGAAGGGGACTATTAAGCCGCGAACGCCTTTGACGTAAGCCACGGTATAACTATAGCCGGCATTGTATGGAGCAACAATTTACATTAGAAGAAACATTGGCAACGGATTTAAGCCAGGTTATGCCCCTGGTGGAGCGGATTGCTCAAAAGGTGCTCGCGCTCACCGCTTCAGCGGAGGAAACGTTTCAGGTAAAGTTAGCCCTGGAAGAGGCTTTGACTAATGCCATGCGGCATGGCAATCTGCTTATCGCCAAACAGGTTGTTACGGTAAAAGTTAAGGCCAGCAGGGAAAGAATTATTCTGGACATTCATGATCAAGGAAAAGGGTTTGATTTCAGCAATCTTAGGGACCCGACTCAAGGAGAGAACACGGAGCGGATTTCGGGCCGGGGTGTTTTTTTGATGCGTAAGCTAATGGATGATATTGAATTTTATGACGCCGGCAGCGGCGTTAAGATGGTAAAATCGTTCCGCTTGAAGCCGGGAGCATGAAGCACCTTGGCGTAGTGATTGTCCTGGGAGGCCTTTTGTGCGTCGCGGCGCTTACCTTGAGCAGAGTATGTGAGCCTCAAGAACTGGCTGTCTACGATTGGCTGATGCGGACCAGGCCGTCTTCGCCGACACATCCGGATATTGTTATTATTGAAATATCCGATGATACTTTGAAAAGTTTGGGCCGTTGGCCGCTTCCCCGGCAATTTCATATTACATTGATTAAGGCTTTGACCGAAAGCGGCGCGCGCATGATTGTGTTTGACGCGCTTTTCAGCGAGCCTCAAGGGATAGACGCGGAGTTCGCCTCCGCGATAAAGGAATCAGGCCGGGTATATCTTGCCTCCGCTTTCAGGATTAAGCCGGGAGGCCTAAATAGCGATAGAACACATGAGGCTGATGAAATCCTGGGAGCGGTGAGTGAACCGTTGAAATCTGCCGCCGCGGGGATTGGACAGGTGAATATTTTTGTTGATGGTGACGGTAAGGCCAGGCGCGTTCCTTTGTGGGTGCGTCACGGGAACAGGCTTTGGCCTTCTTTGGGATTTCTCGCGGCGGTAGAATGTTTGGGGTATTCCCAGGAAAAAATTATTTGGCGTTCGGATAAGGTGATTTTTAATGACAATAAGAGCATTCCCATAGAGCCTAAAGGGGTGTTGTGGGTAAACTATCCCGGCCAATGGGTAAACACCTTTAGGCATTTTTCATATGTTGACGTGCTGAAGGCGTATGTTGCCGGTAAGTCCGGAGCTCAGCCATGGCTGGATATGAGCGTATTTAAGGATAAGATTTGTTTTGTTGGTTTGACTGCCGCCGGAACATCTGATTTGCGGGCAACGCCTTTAGACACAATATACCCGATGGTGGGCGCGCAGGCAAGTATTTGCGATAGTATTCTTCGGGAAGCGTTTATAAAACGAATTTCACCCTGGGCAAAGGTGTTATTACATAGCGCGATCCTTCTTTTTGCCTTGATGATTTGTCTCAAATGCGCGCCTTTAGCCGCGCTTATCGGCTGTGGCGCGTTAGCTTTAGGATATAGCGCGGCCGGGTGGCTTATTTTTTCTTACCGAGGGATTCTGCCGGATATGTTCCTGCCTTTAATTGTAGTGGGGATAGTGTATGTCGTTATATTGTTCCGTAATTTTTTTAATGAGGCCCGGAAAAGACAGCTTTTAGAAAAAGAGCTGGAAATAGCTTCTGCTATTCAACGTAGTTTTTTACCCCCCGATGCCAGCTATGCTTACGGCGTGGAAATCCGCGCTATGCTTGAGCCCGCGAAATTCGTCGCGGGTGATTTTTATGATATCATCGCTCTTGAGGGTTCGCGGCTGGGTGTGTTTATCGGAGATGTCTGCGGTAAGGGTGTTTCCGCGGCCTTAATTATGGCTCAGGCGATTTCTTTTTTGCGGGTGGTTTCCCAGCAGTCTTTATGCCCCGCGGAAGTTTTGAAACTGCTGAACACGCGCTTGGAAGGGATACTCAACGGCCGTTTTGTAACCGGACAATATATAATAATAGACGCCAAAGAAGGTATTTGGGAAGGCGCCTGTGCCGGCCATCCGCCGCTCATTCTTTTAGATTCCGCGAAGGATTTGCCTGAGGAGTTCTTACCCGCGTCGGGGCCGCCTTTAGGGATAACCGGCACAGCTTCTTACGCGGCAGTAAAGAGGCGCCTTAAGGCAGGAGATAAAATCTTTATGTATACCGATGGCTGGACTGAAGGCCGTAATCGTAAAGGTGAGGAATTCGGGGTCAGGCGCCTGAAGGAAGCTTTATTTTCCTTACGTAATGAAAGTGTTCCTGTTATAATGTCTTCTATCGCCGCGCGCCGGAGCGCGTTTGAAGGAAACGCGCCTCAGCATGATGACCTAACCGCGATACTGGTTGAATTTAAAGGGACACAGGATAAATAAGTGTGTTATAATGTATATCATTATAGAGATAAGCCTCAAAATTAAACAGCCCGCCGCGGCCGTTAAAAACTAACACTTACGCAATAGAAATATGCCGGGGCATAGAGAAAGAAAGGAGATACAATGGGACTTGACATTAGCACGCTAAAAAAGGAGGAAGAAAACGCGGTAATTCTTTCTTTGAAGGGTTCATTAGATACGCAGACGTACGAAAAACTTAAAATTCACGCGGATAAATATATTTCAAAGGGATTAAAGGCGTTGGTTTTGGATTTACAGCTTCTTGACTATATCAGCAGTATGGGCGTGAGCGCCATTTTAGAGGTTCGCAAAAAATCAGAGGCTATAGGCGTTGCTTTCGCTATGACGAATATTCCCTCTCACATAGCGCAGGTATTTAAAATTATCAATGCCTTGCCGGATGTGCGAATATTCGAGAATATGGCTGAAGCGGACCGCTATTTAAAAGGAATTCAGGACCGTATTAAAGAAGACAAGGAATTCAATAAAAAAGGTTAGCTTTCTTTGAATATTAAATAATATTCATTGACAAGTTGTGAAACACTGGTATACTATGGTTAGTAAAAGTTTAGAAGTCTTAGCCGTGAGGACAGGATATCTGACCTTGCGGTTTTTTTATTTGTCATCCTTCGACGCGGTAAGTAAGCTTAACTCAAGCCTTGCTCAGGATGATAGTGAGCAAGTGAGCGAAGCGAGCGTGTCGAACTATCATTGTTTGCTCCGTTAGGAATCCTCGGATTCTAATCAGGTCAAGATGACGCGGATTTCTAGCAGTTTACTAAATTTAGCGAAAAGGAGGTAATAAGCAATGGCAAAAGGAACAGTAAAATGGTTCAGCGATCAGAAAGGTTATGGATTTGTCACTCCGGAGAACGGGAAGGATGTTTTTGTGCATCATTCATCGATTAAGGGTGATGGTTATAAGTCTTTAGCTGAAGGCCAGCAGGTCGAGTTTGAAATTGAACAAGGCCCTAAAGGCGAGCAGGCTACGAATGTAGTCAAGCTGTAATCTTGGGATTGAACAGGGCCCGGCATCTTTTTTAGAGCCGGGTCCTTTTTATAATTGGTAAGAAAGTATATGGCTTTAATTAGTTTACAGGAAGCTGTTCTTAAGTTTAACGGCCCGATTATATTTGATCGGTTGAGCCTGCAGTTGGAGTCCGGTGAACGGATCGCCCTGCTTGGCCGTAATGGCGCCGGGAAAACGACCCTGATGAAGGTGCTCACCGGCCAACAACAGCTTGACGATGGCATGGTTATCCGGCAAAAAGGTATTCAGATTACCCATTTGCCGCAGGAAGTCCCGGCGGATATCAAGGGCACTGTTTTTGATATTGTCCTTTCGGGCTTAGGGGATAGAGCGGATATTTTAAGCCAGTATCATCATCTTACTCATCGTTTAGAGGCTGAACATACTCCGGAATTATTGCGCCAGCTTGATGGCTTGCAATCCAAGCTGGACCATAGCGGCGGATGGGATGTGAATAATCAGGTTGAGGATGTTATCGCGAAGATGAAGCTGGATCCGGAGGGCGATTTTCAGCGCTTATCCGGCGGACAAAAACGGCGCGCTCTTTTGGCCAGGGCCCTGGTGTTAAAACCTGAGGTTTTACTGCTGGATGAACCGACGAACCACCTGGACATAGATTCAATGCTCTGGCTGGAAGGATTCCTGCTTAATTATCCCGGCACTGTTTTCTTTGTTACGCATGACCGGATGTTTATGACTCGCCTGGCGACGAGGATTCTTGAGCTTGACCGGGGAAAGATCTTTAGCTGGTCGTGCGATTATAAAATCTTCCTTGAGCGTAAACAAGCGGCGCTGGATATTGAGGAGGCCCGCTGGGAACATTTTGATAAGAAATTAGCCGAGGAAGAGATTTGGATTCGTAAGGGAGTCAAGGCCAGGCGCTGCCGCAATGAAGGCCGGGTCAAGGCGCTAGGGCGCTTAAGAGAAGAAAAGAAAGCCCAACGTAAGGCTATCGGCCAGGTTCGCATGCGGACGCAGAAAGTTGATCCTTCCGGCCACCGGGTGATCAAGGTTTTTCAACTGGGTTTCAGTTACCCGGATAAATGCCTGATCCGGGATTTTACCACCCGGATAACCCGCGGGGATAAGATTGGCCTGATCGGGCCCAACGGCAGCGGCAAGACGACCTTACTGCGGCTCTTATTGGGTGAGCTTACTCCCCAAAAAGGGACGGTGAGCCTGGGGACGAACCTCCAGATTGCCTATTATGACCAGCTCCGCGAGCAATTGGAAGAAGACAAGACCGTTGCCCAGAACATAAACGGTGAATCCGACACCATTATTATTAACGGTAAGCCCAGGCATATTATCGGGTATCTGCAGGATTTTCTTTTTACCCCTGAGCGCTCGCGCACTCCGGTCAAAGTCCTTTCGGGCGGGGAACGAAACCGCCTTTTTCTGGCCCGGCTTTTTACCAAGCCTTCTAATGTTCTGGTAATGGACGAGCCGACGAATGATCTGGATATCGAGACCCTGGAACTGCTGGAAGAATTACTACTGGAGTATCCCGGCACGCTCCTTCTGGTCAGCCATGACCGGGTTTTCCTTAATAATGTGGTAACCTCTACTATGGTTCTGGAGGGGGATGGGGTGATTAATGAGTATCCCGGCGGCTACGATGATTGGTTAAGCCAGAGGAAGCCCTCTTTGCCCGGGCCGTCAAAAATAAGGGCCGCGAAAGAAATTATTTCACCGAAAAAACCTGTCCCGGCGCGAAAACTTTCATTTAAGGAACAGCGCGAGTTAGACAGCCTTTCCTCAGTAATAGAGAAATTAGAGGCCCAGCAGGAAGAGGTCTACGGCCTTCTGGCTGATTTCGCCTTTTACCAGAGCGACCCCGCTCACATCGCGCTCACTAAAGCTAAATCCGCGTCCCTTTCCGATGAGCTGCAAAAGGCATACCGGCGCTGGGAATATTTAGAGGAGTTATCAGAATAAAAATTCTCTTGCGGGGGGGGTGTTAAATTAAGTAATGGATGGTAAGACTATTAATTTGTTGCAAGCGGCAATTGATAGGCGTAAGCCGCTTAGGAGGCATACCAACGCCTTGCGCTTAGTTAATGGCCTGGGGGATGGTTTAGCCGGCTTGGTTTTGGAACAGTATAGCCGCCATTTTGCCGCGCATATTTTTCAGAAGAAATGGTTCAGCGAGGAAAAGGCTTTAGCCGGTTTTGTGAAGGCGCGTTTTGACGCGCGGTATATGATTGTGAAAGACCGGACTGAACCTGTTTCTTCAGGCCCCGAAGCGATTGAGGCCCGCGTTTTAATAGAAAATGATGCCTCAGATACGACTGTCCTAGAGAACGGCTTAAAGTTTAGCGTGGATTTAAACGACGCGGTCAACAGCGGATTGTTTTTGGATATGCGCCATAATCGCAAAGTCGTTTCCAGGCTGGCCAAGGGCCGCAAGGTGTTGAATTGTTTCGCCTATACCTGTTCTTTTGGGGTGTATTGCCTGTCCGGCGGCTCATCGAGCGTGGTAAATGTGGATATCAGCCGAAAGAGCTTATCCCGCGGCCGATTAAATTATGAGCTTAACCGCTTGAGTTACGCTCAGAATGAATTTATCCGCGCCGACGCCAATCACTACTTGAAGCGGGTATTGGCTAAAGATAATCGTTTTGATTTGATCGTTCTTGACCCTCCTTCGTTTTCCAGGTATGATGGTAAAACTTTCAGCGTAAAGAAGGATTTAGCTCAGTTGATTGCTTTGGCAATTAAGGCGCTTAACCCCGGCGGGTTCTTGTTTGTTTCGACAAATTTTAGCGAACTGTCTTACGATAATTTAGAGGATATGCTTAGGGCGGCAGCGATCCCGCGGCGGATAAAAACAATTACACGGATGGGACAGGATGAAGATTTCCCCGGGAGCGGACTTACGCGGGAAAGTTATTTAGCCGCCTTGTTGGTTAAGCTGTGAATATACGCGCGAGGCGATGAGGAGGATGTAACTTATGGCTAATTTTTCCTTTGATATTGTTTCTGAGGTTGACCTGCAGGAAATGGATAACGCGGTAAACCAGGCGAATAAAGAACTGGCCCAGCGCTATGACTTTAAGGACAGCAAGGCTTCCATCGCCTACGACCGGACTGAGAAGAAAATCACCTTGATCGCGGATAACGATTTTAAATTGCGCGGGCTCACCGATATTTTGGTTACCCGGATGGCCAAAAGAAACATTTCTCTTAAATCCCTGAAATTTGACGATCCGCAAAACGCGTTTGAGGGCTATCTTCGTCAAACAATAACCATATACATGGGCATTGATAAGGAAAAAGCGAAAGAGTTGACCGGAGTCATAAAGGGGCTTGGCCTGAAAGCCCAAACTCAAATTGAAGGGGAAAAAATCAAGGTCAGCTCTCCGAAGAAGGATGATTTGCAGGCGGTTATCGCGCATTTAAGAGGATTAGATTTTTCTCTACCGCTTAGTTTTTGTAATTATCGTTAAGCCGGGAAGGCAATGCCTGCCTGCTCAGCAGGCAGGGTTTGGCCTTCAATATAGCCAAAGCCATAAGCCGGTGAATTAAGTTTCCCGCGGCTTTAGATTCTATCTTGTAAAGAGAGAGGGGGCACAAAGCAATGAAGAAGATTGATTGCGTGAAATGCGAAGAGCAGAGTTCTTGTTGTAGTTTTGGAGCCTGGGTAGACTTAGAAGAGGCTAAAAAAATATCAACCCTGGGATTAAAAGGTATTTTTTATCATCTTGAGCCGGATAAAGATTTTCCTTCCGGCTATAGAGTGGGAACGAGCTATGAAGATAATTCTTGTTCTTTTCTTACTTTGGAAGGGCTATGCGCTATTCATAAAATTGATTACAGCTTAAAGCCGGCGCACTGTAAAGAATTTCCCTATGAAAACGGGAAATTGTCGCCGATGGTAAATTCATTATGCTCTTTGGTTAAATTAAAAAGAAAAACAAAGAAAAAAAACGCGATAAGCAGGCGGGGAGATTAATATGAATATTTTTGTGGGTAATTTATCGTTTGATGTCTCGGGCGCGGATATAGAAAAACTCTTTAAAGGTTTCGGCGATGTTGCCTCCGCGGTGATCGTGACGCAAAAGGGGAAGAAAACGCCTAAGTCCAGGGGATTTGGTTTTGTGGAGATGCCTGATGAGCCTCAGGCGCGCGCCGCGATAGCCGCTCTCAACGGTAAGGAATTTATGGGCCGGGTTCTTGAGGTGAATACCGCGCGCCTAAGAAAAGAAGTTCAGCGGGGCAGTGAGATAAGGAGGAAAACCTGGCCAAGGGTTGATGCTGAGGCCAGGCGGTATCCCCGGGAAGAGAGCGAACAGAGAAAATCCTGGATTAATCCGGCTTTTAACAAGTCCGGGACATATAGGGCCCCCAGGAGTACGATGAGCTATATGAAGCGGAATGGTTCAACCGAAATACGGGAGGAGCCTAAGCCTTGGAGGAAAAGAGAAGATCAGTCCAAGCCTTGGCAGAAAAGCCCGGGTGAAGGTAAACCTTGGAAAAAGGCCGAGGAGGGAGACAGGCGTCCCTGGAGGAAAGCCGAAGGCGAGGCTAAACCTTGGAGTAAGCCTAGAAGAAGTGGTTTTAAGCCTTGGGAAAGAACCGAAGTTCAGCCAAGGCCCTGGAAGAGGCCTGAGAGCGGATTTGAATCCGGGAAGAAACCCTCGGAAGAGACTAAGCCTTGGCGTAAAAGGGAAGGCCGGTCCAGGCCTTGGCAGAAAAGCCCGGGTGAGCGCAAGCCCTGGAAGAAACCCTCGGAAGAGCCTAAGCCTTGGAGTAAAAGGGAAAACCAGCCCAGGCCTTGGCAGAAAAGCCCGGGTGAAGATAAACCTTGGAAAAAAGCCGAGGAGGGAGACAGGCGTCCCTGGAGGAAACCCTCGGAAGAGACTAAGCCTTGGAATAAACCCAGAAGAGGTGGTTTTAAACCCTGGGAAAGAACCGAAAGTCAGCCAAGACCATGGAAGAGGCCTGAAGGTGGATTTAAACCCGGCCAGAAAACCGGCGGAGAGTTTAGGCCGTGGAAGAAACCGGCGGGAGATACTAAGCCTTGGAGCAAGAGCAGTGAGCGTCCGCGAAGATCCAGGCTTAATCCCGCGACTTCGTCATTCGATAAACGCGGGATTAAG
>Ga0209211_10007777_pt1 | contig 14924 bp, 20 predicted proteins | sample RifGroA2_FD_183992 | JGI IMG/M metagenome (GOLD analysis project Ga0209211, IMG submission 183992) | Groundwater microbial communities from Rifle, Colorado, USA - Groundwater A2 (SPAdes) (version 2) | ecosystem: Environmental > Aquatic > Deep subsurface > Groundwater | place: Rifle, Colorado... | reverse complement strand
CAGGCGCTGCGGGTGCTGATGGCCAAGCTGTACAAGCGCAACCCGCGCGAACTCAGGAAAAGCACGGCGGCGAGCGCGGAGGAGCGGGTAACTGCGGTGTTCGCCAACCGGCACGGCTGGCGCTTCGCGGAGATCAACGAAGCGCAGGGCACCGAGGCCATCCAACAGGCGTTCAGCCAGGATTTCCAGGGCGACCGGGTGCTGTCGCTGATCGCCGGATTGCAGACCATGCTGATCAAGGCGCACGGCGGGAAATCCGAGTTCTACCTGACCGACAGCATCGATCCGCAGAACGTCTACAATGCCGCACGCAATATCGAGATCGCCGTGTGGAAGCTTTCCAGCGCGCGTGACGGGAATGGCGAGTTCTATCTGCTGAGCAACGAATTGAATGAGCGCGAGCGCAACCTCAGCTTCGAACGCGAGTTCGGCAAGATGATCGGCAGCCTGGACGTCTATGCCTACACCCTGTCCGAGAAGTTGCAGCGCAGCATCACGCGTGTGGCGCAAACCATGGCTACCGCACTGTTCTTGCCGTTCTGAACTGGGACGGCATCACCTGGAGGGCTACGACCATGAACAAATACCGCCGCAAGACACTGCGCCAGCTTTGTGCCGTGGGTCTGCTTGGCAGTAGCGGAATCACCAGCATGATCCGCGAGGCGCTGGCCGCCGGCAACATGCCCGCGCCGCAGGGTATCTACCGGATCAGGGGAGAGGTTCGTATCAACGGCAAGGCCGCGAAAGACGGGCAGCTCGTCAATCCGGGCGACGAGGTCGCCACCGGTTCGCGCAGCACGGCGACCTACGTCATCGGGCAGAGCGCCTTCCTGCAACGCGAAAACAGCGTCGTGCGCTTCGGACAGAAGGCCGCGGAAGACTTCTTCCGCATAATCACCGGGAAGATACTGTCGGTCTTTGGCACCGGCGAGAAGAGGCTGCTCACGCCCACCGCCTCCATTGGCATCCGCGGCACCGCCTGCTACATCGAGGCCGAAACGAAAAAGGTGTATTTCTGCCTCTGCTACGGCGTGGCCGATGTCTTCCCGGCAGCGGAGCCGGGCCGGGTCGAGCGCATCGAGACCAAGCACCACGACCACCCGATCTACCTCCACCACGACACCGGCATGCCGTCGATGGTGGACGCCACAGTGATCAACCACACGGACGCCGAACTGGTCATGCTCGAAGACCTGACCGGTCGCCGACCGCCGTTCTACGGGATTCCTGGCTTGAGCTACTGAACGGGTGGGGTCTGGCCGTTTCCGGGAGCGTGTTGTCGAACCCGGGCGGTTTCGTCCACACACCCGCTCAACCAAATACAAACCGCCCACAAGGGGCGGTTTGTATTTGGCGGAGAGGGCGGGATTGTTCGGTTTTTGCGTTGCCTCCGCGAAAACCTCATCCCTCGCTTTGCTCGGGACTGCCTTCCGCATCCTGCGCGAGCGGTGCTCGCTGGTCGAACCCGGGCGGTTTCGTCCACACACCCGCTCAACCAAATAAAAACCGCCCACAAGGGGCGGTTTGTATTTGGCGGAGAGGGCGGGATTCGAACCCGCGGTGGGGTATTACCCCACACACGCTTTCCAGGCGTGCGACTTAAACCGCTCATCCACCTCTCCGAAAAGGGCGCGCAGGATAAACCAGAACGCCCTTTGCCGCAATCAGAAACGCTCGCGCCATGCGCGCAACGCAGTAAATACGCCGAGTTCGCCGGTATCGGCGAGGCCGCGCCGTTGCAGTGTGCGGATGAGTTCCGGTTCGGTGCAGCGCAGGAAGGGGTTGGTGGCTTTTTCCAGCGCGATGCTGGAGGGCATGGTGGGCAGGTTCGCCGCGCGTAGCCGTGCCGTTTCGATGATGCGCTGGCGGATGGCTGCGTTATCCGGTTCGCAGGCCTGCGCGAACGGGAGGTTGAGGGCGGTGTATTCGTGCGCGCAATAGACGCGGGTGTCGCCGGGCAGGGCGGCGAGGCGTTGCAGGGAATGGTGCAGTTGCGCGGGGGCGCCTTCGAAGTTGCGCCCGCAGCCCGCGCCGAACAGCACATCGCCGCAGAACAGGATACCGGGGGCGACGAAGGCGATGTGGTCGTCGAGGTGGCCGGGGGTCTCGATGATGTCGAAAGCGATGCGGGGTGCATCGAGTTCCAGCCGGTCGCCTTCGCGCAGGTCATGGGTGATGTGCGGGTTGTCCGGATGCCGCCGTCCATACACCGGCACGTTGTATACTTCGCGCAGTTCGGCGATGCCGCCGGTATGGTCGAGGTGGCGGTGGGTGCACAGGATGGCTTCGAGGCACAGGCCGCGTTCGCCGAGGAAGCGCAGCACCGGGGCGGCTTCCCCGGAATCGACCACGACGGCATGGTGTTCGTCGTGGATGGCCCAGATATAGTTGTCCCGCAGGGCGGGAATGGCGGTGATGTCGAGCATGATGAGAGCGGGTGTCCGATGACGGATTGTAAGCCAACGGTGCAGAGTCTGAGCGAATGGATCGCCACGCCGCAGGGCGGCTATGTGCTGGCGCGCGAGCAGGATTATTTCGACCGCACGGTGAACGATATTTTCGGCTTCAACGCCACGCAGCTGGGGTTGCCGGAGCAGGACTTCCTGCGCAACAGCCGCATGCCGCTGCGCTTCACGGCGGGGAACCAGCATGGCAACGACGTGCGGCTGGCCTGCACCGAGTTGCCGTTCGCCAGCGACAGCCTGGACCTGGTGCTGATGCCGCATGTGCTGGAATTCTCCGAGAACCCGCACCAGACGCTGCGCGAGGTGTCGCGCGTGCTGATGCCGGAGGGCAGCATCATCATCAGCGGCTTCAATCCGCTCAGCCTGTGGGGGATGAAACGCGCGCTGGGGCGGCGGCAGGGCTATCCGTGGTGCGGGCGTTTCATCGCGCTGCCGCGCATCAAGGACTGGCTGGCGCTGCTGGGCTTCGAGATTGCGGGCGGGCGTTTCGCCGCCTATGCGCCGCCGTTCCAGCAGGCGAAATGGCTGGAGCGCTGCGCCTTCATGGAGGCGGCGGGCGACCGCTGGTGGGCGGTGGGCGGCGGGGTGTATTTCCTGCATGCGATCAAGCGGGTGCCCGGCATGCGCCTGATCAAGCCGCAATGGAACGAGGGACTGGTGCGGAGGCTGATGCCGGTCGCGCCGAAATTGAACAACAAGATCACGCAGCGCAACGGTACCGAGGGGCAATGAGCGAAGAGATCGTGGAGATATTCACCGACGGGGCATGCAAGGGCAATCCCGGCGTCGGCGGCTGGGGCGCGCTGTTGCGCAACAAGGGCAAGGAGCGCGAGCTGTTCGGCGGCGAGGCGCACACTACCAACAACCGCATGGAGTTGATGGGCGCGATCTCCGCGCTGGAGGCGTTGAAGCGGCACTGCCATATCAAGCTGCATACCGACTCGAAATATGTGCTGCAAGGCATCACCGAGTGGCTGGAGGGCTGGAAGAAACGCGGCTGGAAGACCGCCGACAAGAAGCCGGTGAAGAACGAAGACCTGTGGCGCAGGCTGGATGCGCTGGTGGTGCAACACGATATCGAATGGATCTGGGTCAAGGGGCACGCCGGGCATGACGGCAATGAGCGCGCCGACGAACTGGCGAACAAAGGCGTGGAATCGGTCCTTGGCCGGGCACCCGCAGGAGGACAATGATGCGCAGGATCGTACTGGATACCGAAACCACCGGGCTGGACCCCAAACGCGGAGATCGCGTCATCGAGCTGGCGGCGGTCGAGCTGGACGGGCGCAAGGTGTCGTTGCGCCGCTTCCACCGCTACCTCAACCCCGAACGCGAGATCGATGAAGGTGCGGTCAAGATCCATGGCCTGACCTATGAGCGCCTGCAACACGAGCCGAAGTTCGCCGACATCGTGCAGGGCTTCCTGGAATTCATCGACGGCGCGGAGCTCATCATCCACAACGCGCCGTTCGACGTTGGCTTCCTCAATCATGAGCTGGACCTGCTCGGACTGCCGGCGTTACGGAACAGCGTGCTGGACACGCTCAAGCTGGCGCGCGAGATGCATCCGGGCAAGAAGAACAGCCTGGACGCGCTGTGCAGCCGCTACGAGATCGACAACGCGCACCGCTCGCTGCATGGCGCGCTGCTGGACACCGAGCTGCTCGCCGAGGTGTATTTCGCCATGACGCGCGGACAGGACAGCCTGCTCGGCGACGACCGTGCCTCCGCCGAGCGGCGCTCCACGACGCCGCTCATGGACGGCTCGCGCCCGCCGCTGCGCGTGCTGGCGGTGAGCGAAGAGGAACTGGCCGTGCATGCCAGCTATCTGGAAGACATCGACAAGGCCAGCAAGGGCGCCTGCCTGTGGAAGGGGCTGTAATCATTGGCGTGAGCTCTTGCTGCTTTTTGTGGGAGCCCAATTCATTGGGCGATTCGCATTTCACAAGATCACTATCGCCCAATAAATTGGGCTCCCACAACGAGAGGATGCAATTAATGGATGGTTTGAAATGAAAACAGATGTGATTATCATCGGCGCAGGCGCCGCAGGACTGATGTGCGCTATGCAGGCCGGGCTACGCGGGCGTTCCGTGGTGCTGCTCGACCATGCCAAGAAACTGGCGGAGAAGATACGCATCTCCGGCGGCGGGCATTGCAACTTCACCAACATCAATGCCAAACCCGAAAACTACATCTCCGCCAATCCGGCCTTTTGCCGCTCGGCGCTGGCGCGCTACAAGCCGCAGGACTTCATCGCGCTGCTGCACAAGCACAGCATCGGCTATCACGAGAAGACGCTGGGGCAACTGTTCTGCGACGACGAATCCGACGTGATCGTCACGATGCTGCGCGTGGAGTGCGAAGCGGTGGGCGTGGCGCGCCGGATGAACTGCGAGATCGAGGAGGTCAAGTATTACCCGCCTGCGGAACAAGAGGACGGACACGCGGCGGAGCCGAAGCACAGGTTCCACGTCACCACCTCGCACGGCGAATTCACCTCTTCGTCGCTGGTCGTCGCGACCGGCGGTCTGGCCGCCCCGCGTAGCGGCGCGACGCCATACGGTTATCACATCGCCGAGCAGTTCGGCATCCCCATGGTCAAGCCAAAACCCGGCCTGGTGCCGTTGAGCGTCGCGCCGGACGACTGGAAGCCGTACGCCGACCTGACCGGCGTCTCGCTCGATGTGGCGGTGAGCTTCGGCAAGCAATCGTTCCGCGAGAACATGCTGGTCACCCATCGCGGCCTGAGCGGCCCGGCGATCCTGCAAATCTCCTCCTACTGGCAACACGGCCAACCCCTGCACATCGACCTGCTGCCGGACTGCGATATCGCGGCCCTGCTGACCGAGCAAAAAGGCAGCAAGAAACAGTTGAGCAACTACTTGATCCAGTGGTTCCCCAAGAACTTCTCGGATGTCTGGTGCGCGCAACTGACCGAGCACAAGCAGATCGCGAACCTGCCGCTCAACCAATACAACGACAAGCAGCGCAAACAGATCGCCACGACACTGCACGACTGGCAGGTGACGCCGAGCGGCACGCTCGGCTACACCAAAGCCGAGGTGACTTGCGGCGGCGTGGATACGCGCGCGCTATCCTCCAAGACGATGGAATGTATCGAAGTCCCGGGACTGTATTTCATCGGCGAAGTGGTGGATGTCACCGGGCAGCTCGGTGGCTATAACTTCCAGTGGGCATGGGCTTCGGGTCATGCGGCGGGACAGGCGGTTTGATTTGATGGCAAGGGAGGTGATATGCCCATCGAGACCGAACTCAAGCTGCGCATCATGCCTGACGCGCCGACCCCCCCAACAGCTACCAGCGTAGCGGTCGCGCCACTGTAGCCGCAACTCGCTGTGATAGACTATGAACCATCAGTATCTACTGCACTGGAGGTCAGCGTGAGCACAAGCCTGGAAGTCCTGGAAGCCGAAGTTTTGCAGTTAGCTCCTGTTGAACGGTCGCACCTGCTTGAGCGACTGATCGCCAGCCTTGATTCAGACCCCGAAGTCGAGGAAGCTTGGGAGCGAGAAGCGGATCGAAGGGAAGCCGATCTGGAATCGGGTTTGATCGCGGCAGTTCCAGGGTCGGAAGCCATCGCCCGGCTCCGGGCAAGAATCTCGCGATGATTTTCTCGCTCCACCCCGGGGCGGAGCATGACGTTGCCGAAGCCCAGGATTTTTACAGCAAACAAGCTGGCCCTGTGGTCGCTGAACGTTTTCTTGAAGAATTCGAACGTGTCGCCAAGCTCTTGGTTGAATATCCCAATCTCGGAATACCAACGACGAGAGGAAGAAGGATGTTTCCGCTGAAGGTTTTTCCGTATTCAATCGTATATCGCAATTTCGAAAGCGGCATTCTGATCCTGATCTTGCGCCATCAGCACAGGAAGCCCGGTTACGCTGGTGGCAGGCGGTAGGTATGAGCTTTCGTGCCTGGCCTTGCGCAGCCGATCTTGCACTTAAGCAGGACTGCGCAAAAGCTTACACCATGTCCCCTTGAGGCTGACATGCCGATTGAGACCGAACTCAAGTTGCGCATCACGCCGTCTGATCTGGCGCGGCTGAGGCGGCATGCGCTGCTCAGGGCGCACCGCACCGCGCCACCGTTGACACGTCGGCTCCACAACATCTATTACGACACACCCGACCTCGACCTGCACAAGTCCGGGATGGCGCTGCGCCTGCGTCGCGCCGGAAGGCAATGGCTGCAAACGCTGAAGGGCGGCGGTTCCGCGCAGGCCGGGCTGCACCGGCGCAGCGAGTGGGAGATGCCGGTGAGCCGCGCCGCGCTGGATTTCTCGCAACCGGGGGCGGCAGAGTGGGACGAATATCTGCCGCACGCCATGCGCGGCAGATTGCAGCCGCTGTTCGTCACCGATTTTTCGCGCACCACCTGGCTGCTGGATTGGCAGAGTGCGCAGGTCGAGCTGTGCATGGATCGCGGCGAGGTGCGCGCTGGGGAGCGCAGCGCGCCAATCTGCGAACTCGAACTGGAATTGAAGTCCGGCGAGGCGCGGCAATTGTTCGCGCTGGCGCTGGCGTTGCTCGACATCGTCCCGCTGGAGCCGGAAGCGGTCAGCAAGGCGGAGCGCGGCTACCGCCTGTTGTCGGGGCGCGCCGAAGGCCCAATCAAAGCTGTGCCGTTGCATCTGGAAAAGACCGCCACGCTGGCGCAAGCCTTGCAGGCGCTGATCTGGTCGTGTCTGTCGCACTGGCAGGACAACCTGCGCGGCGCGATGGAAAGCGAAGATGCGGAATACCTGCACCAGTTGCGCGTCGCGTTGCGGCGCCTGCGCGTGGCGTTGCGTATGACCATGAGCTACGGCGCCGACGAGCTTCTGTCTGACTTGAATAAGGAGGTCGGCGCGATGTGCGTCGGCTTGGGGCATGCGCGCGACTGGGACGTGTTCATCGCGCAGACGCTGCAACCGATGTGCGCGCGCATGCCGGCGCATGCCGGGCTGCAGGCCTTGTTGCAAGCGGCACAGCGCCAGTGCGACAGGCAACGGGCCGCGTTGCGCGGCGAGACGCAGGCGCGCGCGGCACAGCGCCTGATGCTGCATCTGGCCGCTTGGATGAATGGCCCGTACTGGCAGGGTTTCGACGGGGAAGCTACGGCGCGCGGATCCGCGTCGCGCCGTCTGCGCAAGCTGGCGCGGCGCATCGCCGCCTTCACCGGCGCGCCGGATGCGGCGGGCGCGGCGCAACTGCATGCCTTGCGCATCCTCGCCAAGAAGCTGAGATACAGCGCGGAATTCTTCGCCTCGCTGTACGGCAGGCGCAAGGTCGCGGCATATGTCGCGGCGCTGGCGAAGATGCAGGACACGCTCGGGCAGATCAACGACATCGCGGTAGCGCACCGTTTGCTGGACGAGCTGGATGCGTTGCCGGAACTGTCCGCGCAGCGCGAGGCCGGCGCGCTTGCGCGGGGCTGGATCGCGCATGAGTTGTCGCGGCGGCTGGTCGAACTGGGCAAGGTGCTGCGCGCTTTCCGCAAACAAGCGGCGTTCTGGGAATGAAGGCCATGTTCAGGGCTGTCCTCGGTCTGCCGCGCACCGTCTGGCTGCTCGGCCTGGTGAGCCTGTTCAACGATACCACCAGCGAGCTGATCTATCCGCTGGTGCCGCTGTTCCTCGCCTCGGTGCTGATGGCCGGGCCGCGCGCGCTGGGGCTGATCGAAGGCATCGCGGAAGCGACTGCCAGTCTGCTGAAACTGTTCTCCGGGGTGCTGATGGACCGGCGCGGCCATGCCAAGGGCTGGGTGGCGGGCGGTTATGCCCTTGCCGCGCTGTCGCGCCCGCTGTTCTATCTGGCATCGAGCTGGCCGATGGTGCTGGCGCTGCGTTTCGCCGACCGGGTGGGCAAGGGGCTGCGCACTTCGCCGCGCGATGCGCTGCTCGCCGGTGCGGTGGACAAGGAACACCGCGGGCTGGCGTTCGGCCTGCATCGCGCCATGGACAACGCCGGCGCGGTGATCGGGCCGTTATTGGCGGCCTGGCTGCTGGCGCGCGGCGTGGCGCTCAAGGACGTGTTCCTGTGGTCGATCGTGCCGGGCATCATCACCGTCGCGCTGGCTCTCGCCATCCGTGAGCCGCAGGCCATCCCGGTCGAGCAGCGCCCCTCCTTCTCCTGGACGATGGAGGGCTTCCCCGCCGTTTATAAGCGCTACCTGCTGGTGCTGGCGCTGTTTACGTTGGGTAACTCGTCCAACATGTTCCTGCTGTTGCGCGCCAGCGAGCTGGGCTTGCCCGATTACCAGGTGCCGCTGCTGTGGGCGCTGGTGTCGGGCGTGGCGATGCTGTTCTCCGTGCCGCTGTCCGCGTTGTCCGACCGCTTCGGCAGGGTGCGCCTGATCCTCGGCGGCTGGACGGTGTACGGCCTGTTCTACCTGCTGTTGGGTCTGAACGATTTCCATGCGCTGCTGCTGTGGCCGCTGTTCGCCTTCTATGGATTGTTTCTTGCCGCCACGGAGGGCGTGGAAAAGGCGCTGGTGGCCGACCTCGCGCCGCACGACAGGCTGGGCACGGCCTACGGCTGGTTCAACCTGATCGCCGGCATCATGCTGCTGCCCGCATCGTTCCTGTTCGGCTGGTTGTGGCAGGCCACCGCGCCTATTGTGGCTTTCGGCTTCTCTGCCGGATGCGCGCTGCTGGCGGCGTTGCTGCTGAAGTTCTGGGTGATGCGGGATTAACTCCGGATTGTCCACCAGTTGCAGGAGCACGCCCTGCGTGCGATTGATTTTTCCATTCGCGAGCAGGGCTCGCTCCTACAAGGGATTTCCGGTTAATGGATTATTCGGGTTGATAGAAACTCGTGCAGCGAGTCCTTATCCCTCTCTCCCGCAGGGATTGAAGGTTGCCTTTCTCGTTCGCCTCCTCTCCCGCTTGCGGGAGAGGATTGAGGAGAGGGCATCGGGAGAGAGTCATGAGGGAGGGAAAATCTAATGGCTGGTATGGACTGACAGAGCGCAGGGCAGTTGCCCCATCTCGATCTGCAAGGTGGGATGGTCGATATCGAAATCGTCGTGCAGCGCATCCATGACGCGGGCGAGGAACTCATCGCCGGGATGTCCGCACGGCATGATGAGGTGGACGGTCAGCGCGGTCTCCGAGGTGCTCATCGCCCACACATGCAGGTCATGCACTTCGCTGACGCCGGGCAATCCGGCCAGATAACCACGCACCCGCTCCAGTTCGATCGAATCCGGCACGCCATCCAGCGAAAGGTGCAGGGAATGGCGCAGCAGGTTCCATGTCCCGATCAGGATTACGACCGCGATCACCAGGCTGATGGCCGGGTCCAGCCAGAGCCAGCCGGTCTTGAGGTAGAGCGCGGCAGCGATCACCACGCCGAGCGAGACCAGCGCGTCCGCCGCCATGTGCAGGAAGGCGCCGCGCAGGTTGAGGTCGTTCTTGTTGCCGGACATGAACAACCATGCGGTGACGCCGTTGATGACCACGCCGATGGCGGCGACCACCATGACGATGTCGGCCTGGATGGGGACCGGATGGAGGAGCCGGTCGATGGATTCCCAGACGATGCCGCCGACGGCGACCAGCAACAGCAGGGCGTTGAACAGCGCCGCCAGGATGGTGGCACGGCTCAGCCCGTAGGTATGTTTGCTGCTGGGCCGCCGCCGCGCCAGCCAGAAACCGCCCCATGCCACCAGCAGCCCCAGCACATCGCTCAGATTGTGTCCGGCATCCGAGAGCAGCGCGAGCGAATCGGCCATCCAGCCGTAGAACGCCTCGATCAGCACGAACGCCACGTTCAGCGTGATGCCGATGGCGAAGGCGCGGTCGTAGTTGGCGTGGTGATTGTGATCGTGACTCATTGCCTGCTCCTATCGATCCAGCGGACTCACCACACCCCGCCCGCCTTTGTTCAGCACATGGGTATAGATCATCGTCGTGGAAACATCCGAATGGCCGAGCAGTTCCTGCACGGTTCTGATGTCGTAACCACTCTCCAGTAAGTGTGTGGCAAAAGAGTGCCTCAATACATGGGGTGATACAGGTTTGGCAATGCCAGCCAACTTCGCCGCTTTGGCAACATGGCGCTGAATCATTTTTTCATCTTGATGATGCTTTCTGATAACGCCAGTCACCGGATCGGTGGAAACGTTGTTGGCAACAAAGAAAAATTGCCAGCCCCATTCTCGACAGGCATTCGGATACTTACGCTCAAGCGCATCCGGCATCCAGACATCAACTTGACCTGCCGCCACATCCGCATCGAAAATAACCCGTCGCCGAGCCAGATGTTCCTTAAGGGCAGGAATCAAACTTTCCGGCAACATGGTGACACGGTCTTTTGCCCCTTTGCCGTCACGCACCAGAATTTCCCGCCGATCAAAATCAATATCTTTTACCCGCAGTTTTAACCCCTCCATCAACCGCATTCCAGTTCCATAAAGCAATCGCGCCACCAAGCCCGGCATTCCTTCCATGCAGGCGAGCAGACGCTTTACCTCAGCCTCGGATAAAACGGTGGGCAAACGCTGCGGCTTCTTTGCATGGACAATGTTGTCCAGCCAAGGCAGATCGATCTCCAGCACTTCCTTGTACAAAAACAAGATGGAAGACAGCGCAAGATTTTGGGTGCTGGCAGAAACATTGCGGTCAGTAGCCAAGGCAGAAAGAAAGGCTTCGATTTCCGGTGCGCCCATCACTTTGGGATGACGCTTGCCATGAAAAAGAATAAAGCGTTTAATCCAGTGCGCGTAAGACTGCTCTGTCCTGCGGCTGTAATGTTTGAACCGTATTTTTGCAACAACCTGATCAAGCAGTTTGGGAGGCGGTGAAGATGTCGTTATTTCTTGCAAGGATGGTGCGCTCATGAAAGTCACTCCTTTTAAAATCAACGTGATGGTATTGTCCGCCAAGATTATGCGACATTCAAGCCCAGATTATCCGACACATTAGGTGTCTAGTTAACGTTGGGCCTCACAGGTGCGCCTCGTTGCTGAACCAATCGGAAAGCTGGTTTGCCAGTTTCTTCAGTGGCCCTTGGCGCTTCGTTTTGCAGTACAGCAGCAAGTCCCAAAACAGTTTGGCGTCCTCGCTGGTTTCGAGCATGATCGTTATCGGTTGAAACTCTTGGTGCTGCTCAATCTTCATGGCTACTCCCCGCGTGTGGCCCAACCCGGCGTTCCAGCGGAGCCTCCGGCGATGATGCCGCCGGAGTCCCGCTGAACTCTACGTTGGGGGTCTCGATGACCGACTCACGCGACGACGAAAGACTGTATGCCGCCATCGGGTACATCATTATCAAATGGTCATTCATTGATGTCGCCTTGGATTTCATAGTTTCAACTATCTACACCGATTGCAATGGCAATACGTTGCGAACACGCATGCCGAAATTTATGAAGGACAAACCCGCATTTGTTCTTGAGGCAGTATCGCAATTCCCAGAACTCAAGCCGTTTAAGGCCAAAGCAGAAAACATCATCGGCCGCATAACAAACATCAAAGACCTCCGAGAAGATTTCGCGCACAGCGTTCTTACCCACCCAGCACATATCGACGGCGTGTTCCGCTTTGCTCGCCTTGACGCTAAAGAACATAACCATGGTGTAAAGGTATGGGAGTTTGATGTCAGAACTTTTCCAAAGACCGCAGAAACTCTTCGGCGTCTGGCAATTGACACACAGGATTTTGCCAAGTCTCTTGAGGAAGCATTTCACAAATAGCCTCTGCCAATGCGTCAGGAGATGCACTGCTAGATTGCCAATGCCACAGCACTCCATTCAACCAATCAATGAAACGCTCCTTCTCGTTCATGGCTCAGACCCCCAACCCGGCGTTCCAGCGGAGCTACGCGGCGATGAACCTGCCGCTTGCCCGCTGAACTCTACGTTATGCATAGGCGCATCACATGACCCCAGAGGAAAAAGAACGTTACGTTCGGTGGCAAGACTACCGCGTCACACAAACGTCGTTCGTCATTAACCTCTTTCTTGGTTTTGCGGTTGCATCGCTGGCCTATGCCATTAGTTTGAAGTTCGAGAGCAAACCCCACGGCAATGTCCCACTCGAAACAAGCATCCTTTGGTGGGCGGTTTCGGCTGCTGCTGGGGCGTTCGCAACGATGTCCAAGCTGCTCGACTATCGCCACACAGCAAGTAAAATCAAAGATGGAGGAGCCTTCAATGCCTTCATGGCCAAATGGTGTGGCCCTGTTACCTGGGGCTGCCTTTGGGTTCAGGTTGTGTCGTATGCATGGGGGGCTTTTCTTTTCATCAATGGGGTTCTCTATGCATAACCCTGCGCTCAAGTTCGCTCCCTCCGGTCGCTGGGACGCGCCTTCGGCGCGCCCCTTAGCTGCACGTTAGGTGCTATGAGGATCACGCCCAATGCTGTATTTATTTCAACGACCACCCTTGTCGGGCTGAGCACTGTTGTTCTTCCATACATCACTGGCTATGGCACAAATCTTTTTCAGATCGTTACTCTGGGTGCATGGGTCTTCGTCAACAGGCTTGGAAGGCTTGCCATGGAACATGAATTTGAGGGGAAACCTCAGGGACAGACCACGGTTTTTTGAATCCCTGCTAAACTGCTCCGGCTTCCAATTCGCCGGAGTCCTTTATGCCGCGCCGCGCCCGCATCGCTTTGCCGAACGTCCCCGTCCATCTCATCCAACGCGGCAACAACCGCCAGCCCTGCTTTTTTGCCGACGAGGATTATCGTCGCTACCTCACACCAATAGGTGACAATAGGCACACATCGTAGTAAGCTTGCCACATGAAACCATTTCGCTGGAACCCTGACAAAAATGAGGCGCTGAAAGTTGAGCGCGGCATTTCGTTTGAGGTGATCGCACTTGCGATTGAGGCCGATGGTTTACTGGATGAATTACGCCACCCGAATACGGGGAAATATCCGAACCAGTCCGTTCTTGTCGTGGCGTTTGATAACTATGTTTACTTGGTGCCTTACGTTGAAGAGCCGGATCACTATTTTCTAAAAACAGTGATTCCAAGCAGGAAGGCCACCCGTGACTACTTGCTGAGGAGCAACCCTGATGAAAAAACTTGATGCATTTGAGAAAGAGATTTTGGATGCCTACGAAAAGGGTGAACTCAAGTCCACCTCTCCGTCGAAAGCAAAATTGGCAAAATTCAAAGCCGCCGCTACAGCCACTTTTCTCAAAGAAAAGCGGGTCAACATTCGCCTGTCCACGCCCGACCTGATGGATATTCAAGCTCGTGCACTCGAAGAAGGTATGCCATACCAGACATTGATCGCCAGCGTACTTCACAAGTTTGTGTCCGGGCGGCTTGTAGAATCACCGTCCAGTCTAACCCGACATTCAACCCGGACTCCGCAAAAGCGCGGAGCCGGTTAATTCCACGTTCGGGCTCTTCACTTCAACAAACCGCCAAATATCTATTGGTGCCTCGGCGTTTAAAAATGTCGTTCATGATCGTTTTTCTCGCGGCGGATTATTTCAGACGGGCGCCAGCCATGCGCTGACAATTGCCGGAAGGCGCGGTCTGTTACAGCCACCCGGCGATCTTGTCGCGCCCCGGCACACCGCCGGCATGCACCACCTTGCCGTCCACCACCACGCCGGGCGTGGACATCACACCGTAGGACATGATGGCCTGGATGTCCTCGATCTTTTCCAATTCGACAGCCGTGCCTTTTTCCTTCGCGACTTCCTCGATCAGCTTCAGCGTGGTCTTGCAGTTGGCGCAGCCGGTGCCCAGCACTTTGATGTTCTTCATGGTTCTCTCCAGATGGTTGCAACGCTCATTTTTACTGGCGATAAGTCGCATGGCGCTCCACGCAATACCCCATCGTCTTGTTCAAGGCGCGCAGCGAGGCGTCCACATCCCCGGTTTTCAGCGCATCGCCCAGGTCGTCGCCGCTCTTGTGGAAGGCGAAACCCAGCTTCCTGAAATCTTCGTTTTCGAACATGTTGCACATGGATTGCATTTCCGGCGTCAACCCGAGCTTGACATGCGCGACCGTGGACGCCTCGTCGAACTTTTGTTCGGCAATCAATCCGACTATCGACCTGACCGCCTCGACGTGCTCGCGCATGTTCGACAGCTGATGCTGCTTCATCGGTGCGGAGAGGCCGAGCGAGGTGCGCGTATCCATCGTGTCCATTCCATGATGCTGATGGCCTCCCATCGGCATTTGCTCATTGGCGGCGAATGCCGCATTGATGCCGAACACGCCGACCAGCGCGCTTGCCGCGAATAGAATCTTCATTGCTATCTCCTTATATCACCAGATTGAACACGAAACCGACCAGCATGATACCCAGCGACACGACACTGATGAAAGTGGCGATCAGGCGCGGCTTGAGCACCTTGCGCAGAATGATCATCTCCGGCAGCGACAGCGCGATCACGCTCATCATGAATGCCAGCACGGTGCCGAGCGCCGCGCCCTTGGCGAGCAGCGCCTCGACGATGGGAATGATCCCGGCGGCGTTG
>Ga0209211_10007776_pt1 | contig 14926 bp, 17 predicted proteins | sample RifGroA2_FD_183992 | JGI IMG/M metagenome (GOLD analysis project Ga0209211, IMG submission 183992) | Groundwater microbial communities from Rifle, Colorado, USA - Groundwater A2 (SPAdes) (version 2) | ecosystem: Environmental > Aquatic > Deep subsurface > Groundwater | place: Rifle, Colorado... | reverse complement strand
GCCGTCTTTATCCTTTTTAAGATATCTGTCAAATGAGCCTGGTGTCAATATGAGCCCCCCATCTATAATTTGTTGAAAAGAAGCTTCATCCATTGGGAGGGCTCCGACGCCATACATAGTTGTTGGAACTCCGTCCACGTCAATCTCACCTCTAGCTAGTGATTCTGATGAAACGTGGTTTAGTATAACAGGAACAGGATTTTCACTAACATCATCAGGAATATAAACAGCCAAAGTTAAAGGTAGGTCGTCTGGTAAGTTTGACTTAATCTCAAAAATTGTTCCAGACATGGTCTGTTGTCCTTGGCCTGTATTTTCGTTTTTTGGAAAATTAACAGAAAAAGAGGCCATTTGATCGCCTAAAGATTTCTCGTTATTATGACCGATAAAGTCAATAGCTCTTTGCCTGAGTAGATCAAGTTGACTAGCTTCTGGGGTTTTTGTTTGGAATGCTTCTGGAGTGGAATTTTGAGGACTTCCACAGCTACCTAAAACCAAAAGGAAATTTAAGGACGTAAGAAAGAGAGCTTCCCTTGTCCCTACAGAAACACCCCTATTAGATATTTTCATTTTTGGCTCTCATTTTAACAAATAATTAAACAAATATCAATAGATAATATATCTTATAGTCTACTCTCTAACAATTTTTACAAAGGAAACCTTCTGACTAATAGCTTGAAAAACTATTAATTTATTTATATTATTTATTTCTTCATTTTTTAAATTACTCCCTATAGTGAATATCCTTCCATTAAGTGTTTTTGTTGCCGCCCCTAAATTGATGCTACCATATTTTGAAATTCCAAGTTCAACTTCAACCTCTCCTTCCGGTAGAGAAAAATTTATTTTTTTTCCTAAACTGATGAAAATTGCTCCAATTGGAGGCGTGGCGAACTCAACTTGTGAAACATAAAACTTATCATTTCCATAAAATTGATTTTCAACTTCAAAAGCTCTCTCATCAACTAAATCAAACCAACGATCAATAATATTTCCTATTATATTTTCATTAATTAATTTTGAAAGTAGTTTATCCAAAAATTCTGCTGGTTTTTGACTTGTGATACCAAAAGTATTATCTATTCGAAGACAATCCTCATAAAGAGAATCAGGTAAACCATAGGTATCGATCAACCTTTCAAGTCTTTTTAAAGCCTTAAGTATTTGTGGGTCTTTTTTATTATTCCAACTAATTTCTTTGAAGTATCTATCGACGATTCTCTTTTCCAAAAAATAACGAGCCGCCGGAATAATTTTTTTTCTAAAGAAATCATCATAGCGGACAATAAACTCTTCATTGGTTTTTTTAGACATTGAAGCATCGTGAATCAATTTTAAAACGAATTCTAATCTTTTATTTTCTGGTTGATTTGAAATTAACATAATTTTTTCTAAAGCTATTTCAGGCGTAAAATAAGCCCTAATTAATTTACCAGGTTGATCATTCAACCAGGTAGTTCTTTCTTTCAACGATTCCTTATCAACAATCCAAAAAAAATTATTTCCCATTGCCCTTCTTCTTCCTAAGTTTTGCCTCAACTGTGACTCATTTTCTGGAAGACCGAGTATTCCAACTTTAAGATTGGGAAAACCGCCATCAGACTGGACAATATTAGCACCAATTCCAAGACTTCCAGAAGAAATCAAAATTTTAGTTTTACCATTAGCTAAATTTAGACAGCTTCTTTTTACCTTGTCATAATAATCTGCCAATTTTTCTGGACGAGAAGGAAGTGATGGCGCCAGTTCAATTTCTAAATCAGGGAACAGATTTTTGATTTCCAAAAGCAGTTTATTAGTTGTTTTAACATCATAATGACTTATCAATAAAAGAGATTGATTTGAATCTCTATTTGTTAACATTTTCTCTATTTCCGTCATTAACTCTAATTTCATGCCTGTTTTATCTTCAACAATAGCAGGTGAAGGAGGTTTTTTTAATTCTCGAGGCAATATCTCAAAAACACTTTTGCTAGTTACCTCTTTAAGAAATGATGCCAAGGAAGATTCTTCAAGTTCTCCTGTAAATAAACTTCTTTGGGAAAGAGTTCCAGAAAAACCATGGATTTTCTCGCCCATAAAAGAAAGAATAGTTGGAAACTTAGCTGATTGGCTTGCTTTAGATAATAGACTAACTAAATTAAATTTTTCTGTTTTCGCCAGAATTGCTAAATGAAGAAATGGATCAAATTTATGATTTTCCAATAGTTGATCAAAATATTCACTTCTGACTACGATATTTTCCCCTTCGGTTAAGTAAACTTTATTTAACCAATAGTGAGCTTGAGCAATATAATCACAAGTACTAACAACAAAAGATTCTAAATTTTCTTGAAAATTATTCATCATAAAATTTTTAACATTTTTTTCAAGGTTGGTAATTTCTTTTTCTGATAATCCAAGAAAATCAGCAACTTTTTTTAAACCTTCTTGAAAAGCAGTCTGCAATCTTTCGACATTTCTTTTTCCTGATATAAATCCTTCGATATCTAGCGAATTGATTCTTCTGAAACCTGTATCAGATAAAGAAGCAGTATCTCCACTAAAAACTTCAAAGTCTTCATCAGGATCTAATTGCTGAGAAATAACAAAATCAAATATATATCGACTTACAGATTCTGTTATCATAGAGGGCGTAAGATATAAATCTTCTGCGGTTGTTTGATAGGTTTCTCCAATAATATATGGAGCATCAATTTCGTCAAAAAATACATGTGGACATGATTTAGCAAAAGCTTCCTTACCTTCAGAAACAGAAAAAACAAACTGGTCTTTGGTCATAAAAACAACACGAGGAATTTTTTTATCTCCTTTTTTTTCAACCCCTTTATTTTTTGCTTCCCAACTACCGATACTAATATTCTCTCCCCAATAATTTGTAAATAATTCTTCTTTTAATCCATTTGAATATTCAACACTGTCAGAACTAGCGAAAGTTTCTTTAGCCATTTTTTTTTGAATTGAAATATGTGATTGTTCTTGTTTTTGTGGTTTTCTTTCAATTACCATTGGTGCTTTAAATCCTGATTTACTAGCTGCAATTCTCAATTCGTCAACTTTTTGAACTAAATCTGAGACAAGATTTTGATTTATTGATACGACTAAAGCATCTTTCTCTTTACTTGTTAAAGAATGAATCATTGCCGCTATTGGAATAACAGCGCTCGATTTACCTTGACCAGTGCCAAGCTGAATATGTTTATTTCCTTTTAGACTTTCTAAAACTGAAAGGATCTGCTCTAATTCAAGCTCTTTTGAAAGATTATCACCAATCTTTTTTCTGTTTAGGAAAAAAAATGATGCTATTAACGCATCTCTTTGTTCATCTACTTTTTCCATCTTATCTTTAGAAAAAAAATCAACAGCATCATTATGCATTTTTTTTGCCAAATCTTTATCTTGGGTAAAAATTTCTATTTTACTCTGAATTTGTTTTGCTTCTTTTAATAAAGATTTTTCTTTATTTGGTACTCTTGGAGAGTCCGGATAAGAGCGCTTTCTAAGTCTCGATATTAAGGATCCTAGTTCTGATTGCATGACTTATTTTATCAGCTTTGAGATAAATTTTGAAGCTTTTCGAAAGATTTTGTTATTAATATTTTTAAAAGTCTTCCATGAGTTGTTTTTGGGTTTTTTGAGGATTACTTTTTATTTGGTTCTTTTTTCCAGAAAGCAATATACATCAAAAGAAAAACGATAGCAAATAAAAGGCCCATAAATTGAAAGCTATTACTTGCCTTTAAGAAATCAAAATTATTCATAATATTTTGGATAAATATTAATTGAGAAAATAAAGTAAATTATAGCAAGAAATAAATAATAAATAAAAGTGACAATATATCTGTTGATATCTTGACCAAAAAAACCAGGTGTGATAAAAGCCGCAATAAAATATGAAGCTGAAACATTAACTAAAAAATCGGATAATTTAGTTTTGATTAGCTCAGAAAGAATAATCATATAAACATTATTTAACAAATTAAATATCATGTCCACCGCTTATAACCTACAAAATGGGGAAATAAGATTGTCAAGACGCTAAAAAAATGACGATAGATATATTAAATTAAGGTTGCCATACAACCTTGTAGGTTAGATGAGGCTATTTTTTATAAGCTCCTTGACGATGAAGAATGGAAAGAATCCAAATGACCTTTTTACTTTCGTCAACGATGTAAATTATTCTATAAGGCCAAGCTTTAAGTGAACACTTCCCTTTAAATTCACCCGATAATTTTTTCCCGGCAGATGAATCAATAAATAACAATAAGATTTTTTTGTCAACTTTTATCTTATCTGTTTTTACTAATTTAGTATATTGTTTATTTGCTTCTTTTGTAAGAAGGACATCCATGAAATGAGTTATTTTACTAACTTTTTAAAAGAAATTCCCCGATTCATTTTTGCTTGTTTATAACCTCTCGTTATACTTGCCTTTGCACCGGGGATGGACATGATTTTAGCAGTTTCCTCTAAAGACTCCAACTCTTCCATACTCATAACGACAGCTTTTGATTTGCCAGACACCGTTATTATTAAGCGCTTCATGTAAACATCAACATCATTAATTAATTTAGGTAAATCTGCCCGGAATTGAGAAATAGCAATTGTATTCATATAAAGTTGATTGTACAAAACATTGTACAAATTGTCAACTTCCCAGATTTTAGCAGAAACACGCCTTCGTTAAAGTCAATCAAAATATGCTTTCTTCTTAGTTTATGACGGTTATTGTCAAACTTAGATATGAATTTTCATTTTGACCATATTTTTGATCTAACGTGATAGTTTGGCCGACCTTCAAATCTTTGTATGAAATAACTTTACCTGTTGGATCAGTCACCTTCATATGTTTAAGCTCGCTTCTATAATAGAAAAAAACTTTCGGATCTTCTTTCTTTTCATCGTCAATTTCTAAAACAAAAGAAAGAACAATTTTATCAGCTTTTATTGCAGGGTCAACATTAACCAGGTTAAGTTTAGTTATCTTTCCCTTATATTGTGAAGTAAGATAGATGGGAAAAGAAGTCGGGGTAGGGGTGGCGACCGCTGGGTTAAATAGTGCAGAGGGTTCTTTTTTATTCACGGTTGTGAAAATATAAGCGAGCTCTCCCAAAAGAGCCAGAAAAAGGAAAACGAATATTATTTTTAGGACCAATTTGTTATTTGAAGAGGAAAGCATATGTAAAAATTATGGCAGGATTATATATTTTTGCAATAGGAATATCACCAAGCATTTTTTATTTTGAATTTTTCATTTTTCATTGAATTTTCATTTATTAATTTTCAATTGGTATTTACGGCAATTTTAGAAAACATCATCGTAAACTCTTGAGCTTCACTCCATAACTCTCGACATTCGTCGGCTAGTTCCTTAACAGATCTGGCCAATATTCTTAACCAATACTTTGTCTCTTTGCTTTCTTTTTTACAGATAAAGATTTTGTTTTTGAAGTCTTTTCTACTTGAAGCTCCGTTTGCTTCACAATAGTTAGCACCAATACTTGTCCCCGATCTGACAAGCTGATTGATTATTGGAGTAGTAATAATATCCTTAGGTGCTTTCTTACATAGATCAATAATTCTTTCACTAAAGATAGATGTCCTTTCTTCAAGGTTAAATTTATTTGAAAATTTACTCATTGAAAAATATAAATTGATTGAAAACTGAAAAATGATAAATGAAAAATATAAAATTGTCCACCGCTTATAACCTACAAAATAGGGAAGTTAGATCGTTAGAAAGGGAATAAAAACACGATAGATATCTAATTATTTATCCAATTTTTCAATCCGGCGGAGATATTTTTCCTCCGTTTTGGGAGCAGAGCTAATGAAAGCATCGATTAATTTGCAGGCCAGTTCAAGCGGTGTATAGTCAGCCGCTAAAGCAATAACATTACAAAGATCATTTTCTCTAATATGTTTTGCCTGATCTTCGTTCATGGCAACACCGGCCCGAATTCCCTTAATTCGATTGGCGGCCATTGAGACGGCACAACCGGAACCGCAGATAACAATTCCTAAGTGATTATCAGGATTTTGGAGGACGGCTTGGGAAACTTTTTGAGAATAATCAATTGCGTCATCCAACGGATCAAGTTCGTAAGGGCCAAGGTCCTCGATCCTCATATTCTTTTCATGAAAGTACTCGATGATGGCGTTTTTGAGTTCAATTCCCCGATGATCGGCACCGATGAAGAGAGTCATTCTTCAAATATACTATACTATTACTTAGTTTATCAAGTCTATCAAGCTGTAAAGTTTATCAAGGAAGTTTTTTACTTGATAAACTTGAGAAACTTGACAAACTTTATAACTATCTTATGTTTGACACTCATTGTCATTTAAATTTTGGGGCCTTTGATGGAAGGGTAGGGGAAGTCGTTGACAGGGCTAAACAATCAGGAGTTAATCAGATTGTTATTCCGGGAACAGACGTTCCTACATCAGAAAAGGCGATTGCAATTGCGGAACAATATGAGGGCTATAGTCCCGAGCGAAGTCGAGGGATTTATGCGGCGGTGGGAATTCATCCGCATCATGTGTTTGAGATTTTTAATGGTGAAAAAAATTTGTTGCCTTCGCTTAGTTTTAAAAAAGAGTTAAAAAAAATAGAAAATCTATTAACCAATCCAAAAGTTGTTGCCATTGGTGAAGTAGGAATTGACAGGCATATTTATCAAAAAACAAAATATCCGGATTATAAAATTGAGGAAGAATTTGTCGAGTTGCAAAAAATATTTTTAATAGAACAGATAAAACTTGCAATAAAATACAATAAGAGTTTGATTTTGCATAATCGGGAAGCGAAAAAAGATATGTTAGGGTTATTGGAAAGTGTTTGGGATAAAAAGTTAGAAGGTCGGACCGTATTTCATTGTTGCGAGCCCGATTTTGGATTATTTGAATTCGCCAAAAAACACAAGATGTTCATTGGCGTTGACGGAGACATTACCTATTACAAAGAAAAGCAGGAGTTTATCAAAACGATTCCACTGGAAATGCTGGTTTTTGAGACCGATTCTCCATTTCTTAATCCTGAACCATTAAGGAAAAAAGAAAGAGGAACAAACAATGAACCGAAGAATATTAAAATAATTGCAGAATATATTGCTTCATTGCTCCATTGTTCCACTGACTCATTGTCAAAACAGGCAACAGAAAACGCTAGAAAATTATTTAATCTTTGATTAGGGAACCCAGATGGAAGAAACAGGAGTTGGGGTGACCGTTGGAGTGGGGGTAGGAGTTGAAGTTGGTTTATAATACCCAATGCCCACTTCTTTTGTATCATCATCAAGGTAAATTTCTGGAGTTGGGGTAACTTTCTTCGGTCTTGGTGAGATCGTGACCGTTCCCGCCAGTCGGCAAAATCCGGCATAGCACTGCAAGGTTTGACCGGTATCAGTTCTACATGAGGGGATTGAGCCGCAACATCTTTGATCAAGTCCTCCGCACGGAGTAGTGGTTCCAATCCGACCTCCTCCAATCATGATCGTTGGTATTAGTACTGGTTCAGCGGCCTTTGATCTTTTAATATCTTTTGGTTGAAGAGCTACAATTGTGGCAATGGGAAGAAAGATCAGCAAAAACAAAACAGCCAAAAAAGAAATCTTTTTATAAATAGAAAGTTTTTTAAACTGTTTTTTCAAGTCTTTCATAATGTCGTTTCAATTTCAATTATATGCTTTATTTTATCGCTGTCAATAATTCCTTTCGAAATTTTTTTGAAGAAAAAAATTTACTTCTTTGAAAAGCGCCAGATCCTAGATCATTTCTTAAGTTTTTGTTAAAGTAGATTTCCCCGATTTTTTCAGCAAGTTCCTGAGGATTTTCCGGGTCGGCGAACAAAGCGTTTTTATCGGAAATTTCTTTCAAAACAGAAATGTCGGACAAAACTGACGGACAGGAGAATTGAGCCGCTTCCAGGTAAGAAAAGCCGAAACCTTCATCGTGTGAAGGCAGGATATTCAATTCGGCTTGTTGGTAAAGTTTGATCAGGTCGGAATCAGGAACAAAACCGGCGAAAATGAAGCGTTTATCATCTTTTGTCAGTTCAAAAAATTCTTTTAGTTCTTTATGCCAAGGATGAGAAAGTCGCTCGATACCACGTTTCTCACTCCGGTGGGAACCCTCCCCCTTCGGGGGAATCCCAAGTCGTTCGAAACGGATATCTTCGCTCCTATCTTGAAAAATTTTCCCAACAAAAATGCAGGTGACATTGGCGATTTTGATCGCCCGGGCAAGATTAACCAGATTTTTATTCCAGGAGGCATCGCCGACGTAGAGGCAGAAAGAATTTTCAATTTTCAATTTTAAATTTTCATTGAATTTTTCAATTTTTAATTTCAAAAATGATTGCGGAAGACACGGATATATAACTTTTATTTTATTGTCAGGAAGCCTCAAGATATTAATGATGTCCTTTTTACTGGCTTCAGAGTCGGTAATTATCAGATCATAATTTTTCAAAGCGAGCTTGTTCGATAGTATATATATAGAACCTTTAATTCCGGCAGGAAAATGAGCGGGGTATTTGAGGGGAATGAGGTCGTGAATAACCGCTATCTGTTTTCTCGCAATTCGTCTAAATGTTAGAGGTGGTTGGAGAAAGTTGAAGAAAGGATTAATGAACACAGAATTTTCAATTTTCAATTTCCAATTTTCAATTTGGGAAACAAACTCAAAATCATCGGAAAATTTTTCCTTTAAGATTTGAAGATAGCGGCCAATGCCACGAACAGAAGACTGTTTGTCTTTCAAAGTTGGATCGTAAACAAAGACTTTATTCATATCAATAATTTTCAATTTTCATTTCTCATTTTTCAATGAAATTACATTTATCAATTGATAAATAAACAAATGAAAAATCAATGATAAATGAAAAATTCAAAATGATAAATATTACTTTTGGCACTCATTAACTTATATTCTAACATTTCAGGGAGTTTTATTATATTTTTTCAAATTCTCCGTCAAGATGGAGATAAAAAAGCGAAACTGAAAGATCGGGACATTTTTCCATAATAGTTTTTTTGGCTTTATTCAAATCCTCGGCATGGCGGTCATGAGTGCTTTCGGTTCCATAAGCTCCGCACTCTTCATGGTGGATCAAGACAACCTCTTTGACATGATGAAGTCGAACGGAAATATCAAGTTGGCCCACGATCGTTTCAAGATTTTTCGTTGAACCGGCAAAACCAACATAGTCGTAGGTTTTATTTTGAAAGTTTTTTCCAAGCCAGTCTTTGATATATTTTTGAAAGCGAAAATCGATACAGGCTACGACCAAAGCATTACAAGTATGATTAGACATAGATAGACATTATAGAAATTATCTTTAATGAATTCAAATGATTTTTATCTCTCGATGATATAATTGTTCTACCAATGAAACTTAAATCAAAAGTTCCCAAAAACGTTTTTATTCTTGGATTAGTTTCTTTCTTCAATGACATGGCCTCGGAAATGGTCTATCCAATCGTTCCGATATTTTTGACGACGATTCTGAAAGTCTCAACTCCGGTCGTCGGCTTGATCGAGGGAATTGCCGAGGCAACGGCCGCTGTTGGAAAGTTTATCTTTGGATATTTGTCAGACAAAATCGGCAGTCGAAAACCGTTTGTGATCAGCGGTTATAGCTTTTCCACAATTTCAAAAGTCTTAATTGGTTTGGCTAATGTTTGGCCGATGGTTTTGTTAGCAAGATTTATAGATAGGTTGGGAAAAGGGATTAGGACGGGTGCGCGCGATTCACTACTTTTGCAAAATACGACAAAACACAATAAGGGATTTATCTTCGGTTATCACCGGGCTTTTGATTCGTTAGGGGCAGTCATGGGGCCGATAATCGGTCTAATCTTGCTTTATTTCTTCAAAGATAATTTGAGAATGGTTTTTTATTTTGCTGCGATACCGGGAGTAATCGGGGTATTGTTGTTAATTTTTTTTGTTCGGGAGAAAGTTCGACCTCGAAATTTTATTTCTCCGCAGGAACCCTCCCCCTTCGGGGGAATCCCAAGTCGAAAAAAATTTCAAGGTCTTCACTTTGCTGATAATTTTTCCCTTATTTGGAAAAACAAAAAACTATCATTATTTTTTATCGCCAGCATTATTTTTTCATTAGGAAACAGTTCCGATGCTTTTTTGATTTTGCGGGCAAAAAATCTTGGGTTAACAACCATAATGGTCGTCCTAACTTATGTCGTCTATAATTTATCCCAAACCTTACTCTCAACCCCAATGGGCAAATTAGCTGATAGAATTGGGGCAAAAAAAGTTTTTGAAGGCGGGTTATTAGCGTTTACTTTAGTTTATTTTTTCTTCGGTTTTATAAAAAATCCGGTTTTTATTTGGTTGCTGTTTCCGATCTACGGAATTTATATAGCGGCCACCGACGGCGTCTCCAAGGCTTATGTGGCCGAATTTATTACGGAAAAAGAATCGGGAAGTTACTTCGGACTATATCAAAGCGCCACGGCCATCAGTGCTTTTTTTGCTTCCTGGATGGCCGGAATTTTATGGTATAAAATAAATCCGTCGGCAACTTTTTATTACGGAGCCATTATGGCGTTAATAGCGTTTTTTATCTTAAAATTATTTCCGTCATTCCCTCGAAGGAGGGAATCCAGACTAAAATTACCATATAAAAAATGAGATAATAGACTGGATCCCCGCCTACGCGGGGATGACATTCAACACAAATATGATATTAGGCCCGAAAAAATTATTACAGCTTGTCAAGAAAATTAAGTTAGTTGAAAATCTGGATAAGAGGGAATTGACAACCCCGGAAGGGGCGGGATTTGATATCAGACTTGGTGAAGTCCATAAATTAGATGGGGGAAAGGCTTACTTGGGGATAACACATCGCGAAACGCCGAAAATTAGGACCGTTATCAAATATTCCTTCGACTCCGCTCAGGACAAGCAAAGATCAAAAATACAAAGTATAACAATAAAACCGGGAGAGTTTTTTTTATTATCTTCGATTGAAATATTTAATATTCCGTTAAATCTAACCGTTAATTTTAAGCCGAGAACCACATTGTTTCGTTCAGGTTTATTTTTGCGGACGGGAAATGTTGCCCCGGGCTATCACGGGAAAGTGACTTTTGCTGTCAAAAATGAAGGACCTATTGCAGTCACAATGGAACTTGGTTGCCGGTTTGCCCACGCCCAGTTTTTTCAGGTTGAGGGCGGGGGAACGCAGTATAAAGGACAGTGGCAGGGAGGGAGAGTGACAACGGGAAAAAGGGAAAAGCAAATTTAAACCTTAAACAGTTAAAACTTAAACAGTTAAAAAAACTATTAAAACTTAAATATTAAACAGTTTTTAGTTTAACAGTTTAATGTTTAAAAGTTTATTTAGGTTTTAACAGTTTAATATTTAACTGTTTCTAATGATTATTCGTACTTTCAATCAGGCTGAGCAATTTTTAGCTCTTCATATTCCAAAATCTTCCCAGACGACTTTTCCCGGAGAGTTAGGATTAAAACGGGCAAAATATTTTCTGAAACTTCTTGGAAACCCGCAGGAAAAATTAAAAATTATTCACGTCGCCGGCACTTCCGGAAAAGGCTCAACTTGTTACCTAATAAGTTCTCTTTTAACGTCACAAGGGTTTAAAGTCGGTCTTCACCAGTCGCCTCATTTGACCGATGTGACGGAAAGATTTCAAATTAATGGAAAAATAATCAGTCAAAAGGAGTTTGTTTTTTATTTAAATAAAATCATTCCAATTATTGATCGTACAGACGAGGCATGCCTCGTCTCTACAAAATTGACGTATTTCGAAATTTTAGTCGGCCTGGCCTATTTATATTTTTTTGAAAAAAAAGTTGATTACGCTGTCATTGAAACGGGACTTGGAGGAAAATATGACGGGACAAATGTTGTTTCCCGGTCTGATAAGCTTTCAGTTTTAACAAAAATTGGTTTGGATCATATTAATATTTTAGGAAAAACTATTGAAGAAATTGCTTATCAAAAAGCGATGATTATCAACGAAAAAAGCCAGGCTATTTCGATCAATCAAAATCAAAAAGCGGGAAAGGTTATTCGGGAGGTTGTGGGAAAAAAGAAGGCAAAAATATTTTTTATTGGTAGAGACGTGATTAATCACGTCTGTACAAAAAATTTTGGTTTATTCGGCGAATACCAAAAAGAGAATGCTAATTTAGCGTTAGCGGCTGTTAATTATTTAAGTCAACGCGACGGGTTTGAAATTGATAAAGAAAAAGTAGAGGCGGTTTTTAAAACTGCCTATTTTCCCGGACGATTTGATATTAGAAAAATCAATGGAAAGACAGTTATTTTTGACGGCGCTCATAATCCCCAAAAAATGGAAGCGTTCATCGGCTCACTGGTTAAAAAATTTCCAAAGAAAAGATTTAATTTTTTGCTGGCTTTCAAGAAAGGAAAAGATTACCAAGACATGCTGAAAATAATTAATCCTTGGGCAGAATCAATTATTTTGACGGGCTTTTTTACGGAAGATCAGGATATGATTAATGCATCTGAAGAGCCAGAAATAGTTGGACAACATTTAAAGAAAATAAGTTTTCAAAATTTTAAAATTATTCCATTATTGGGAAAAGCCTGGCAGGATATTTTGAAGAAAAAAGAACCAATTGTGGTCACTGGATCCTTATATTTAGTAGGAGAGATTTTTAAGCTAATAAAAGATAAATAAGTAGTATAATCTTTAAGATAAACAGTTAAACCTTAAACTGTTAAAACCTAAAAAAACTTATTAAACACTAAACTGTTAAACAAAAAACATATTTAATGTTTAACAGTTTAATAGTTTTTTTAACCGTTTAAGTTTTAACCGTTTAACTGTTTTTTTATGAACATCGGTGAGCAACAATATTTAGACCTTCTCAAAGATATCCTTGAAAATGGCGTAAAAAAGCCCGTCTGGGGCAACCCCGGAGTTCATATTAAAGGGGTTTTCGGGCGCCAAATAAGATTTGATATGTCGAAGGGATTTCCCTTACTGACAACAAAAAAAGTTTTTATGCGGGGAATAACTCATGAACTACTTTGGTTTTTACGGGGAGACTCAAACATTAAATATTTGATAGATAACGATGTTCATATTTGGGATGAATGGGGTTATAAGCAATACAAAATGAAAAATGAAAAATTAAAAATGAAAAATTTATTAATCCAGGAAGAATATGTTAATAAAATAAAAACCAGTCCAATAAATAATAAATTTGTAAAACAGTTCGGAGAATTAGGGCCGGTGTATGGGGTGCAATGGAGACGTTGGCCCGCAGATGGGGGAAGAACGGTTGATCAGTTGGGTTGGGTGATTAATAAGTTAAAAGATCCAAAGCAAAGATTTAGAAAACATCTGATCGTCTCGGCTTGGAATCCGGCTTATATCTATGAAATGGCCCCATCACGGGAAAAATCGGTCGCTCTGCCACCTTGTCACACGATGTTTCATTTCAACGTTTTGGGAGACAGATTAAATCTTCAACTTTATCAACGAAGCGCCGATATTTTTTTAGGTGTACCGTTTAACATTGCTTCTTATTCGTTGTTATTACTTTTGATTTCACAAGTGGTCGGTATTCCGGCCGGTGATTTTGTCCATACTTTTGGCGATGTTCACACCTATTCGAACCATCAGGATCAAATAAAAGAACAGTTAAAAAGAAAACCCCGATCTTTTCCAACCATTAAATTAAATCCGGACGTGAAAAAAATTGATGATTTCAAATTTGAAGACATTGAAGTTGTCAATTACGATCCGTACCCGACGATCAAGGGAGAAGTGACGGTAGTTGGCGGATTTTAAGAAAATTTTTAAAGATTAAATATTAAATTTTAAATAAACTATAAAAGTTTAAACAGTTAAACATAAAAATGTTTACTATTTAATAGTTTAATATTTTTTTAACCTTTAACCTTTAATATTTAACATTTTATGGTAAGCATCATCGCCGCTATTGGCAAAAACCGCGAACTTGGCAGGGATAACAAATTGCTCTGGCATATTCCCGAGGACTTTAAAAGATTTAAGGATCTGACATCGGGACACGTTGTTATAATGGGGAGAAAGACTTATGAATCGTTGCCGGAAAAATTCCGGCCATTACCAAATCGGGTAAATGTTGTTGTGACGAGAAATGTTAATTTTAAAGCGGAAGGTGTTACGGTTTGTCATTCAATAGAAGAAGCCCTTCAATTTGCCAAGCAGGAAAAAACCCCCGAAATTTTCATAATTGGCGGAGCCAGTATTTATGAGCAAGGGATAAAATATGCCGATAAACTTTATCTGACCCTGGTTGACAAAGAATACCCCGATGCCGATGCGTTTTTTCCGGAATACGGGGAGTTTGGACGTGTAATTTCAGAAGAAGGTGGAGTTAGCGGGGGATTAAAATATAAGTTTGTTGAACTAATAAAATAAACAGTTAAGTATTAAACTGTTAAAACCTAAAAAAACTTTTAAACGTTAAACTGTTAAACTAAGAACTGTTTAATATTTAAGTTTTAATAGTTTTTTTAACTGTTTAAGTTTTAACTGTTTAACTGTTTGATGATATGTTATTATTTTATTAACCATGGAAAACTTCACTCCCTTAAAACCAGCGGAAAAAAAGAAAAGGAAATTCAGTAAGTTCTTTATCTTTGGAAATCTTTTTTTAGTCGTTCTTGTGGCAGTGATAGGAATACTATATTACAACAAAACTTTAATAACAACAAAACAAAAAGCAGCAGGGGCACCTATTTGTAAAGCTAGCGATTATCCTAATTGTACTGAATGGACTGATGTTCAAGAAAGTAAAGGTGGTTGTTGTTCAAACGGAAAATTTTGTGATGGAGGAACATGTATTGATTGTAATAAAGGAGCTAAATGCATGTCGGTTAGGCAGGAAATAAAATGTACTGCAGGAAGTCCAC
>Ga0209211_10007775_pt1 | contig 14928 bp, 13 predicted proteins | sample RifGroA2_FD_183992 | JGI IMG/M metagenome (GOLD analysis project Ga0209211, IMG submission 183992) | Groundwater microbial communities from Rifle, Colorado, USA - Groundwater A2 (SPAdes) (version 2) | ecosystem: Environmental > Aquatic > Deep subsurface > Groundwater | place: Rifle, Colorado... | reverse complement strand
TTTGGCGAAGTCGGGTATGTGCACCTTGATCGTCCCGGACACGATAGTAGTGCTGGTATTTACTGACCCCAACAAACCTCGCACATCGATCGGGGTGGTAGAACTACCGTGGGTTGGGATATTTTTAATTACATATTCCCTCTCAGAAACTGCCGCGAGCGTACGAATGACCTTGCCGTTTTGGTCCAGCAGATAATAACTGGCGCCATCATCATAAATGATGCTGGAAATTTTTTCCTCAATATCTAAAAATAATTCATGAGGAAATATTTTATTGATGGTAATATTCTCGATGGCAAAGTTTTTTTTCAAATCAGAAACTATTTTATTGCCATGAATTAGAAAAAAGTTGTTCTTTGGAAGAATACCGCCTTTGTTCAAATAATGATCCCTTACAAAGTTTTCAATTTCTGTCGGTTTAGTTATCTTCGGGCCAACTACGGTCACCTTGTTGATTTGAAAATATGGTAAATACAATACCATCCCCAGCCACATTAATATGATGAATAGTAATATCCACACCCAGACACGTTTCAATATACCAACCGATTGATTTTGTCGATAGGGATTACACCAAGGGGCTTGTTCTCGACGACTGGTGGTGGGCCGTTCCATTTGTTTGTGTTTTTTTGAAAAACGATTAACTAAGCGATCCTTGAAAGTGGTGCGCGGACGATATTTTTCGTGATTGTGTTCGGAAATAAAATACTTCATACAACCACCCTGGGTAATAACGGATTGATTCGATCGACAATTTCGTAATTGATTGTATCAGCCCATTTTGCCAGATCCTCTACTGATAACGATTGTCTGTTTTGCGTGCCGATCAGGGTGGCTATGTCGCCAGCGCGAACGTTTTTGACAGTCGTCACATCCACCATACACATATTCATACAGATCCGACCTCTTACCGGGCATTTTTTACCCCTTATCAGTACTTGGGCACGATTACTCATAGTGCGATCGTATCCATCCCAATATCCCACCGGCAAAACTGCCAATTTGGTAGCGCGTTTGGTGGTAAAAGTGCCACCATAGCTAATTTTCGTCCACGCTGGCACAGTTTTTACCTGCATCACAGTAGTGTGCCAGCTCAAAGCCGGACGAAGTTTTATTTTTTTACGAGCCAATTCATTGGGATATAAGCCATACATGCCAATCCCTATTCGCACTGCATTGAAATGACTATCCGGGTACAAAATACTCGCCGCCGAACAGGTTAAATGTTGGATGGGCACATTGATGCCGTTTGTTTTTAAATTTGAGATTGTTTTAACGAAAATACGCAGTTGATTTTCCGTAAATAACTTATCGTCTTCACTGGAAGCATAGTGACTAAACAAACCCTCGACTGTCAGATGTTTTAGAGGAATGATTTTTTTGATAAAATCGACAATAGTATTTGGCAACACCCCGATTCGAGAAGTACCCGCGTCGAGTTTGATATGTACGACCGCTTTCCTACCTACCCCCTCCCCTATTTTATTTAGTAAAATCGCTTGCTCGATATTATACACTGGGAAAATAGCACCGGCTTTAACAGCTGAACACAATTTGTGTTCATCGTTTTCATAGAAACTTAAAATCAAAATTGATTTTTTAATTTTCGCTTTGATGAGTTGTAAAGCCTCGTTTAGATCCACCACGCAAATCTTGTCCACTTCCCTATTCTGATCACAAATTTTAGCAACTTCAACAATGCCGTGACCGTAGGCATTGCCTTTTACCGCCGGCATCAAAAGCGGTTTTGACCCGATAATTTTTCTAAATTGTTTTAAATTATGATTGATCGCCTTTGAGTCCACCTCCACCCAAGTGAGCATATGATTACAGTTTTTCCAAGTTTAGATATGGTTTGAGCGCTTTTGGCACCGCGATACTACCGTCAGTCTGTTGATAGTTTTCGGTAATAGCGATTGGAAAACGACTGAGTACGATAGCCGAACCGTTGAGTGTATGCGCATAATCAGTCGAGCCATCATCTTTGCGATAGCGAATATTCAATCGGCGCGCCTGATAATCCAGACAATTACTACAGCTGGTAATTTCTCCATAACCACCTTGTTTGTCCCCCTCCCCCTTCATGGTCATCCAGGCTTCAATATCGTATTTGCGATAAGCCGGGCCACCCAAATCCCCTGAGGCAATGTCGATGATTTGATAAGGAAAATCCAGACCATCAATTATTTCTTTTTCAATATTCAAAATTTCTTCGTGATATTTTTCACTATCTTCCGGCTTGCAAAATACAAACATTTCCAACTTAGCAAACTGATGAACGCGATATAGCCCCTTGCTGGTGCGCCCATAAGCGCCGGCTTCGGTACGAAAACAATGTGATAGCGCCACGTATTTTTTGGCTCCGACCGACAGGTCTAGAATTTCATCAGCGTGAAATCCGCCCACAGTAATTTCGGCCGTACCGACCAGACTCAAATCGCTATTTTGTATGGAATAAATTTGCGTTTCTGCCGATCCGCGCGGATTGAACCCAACCCCCATCAGAATCGCGTCTTTGGCCAAATCCGGCGTCTCCAACAGTGTATAACCATGCTTGGTGACGATATCAATACCGTAATTAATTAAGGCCTGATTCATTCGTACCAGATTGTTTTTGGAAAAATAAAATTTAGCGCCAGTCACTTTGGTGCCTCGTTCGAAGTCGATCAAATCATTGTTTAGCATCAGATCCTCGTGATTTTTGGGCACAAAATCAAACTTAGTCGGTTTGCGGTTGGTATAAATCACTTTGAAATCATCTTCTCCCCCGACCGGCGAATCCGGGTGTGTCAAATTAGGCACGGCCATGAGAAGAGCGCGAAATTCTTCTTCCACATTACTCAAAACCTCTTCATTTTTTTTGATATTCTCCCCTACCGCGCGCATCTTTTCGATTTCTTCGGTGGTGGGTTTGCCTTTGGATTTTTGATTGCGCAAAGCGCGCAAATCTTCGATCGTCTTGATCAACTCTCGCCTGCGCTCATCAGTTTCCAGTAGGACATCAATGTCGATTTTGACATTGCGTATTTTGCAATTTTTTTTGACTACCTCCTTATTTTCTCGGATATATTTGATATCAAGCATACAATTAATTATATATTTTTGAACTTTTATAAATATCGGGAAAATATGGCGGGATGCGTACTATTTGGGCGGAAGGTTTGATGGCCTTTTCCAGATTATCTACAAACGCGCGCTGGTCATAGCCGAGCGCGATGATATCAGGATCCTCTTCTTTTACTGCCTGGTATTTATCCCCCAAACAACCCAGGCGTACCGCATCGGCAATATTCATATTCTTTACCATTTGCAAACGGGTATGCTCGTCAAAACGCGGCGGTTTGGTCTTGATATCGCAAACGGTTTTGTCACGTGACACCACTACAATCAAATAATCACCATACTGTTTGGCTTGTTTCAACAAAAAAATATGGCCGGGGTGAATGGTGTCGAACGTTCCAAATACCATTACTTTAATCATAATTGCTATTAGTTTTATTCTTTCGGCTTTAATGTGGGAAACAGAATCACTTCTTTCAGATTGGGCGCGTTCACCAGTAATTTGATCAATCGATCAATGCCCATACCTAGTCCGGACGTGGGTGGCATACCATGTTTGAGCGCGGTGATAAAATCTTCGTCATACGGCATGCTCTCTTCGTCCCCTGTCGCTGACAGGCGTTCCTGTTCTCGAAAACGTTCTTCTTGGTCCAGTGGATCATTGAGTTCGGAAAAACCATTACACAATTCATTTCCACCCACGCAAAGCAATTGCATCCGTTCCACATAACGCGGATCAGAGGCTTTTTTCTTCGCCAAGGGAGATAATTCCGTCGGGTGATCAATCATAAAAATCGGGTTGGTGATTTTCGGACGCGCGTACACTTTGTAAATTTCATCAATCAATTTCCCTCGTCCGGTATTCTTATCCACTCCGTCAACTTTCAATTTTTGCGCCAATTTGAACATACTGGCTTGATCAGGATAGTCTTCAATGTCAACTTTGGCATATTTTTTTATTAGATCACGCATGGTAATACGCGGATATGGGGCAGTAAAATCCACTTCGCCCTCATCGGTGTTGAATTTGAGCGGCAAACCGACGGCTTGGATCAACTTTGGCAACATGTCTTCAATCAAATTCATCAAATCACCATAATTGGCGTATGCCCAATAAAATTCAATTTGGGTAAATTCGGGATTGTGGTTGTGGTCTATCCCCTCATTACGAAAACAACGCGCGATTTCGTACACTTTTTCAAAACCACCAACCACCAAACGTTTCAGATACAATTCGGGTGCGACTCGTAAATACAACGTCATATCCAAAGCGTTGTGATGCGTCACAAATGGTTTGGCGAGAGCGCCACCATAAAGCGGCTGTAAAATCGGAGTTTCTACTTCATAAAAACCTTTGTCATCAAAATAATGTCTTAATTCACGGATCAGCAAACTGCGGACTTTGGCGATATTCATCGATTCTTCGTTGGCAAGGAGATCCAGGTATCTCTGACGATAGCGAATTTCAATGTCTGACAATCCGTGAAATTTTTCCGGTAGTGGGAGTAACGCTTTGCTGAGCAAAGTATATTTTTTTACCAAAATCGAGACCTCTCCCCGATGGGTGGTAAATACTGTGCCAGTGATGCCGATAAAATCACCTAGATCAAAATTTTTGGCGAAAAGTTTAAATAAATCTTTGCCGAGCTCATCTTCGGACAGTACTATTTGCGTGCGCGCGCTGGCATCGGCCAAATGACAAAAACAAATCTTTCCCATTTCCCGACGGGTCATAATACGCCCGGCGACTTTCACTGTGGCGTCCATAGGGCTGTCTTTGGCCTGTGCCAAAGTGTTGGCCTGCTCGCTTTTGGCCGGAAAAGGATCAATCCCGGCAGCGCGCAATGCCGCTAAATGTTGTAAACGCACATCTTCTTCTTTGATAGTTTCATTTTTTAATGCCATATACGTTGGTTATAGTATGGAATTGATTAGTGTTATCATACATTAAACAACACAAAAAATCAATATTTAAAAACCCCGATATTATCGGGGTTTGAAGGCTGTTTATTCGACGGCAATTATCTCGTAAGTCTGTTTGCCGGCCGGCGTTATCACCTCTACCTTATCCCCGATTTCGTGCCCAATAAACGCATTGCCGAGCGGCGACTCGTTGGAAATGAGACCTTTGGATGGCGATGCCTCTTGTTGGCCAACTATGGTGTAAGATTTGGTAGTGCCGCCAATTTTTACCGTCACAGTACAACCGAGTGATACTTTTCCGACAGTAGTCCCTTTTTTGATAATCTTGGCGTTGTTTAATATTTGCTCCACTTCCAACACGCGTCCTTGCGCCCAAGACATATCCTCACGCGCCTGATGGTATTCAGCATTTTCCGAAAGATCACCTTGTTGTTTGGCTTCATCGATCCTTTTAGCGATATCCGGAATAGTTTTTGATTTCAACAACTCGTATTCTTTGTTCAAAGCCGACAAACTATCTGCGGATAAATATTGGGTATTTTCGTCCATATGTGTTGGTCTCAATTAAAATAAACTCACCAGCGAGTTCTTTTTTAGTATAACACACCGTCGGAAGTCGTCAAATTTACCTACTGTGGATAACTATTTGAGATATTTTTCACCCCACCATTTCAAAAAGTCGCGCGCGATCGGCTGGGCGACAGTACTCCCCTCTTTTCCTTCTTCTATCAACACCGTAATGACAATTTTGGGATTGTTGTAAGGGGCAAATCCGGTAAACCACGCATGGGGATCTTTGGTGCTACTCCACTGCGCCGTACCGGTTTTGCCGGCGGCCGCAAATGGAAGATGGTTGAGTAGTTGACAGCTACCAGCCACCACACACTCGCGCATACCCTGTTGAGCGATCGCAACATTGACAGAAGAGACGATGTTGGTATTTTTGAACGGAAACTTTATTTTGCTGTTTATTTTTTTATTAGTTTCCACAAAATAATCACCTAGATGGGGCCACACTAATTGCCCGCCATTGGCTACCGCCGCAGTCCAAACAGCTGCTTGGATTGGGGTCACCAATAGATGACCTTGCCCAATAGAAATATTATAGGTATCTCCAATATACCATTTTTCACCAGTTGTGTTTTCTTTCCATTCTTTAGTTGGCAAAAATCCGGGCACTTCATTGGGAATATCGATCCCGCTGGTCTGCCCCAGACCAAACTTGCGAAAATATTTGAGCAATCTTTCAATACCCAATCCTTCAAAATTATTGTACCCACCACCAATATAGTAAAAAAAGGTATTTACCGACCAAGCGAGTGCCTTGGTTACATTGGTAATACCATGACCACCAGCTTTCCAATCTTTAAAAAACCACCTTCCCACCTGCATGCCCCCCACACTTAATACGGTCGTACTTTTAGTAATTAACCCTTCTTGGAGCGCGGCTATCGCAACAATTGGTTTTATGATTGAACCGGAAGGGTACGATCCGGCAATCGCGCGGGCAAACAGCGGCTTACTTGAATCGTCTAGATATTGTTTATACTTATTCGTTTTGATACCGCCGGAAAAATCATTATTATCAAAACTTGGCAAACTTACCATCGCCAAGATTGCGCCGGTGTCCGGGTCCATTGCGACCGCGGCGGCTTTATCCAATCCTTTCATACGCATTTGCTCTGCCATTAAGAATTCCAATTTTTCTTGCGCCTCGGCATCAATCGTAAGATATAGATTCTTCCCCGGAATCGGCGACTCTTCCGCTAACACACTTTGCTCACGACCGAAAGCATCGACCTCGATTCTTTTTTGACCATATTTACCACGCAAATCTTTTTCGTAGAATTTTTCAATGCCGGTTTTCCCGATATTGTCAGTCGGTAGATATTCGTTGTTTTGATCAAATTTTAACTCTTCGTCATTCAGTTTCCCGATATAACCAATGATGTGAGACGAACTCAAAAGTTTTTTTGTGCTACTTGTTATATCATGGGGATAGTATCTTTTTGTGCCTGTTTCTATCGCAATACCGGGCAAGGCTGGGTTTTGTACATATAGTTTGATGGCAGTGGCGTGATCCAAATCCTCTTTAATCGTAATTGACTCATAAGCATAATTGCTGAATTTTTTTAAAATAGCGACAATTTCGCTGTAGGGCATATCACTAATTTCAGACAATTTCCTGAGCACCATTTCTTTCTCGGTTAGGTCGCGCGGTAAATCACGTTGCACTATTGTCAAAGCAAAACTTGGGACATTCACGACCATTTCTTTATTGAAACGATCAAAAATTATACCCCGCTCAGCTGTTATTGGCACCAATCGGATACGATTGCCTTCGGCCAAATCACGATAATCTTCGCCATGCCACAATTGTAAATATAATAAACGAAAAATTATAATTGTCAATCCGACCAACATTACTCTCAACGCCCAAAATTTTTTTTTATTATTAATACTAGCGCCCAAATAACTACCGGAAAGACGCGTGGGAGCATCTTCGGCAAAATGTGGTTCAATGGCAAGTGATTCTTCTACCCAAATATGCTTGTATTTTCCGCTCAGATCGCCACGGTCTCGACTGTTAGATTCAATCTCAAATAATGGCTGGTCAGTCATAATAATTTTCTCTCCCTTATTACATATTCCGGTTTTAATTTTTTCACGAATAAATGTGATAGCGCATAAAGTGTGGCCAGCGCGGTGGTGGTCAAAATAATTTCTATCCCCAAATTTACCCCTACTACACCTAAATCCAATAAGTATGTTCCCGGATGAAAAAAGTTGTTTAATACCAACAGAGTGGTAATGATGGCGCGGTAAGTGAATATCCCTACTCCTCCCATAAAAAATACTATATATATCGATCGGTGTGTGAAAATGTTGGTCAAAATCCAATATACGAGTGTCATACTAATCACAAATGCCGCGATGGTAATGCCAAACGGTATGGTGGATAATAATTCAAGTAAAAAACCAAAGAATACACTGACCCACAAATTTTGAATATCCACTGTCAGTATTAAAAGTCCGACCACCACTAGAAGAATGCTATTGATTTGGTTAAAAGGAAAAGGCAATAATTGAATTATTGCCACATGAATAATTGTGGCGCATGAGATAACGACAATATAATAAAAAATGGAAAAAATAAATCGAAAACTTTTCATATTTATCAATTGCCCGCAAGGACGCCGACCAAAATAATTTTTGATAAATCGGCAGCCGGTATGAGCACTGCTTGTTGAAAAGGTTTGTAGGCTTCATTTTCTACCACCGCGATGGTGCCGATCAGTATACCCCGAGGGATGTTGGACTCAAAACCAGACGTCACTACTTGATCCCCCACTGCCACCACTTCGTTTCGAGGAATAAATTTCATAGTCAAGGACAACCCCCTGCCACCCTCCACCGCCCCCAAACTACGGTCTTTGTTTAGTACTAGAGCAGATATACGTGTTTGATTGTCGCTTACCAACCCCACCACTGATACACCCTGTTCGATTTTGATGATTTTTCCTATCAGCACTCCACTATCCGTGATCACGCCTTGACCAATCTGTATTCCACTAGCCGATCCCTGGTTAATTAATAGAGTTTTGTTGATGTTATCCAGATCACGGCCGACCACCTCAGCAGTGGTGATTTGTAATTTAGATTTTTCTTTGAAGTTCAGCTGTTGTTTGAGCGCAATATTCTCTTCATAAATTGTCTGCATTTTAGCTTCTAAAGCAGACTTTTGCTCAGAGTCGCCACGAAATTTTTCACATTGGGCGACAAATGATTTCCGATCACTAAATAAACCATATCTATTATTAATTTGTATGCTAGAAGTATGAAATATGGTAGTGGCCGGCAAGATTGCGCGCCTGATAATGTTTTCCAACGGATGCAATATTGTGGTGTAATGTAAAATTATAATTATTAATACCAAAAAACCTAAATAGAGATAGGTTTTTATACGATGCGAGTATGGCATATAATTTTTCCTTAAGAAGAAACGGCGACCGCTTCAAGCAATTCCTGATCGTCTAATAAAAATCCGGCACCTCGAACAACAGAGGTGAGTGGATCGCTCGCTATTCGCACAGGCACTTCGGTCGCACGTGCGATTAGTTGGTCCAATCCACGCAAGATAGAGCCACCGCCAGACAATAAAATACCGCGCTCGTGAATGTCGGCTACCAATTCCGGAGGAGAAATTTCAAGCGTTGCTTTAATATTATCTACCATTACTCGCAATGATTTAATAATGGCCTCGCGCACCTGCGCATCGTTGATCATGATCTCTTTGGGCAATCCGGTAATCAGATCACGCCCGCGCATCGGATATTCCATTCTCTCCGGCATTTCAATAGCTGAACCGATTTTTATTTTTATTTCTTCCGCTTGTCTTTCACCCAGTAATAAATTGAAGGTATCACGCGAATATTGAATAATATTGCGATTGAGCTCATCGCCGGCAATTTTAATTGATTTCCACAAGACAATACCGCTGAGAGATATAACCGCGATTTCACAGGTGCCACCACCAATCTCAACTATAAAATTACCAACCGGTTCGCGTACCGGCATGCGCGAACCGATTGCCGCCGCCATCGGTTCGTCGATAACCCAAACCTCTTTCGCGCCGGCATTCTTTACTACATCGGCAATAGCTTTTCGCTCCACTTCAGTAATTTCGAGCGGCGCCCCAATCACCACTCGCGGACGCGATAAAAAATTAAAGCCTTCCTCAGTTACTTTATTAATAAAATAACGCAGCATTTTTTCGGTCACTTCGAAATCTGAAATAATACCACCCACCAAAGGGCGGGTCGTCACAATATGAGGCGGGGTTTTTCCGATCATATCTTTGGCCTCATTGCCTACGGCCAAAATTTGTTCAGTACGAGTATTGACAGCCACCACACTTGGTTCATTAATAACAATCCCCCTTCCTTTTACATAAAGCAGGGTGTTGGCAGTGCCGAGGTCGATCGCGATTTCTTTTCTAAATTTATTACGGATATTATCGAACATAATCCTGATTATTGTATTTACGACTAGTGAATACAATGCCTTCAATTGCAAAAAACAATATCAACACTAAAGCCAAATTCCACCAAGTTAGCAGCTGTTTTTGTAGTAAAAATAATACAAATATGATTAATGTAGACACCACAATACTCTGTCGAAGGGTGCGGCGAACATGTCGAAAAATCACCTCATCGTTTTTTATGATGACACGACGGATTAAAAACACGATCACTGAAAAAGTACCCACTAAAGCCAAAAACAAACTGACATAAAAAAACAACAGACCCAAAATACCGGCGGTATTAGGGTCAAAAGTATTGATAATTACAACCCAAGCGGCCCAGCAGATCAATGTCCCGAGAGACATTAAAATAAGATATTGACGTAGTGTCATAGTTGGCTATTTTTATTTTATTTCAATTCATTACAATCGCGTCATCACCATCTGTAATTCCTCCCTTCGGGTCGAAATGACACGTGATAGTGGGTATATTATCGAATTACGCCATCTTTGGCAATAGACTATTTTCGCCTATTTATAGCCGTTTTTTACCCACTAAATCCGAAATTCGCAGATATCATAAAAATCACAATGTTTGCAAGTGTATTCGCTCGGAGTAGGGACGAAATCGCGCGCCAAGATTTTGTCGATCACAGTGGATATTTTATCTTGAATTTTGGCGATTTCTTTGTCGGTACCCAAAAATGTCAGTCGCGCATCGTCATTGAGATAATAAAAGGTTAATTTCTGCACCTTGCCGAGGGTGTTGTATTCGGCCAGTTCGGTGGTAGCGATTTGATACAACAACAGTTGATCCTTGTCGTCAGATTCCAATTTTTCTTTGCTCTTACCGGTTTTGTAATCCACAATTTCCAGTGTGCCGTCCGGCAGTTGATCAATGCGGTCGATGCGACCACGCACCGAGTGGCCGTTGATTTTGATATTGAACCAACCTTCCAATCGCGCCGGTATCGCCCAATTGGTTTCATTATTTTTATAAAAAGTTTTGAGTAATTTTTTGCCTTCTTCAAAATATTTTTCTCGTTGGATTTTATCTTTGTACCAATCGGTAATCCATTTCTGTTCGTAAATGGCAAGCATTTCGTCGAGAGTGGGGACTTTGGTACCGGATTTTTTTAGTCCAAGCGATTTTTTGGTCGGCGCGTCGAACAGTGAATCTTGTTGGATCGAATTTAATTGTTGTACACGCGTATAAAATTCTTGCAAAGTACCATGGATGGTCTGTCCAAAACTAAAACTAGCGCTGCCTTTGGTGGGGAGGTGTAAAATATTAGCGAGTTTGTATTGGTAAGGACAGGTGTCGTAAGCTCTGATTTGCGAAAACGAAAACGCGGAAGGGAGTTCGTAAACAAATTTACCGAAGGATTCTTTTTGAGATTGAATGCATGGTTGAATTTTATCAGTAATTTTTTCTACCGACTTATTTGGGGGTATTACTTTGTATCCGATCTCATCCAAAAATCGACTAATTTTTTTGGCGCGCGCTCCACCATAATCGCCGGCGCTCGTAAAATACAAGCGCTCTTTGGCGCGGGTAGCGGCCACATAAAACAATCGCCGTTCTTCTTGGAAATGACTATCCCCTTCCGGTAATTGTTCTTTTATTAGATCAAGTGGAATTTCGATCGCCTCGCCGCGATTGCGTGACGGGAATCTGTCTTCGACCAGATTGACTACAAATACATACTTGAATTCCAGGCCTTTGGCCGCATGCACCGTCATAATATTTACTGAATCAGGCGTGTCTTTGGGCTGATAAAGTTCTCCTTTTTCACCCGACTCGATCACCATTTGAAAATATTCCAAAAATCCGGCGACGTGGGCGCTGTCGGGGTTGAGTGTTTCTAGATTTTGCACGTAATCAAAAAATTGTTTGAGTTGGTAAATTTGTCGGATGACGGCGCGATTGCCAGCGTTTTCCTCACGCGTCAAATATTCCATATAGCCGGAATCGGTCAGAAATTTGTATAATACCACCGAAGTTTTTTCATTACGAGCATTTTGCATGCCGGCCGCGATGAGCTCCGAAAGTTTGGTGGCAATTTTTTGTCCGTCCGAGGAAATTCCGAGTGTGTCGGCATATTTCAACGCTTCGTAATATGAAACAGTTTTCTTTTTGGCATGACTGGTGATTATCTGCAAATCGTTTTCGCTAAATTTCCAAAACGGCGCATTAAGTAAGCGAAATATTGCTGTTGATTCGTGATAATTATCCACGAGTTTGAGAAAATTGATACAATCTAAAATAATCGGCTGGCGATACAGTCCGGCCGAAGCCATAAATTCATAAGGGATTTTGGCGGTTTCCAATCGAGCAATAAACGGATCGGCGTGAGTATTGGCGCGCACTAGAATGGCAAAATCGTCCCAGACGACGTCGGCATTAATACTTTTCAGACGCGCAATTTCCTCAACTACTTGTTTGGCCTCGTTGTCGAGAGTGTCGGCGTGGATATGGGCGACAGTATTTTTTTGTTTGACGCTGTCATTTTTTGCAACCAGTTTTTTATTCAATTTTAATTTTACCTCCAACCGGTCAGGATTGTTGTTTTGAATCGACTCGTAGGCCTGGTCGAGAATTTCTTGATTGGAACGAAAATTTTCCGTCAACACAATTTCTGTTGCCGCCGGATAGTCCTCTTTAAATCGCATAATATTACTCACACTCGCTCCGCGAAACGCGTAAATACTCTGATCGTCATCACCCACCACCGTGAGCTGTCCGCCTTTTTCGGCAATCATTTGTACCAATTGATATTGCGCCCAGTTCACATCTTGAAATTCGTCCACCAAAACATACCGGTATTTTTCTTGTAAAATTTTGAGGATATTCGGACGTTCACGCAATAATTTGATAGTGTAAAAAATCAGATCGCCGAAATCGAGCGCATTTTTTTCGAGCAAAAGTTGGTTGTAAGTGTGATAAGCGTTTGCCACTTCCTCGACCCGATCCTTCTCCCCCACTTCGGCTTCGTCTTTATTTAGTCGCGCGCTTTGCGCATGTTCCAAATATTCCTCCGGGGTAATTAATTCGTCTTTACACTTGGAAAAATGTTTGAGCAACTCGTGAATATGTTTGGCTGGATTACCAAGCGGCCGATAATAATCCAAATTAAATTTGTGTAAATTCTTACGCACTAACATCCAGGCGTCGGTTTCGGCGAGCATTTTGAATTGATTGGGCAAACCAATGTCGAGCGCGTGATTTTCGAGCAGACGCTGACAAAAAGCATGGAAAGTGGAAATTTGAATTTCGGTGTAACCGAGACTGACGAGCTTATCTACCCGTTCCTGCATCTCGCCGGCGGCTTTGTCGGTAAAAGTCAACGCCAAAATCTGCTCGGGAGTGGCGAATTTTTGTTCAATCAAATAGGCGATTTTTTGGGTGATAACGGTGGTCTTGCCAGTACCGGCGCCAGCCACAATAAGCAGCGCTCCGGAAACGTGTTCAACAGCCTGTTTTTGAGCGGAATTGAGATTATTCATATTGGCCTATTTTACAGTATTTTTGAAATATTGACAAATACCCGATTTCAGTGCTTAATTAACTTGCTCTTTGGCTCATTTTATATTCGACAAAATCTCTCACAGGCCTAGCGGCCAGGAGGTAATAAATGTACGGATTTGAATTCACGAACTGGCAGGTTGGTGGCTTAATTATCGATGTGATAGCAAACATTGCGTTAGGCTACTTCATACTCGATATCGCATTGAAATATATCTATCCGTTGGAAGAAGGTAAAACCGACGACGAGGAGGAGGACTATGAGAGGGTTGTCAAGATGGTAATGAAGAGAATCTTATGGATCGAAATTTGGACGGGGGCCGCATACTCACTAGTGTTCGCGCCTGCCTTCACCGGTTTTATAACCATTTGCATTCTGTTTTCCACGGAAACACCATTCAAGGTGAATCTGTTTACTGTTTTCATCTCGTTTTTCGGCACCATGCTTGGATTCTTTTTCCGCCAACAGGAACTTCAATTTCATTGGTTGGCAAAAATACGACCGAAAAAATTCAAACTGCGGCGGATGGATGGCCCTTATACATGCAAGCCGAAACTGCGAGTGGTCCGAGACAGCGACGACCACGACCAAGACGAGGGGGCTTAAGATGTCTCAATATACTTTTGGAAGTGCTACACTGCTAGGCGAACGGTCCGTGATCAACCGCTTACGAAAGGAGTTTCCCTTTATTACATTCTGTTGCGACGCTGAGCAATCCGGATTGGAAATCTCGGTCCACCAGCAGCGCGGAGTGATACAGATCATTCCGGCGAAGGACTACAGCATTAAAGATGTTCAAATCGAAGACGCCGGAGTGCATGTCGTGCAGGCCTTCTATGGCTTCACGCATTCGCCCGGTGGTCGAGATGACATTTGTCCAGCCATCAGGCTAAAAAACCAATCCGGAGGTGATGATGTTTACATCAATCTCAAACACGTCGACCATCTCCCCGAACTAAACCGGTTGCACAAATAGCGTGAAAACGCTCAAACCAAAACCCCGACCTAGTGCCGGGGTTATTTTTTTGACAAAATTTTTGGCTGTCATTCCGAACAAAAGTGAGGAATCTCTATCCCGTTGTTTTGGTCTACCAAACAGAGATTTCTCCCTGCTGGTCGAAATGACAATTGGAGAAACTCGCTATAATTTCACTTGATAAACCCACCCGCCTGGATATTCCACAAATTCCGATACACCCCATTTTTTTGCTTGAGCAATTGGCTGTGTGTTCCCTCTTCGGTAACTCCACCTTCGCCGATCACGACAATCCGATCCATCTTCATGATAGTGGAAAGACGGTGGGCCACCACGATCACAGTTTTGTTTTTCATCAGACTGGTAAGCGCGTCTTGAATCAAATGTTCTGACTCAGAATCCAAACTTGAGGTCGCCTC
>Ga0209211_10007774_pt1 | contig 14930 bp, 12 predicted proteins | sample RifGroA2_FD_183992 | JGI IMG/M metagenome (GOLD analysis project Ga0209211, IMG submission 183992) | Groundwater microbial communities from Rifle, Colorado, USA - Groundwater A2 (SPAdes) (version 2) | ecosystem: Environmental > Aquatic > Deep subsurface > Groundwater | place: Rifle, Colorado... | reverse complement strand
AGGGTAAAAAAAGCGATAGAAATGAAATCGGCGATGGCGATATTGGTGAAGCCAAACCAGATCGGAACAATTTCAGAAACCGTTGAGGTGATCCAGATTGCCAAAGCGGCCGGTTGGAAAGTGATAGTTTCTCACCGGTCCGGAGAAACAGATGACGATTTTATCGCCGATTTCGCGGTCGGAGTGGGAGCGGATTACACTAAGTTCGGAGCACCGGCCAGAGGCGAGAGGGTGGCGAAGTATAATCGGCTACTGCAGATAGAAGAGGAATTGAAATCAAACTAACAAACGAACAAAAGCTCAAACGAACAAAAAAATCAAAAAAACAAATCAAACTAAAAAAATCGTGGTTTTTTAGTTTTTGGATTTATTAGTTTATTTGTTAGTTTGTGAGTTTGTAAGTTTGTTAGTTTAATATTTATTTAATGCTTCGACCAATAGTTCTGATTATCCTTGACGGTTGGGGAGTGGCGCCGCCGGGACCGGGAAATGCGATTTCACTGGCGCAAACGCCAAATATGCGAATGATCACGGCGGGATTTCCTCACACTCAACTGGCGGCTTCGGGCGAGGCGGTGGGTTTGCCTCATGGCGAAGACGGAAATACGGAGACCGGGCATTTGAATATTGGTGCCGGACAAGTCGTGTATCAGGATTTACCGAGGATAGACATGGCAATCGCCGACGGGAGTTTTTTTGAGAATCCGGCGTTGGTTAACGCGATGAAACATTCACAGTCAAAATATAGTAAGTTGCATTTATTGGGATTGGTGGGTTCCGGCGGGGTCCACAGTAGTATCAAACATCTTTTCGCGCTGATGAGAATGGCGAAAATGCAAAATATTGATAAGGTGATATTGCATTTAATTACTGATGGACGGGATGCTCCACCAACTTCGGCGTTGACATTTATTGCCCAAGTTAAGCAGCATATTGATCAATTGGGGGTGGGGACGATTGCCAGCGTGATGGGAAGATACTACGCTATGGATAGGGATCATCGTTTCAGCCGGACCGAAAAAGCGTATTTTTGTTTAACCAGAGGCGGGACATTGACTGCAAAAAGCGCCGAGGAGGCAATCAAAAATTCTTACGCAGTCGGAAAGAACGATGAATTCATTGAACCAACAACAATTTTGGGGGAAAACGGAGAACCCGCCGGATTGATAAAAGACGGAGACGCGGTGATTTTTTTTAATTTTCGAATAGACAGGCCGCGGCAATTGACAAAAGCGTTTGTGTCGCCGGATTTCCGTAAGCAAGCAAATGAAGAGGGTTTTGATCCATACGCGGTGAAATATTTCAAAAAACATTTGCCGGTAATCAGGCAGAATGAAGAACTGCCGTTTGATAGGGGAGAAATGTTAAAGGATTTGTATTTCGTGACGATGACTCGTTATGAGGTTAATCTGCCGGTGGACGTGGCATTTCTGCCCCAATTTGTGCAAATTCCTTTGGGAAGGGTAATTTCCGATAGGGGATATAGACAGTTAAGATTGGCGGAAACTGAAAAAGAGCGGTTTGTAACTTATTATTTCAACGGCCAACGGGAAGAACCATTTCCGGAGGAGGACCGGTTGATGATTCCCAGTCCGGCGGTGGCGACCTATGATTTGACCCCGGAGATGTCGACGCCGCAGCTTTCGCAGGCTTTATCCGATGCGTTGTCCAAGGGGAGATATGACTTTATGGTAGTAAATGTGGCGTGCCCGGATATGGTGGCTCATACCGGAAATCTGACGGCGACTATAAAGGCCTGTGAGGCGGCTGACGCGTTTGTCGGTGAGGCGGTTAGGGAAACATTATCTTTGGGCGGAGCGGTGATGGTAACGGCTGATCACGGAAACGCGGAAGAGTTGATTAATCCTTTGACAGGTGGAGCAGACACAGAACATTCGCTGTTTCCGGTGCCGTTCTCCGTGGTGGCGAAACAATGGGAGGGAAAGCCGACGCAATTACAATCTGGAGTTTTGGCGGACGTAGCGCCGACGATTTTGAAATTGATGGGAATTGAGAAGCCGTCGTCGATGACGGGAAAATCTTTGATATGAGGAAAATTCCGGTTGAAGTTTCGGCCCACCATGTCCATCTATCCAGATCCGATATAGAAGCCCTGTTTGGAGGCGGATACAAGTTAAGCGTTGCCAGATATATCAGCGAACCAAGGCAGTTTGCGGCGGCGGAAACAGTAACTCTATATACGCCAAAATCATCAATTGAAAATGTTAGAATCGTTGGCCCGGATCGGGAATTTACTCAAATTGAACTTTCTCGGACAGATTGTTACCGATTGGGTATCCATAACGTTCCGGTTAGGGCCAGCGGCGAGCTGGAGCTGGACGGAACGCCGGGAATTTGTGTCAGATCTGAAACTGGAGAAATTTGTGTTCGCCAAGGGGTGATTGTACCGTGGCGGCATTTACACCTGAACCATACCGAAGCGCTGGAACTTAATTTGCAGGACGGACAACTGGTGAAAGTCAGAATTCCCGGCGAACGGGCGGCGGTCTTGGAAAACGTTTACGTCAGAGTCCAGGCCGATTTTAGATTATCGCTGCATTTGGACACTGATGAAGCCAACGCGGCGGGAGTAGTGGCGGGAACGGAGGGAGAATTGGCGAGATGATTAAGGTTATTAATCCCGGTTCCTACGAAGTAAAGTTAGATGACGTCGGCGAGGGAGAGCTGGAGGCAATCGCGTTTCGGGTGGTGCACGGGGGTAAATTTACGGAACCGGCCGTGGTTGATGATGAAATAAAGGCTGAAATTAAAAAATTTTCGCCGCTGGCACCGCTTCACAATCCGTTGGTATTAAAAGCTTTTGCCGATTGGACTATTAAAGAGCCGAATATGCCGAAAGTGGCAGTGTTTGACAGCGAGTTTTTCCGTGATTTGCCGGAGGAAACAAAATTTTATCCTCTGCCGATTAAACTCCAGCGGGATTTGGGGATCCGCCGCTATGGATTTCACGGGATTTCCCATGAGGCGGCGATGAGGCAGGCGGCGGAGCTGTTGGGAAAGCCGGCTAATGAATGTAATTTGATTACGCTGCATTTGGGACAAGGGTGTTCGGCGGCGGCGATAAAAAATGGCAAACCTGTTGATACTTCGATGGGATTTTCGCCTTTGGAGGGGTTAATGATGGGGACCAGAACCGGCGATATCGATCCGGGAATCATACTTCATTTGATTGAATTGGGAGAAAAGGTTGATGATGTCAGGGAATTAATCAGCCGGCAGGGAGGATGGTACGGTGTCAGCGGACACAACGACTTCCGGGAGATTTTGGAAAGCGGTGAAGAGAATTGTAAACTGGCGTTTAAAATGTTTGTCAGCCGGGTTAAAAAATATATCGGAGCTTACGTTTACGAACTTGGCGGCCGGGTTGACGCGATTGTTTTTACCGGGGCCATCGGCGCCGGCAGCGAAGTCACCCGGGCGGCGATTCTTGACGGCCTGCCGCTGCCTTCCGGCTGCCAAATCCTCCATTTTCCGGCCGACGAATCCGGCCTCATCGCCGAGAAAGCGAGAAGTGCATTATTTTTGGCTAACCGAGGCGGAATTTAGTCCCAGGTCATGCCGAACAATCCTTCTCCGATAAGCATTATTCGACCATGTAAATCTGTCAGTTCCGCGCGTTCTTCAGGAGTACTTGACGCATTAGCGGCCGCTCTGAATTGGTTTACCATTTTTGATAAATCATCTTCCGTTGCTTCCCTTAAAGATAAGAGCAGGGCCAGCTGTCTATCAACCGGAGATATCGGATTGAGATCACTTATCTTAATTTCCCGTTTTGCCAGTGTGTTTTTGTAGCCAGATGTTACTTCTTTAACTAAATTTAGTTTTTTTACTTCAGTTATATTTATCACCCCCTTTTTTATTTCGGGGGAATAATAACAGAGTTATTGTAAAAGTGCAATCAATGGTCAATGAATTGATTCATTGAGTATTATCAGAAATTCTTATGATCTAATTATCAAAGTAATATCTAAATGGGGATGATTGGAATTCGGTGAAGCCGTAGTATTAGTGAAGTTATGTTTGGAGCGAATTGTTTACTTGCATGTCCGCTAAAAGTTTGTCGAAATCTTCTGGTGGGATAACTCTTGGGATAAAGCCGTTGCGGTCTAATTCTAGTCTCATGTAGCGACCTGCCGATTCGCCTACGTATGGTGAGGGTTTTTGTAAAGCTCTCTCATAACAATCATTTGCTGATATTCCAATAACTTCGGTTCGTTCGGCAAGGGTTCTTGCCGCTAGGTCCTCATAAAAATCGGCGTGCTCTCCCATAAATAATGTTTTTAGTAATGCTAGTTTAGCTTCAAGCTCTTGATCTAAAATGGCAGCCCGCGGTCGTAGGCCCTCGGATGTAACAATATCTTTATTTCTTGCGTTTGTCATGTTAAGGATAATATATCACATTTGGCAAGTCGGCCAACTGGTTGCGGAATTATGGCTACAGGTTATGCGGAAATAATCAGGGTGAATTCGCCTTTGGAACGGTGGGGGGATTGAGATAGCCAGGTTTTTAATTGGGAAATTGGGCCGGTGAAGTGGTCTTCGTGGAGTTTGGTAAGCTCGCGGGCGAGGCTGACATTTATGTCTGGGCCGAAAACTTCTGTTACCGCCGCGATTGTTTTATGTATCTGATATTTGGAGACGTAGCATGCAAGTGAAGCCGGTTCGTCAAGTGTCAGAAGTGAAGAGCGAGCGGCGACGAGCTTTTGGGTCAGCGCCTTGGTTTTCTTGGGTAGAAATCCTATAAATAGTATGTTTTTGGTGGGAAGGCCGGAGGTGACGGCGGCGGAGATGAAGGCGGCCGGGCCGGGAATGTGGACGACGGGGAGTCCGGCGATGACGATTGCGGCGACTAATTTGGCGCCGGGATCGCTGACTAGGGGAGTGCCGGCATTGCTGACTAAGGCGACGGAGTTGCCGTTTTGGAGGTCGGCAAGGACTTTCTGAATTTGCCAATCGGATTTGGGCCCTTTACCTTCGTAACGAGCTAATGGAGCGATCCTCGATGGTGTTTCCTCAACGCGCTCGGCTAGGAATCCTCGCTCACTTCGTCGTCGCCGCGAACTTGGTGTTGGCGATAAAGTTTTACTTGGCTCCTCCTCGATGATTTCGGAAACACCATCTTCGGCTCGCTTCAGGATATTTAGGAGCTTATTGGTTTGGTCAATCGATTCGCAGAGGATGTACTTGGCGGACCGGAGAGTTTTGGCGGCGCGGGGGGAGAGGTCGCCGAGGTTGCCGATGGGGGTGGAGACGATGTACAAACTGCCGGTAGACTGAAACATGAAGATATTATATATTGGTAGTAATGAATTTGAATATCAAAATCGGCGGGGCGGCGGGGATGGGAGTCAAGTCGGTGGGGATGACGCTGGCGAAAACGTTTTCCCGGCTGGGGTTGAAGGTATTTGAATACTCGGAATATCCGAGTTTGATCCGGGGCGGACATAACACCGAAACAATTCATGTTAGCGATGAGGCGGTTTATTCCCAAGTCGGGGCGGTGGATATTTTGCTGGCTTTGGATAAAAACACTCTGGATTTGGATGTATCGGAGGTGAAAAGCGGAGGAGTGGTTATTTTTGACAAGATTTCCACGCCGTCCCTCGACAAGCTCAGTGCTCCTTGCAATGATCTCGATATTCCGATGCTGGAGATTGCTAAAAGTTTGGGAAATCCGTTGCTGATGAATACCGTCGGGGTCGGGGCTATTTTGAAGTTGGCGGGATTGGCGACGGAGACGACTGTAAAAATATTAGCGGAAGAGTTTGTCCGGAAAGGAAATGAGGTTGTGGAAGCAAACATAAATGCTTTGAGAAGCGGGTTTGAATATATTAAGGACTCTCCTCCAGGGAGAGTCCTCCAGGGAGAGTCCTTGAGAAGCTGGGGTCAGCAATTGCTGATAACCGGGAGTGAGGCGATGGGGTTGGGGGCGATTGCGGCGGGATTGGGGCTGTACGCTTCTTATCCGATGACGCCTGCAAGTCCGCTGTTGCATTTTTTGGCGGCCCATCAAGATGAATTTGGATATGTGGTCCGCCAGCCGGAGGATGAAATCGCGGCGGCAAATATGGTAATTGGGGCGATGCATGCCGGGGTCAGGGCAATGTGCGGGACTTCCGGCGGCGGATTCGCGCTAATGAATGAAACTTTGGCGCTTGCCGGGATGACGGAGACTCCAATGGTAATTTATTTGGCGCAGCGGCCGGGACCGGCAACAGGTTTGCCGACTTGGACCGAGCAAGGAGAACTGATGTACGCGATTCACGCCGGCCATGGGGAATTTTTGCGGTTCGTGCTGGTGCCGGGGGATCCGCAGGAAGCATTTTTGCTGGCGGCGGAAGCGTTGAATTTGGCGGAGAGGTACCAGGCGCCGGTAATAATTTTGGGCGATAAATATTTGGGCGAGTCGGCAATGACGGTTGACGGTTTGGATTTGGATTCGGTATCTATTGACAGGGGAGCGATATTAACTGAGAGAGACTTGTCGAAGCGGAAAAACTTTCAGCGGTATGAACTGACGGACAACGGAATTAGCCCGCGGTCGCTGCCGGGGATGGCGGGCGGGATTTATACTGCTAATTCCGATGAACATGAGTATCATGGATCGGTGGATGAAAGTTCCCAAATGAGAGTTTGGCAGCAGGGAAAAAGATTGAAGAAAGAGCCGGCGGCGGCCGGAAAGCTGCCGGGGCCGAAATTGATTGGCGATCCCAAAGCAGAGACGACGATTATTACCTGGGGGTCAACCAAAATGCCGACGATGCAAGCTGTCGCAACAGCCAACAAACAATTATCAACAAACAACAAAATAAACATTTTACATTTTAGTTATATCTGGCCGATGAACCAGGAGGCGGTAAACGCGGCACTGTTAAATATCGGATCTAGAACTTTAATTGTTGAGAACAACGCTACCGGACAGTTTGAATCTTTGTTGAAATCCCAAGTTGGGTTTGTGCCGACCGGCAATTTAAGAAAATTTGACGGCCGGCCGATTTATCCGGAGGAAATAATCAGCGCGTTTAACAGATTGGTCTAATTTGCCTAATATGCCAAATTCGCCTAATTCATTCGATACTAACGTTTTTCCCACCTGGTGTCCGGGGTGCGGCGATTTCGCGATTTGGGGATGTTTGAAACAGGCGGTGGCGAAACTCGGGTGGCAGCCGCATCAGGTGCTGACTGTTTTCGGAATCGGCTGCTCGGGAAACATGGCGAGTTTTTTTGGCGGATACGGATTTCATTCGTTGCACGGTCGAGCGATTCCGACTGCGGCCGGAGCCAAATTGGCAAATCACAATCTGCATTTGATAGTGGTGGCCGGGGACGGAGATTTGTTGGGAGAAGGGTTGTCGCATTTTATTCATGGGGCCCGGACAAATTACGATATGACGGTAATTTTGCACAATAACCAAATTTATGGCCTGACAACCGGACAGGCGTCGCCGACGACTTTGCCGGGTATGGAGACAAAATCAACACCGGCGGGGGTGATTGACGAGCCGCTGAATCCGGCAGGGTTGGCGATTGAAGCGAAAGCGGGATTTGTGGGAAGGGGATTTTCCGGAGATATGCCGCATTTGACTGATTTAATAGTTAAGGCGGCTTCACATCAGGGCTTTTCCCTGGTGGAAGTTTTGCAGCCGTGCGTGACTTTTAATCATTTAAATACTTATGAATGGTTCAGGTCGCGGTTGGTGAAAGCGGAAGTGTCGGCAAGTGATATTATTGAGGGAATTAAAATGTCGTTGTGGAGCGAGAAGGAAATTAAGATCGGAGTGTTGTATCAAAATGACAGGCCGGCGTTTCATCGGATGATTGGACAGTTGAAGCAGGAGACCTTACTTCAATCTTCCGGGAAAAAACGGAATATTAATAAATTAATGGAGAATTTCAGATAAATTTCAGATAAGGACTGTCCTTTCCGTACGGAAAGGACAGTCCTTAATAGACAAAATGGATCAAGATATTACTCAACTAAATCAGCAAATTGAACAGAAATTAACGGAGGAGAAAAAAGGCCGACTCCCCTGGCGGGGGATAGTGACTGGTGTAACGATAGTGCTGGGAGTAGGTTTAGTCGCAGTTGCGGCGTTTGCGGCGGGAATGAAGTTTTCAGGGTTAAATAAAAACGCGCCCGCGGTAACGCAGGGACCGGAAGAAGCAACCCCGACGCCGGATCCGACTGCCGGATGGAAAGATTACGCCACGGATCGGTATAGTTTTAAAATCTCGCCCGAGTGGCATCCGGTAGAAGAGGATAAAGGTGAGGCAGGCATAATTTTAGTTACTAACAATTTAGATTATGCCGATTTTGGAAATGTTAAATCCGGAGCTTTAATTTACGTGCCCGTAGGTCCGGCGGATGATTCAATTCTGGACACGGTGTTGGCGGAAAATCTTAAACGGGGATATAAACTTATTTCCAAACAATCGCTGGAGACACTCGATGCCAAGGGGACGGAAATTGTGATGGATAGTCCGCTTTTAACCAGGGAAGCTCAGTATAGATTTCAGCTGACCAGTAAAGTCCCGACGTTTTTGAGTTTGGTGAGTAATTCAAATGACAAAGACCGTTACAATCAAGAATTTCGGCTAATGCTGTCAACTTTAACGCTGTTGACACCGGCAAAGATATCTCATTTTTCGCATCCTGACGGTTTATTCCAGCTTGATTACCCGCAGGAGATGAAACTAACAAAAACCGACCGGCCGCTGTCAAGTTACGAAAAAGCTGAAGATTGGGAGTTTGCCAGCGGTTCGGCGACGGTGACATTGACAATTGAATCATTCAGGAGCAGGTCGGTGGAAGACGAAGCCCGCAATAGATACCAGAAAGTGGTGACAGAAAATAGAGTCGGGGCGGTTTTTTCGACCCGGGTGGTGAGTGGTCAAACTTCGTTTCAATATATTGAACTGACTAGTGAAGGAAAGAGAAGGACTTTGGCCTATATTGATTTACCGGGAGATTTTATTTTAACGGCAGTTTATTATGATGAAGTAGAATCGAAACAAGCGGCGGAGATTATGTTGAATTCTCTAAGGTTGGGAACCGTACCGACGAGAGGATAGTTTACATTTAGTTAGGAAAAGCGCGGATGACGCCGACGACTTTGCCTTGGATGCGGACGCGGGTGGCATAGATGGGAGCCATTTGAGTGTTGGCCGGTTCCAGGCGGACCCTGGTGGCTTCGCGATAGAATCGTTTTAAAGTTGCCAGGCCGTTTTCCAATAGGGCGACGACGATATCGCCGTTTTTAACTTCGTCCTGTTCTTCGACAACGACGTAGTCGCCGTCCATGATGCCGTCGTCAACCATAGATTGGCCTTTGACCTTGAGAACATAAGCGCGACGCTTGCCGGAAAGCATGGTCGGAGAGATGGAATAAGTGGCGCCGGGGTCGGTGTAGGGCTCGATTGGGGCGCCGGCGGCGATAAAACCCATTACCGGCAATTCAATTCCGATATTGCCTTTGCCGATGCGGCGGTCAAGAAGTTCGATGCCGCGGACGGCGCCTTGATAGCGTTTGATAACGCCCTTGCGTTCCAGGGCCTCGAGATGTTCATGAATTGTGGCTAAGGAGGAAACGTTGATGGCTTCGGCAATCTCCTGTAGGGTGGGAGAGAAACCATGCTGTTGGATATATTGACCCAGGTAGTCAACAATTTGTCGTTGGCGTTTGTATAATGTTACTGGCATATTGGGGATAGATTGTTTTTCTGTTCGTCTCATATTAGCCCGAAGTAATACCAAGTGTCAAGAGGATAAATCCGGCTCAAAAGCAGTCAGTTATAATTCAAATAGATGTTTAAACTAATTTCTGTTTTCTCCCCGACCGGTGATCAGCCGCAGGCGATTGAAAAATTGACGGCGGGACTTTTGGGGAGAAGACGGCATCAAGTGTTACTTGGGGTAACCGGATCGGGAAAGACGTTTACGATGGCAAACGTAATCGCCAAAGTAAATCGGCCAACCCTGGTTATCAGCCATAATAAAACCTTGGCCGGACAATTATATCAGGAATATCGGGATTTTTTCCCGGAGAACGCTGTTAGTTACTTCGTCAGTTACTATGATTATTATCAGCCGGAGGCGTATATTCCGCGGACCGACACTTACATTGAGAAAGAGACTGCGGTGAATGATTTGATTGATAAATTGCGGCTGCAGGCGACGACAAATTTAATGACTAGAAAAGATGTGATCGTGGTGGCGTCGGTATCCTGCATTTATAACTTGGGAGAGCCGGCGGAGTACGAAAAAAATTTGGTGAAACTTGAACCGGGGAAAGTTATAGAGCGGAGAGAACTGGGAAAACAACTATTAAATCTTCAATACGAGAGAAAGGAAACTGAATTTGTCAGGGGAAGTTTTCGGATTAGGGGAGATGTAATTGATATCTGGCCGGCTTATGAGGATAGGGCGGTGAGAGTCCGGCTGGAAGGGGAAGCCGTCGCCAAGATGGAATGGATTGAGCCGATGAGCGGTGAAAAGGCCGAAGGCCAAAGGCCGAAGGACGAAGGCCTAAATTCATATGTTGTTTATCCGGCGAAACACTATATTACGGATCCGTCAAAATATAAATCGGTGTTTGAGGAGATCAGAAGGGATTTGGGAAATAGAGTCCGGGAGCTGCGGGCGGGCGGGCGGTTAATTGAAGCCCACCGGCTGGAGCAAAAGACGATTTATGACTTGGAAATGATTCAGGAAGTCGGATACGTAAATGGAATTGAAAATTATTCGCGGTATTTTGACGGCCGCAGCCCCGGCGAGTCGCCGCATACTTTGCTGGATTATTTCAAAAAGTGCAATCCGGATTTTTTAACCATAATCGACGAATCCCATATGAGCGTACCGCAAATAAAAGGGATGTATCACGGAGACCAGTCGAGAAAACAAGTTTTAATAGATTACGGCTTCCGACTGCCGGCGGCGATTGATAACCGGCCGCTGAAGTTGGAAGAGTTTTTGGAAAATACCAACCAGATGATTTATACGTCGGCGACGCCGGATGAGTGGGAAATAAACAAATCAAAAAACAAAAATCAAAAAACAAAAAACAACGGAGTGGTTGAACAACTAATCAGGCCGACGGGGCTGGTGGATCCGGAAATTGAAGTCCGGCCGGTGGAAAAACAGATTCCGGACTTAGTAATTGAAATATTGAAGCGGAAAAAGTTAGGACAAAGAGTATTGGTGACAACGTTGACCAAGAGGACGGCGGAAGATTTGGCGGAATTTTTGAGCGACCCAAAAAAGATTAAACTAATCTTGAACAAGCTTAAACAGTCATTGCGAGCGACCGGAGGGAGCGCGGCAATCTCCGGGATTGCCACGTCGCCCCTCGACAAGCTCGGGGCTCCTCGCAATGACGACAAAGCCGATGAATCAGATTTACCTAAGGTTAGTTATCTTCATTCCGATATCCACACTTTAGATAGACAGGACATTTTGGATAAACTCCGCGGCGGAGAGATTGACGTGTTGGTGGGGATAAATTTGTTACGGGAAGGCCTGGATTTGCCGGAAGTATCATTAGTCGCGATTTTGGACGCGGATCAGGAGGGATTTTTGCGGAGCAAAACCAGTTTGATCCAAACCATGGGGCGGGCGGCGAGGCATGCCGAAGGAGAGGTGATTTTGTACGCCCAGAAAGTTACGAGATCGATGAAAGAAGCGATGGATGAGGTAAACCGGCGGCGGCAAGTCCAGATTGCTTACAATTTGAAGCATAATATTATGCCTAAAACGATTATTAAGCCGATTAGGAAGAAGGTGGTGGAAAGGGAAGAAAAATCAACATTAATCAAAAGATACGGAGTTAATTCATTTGAGAAACTGGATATCGAGTCGCTGACCGGGCCGGACCGAAAAATTTTAATCCGGCACCTGCGAAAGCAAATGCTGGCCGCCGCCGACAAGCTGGACTTCGAAGCGGCGGCGGAGTTAAGGGACAAGGTTGATGAGTTAATGTGAGGTTTGCGAAACCGCGCGGCTGGACGGGGAGGGATTCGGTTGGTACAATTAGGGTTCGAGGTTTTTTTTATGGAGAATTTTATTGAAGTGGTTGGAGCCAGACAGCACAACCTTAAAAATATCAGCGTCAAGATTCCCAAGAATAAGTTAGTAGTGATGACGGGGATGTCGGGGAGCGGCAAGAGTTCGCTGGCGTTTGACACGATTTACGCAGAAGGCCAGAGGCGGTACGTGGAATCATTGTCAAGTTACGCCCGGCAGTTTTTGGGAGTGATGGATAAGCCGGACGTTGACCGGATTACCGGGTTGTCTCCGGCAATTGCGATAGATCAGAAGGCGGCGTCGTCAAATCCCCGGAGTACGGTGGCGACGATAACCGAAATTTATGATTACTTGCGGCTGTTGTTTGCTAGGGCGGGACATCCGCATTGTCCTAATTGCGGCCGGGAAATCAGGCGCCAGACCGGCGATCAAATTACTGCATCAATATTGGAATTTGTCCAAACCAAGTTGACGGGAAAAAAACCGGAAATTTTTGAAATCCTGGCGCCGGTGGTCAGGGACCGCAAGGGAGAATTCGTCCAATTATTTTCGGCGTTGAAGAAAGACGGCTATCAAAAAGTGGTGATAGATGGAAAAAATTACGATTTGGCTGACGATTTTCTTTTAATAAAGACAAATAAGCATTCAATTTCGGTGTTGGTTGATCGTCTGTCGGTGACGAAACCTGATTTTCAAGGACTCTCCCTCAAGGACTCTCCTCCAAGGAGAGTCCTTGAGAGGTTGGCGGAGGCGGTGGAGAAGGCAATTGAACTGGCCGACGGGTTGGTGGAAATGCGCCAGGAGGGAGTCAATAAACTTTATTCCACCAAATTTGCCTGTCCGGAGTGCAATATTTCTTTGGCGGAGATTGAACCGAGAATGTTTTCTTTCAACTCGCCTCACGGGGCGTGTCCCCGATGCGGCGGGCTGGGAACGGTTTTGTCGGCGGATCCGGATGCGGAAGAAGATATCCCGAATTTGCTGGAAAGATACTTGACGACGGATAACGACGCTGTCAGGCGGCGGCTGGCAAGATTTATTATTAGCGATGTTTGTCCGGAGTGCCGGGGAACGCGGCTGAAGCCGGAAGCAAGAACTGTGACGGTGGCGGAAAAAAATATTTCCGAAGTAACGGGGATGACGTGCGTCGGGGCTAAGGCGTTCGTAGAGTTTTCCGAGTTTTCTGAATCGGAAACCGTTATCGCAGAACCGATTATCAGGGAATTACTGTCCAGATTACAGTTTTTAATCAGCGTCGGGCTGGATTACTTGACGCTGGACCGGCGGGCAGGGACGCTGGCGGGCGGAGAGATTCAGAGAATCCGGCTGGCGTCACAGATCGGAACCGGACTGACCGGAATCTTGTATGTTTTGGATGAACCGACGATTGGTCTTCATCAACGGGATAATTCACGACTTTTGTCAACTCTTTACCGGTTGAGAGATCTGGGGAATACGGTAATAGTGGTGGAGCATGACCGGGAAACAATTGAGGCGGCAGATTGGGTAATTGATATCGGTCCGGAAGCGGGGAAAAATGGAGGAGAAGTGATGGCGGAGGGAACTCCGGAACAAATAAAGAGAAATAAAAAGTCGTTGACAGGAGATTATCTTTCCGGAAGGAAGTCGGTAACGATAATGGATAAGGATAAAGATAGAGATAGAGATTCGATTAAACTTTATGGTGCGTCGCAGAATAATCTGAAACATATTGATGTTGAGTTTCCGCTGGGAAAATTTATTTGTGTTACCGGAGTTTCCGGGTCGGGAAAGTCGACCCTGATACATGATACTCTTTACCATGCGCTGGCGCGGCAAATTTATCGGGTCCACCATGATGTTCCCGGAAAATACGACCAGATGTATGTTCCGACGATCGTCCAGAAGGTCAGCTTGATTGACCAATCACCGATTGGGCGAACTCCAAGGTCAAATCCGGCGACTTACTCCGGAGCGTTTTCACCGATAAGGGAACTTTTTTCCAAAACAAAAGAGGCCCGGCTAAGGGGATACAAGCCCGGAAGATTTAGTTTTAACGTCGCCGGCGGCAGATGCGAAGCATGTGAAGGTCAGGGACAAATCAAAGTGGAAATGCAGTTTTTGGCGGATATTTACGTCAAGTGCGAGGTTTGCGGCGGAACCAGATATTCTCGAGAGACGCTTGAGGTTGATTACCGAGGGAAGACGATTTTTGACGTTTTGAATATGCCGATTTCCGGAGCGTTGGAGTTCTTGGGAAAGATTCCATTGATAAGATCAAAATTATCAATTCTTGAGCGGGTGGGGTTGGGATATTTGGAACTGGGACAGCCGGCGCCATTGTTGTCCGGGGGAGAAGCCCAGCGGCTGAAACTTTCCAGAGAACTGTCGAAGGTCAGAAGCGGCCATACTATTTATTTACTGGACGAACCGACAACCGGATTGCATTTTGCCGATTTGCAAAAACTGCTTTCTGTTTTGTATGAGTTGGTTGGTCATGATAATACGGTGATTGTGATAGAACATAACTTGGACGTGGTGAAAAATGCCCAGTGGATAATTGATTTGGGACCGGAGGGCGGAGACGCGGGCGGAGAAGTGGTAGCGGCTGGAAGGCCAGAGGAAGTAGCCGTGGTGAAAAAGAGTTATACTGGGCAATATCTTAAAAAGATTTTAAAATGATGAAATTGTTTTTTTATTTTTTAATTATCGTTTTACATTTTTCATTTTTAGTTTTTCATTTTGTTACTCCCGTTTTTGCCGCCGGGGAGTTTGAGACTTCTTTTCACTCGACTTATGAAATTGATGAGAGGGCGAACGCGACGGTGACGCATAGAATCGAACTTACCAATCTGTCGCCAAATATTTACGCGTCGGAGTATTCGGTAACGGTGGGGAGCACGAACGTTCG
>Ga0209211_10007766_pt1 | contig 14937 bp, 12 predicted proteins | sample RifGroA2_FD_183992 | JGI IMG/M metagenome (GOLD analysis project Ga0209211, IMG submission 183992) | Groundwater microbial communities from Rifle, Colorado, USA - Groundwater A2 (SPAdes) (version 2) | ecosystem: Environmental > Aquatic > Deep subsurface > Groundwater | place: Rifle, Colorado... | reverse complement strand
TCGCCCTTCTTCTTACCTTCGCAGAGTCCGCTCTCGTAAGCGCCTTGGAAGTGCCGCTGCTGCGCGGTCGCGTGAACGATTACGCCGGCTTGATGGCTGCTGACCGAGCGCACTCTCTGGAAGAGCGCCTGGCCCGTTTCGAGCAGGAGACGGGCAATCAGGTCGCGGTACTTACGATCCCCGGTCTTGAGGGAGAGGACCTGGAGGGCTTCAGCATCAAAGTAGCCGATACGTGGAAGATAGGGAAAAAGGGCTTCGATAACGGCGTTATTCTCCTCATAGTAAAAAACGACCGCAAGCTCAGGATTGAGGTCGGCTACGGTCTCGAAGGGGTTCTCCCCGACGCAATCGCAAGCAGGATTATCCGCGAGGTGATCGTCCCGCATTTTCGCGCCAACGACTTTGCCGGTGGTATCGAAGCAGGCGTAGAGGCAATCCTCAAAGTAACTAGCGGTGAGCGCCTGCCAGAGGCGGCGCGAAAGCGCGCCGGCCCAAGAGGAAACTCTCCTTTTTCTGGAGCACTATTGATCCTCCTTCTAGTAGCTATTCCCATCATCGGAGTTTTAGGAAACCTGAGCCGGCGCAGATCAGGGGAGGCCTGGAGCGCGGGGGGATCGCGCAGGTACAGAAGTTGGGGAGGACCTACCTTCGGGGGTGGATTCGGTGGCGGAGGGGGTTTCAGTGGCGGAGGCGGCGGGTTTGGCGGAGGAGGCGCCTCAGGAGGGTGGTAATTAAGATGCGCGCCAAGAAATATTTCACAGCCAACGAGCAGGAAAAAATCCGGCAGGCCGTGGCTGCCGCCGAGCAACGGACGTCGGGCGAAATCGTGCCGATGATCATCGGCGCGAGCAGCAGCTACACCGAGGTGGAGCTCGCGGGGCTGATCGTTGGGTTAGTCACCGGCGCTGCCGCCGCGCTTTTCTTTGGCTATTCCTGGGGAGTCACAGATTGGGAACTTGCCTGGCCGCTCCTTGGAGCAGGGCTCGGCTTCATCCTTTGCCGCATCCCCTCCATCAAGCGCCGCCTCATCTCGAATGCGCGCATTGACGAGGCTGTTCACCTCCGCAGTCTCGCGGCCTTTATCGCCCATGGTCTCCATTACACACGGGCGCATACCGGTATTCTGATCCTAGCCTCGCACTTCGAGCACCGGGTCGAAGTGCTCGCCGACCGGGGGATCAATGAAAAGGTCACACCCGGGACGTGGGACGAAGTTGTGCAGATACTCACTTCCGGGCTTAAATCTGGAAACGGCTGTGATGCTTTTTGTGCGGCGATCGGGCGCTGCGGCGATACCCTGGCAGCGCACTTTCCGCGCCGGCCAGACGACCGCGACGAATTGGAAGATAAGCTCGTGACTGAAGAGTAAAATCAATTTTCAGAAACCAAGAATCTTGCCATATTCTCTGGTGAGCCTATCCACCATCTCAGCTTGATCCTGGGTCATATGAAGAACCTTCTTTCCCTGTACGTACTTGTAGGCCCTGGTTCCCGGAATAAAAGCGGAGGTCTGGCCGTTATACTTTTCCCATATCTCCTGCGCCTCGGGAGTTATAAGGAAAGCGGCGAAGAGGTGTCCCACATTGGGGTGCGGCGCGCGCTTGGGCACACCGGCGTTGTAGGCGGGGGAGATCACAGGCTCAATCCCTTCGGCATGGACGATGGGAGCGCCGCTCTTTTTTGCTGTGTTGATGTAGCTATCGGTCAGCGTGACAAGGACCAGGATTTCACCGACTTGCAGCCGGGTGTATAGCGCTCCGAGCGTTCCCAGGGTCAACTCCTGCTTGGCAAGGGACTTTACGAATTCGGTGGTTTTCTTCTCGCCCCAAGCTCCGGCCGCCAGACGGGCCGGGTGATGGGTCGCAGTAGACATGCCGAGCTTACCCCCCTTCCACTTGGGGTCCAAAAGATCCTCCCAACTCTTGGGCACATCCTTAGGAGGGAGAATGTTCTTGTTGTAGGCCGGTAGAACAAACTGATTGGCTGCAACAACGGTCCCATTATCATATTGAATGGACTGAGGGCCTACGCCCAGCTTCCTGTAGTCGAAGGGCTGGTGGAGTTTTCTTACCCACAGCGAGGCATGGTGGGCGTCGGTAACCACCATCAGATCCCACTCGGGCGGCGCCCCGGCGGCTGCATGGGTCAACACCTTCGTCACATCGCCAACCATGTTAGAGGACGGGCTATAATTCAGCCTGATATTGAGGTTGTACTTCCTGTTAAAGGCCTCCGCTAACGACTGCGCCCCCTGCGGGCCGAATGTGGATGGGGCAAGAAACTCAATAACCCCCTCCTTCCTTGCAGCAGCCACCAGTTCATCAATGGGAGCCGCTGCAGCTAAGCTCGCGCATCCTGCGAGGGCGATGATCGTCACTAAGGAATTAAAGAAAGATTGGAAACGTTTCATTGTCTGCCTCCCGTTTAACATTTAAAGCGCTCCGCCGTTTATCCTCCGCATGAGAATCCCTGGGGGCTAAGCTAGGCATCCCAATCCTCCTTGTCAAGCCCATAGCCTGGTTAAAAAATAACGTTGACTTGGAAGAGATTAGGCAATATTCTTCTCAATCAAAATCCCAATTGAAAGGCACCTGAACAAATGGCTATCCGTTTCAGTCTCCACACCTCTCCAAGAGATTTTTCTCAGGGCCTCGATAGGGCCCGACGGGGGGAAGAGCTTGGCTACGAAGGAATCTTTCTTGCCGATAGCCAGATGAACTGCCCGGACCCCTTTCAGATCCTGGCCGTCTGCGCCCTTCAGACCGAACGCATCCGCTTGGGGAATGCCGTCACCAATATGGTCTACCGTGACCCTACCGTGTTGGCTTGCTCTGCCGCCTCCCTCAATGAGATTTCCCGGGGAAGGGCAGTCCTTGGGTTGGGCACGGGCGACGGGCCGGTTTACAGCCTGGGACGAAGAGCCACGCCGGTAAGCAGATTTGAAGAGGGTCTTAGAACGATCCGCAACCTCGTGCAGGGAAAGGCGATCGCGGCGCCTCGAGGCGATGTGAAACTCCGCATCGGAGTCCTGCCGGTGCCCATTTATGTATCGGCCGAAGGGCCGCGAACTCTTCGAGTTGCAGGAAAAGTGGCGGACGGCGTCATCTTGGGAAATGGCTTCGACCTGCGTGTTCTCCAGTGGGCGCGGGGACACATTCAACAGGGAGCCCAAGAAGCCGGACGGGCAGCGTCGAGCATTGATGTCATGGCAGCCGGGATGATTTGCGTCGACAAAGACGGCCGGCGAGCGCGCGACCTCGTACGGCGGCGACTCGCCAACCGAGCCCACCATAATTTCCGTTTTACGCTGGAGACTGTCCCGCCGGAGGAGCTACCCGGCGTAAAGAGGTTCATGGAGGCGTTTGATATAAGTAAACCCATCGAGGAGAGAGTGGACCCTAGCCTCGTTACTGATTATCTCGTTCACCGTTTCTCGATTGCCGGCACGCCCGAGGAATGTGTTGCGCGCGTTAAGGAGTTAGAGCAGGCAGGGGTGAACCGCGTTATGCTGACTCCGCCTAACGCCATCTACGACGAAGTCATGGAGGGCTGGGCGAAAGAAGTCATGCCCCATTTCAAGGAGACCAGATGCTGATACGTTGCATTAAGAACAATCTTTCTTAGGTCGGCGGTCCCGGACCTGCCCTACCCAACGCTGGAGGGAATGAAAACTCTGACTGCGGAAATGGGCCGGACGCGCCCCGAGGTTCTAAAAGCAGACCCGGCCTCCTTTATCGACGCGAGTTTCGTCAAGGCGATCGAGGAAGAAGGTTTTATGAAGCGCCTTGGACAGAAATAATGCCGTATTGACTTATGGTATTGCAACCGGTAAATTCGTGCTATGGAAACGGCGAAGAAGATCACGGTTCAGATCCCCGAAACCCTTCTCAAAAAAGCCCAGAAGGCCACCGGTTTGGGCATTACCCCGACTATAAGGCAAGGTCTCCAGTTAGTAGCCGCCGGCAGAGCTTACGGTAAACTTCGCCAGCTCAAGGGTAAAGTTAGATTCTCGCTTGACTTGAAGGCCCTTCGGAAAGACCGTACATGATCGCGGTCGATACCAGCTCTTTAATCGAATATTTGTCCGGAGGAAAGGGCTTGGACGTAGATGCGGTAGAGACGGCTCTGGAACACAAACAGGCGGTTCTCCCGCCTGTCGTCTTGTCCGAACTCCTGAGCGATCCCACACTTTCCCCGGATGTCGCCGGCGTCCTGAAAGAATTGCCTCTTCTTTCCCTCCTCGATGGTTTTTGGGAAAGGGCCGGATACCTCCGCTCGAAACTCATCCGCCGAGGTCAAAAGGCGCCACTGGCCGATTCCCTCATCGCTCAGGTCTGCATCGATCACGGAGTTCCTTTGGTTAGCCGCGACGCCGATTTCCGCCATTTCGTTCGGCACGGCGGCCTGAGGCTTTTACCAAAGTAGCCCCTGCGATTTAGATTTCTATGCCCAGAGGCGGTTTGTGAGCTCCCGATGGCTACACCGCAAAAGCAGATTCCCATCATCGGCAATTGGAAGAGAAAAGGGATTGACTCCCTTGTTGTTTGTTGTACAATTGGCTGTACAGGATAAATAGAGGGGAACGAAGTCGATGAAACAGCTTTCTTTAAGCGAGGCTAGAGCTAAGCTGAGCGCTTTAGTGGACGAGGTTCACAAGGGGAAAGGCCCCGTTGCCATAACCCAGAGATCGAAGGTCAAGGCCGTGCTGGTGGATGCTAACTGGCATGACAGGGTTGGCGAGGAGCTGGGTTTTTACCGGCGGATCTTAAAGGGTAAGCCCTTGAAGCTAGCAGGGACAGCGGAGCTTACCGGTGATTTGGACCGGGCGCTAGAGGAGCTAAAACAAGAAAGGGAAGCCTCGTTTCAACGGTTAATTGAACAGCTCAAGTGATCTACGTCACGGATACGCACCCTCTGATCTTTGTGGTCACGGGCAGGCTGAATCGTCTGGGTCGAAAGGCCAGGAGAATCTTTCAGGCTGCCCACGAAGGAAAGAATGTGATTGTCATTCCGGTACCGGTTTTGGAGGAGGCGATGCGGCTCAGCGAAAGACAGATCATAAGGTTCAAGCTGCCTTTCCACCGCTGGGCGCAAGAGATTGATAGAGCGCCAAACTTCCAAATTCAGCCTTATACTTTGGAGATTTCCCTAGAGGCGGCGGGCTTGTCTTCCATCCGTGATCCAGCGGATAGGGCTATTGTCGCCACCGCCCGCCACCTGGGCTTTCCTCTCATTACAACAGATGAACAAATACAGGACGGCGGATGGGTAGAGACGGTGTGGGACTGATGAGTGCAGACCAGAGCGCAGCAGATCGAGCGGTTGTTGCTAAAGAGCTATGAGCGGATCCCTTTCCACCTTGAGACGTTACGGGGTTCCGGCAAAGGGTGGCTCAGAGTCTGTGTTGCAAGGGCCTGGGTGCCGTGATATGTGTGACAAATAAGTTAAGTTGTCATCTGGAGGCATATATGGCAGGGCGCAAAGCAGTGACCGTGCGTATTCCAGAGTCCCGCCTGCGGCGTTTAATGCGTGCACGCAAGGTCAAATCCCAGTCCGATCTAATCAATAGCTTGCTGGCAGAGGAAGAGGAGCGCCTCAAGTCTCATCGAGTCCTTCGAGAAACAGAAGGCACCACCAGGTTATCTGAGATCCATGATCGCCTTCTTTGACTCCAACATCCACATTGATTTGCTTCTCGGTAGGCTCGCTCTGGATAACATCCTTCAAGAAATAGGCAACCTCCCGGTTCGCCTTTCTCCTGTCGTTGCAAGTGAGCTGCTGCGGGGTGTGTCAGGTCAAGGCGGCCGAAGCGTCGAGAAGTTGATCGCTCAGCTAGCTCCACTCGAGCCGTCATCATGGCGGCAGTGCTGGTACGACACCGGCAGGCTGCTACCCCGGATCTTCCCCACCCACGAAGAAATCGGGCTTGCCCGTTTGCAAAACGATCTCCTCCTCGCCTTAACGTCACGACATACGGGAGCGTTATTTGTAACTGCAGATGCCCACTTCGATACCATCCGCCGCTTTATCCCATTCCGGATGAGGGTTTTGCAGAGTGAGCCAAAGAATCAATAACTCAAGCCAGGCATCCTCACCCTTGTAAGTTCCCGATGGCCACACTGCAAAGGCAAATTCATTTGAGTGCAGGTCAAAGCGCAGCAGATCGAGTCGTTGTTGCTAAAGAGCTATGAGCAGACTTGACCCCTTATCCGTACCGTGAGGCGGAATATGCGGAAGTAGCTTTCAGCCTTTGTCTTTATCCACAAGTGGGCGATTCTTTACAATTCAGCGGAACCATTATAGAAATCGTCACATGGGCATGTATCGAAAGCGTGCTATACGGAAGTAAGGCGGTACTACGCGGAACAAGATATTCATAGTTAGGCGTAACACGCACGCGATGTGGGTTTTAGGGGATTCATGTTTGCGAAATCATTCTATGGCGCTCTCTAGGAATGAAGATGCTCGTCACATGCCCGGAGTGTGAAGCAAAAATAAGCGAAAAGGCTGATCCTTGTCCCAAGTGTGGACTTCCAAGCGCTGGAGAAAGGTCCAGGGAAGCCGCCGAACGAGAAGCTCAATTTATGCGCGGCCTTAATTTTTTTATTGGGGCTCACATAATCTGCGAAAACCAGAGATGCAATTTTAGGGGCCACGTTGATGGCCCCTTTACAGTAGAAGTTATACAGGGTGGCGCACACGCTGGCTATAAGTCGGTTCTCGTGTGCCGCTGCCCAAAATGTGGCCGTCGTGTGACTTCGATCTAGCGGTAAATAGTTCCTGCATACGGAGTTGGAGAAAAATGCATCTATTGGAATTTGTAGCCTAACCCTTGGGTTGAGACCGACAGGGCGGCTCACCCAAAACGTTAGACATACACACCATGGACAAGGGCCGCTGCATACTAAAGACGGATGGATTCGAAGTACCAGGGTTTTTTTATCTCCGTCCCGATGCGCCAATTGTCCTGACGAGCAATTCTCATGAATGCAGGTGATCCGACAGAGGAAAATCACCGCGCGCGCTCAAGCTTCGTTCGGGGGCTTGTGCAGCGTTCCAGCGGCCTCGCTGTCGCATTCTCCGTATTCGCCAGGAAGCTCCCAAAGAGAATTGTGCAGTTTTGGGACGATCTGGATCTTCTGCCTGGAGATGTGGGCGAGTGCATCGAAACATGGAGGAAGACAGAGGAGCAGGGAGTTGAAAGACTCCTTTTCGACAAGCGCCAAGCAAGAGATTTTATTCGTCGAAAACTGGGCCCACGGCACAAACGGGCCTACGACAAGTGCTACCACCCGGCAATGCAGTCAGACTACTTTCGACTCTGCTATATCCTCGTGGAGGGTGGCTGCTACATAGACGCTGATGATGTGTACGATGGGTCTCAAATCCAACACCTCTTCAGCGATGGTCGGTTAAAAATTCAACCTCTATGCTATGACACGGCGACGAATATGATGGTGCCACCATCGCTTTTCACTAAGCCAGGAGCAAACGCCGCGAGCTGGATCTTCTACTTTAACAACAATCCCCTAATTGCTGGCAGCGGGCACCCCCTGATAGAGCGCGCACTCGCTCAAGCCACCCTATCCCTTGAGAAAGATGTGACGAACGGCTTGCCAGAAATCCAATCGACGACTGGCCCCGGGAATCTTACCAAATCGATATTTGACGCTGTAACTGAGAGCGGCGAGATCGAACAGACCCTGCTTGTGCTGTGCGATTGGGAAAATATTGCCAGAAACAGATGGGAGCTCAGCTATAGGAACGACCCAAGGAACTGGAGGCTTTCGAACTGCCGAGGCTATCGAGAATGATATGCCAGGAACATGTCGAGGGGGATGAATGAACCTCGCCTCTCCCTGGCGCGCACCTTCGAAGTTCTTGTTTCGCATCGCGATGAAATGTCGGAGGTTGCTACCGAAGAAAAGATCTCAAGCATTCGGGCCCTTGAATACAAAGGAGCGGCCGAGGATAGAGCGCATTTACGTCATCAATCTGAATCGCCAACCAGCTCGTTGGGCCGAGATGGAGCAGGAGCTAAGACACGCGTTGGATTGGTCGGGAGCTGAACTTTGGAATCTTACTGAGCGGTATGCTGCCGTCGATGCTAAGAACTTCATGCAGGAACCGCTAAAAGATGCCGACATCGATCCAATTTATACACTCGGAGAGCAGCTCTTCGTAGAGCCCCAACCGCTAGCTCTCCCCACCCGGCTAGAACTCAATTCTCCGATCCAAATGAGTCGACCTGAGATTGCGGTCGCTCGCTCACACATCGACGTCTGGCGACAGGTCGCGGCGAGTAATCATGAGTACGTACTCGTCCTTGAGGACGATGTGTGGTTTCAATCCGGGTTTGCTCCACATCTGGACCAGGCGTGGGGCGAAATCGAGGCCGAAGGCGACAGGATAAGCAATTTCGACATTCTCTATTTGTCCTACGAGGAGGTGAAGCACGGCACCCCGAAGACCTTCCTTTCAAGTAATGTGTTCCGCCCAGTACGCGGGCTCTGGCATCTGTCCGGATACGTTATTTCGCGCGAAGGCGCTGAGAAGCTCCTTCGACTCCTTCCTTGTCGAGGACCCGTGGATCTCTGGATAAATCACCAGTTCGGAGTTCTGGATGTACGCGCGACAAGACGGTCTATCATCAGCCAGCGACGCGATATTAGCTCCACTAACTCATATTCAATACTTCCCGCGCTCACGAAAATTGGCGCTATCACCAGTGAGGGTGCATCCTTGTTTCACGTTCGCCCAAGTGAGCGGCCTGTGTTTGCATTTGGGCCTGGAGGTTCTGGCCTTTCATCACTTGCAATGGCCCTGTCCATGCTCGGATACAGATGCTGCAGTGATCTCCAAGCGCTTCCAGGTCCTGAACTTGAGATGCTTCTTGCGGGAAGAGGTGATCGAGTTTTTGACGCATATGTGAACATCAGATCTTTGGCGGGGGAAGCCCGGGCTCTCAGGGAGCGTTACCCTCAGGCTAAATTCATAATCACCACTCGCAAGACCGGAATTGCAGATGACAACGATTTGAATATTCTGGATGATCTCAATGGCGCTGATATTGCCGTTCTTCATTTAGAGGCATCCAATAAATGGCAGGTCGTTTGCGAGCACCTCAGATGCGCGCCGCCCGCTTGTTCCTTCCCTGAGTTAGCTGACCTTGGACAAAGACAGCTCCTCGGCGGAACCATTGAAGCGGACGCAGTCCTGAGCTGCGAGACTCCTAAACGTGATAAGTCGCCATGGGTTGTTGAGCCTCGTCAGTGGTGGCAAGGCATTCATTCCGTCTCGATAGAAGGGGGATCATCGATCGCTGCAACTCCCGTTAGAGTCAGCGACTGTTTAAAAATTCTCGACACGAGACGTTGGCTTCTGCGAGACGATACCTTCACGGACAACCTGGCGTTGTTTCGTCCCTCAAACGTCGAGTTCCGTTCTGGGATCGGGGCTGCGCTCAGTATCAGAAGGGAATCCCTGGGCGTTCGAGAATATAGCGCTGCATCGTTAACCAGTCGCGACCGATACTTATTCGGAAGATTTGAGGCAATCATTCAGGCGTCGAACGTGCCCGGTGTGGTTACCGGGTTTTTTCTCCATCGCGATTCACCGAGGCAGGAAATTGATATCGAGATTGCGGGAAATCGAACAGATCGTCTCTTGGTCAATGTCTTCTACAATCCTGGTGGCGAGGGCGCGAAGTTTGACTATGGATATAGAGGTGCAGCAAGCTATATCGACCTTGGTTTTGACGCATCAGAATCCGGCCATCGGTTCGCAATAGAATGGGGGCCGTGCGAGATTCGCTGGTTGGTTGACAATCGTTTAGTTCATAGGCGCGCTCACTGGGAACCCACGCCGATTCCCCACCTTCCAATGGCCCTCCATGTAAACGCTTGGCCATCTCGCTCCAAAGAACTTGCCGGTCGGCTGACCAGCCGACGACTCCCAACAACCACTTTCATAAGATCGATTGCGCTGGAAGCGAACTTAGTTGACGGCAATGGCGCAGGCGTAGCTTAACAGGGCCTTTGGGGCCAGGCATTCGTATTGACTTATTTTCTTTCCTTTAATAAAGCGGCGGAAGACGGGGGCCAGCCCATTATCTTTTCACCACTCGTACGTCAACCGCCGCTACGCCCTCGCCTTCGCGCCGCACCATCAGCGGATTGATTTCGAAATCCGACAGAATCGAGCGGTAAGAAGCAAACAGATCGGATAGACTGGTCATGGCTCGCGCCAGCGCTTTGATATCCCGTGGCGGCTGGCCTCGAACTCCCTCTAGAATCCGGTATCCTTTCAATTCTTTCAACATCGCTAAAGCTTCTTTTTCGTCCACAGGCAAAAGCCTCAGGGAGACATCCTTCAATACCTCGACAAAGATTCCTCCCAACCCCACCATGAGGAAGGGGCCGAATTGCGGATCGGTTCTGGCGCCGAGAAGCACTTCGGTTCCCTGGACCATCTCTTGGATCAGCAACTGAGCCTTGCCGGGCACCTTGGAAAGCAACTGCTTCCCTTGGGCCTCGACCTCCTCCGCGCTCTTGAGTCCCAGGACCACCGCGCCGGATTCTGTCTTGTGGACGATCTCCGCCGCCACGAGCTTCAATGCCACAGGGAAACCTATCCCTCTGGCTTTTTGCCCCGCCTCGGCAGCGGTTGCGGCCATGACCTGACGCGGCAGGTCGATTCCACGACTCCGGAGCAAACCGTTAAGCTTGTCTCCTTCGAGATCTTCCGCTTTGCCTGAAGCGGCAGGTATCGCCGGAATCGGTGACCGGCTCCGCTCGCCGTATAATCCCAATCCCTTGAGCGCCCTGAGCGTGGCTTTGATCCCCTGTAAAAAGGGTATTCCCGCCTGGTCCTGAAAGGTCCGGCTTTCGTCCGTCAGGCTGTAAGTGGAACGGGCGAAGGCAATGACGGGCTTTTCCGTAGTGGCCGCCAGAGTCGTGAAGAGGGTAGCCTCTCTCTTCTCCGGATAACGCGGCAGCTCGCCATGAATACCCAAGAGATCCACTCCTTCGTCTTGAGCATGGAGGCGGACAATTTCAACGAACCCCTTCTCGTCGCCAAATCCGGCAACGCCGCACTCCAGCGGATTTTCCACCGCGAGCTCGGCAGGGATAAGCGGCCTTATGGCTTTTTGAGTCGCGTCGCTCAATTGAGCGAGATCCACCCCGACCTCTTCGAGATGATCCAGCAGTAGACCCTTCATCCCTCCCGAATTAACCACGATGGCGACACGACGACCCCGCGGATACCTTCCCGGCATGAAGGCCAGCGCGGTTTCCGTGAGATCTTCGAGTGTCGGGCAGCGGATCAGCCCAAGACGGTGACAGACCGCATCGAAGACCTCGTCGGATCCGGCAAGCGCGCCGGTGTGCGATATCGCCTGGCGTTTCCCCCGTTCCGAGCGCCCAAGTTTGATCACCAGGATTGGCTTGTTCTTGGCCAACGCTTCGGCGGCCACGGCCATGAATTCCTTGGGGCGGCGTATCCCCTCAATCATGAGGAGGATAACCTTGGTCTCGGGATCCTTAACCAAAAAAGAGAGATAGTCGACCAGATCGAGACTGATCTCGTTGCCGCTTGATACTGCGTAGCTGAAACCGATCCCCCGCTCGCTCGCGCCCTTGACCCAGTTTCCCAACGATCCTCCACTCTGGAAGATCAGTCCCACAGGTCCGGAACGGAGAAGTGGAATAGCCGTGGGAAAACTCCACAGCCCCTCTGTCACGGAAAAGGAGCCCATGCAGTTTGGACCGCAACAGACCATACCTGTGCGGTTACAAAGCTCCTTCAGGGCCTGCCCGCGTTCTTTCCCTTGAGTGTCGTCGCCTTCGCCAAATCCTGCGCTGTAGATGGTTGCGGCCTTAGAGCCGAGCCTGGATCCCTCCTCCAATGTTTGAAGCACTGCTTTTGTCGGGATCAAGAGAAGAAGTTGCTCAGGGGCTTCCGGCAAAGCGGCAAGGTTTGGATGACAACGCTCTTCCCAAAGCTCGGTGTAGTTTGGGTTAATCAGATAGATTTTGCCCTTGTACCCGCCCTTCTTGAGATTGCGAAAGATAAGCGTAGGCCAGCGCCCCTTGGGCGAAGCGCCCACGATCGCCACCGAACCTGCGTGAAGGAGATGCCCGGCCGGCCGTAGATTTCCTGTTTCCATCTGCATAATCATTATGCCTCCCGCCTTTTGTATTGCACAGCTTTTTGGAGACTTCAAGCCATACCTACTGCGACCGGATAAACATTTCCTAAACTCATGGTTTCTGTGGTATAAATGCCATGCGGAGGGTTGTCCAGGATCGAGACAGGACGCTCTTCGACATCAGGAGGTAGATATGAAAAAACTCTTTTCTTTAATCTCTCTTCTTACTCTCACGTTCCTCGCGGTCTCTCCCCTGCAAGCGCAAACCAAGCGAATCCCTGTCGCCTACAGCGCAATCAGCGCCACGCAATCGTCCTTCTATGTGGCCAAAGAAGGCGGCTATTTTGAAAAGCACGGTCTTTTTGTCGATCCGGTCTACGTTGCCAGCGGCACCAAGGTGGCCCAAGCCGTCATCGCCGGGGAATTCCCGGTGGCTGCGGCGGGCGGAGTCATCGTCGATGCCGTTATCGCCGGCGGCGACATCGCCATTATCGGCGGACTGGTCAACGTGCCGTCCTTTTACGTCGTCGTCCACCCTTCCATCAAGAAACCGGAGGACCTTAAAGGCAAAGCGATCGGCATCACGCGCTACGGTTCCTCGACCGATTTTTCGATTCGCTACCTGGTAAAAAAATGGGGCATGGAGCCGGACAAGGATATAAAGATTCTGCAAATGGGCGGGCAGCCGGAGATCGTCGCCGGGATGCAGGCCGGCATCGTGCAGGGCGGCGTTCTATCATCGCCGGCGGACTTCAAAGCAAAGAAGGCGGGATTTCAACTGCTCGTCGATTTTAGAAAAGTCGGACTGGATTATCCCACCGTGAGCCTGGTCTCCACGCGCTCCTTCATCAAGAAGGACCCGCAGACGGTGCGGGGATTTTTGATGGCCTACAGCGAAGGCGTCGAGCGGGTCTATCGCGACAAGGAGTTCACCATGAAGGTGATCGGCAAATACACGCGTACCAACGATCGCGAGACGTTGGAATCAGCCTACGTTTTCGCCACCACCTTCATCGAACGCCCGCCGCACCTGCCTTACAAAGCGATCGAAACGATTCTCGCGCAAACCGGCGAAAAGAACCCCAAAGCGAGAGAGATGAAAGCCAACGATTTCATCGATCCGACTTTCTACAACGAGTTGGAAAAAAGCGGCTTCTTCAAATCCCTGGGCCGATAAATGAGAGGAGATCGTTAAAGATAAACGCGCCAACGATCCGGCGCCACAACAACCACGATCTGCTGCCCTACGGCGAAATCCGAGTCGCCGGGAAGCTTGACGCTCAGAGCGGTTCCGTTTACTTCAACTTCGAAGAGGGACGTATCTCCGAGATAGTTTTTGCTGGCGATTTTCCCCTCCAAGGCCTCGGAACCCTGACTGGGGTGATGCAAAAGGATTAAATGCTCGGGCCGGATGGCCAGCGTCACCTCACTGCCGGTCTGACAGGCCGGTGGAACGGGACATCTGAGCCTTCCCAGGGGCGAGTCGACTTGTCCCGGACCTGTTACCTTCCCGCGGATGAAATTCATCTCACCCACGAATTGGGCCGCGAACAGGTTTGCGGGGCGGGCGTAAACATCCTGAGGCGTGCCGATTTGCACAATCTCTCCCTCGTGCATCACGCATACTCTATCCCCTAGACTTAAGGCCTCCGCCTGATCGTGGGTAACGTAGAGGGTCGTTACCCCGACAGACCTGGTGATCTTTTTAAGCTCAAGCCGCATCTCCTCCCGCAAACGCGCGTCCAAATTGCTCAGCGGCTCATCCATGAGCAGAATCTTAGGTTCAGTGACCACGGCCCTGGCCATGGCCACTCGCTGCTGCTGACCGCCGCTTAAATCCGTGGCCGGGCGCTCTTCCAGGCCGTCCAGCTTGACCAGACTAAGGGCGCGGGAAACCTTTTCAGACACCAGGTGTTTAGGTACTTGCTTTCGGCCCTTGATCAGGGGGAAGGCCACGTTTTGGAAGACGCTCATGTGAGGCCAGATAGCATAGGACTGGAATACCATGCCGATGTCTCGCTTCTCTGTCGGGATGTTGAGGCCTTTACCCGGCGAGCTGACCACCTTGCCGCTGATTTCGATTTCCCCCGCATCCGGTTTCTCAAGTCCGGCTACACAGCGAAGCGTGGTAGTCTTTCCGCAACCGCTGGCGCCGAGCAGGACAAAAAACTCTCTTTCTTCAACTTCCAGGTCTATCCCCCGCAAAGCCTCAACCAAACCATGCCTGGTCCTGTAGAACTTATGCAGCCCCTTAATACGTATCAAGTTCGACTCCCCTCCTTGTTAGACCGACGACCCAACCTCTCCAACCCGGGAAAAACCGATCCGCAACGCGCCTACCACGATCACGGCAAAGATCACCAGGATCACGCCCAGCGCGCTAACCTCCGGAACCCAACCGCTGCCCCAAAACTGCCAGACAACGGTAGAGATCACCGTGTTCTTACGGGAGTATAGAGTCAAGGCCATGGTAACCTCCCGGTAAGAGAGCATGCTGATCCAGATCCCGCTATTGAAGACACCCGCAGCGACCAAAGGCAGGACGATGCGCAGGAACACCCGTGGCGTGGAAACGCCCGCAACTTTTCCGGCTTCTTCCAACTCCCGATGCACTTGAATCATCACGCTATTCGTGGTCCGGGTACCATAGGCGATCCAGTTGATGGTGTGAGCGATTATGATAATAATGATCGTGCCATAAAAAGGGAAAATATTTCTGTACGCTAACCCAAGGTAGCCTAAACCGACAGCGAGAAGAATGCTGGGCATGGCATGAGGCAAGAACG
>Ga0209211_10007765_pt1 | contig 14939 bp, 18 predicted proteins | sample RifGroA2_FD_183992 | JGI IMG/M metagenome (GOLD analysis project Ga0209211, IMG submission 183992) | Groundwater microbial communities from Rifle, Colorado, USA - Groundwater A2 (SPAdes) (version 2) | ecosystem: Environmental > Aquatic > Deep subsurface > Groundwater | place: Rifle, Colorado... | reverse complement strand
AGAAGAGCCGTCCCGTAAGCGAACATGAACCATGTCGCCGAATTGGGCTCTATCTCGTGCCGAAGCGATTGACGGACGTATAGTCCGTATCCGAGCGCCTGGAGAGCGCCCGACAACACAGCAAGTACTGTGAGCATCTGGCACCTCCATTTTGTTGCGTCAAGAACAAGGCACTCGAGCTAAAATCTCCCGAATACCGCCTGTATATACTATAGCACATCTCTAAAATATATGCAAATCCTCCGCGCGAGGGCGGCGGGAGGGCAATCAACAGGGGAGCGCTGGGAGGGTGCAGAAACCCGCTATACTGTAACGATATCACTATCTTACACCCTATGGACAAAAAGACGGCTATAACACTCGCGTCAGGCGTAGTAATCGTCGTAGCGGCAGCGGCGTTCTACTACTTCACCACATCAGACAAATCAGACCAGCCGCCCGCGGAAACCGTAGAACTCCCGACGTACGGAACCGATAACCCGCTTGAGAAAAAACCGGACTTGAACCCCGTAGAGAAGACGAATCCCTTCGCGGATATAAAGACTAATCCGTTCGAATAATTTCTTCGCTATGAACACTACACAACTCTCTGCCGGCATAGCGTTCGGAGTCCTTGTGCTCGCCTTTGCGGCGGTTACCGACGTGCGCGCACAGTCGTCTGACGATGCGCTCGCCGCCATCCAATTCCCGGTCGCGGAACTCGGCAACTGCGGCAGTAAGGAAGAGTGCAAAACGTACTGCGACGAGCCGGACAATATTGAAGCGTGCATCTCCTTCGCCGAAGAGAACAATCTCATGCCCGCGAAAGAAATAGAGCACGCGAAGAAATTCTTGGCGGCCGGCGCAAAGGGCCCGGGCGGCTGCACGAGCAAAAACTCCTGCGAGTCGTACTGCAACAATCCGGACAATATTGAGACGTGCGTTACGTATGCGGAAGAGAACGGCCTGATGGACGGAGAAGAATTGGATGAAGCGAGGAAGGTGCGCGACGCTATCCGCAAAGGAGTGAAGCCGCCTCCCTGCGGAGGAAAGAAAGAATGTGATGCATATTGTGAATCGCCCGAGAACATGCCGGCGTGCATAGAATTCGCCAGCGCCGCCGGCCTCATGAGCGAAGAAGAACAGCGGAACGCGCAGCAGATGCTCCAGGCCATCAAAGCCGGCGCGAAGCCACCCGCCTGCCGCGGCAAGGAGAAGTGCGACGCGTATTGCTCACAAGACGAGCACTTCGACGAATGCATGGAATTCGGCAAGGCGGCGGGATTCATGAACGAAAAGGAGTACGAGATGGCGAAGAAGACGCGCGGCAAGGGCCCGGGCGGCTGTCGCGGCAAGGAGGAGTGCGACGCCTTCTGCACGAATAGTCCGGAAAACGAAGAGATCTGCTTCAATTTCGGAAAGGAGAACGGTCTCATTCCGCCCGAGCAGCTGCGGCAGATGGAGGAGGGCAACCAGAAGTTCCGCGAGAGCTTCTCCAACATGCCCCCTGAAGTGGCCTCATGCCTCTCAGAAAAATTCGGTGCGGACCGGTTTGAAAAATTTAAAAACGGAGAGATACGGCCGAGCAGAGATATCGGCGACGCAATGGGCACCTGCTTCCAGCAATTTGAAGAACAGCGTAGACAAAACGAGGGACAACAGCAACAGATGATGCAGAGGCCGGGAGAAGAAGGCGGCCCGCCAGGAGAATTTAACGGTCCCCGCACACCTGAAGGAGCGTTCCGACCGCCTGAGTCCTTCCAGTGCGAAGGAGAGAATTGTAAGCCGCCTGAAGGAATATCGGGAGGTCCCGTACCAGAGGGGATGATGGGGCCGCCGAGCCAGGAGCAGATTGAAGAATACAAGCGGCAGATGACCGAACAGTATCAGCGCCAGATGACGGAGGAATATCAGAGGCAGATGATAGAAGGCGGCGGGAGCGGAGAACCGGGCCAGCCCGTGCCACCCCAATTCGGGTCTCCGCCGGAGGGAGCATATATGATGCCGTCAGAATCAGGAGGGGGTTTCGGAGAATTCGTGCCAAGTGGCGAATCCGCGCCCGCTCCTGCGCCTGCACCCGCGTCAGAATCATTCGCGGGCGCCGCTATCCTATTCTTCCAATCGCTCCTCCTCGGGAAATAATAGAAAACAAAGAGTTCGTAGGGTACTATAGGGACATTAGTATAATGCCGCGACGCGGCGCGTAGTAATATCATGCACGACACTCTTAACAAGGCGCTTTCGTGGCGTTACGCGGTGAAAACGTTTGACCCAGCACAGAAGATAACCGATGCCGAGCTCCATACCATTTTGGAGAGCGGCCGTATGGCGCCGAGCTCGCTTGGCATAGAGCCGTGGAAATTCATCGTGGTATCTGATCCCGATATTCAGGCAAAGATGCGGACCGCGAGCTACGACCAATCCAAGGTAAGCGACGCCTCGCACGTCGTCGTACTCGCCCGCCGAACGGATGTGCGCGAAAACATTGTCTGCGAACTTCTCGAGAGGACCGCCAAAGCGCAGGGGAAAGATACCTCCGAGCTGAAAGAACAAGGAGATATGGTTACGGGCACTATCGCTTCCAAATCCGATGCAGAACTCGATGCCTGGGTGCGAGCGCAGACTTATATCCCGCTCGGCATGATGGTGGAAACGGCGGCTCTCCTCGGCGTGGACACCGGACCAATGGAAGGATTCTCTCCGGATGAGATCGACACAATACTGGGGCTCAAGGAAAAGAATCTCCGCGCAACCACAATGCTCGCGCTCGGACGCCGCGGCGCCGATGCGTTCGCCGCCATCCCTAAAATCCGCCGCGATTTCAACGAGGTCGTTGAGTTCGTGAAGTAGTCCGAGAGATTATTCGGTTGTGCGGCCGTCGAAGTGTTCGCCAAGGTCGGCCTCGGCATCTGCCTTTGTCTCGTGTATCGTGCCGTCCTTGTGGTTAGGCGGCGCGTAGAGCGTATAGAGCTTGAGCGGCTTCTCGCTCGAGGTGTTGATGATGTTGTGCCGCGTGCCCTGCGGGACGACGATAGCGAAGCCATCTCCAATGGAGTGCGTGGCGCCGTCCAGGACCGCGCTTCCCTCGCCCGCCTCCACGCGGATAAATTGGTCGAGCTGGTGTACCTCCTCGCCGATCTCCTCGAGGGGCTTCAAGCTCATGACGACGAGTTGGACGCGCTCATCGGTGTAGAGCACCTTACGGAAATACTCGTTCTCAAGCGCCGCCTGCTCGATGTTGATGACACATCCTCTCATAGACATCCTCTCTAGCTGATGTAGAACAGAGACAGACCGAAGATGATGGCGATAAGGCCGTAGAGATTAAGGGTATCCAGGGTCTTTTTCGTGATCAGCCGATGGAGCGCCTCGGGCGCAAAGAGGTAGAACAAGCCCTTGATGAGGATAAGCCAGGCGAGGACGGTGATAACGATGCGCCAGCTGCCGTCCCAAACATTGCTCTGTACGAGAAGGAGCGATGACAAGAAGATGAGGATGATGCCGGCAAGGTACACGATGGCCGGATGGTCGAAGAAGTCCTTAAGCAGATGCGGCACGGTCTTCCCGCGGAAGAGGAGGAACAAGCCGCTGATAGTCAGGTACGTCCCTAATATCTTCGCGGCAACGAGTGAAATATCCATAGCGAATTAAAGAATAGTAACGGCTTTATTCTACCATCCCTTCCCATCGCAATCGCGCAAGTGGAACATTATGTGAGTGCGAGGATGGTCGCGAAGCGGCCTTATACTAGCATAGACCGATCACTTCTTTAGGTAGTGTTTGAGGGTGTAGATCCAATCCACTTCTCCCGCTGGGCCCTTTTTCTTCTCTTTAAGCAGCCATTCCAGATACTCTCGGTCCGTCCGAACAATTTCTTCTATCTTCTTGCCGTTGTATTTGCCGAAGCGGAGCGTCGTGAAGAGGAGCGGGCGCGCCGAGATCGCGAGCATCGCTTCAAGCGCGGATTCTTTAGTCCCGTGCCGCTCCTTCATCTTCTCGGCGAGCCGCTCGAAGAGCGCTTCGAGCACGAGCACGTCGCCCCATGCGTCGTGCGCTTCGGCCTCGACATCGAGGTCGAAGAGGTAGCGCAGGTACTGGAGCCGGTAATTCGGCAGGACGTCGCTCGGGTCGAGCGCGTACGCGAGCTTGTAGGTGCAGATAGTCTGGCGCGGGACGATTCCCTCGCGCACGAGCATCGCAGAGTCGAAGGTCGCGTTGTGCGCGATGACGATCACCTCGTCGCTCTCAAGCAGGTCTTTCAGCCCCGTGTACTCGGGCGCATCTTGAAACGCCGGCTTGTCGGCCACCATCCGCTCATGGATGTGATGTATCGCCATGGACTCTATCGAGATCGGCACCGGCGGCTTGTAAAGCGCGTGTATGAGTGGTTCGTCTCTATACCGCTCCTTCACCGCGAGCTGACAGAGCCGGTCTTTGTCGCTATTCCCCGTCGTCTCAGTATCAAGAAAAAGGATCTGCATGTAGGGCTATTCTACTCCACCCTCATTCATAATTCATTCCACTTTGAGCAAGGGCTACCCTTGCTCATTAGTCATCCCCGTTTGAGTATTCTCTGCACATAACGAAAAAAGAAAAGTAAAAATCGTAATACTCGTCTAAATATTTCAACTCAAGCACCACGCGAGAGGTCGGCGTAGATAGAGAGGAGGGCGAAGAGGAGGCTCAAGGTCAGAGGGCCGAGGAAGATGCCTGAAGGCCCAAAGAATATAAGCCCGCCGAGGACCGAGAGGAGGACGAGGAGCGGGTGGAGCTTCATCCCCCGCCCGATAAGCTTGGGGCCGAGGAGATTGTCCACGAGTCCGACCGCGAGCGCGCCCCAGATAAGGAGCCCTACGGCCGGCGTCGTCGCGCCGACCGAGAAGAGGAATATGACGATAGGGATGAAAACGAGCGCCGTCCCGACGCCGGGGATGAGCGCCGCGACCGCGGCGACGGTGCCCCAGAGGATCGCATTCGGCACCCCGAAGAGCAGAAAGCCGACCGTCGAGAGGATCCCCTGCACAAGCGCGATGACGAGACTTCCGCGGATGGTGGAGTTGACTGCGAGCTCGAGCCGGTCAAAGACTCCCGCATCTTCCTTATCGCTTAAGGGCGAGAGCTCGATGAGTATCTGCCGCACGCGCGTGCCGTCCTTCAGGAGGTAATAGAGCGCGATGAAAAAGATGAAGAACGCGAGGAGGAGCCGCGAGAGACTAGAGAAGATCTCTCCCGCGTGCCCCGTGATCCACTGCAGGGCATCTTTCGCATACGTATCGATATTCGTCGAGAGATCCTGCGAAAATCCACCGAGCCCGGGAGCGATTCGGCTGATGGCCTCATCAACATTGGAAAACAATCCTACGAGCGCACTCTGCCTGCCGCCCTGCTCGAGCGAGAGATACAGGCTGCGCGCTTCGTTCCCGACCAGCACGCCGATAAGCGAGAGCGGGAGTAGGATGAGCACGACGCTCATGATGACAGTGAGGAGCGCGGAGGCGCTCGGCCAGCCGCCGAGCAGTCGAGACACCCTCTGGTGCAGCCCCTGCAGGACGACCGCGAAGACGGCGGCGAGCGCAAGCGGTTTTAAGAACGGCCAGAAGACCGCGACAGTGAGCGCGAATGCACCAACGAGAAAGAGGATAAGGAAGTAGGGTCGGAGCCGCTCGGTTTGCATCATAGAGAGATAGAATATGAGTTATCCAAATAAGAAATGCCAGAGGTAGAAGGAGAAGATGATGAGGCTGCCGAGGATGACGCTCGCGACGGCGAACACGACGTTCCCTAAGGGAGACTCCGACTCGCGCGCCTTCCTGAATAAGAAATAGAAGAGGACGAATGCGGTCGTGGCAATGAGGCTCTTCGCCACCCAGTGGTGGCCGGCGAGCCCGGCGAGGAACGCCTTGAAGGGCACCGAGAGATCAGCCCAAAGCGTCAAGATGACGACGAGCCACGTGACTCCGCTTGTCGCCCGCGCTAACGCTGTCGTGTTCAGTCTCATAGCGCTGTTGCTTCAAGGGCGGCTCGGAAGCCGCTCGAGATGATGAACCCCATCCCCGCCATCGCGAAGGCCATAAGGACGACGAGGCCCGCGACAAGGATAGTAGCGATGCGCAGGTCCCGATTCTGCATGAACTCGTCCCGGAACCGTGTGAGGAGGCCCCATGCGAGGATGGCGAGGAACGGGAGGAAGAGGAAGACGTGCTCCTTGGTCTCGGTGATGACAGAGTGCGCCCACGGGAGGGGGCCGCTCTTGATGAGGGGCTTCACTGCCGCGCCGTACTCGGTCACATAATAGAAGCCGCCCGCAGCCCACGAGGCGATAAGGAAGAGCACACCGAGAAGCGCCGCGATGCGGGCGCGCCGCAGGCGCACTTCATTTGGATTCAAAAGCTCGACCAGCACCCAGAGGAATGCAAGCGCGCCCGCTTCTCCCAAGGCCGCATGCAGTGCGATCAGGGTATGCATTGGTTTTATCCTAACACGCTCGTATGGGGAGCACGGCGACGGTCGCGCAGATAGGAGAGGACCGTGAGCGCGGCGAAGATGGCCGGGATCCAGTAGCCCGGCAGGTAGAGCAGGATGACGTCCCAGAGGCGTATCCACTGGATCGAGACCGTGCCCGTCACGGTCGCGACATTAGCGAGGAGCGTCTGGTCCTGCGTCAGGACGGCCTTCTGCCAATCCTGCGCATATTTGATATTCGCGTCCGCATTGCTTAGCTGAGTTGCATATGACGCGTTCTCGTCGGCGAGCTGCTGCTTGAACGACGACAGCTCGTCGGACACCGTCTGTATCTGGAGGAGGAGCTGAGGCGTCGATGACTGTGCGCGCAGGGTCGCGAGCTGTTCGGTCGCCGCATCGATCTTCGCCTGGAGCGACTGCCCCGCGCTCGCGTGCGCGCTCACGACCTTCTGGCGCGCCGCCTTGTAGTCTGCAAGCGCTTTATCCGCCTGTTTCTGCTGTTCTTCGATGCTCACTTTCTGCGACAAGAGATTCTGGGACGAAATGTTGACCGTGAGGAATCGGCTCCCGACGAGACTCTCGAGTTCAGTGCGAAATGCCTCGTACTTACTCTGCGGCAGGGCGAAGCTCACGTAGCCGTACTTCTCGGAGCTGGATTGCTGGTCGATCCGGCCGTCGTACCCGCGCACAGTCGTCTCGACGCGGCGCGTCGTGCCCGGTACGTCGCGGGTGCGCAGAGAGGCGTTGTAATATATTTTCAAAAATTCGCGAGTGTCAGTGACGGGGACGTCCGGACTGGGGTACGGGTAATACACCGGCATAGAGGAGACGCTCCCGTCCCTCGCGGGCACGCCCGCGGCCATAGGCGACACGGCTCCCGAGCTCTCCGCATATCCAACTCCGCCTCCCCTCCCCATCATCGGGACCAGGTACGGCCCCGGAGGGCTAGAAACAGCAATAAATGTCCCTACGGTAAGGAGCGCGAACACGACCGTGAGCCAGGAGAAATGCCACGGCAGGAGCCTCTTTTGCGTTGATTGGTCGTTATTCATAGGCCAATGGTACCACAGACGGCTACGATTTTTTATAAGGTTGAAAGATTGGCTTTATCGAGAGCCGAAGGTCCTGCTGATCGAAGCGAAGAAGGGCTGCCCGGCAGGGATTCGAACCCCAATTTCCGCGTTCAGAGCGCGACGTGCTACCTTTACACTACCGGGCAAAGTGAGTAACTCTTGCACTGTACCAAATTTTTTAATTCTTGCACCTCTCGAACGCAACATCGCCCCGAGGAAGCGGGACGGTGTTGTGTCTCACTATATCTGTATCTACTAAAAGCCCGAGATGTCTGCCGCAGAGGCGGCAGCGGCTTGGTTGAGCGCAGCCGTGTCGTCCGGAGTCTGGCTCAAGTCATCTGAAATGTCCGCTGTGGTGTTGCCACTCGAGAGCGGGACCGTCTGGGTGTCTCCTGCGACCGCGGGCTGAGGGACGTCAGTCGGCGGAACTCCCGTCTGCGACTGTTTCGCGTAGTAATACCAGAAAGCGAACGCGGCAAGCACAATGATGATGCCGATGATATACCACGCTCTTGTCGAAGAATCCTGACCTGTTGTTTGGTAATCCATAGGTTGTAAGAAGTTATTGGGCTGACGTAGCGGCGGTTGAAGTTACTGTTCCTTCATCGACCCCGGGGACCTTACCGAGCGTTTGCAGGGCGTTCTGCACCGCCTTACGCGCGTCCTTCATAGGGCCGTCGCGCAGAGCAAAGAGATCTGCAAAGAGCGCTTTGTGGAGATTCTGGAACGAGGCCCGCAGATTCTTCATAAGCTCTCCCTGCCCGCTCGGAGTGGTGACCGAAGTTGCGGCAATAACGACTGAAGTATCAAGCACGTAGGTCTTTGCCGCCTGCGCGACCACCGCCGTTCGGGCAGTTTCAATGGCGGCTTCCGCCGATTGGATGGCCGCATCGGCGGCAGTAACATCCCTCCCGTTTCCCGCGGCAATGCTCGCGCGGTTCCGTATCTTCTCCATGATCGCATCGTATCGATCTAAGAGCCGCATAAAGTGGTCGGTCCACGTGCCGTTCAGGTTCTCAAATTGCTTGGTGAGGCGCTCGGCTATCTGCTGCTTCTTTTTATCTTGAATGTCTGCCACGCGTTGTACCGCCTTCTCTTTCAGCGCGGTAACGCGCGTCTGCGCTTCAACGCGTACGACCTGCATGCGCTCCTGCGCATTTTGTTTGACCTCTTTCAGCGCCGCCGTAGGTTTCACCCGATTCTCTCCAGAGACGTTCACCTTCGGCGCGACAGCCTCCGGCCGCTCTTCGGCTAACACGGCAGTCCCCGCGAGGAGAAGTACCGCGGCACTGCCGATAACGCTCGCTATTCTTAATGTACGCATAATAACAAAGTCTTTACTGCATCTAATAAATGTCCTCTTTCCTCATAGAGAATGATATCACGCCCCGAGCACCCCTCTGCCGCATTTGTACACATAGCATGCCCCTATGCTAGTATCGACCGTAGATGATCGGACTGGCACCTGCCCGTCCGCAACCTGTTCTAGGAGGCCTCGTGGCTCAAAATAATGTAGTACCTTTGTCGTCAGATGTACGGGGGGACGAACTTGACGAATACCTGGAACAGATTCTCAGGAATCTGACCGAGGATACCCTGCTGGCAAAGCTCCGTGTCTACAAATCCTTCGATTACTTGCGCAAGCTCAGATTCGTGGACACGGTATTTCGGCGCATCGGTCAAGCGAACGACCGCCACTTGCTGATCGTTCTAGTGCATTTACTTCCCGATCTCCAACTGCAAAAGGAGAAAGCGCGATGGGAACGGGATATTCTGCACCTCGCCCTGCAGCAGCTACTGTCAGACCTGGTTGAGAAACCCGAGGCCTGGGACAGGATCCGCACATCCTACGAAGCAATCGAAAAATTCGAACGTGGGTACTGACGTGCGTGCCGGCACAACGGCCCGGAAGTCCGGGCCGTTTCTATTTTCTCTTCCGGCGCGCGATGGCGGCGCGGATGAATTCGGTGAAGAGTGGGTGCGGGGCGAGGGGGCGCGCCTGGAACTCGGGGTGGAACTGCGTACCGAGCATGAAGGAATGCTTCGCGCGCGGAAGCTCGGCGATCTCCATTAAAACGCCGTCAGGCGAGGTACCCGAGAAGACGAGTCCGGCCTCTTCAAGCTGCTTTACGTACGCCGGGTTGATCTCGTAGCGGTGGCGGTGGCGTTCTTCAACCAATTCTTTTTTGTACGCCGCGCGCGCGAGCGTGCCTTTCTTGAGGTAGCAGGGATAGGCGCCGAGGCGCATAGTGCCGCCATACTTGTTGTCGGCCAGATGCTTCTTCTGCTCGAGCATGACGTCTACCACAGGGCTCTCGGTATTCTTCTGTATCTCGGTCGTGTGCGCGTTCTTCAGCTTCAGTACATTGCGCGCATACTCGATGACCATGAGCTGCATGCCGTAACAGAGGCCGAAGTAGGGAATCTTATGCTCGCGCGCGAACTGTATCGCCTTCAGCTTCCCCTCGATGCCGGTCTCGCCGAACCCGCCGGGCACGATGATGCCCTGGAATGTATCAAGTTTCGCAATGGCTTTTTTTCTCTTCTCGCTGCCGGAGGCGGATCCGCCTTCGGCGGAGAGGTCTTTAGAATTCACCCAGGTGATATGCGCCCGGCGGCTGAGCTTCACCGCAGAGAACTTGATGGCCTCGATGACCGAGAGGTAAGCGTCGGCGAGCACGAAGTCGCCCGTATCGAAATATTTCCCAACAATGGCGATGTTTACTTCGGGTGCTTTCTTATGTGTCGCCGCTTTTACAAATGTCCTCCATGCGGCGAGACTTGCTTTACGCTTCTCGGGGAGATGCAAAGCGTCAAGAATCGCGTCGCTAAGCTTATCTTTCTCGAAGTTGAGCGGTGCTTCGTAAATACTGTCGATGTCTGGCGCGGAGATGACATGCTCCTTGCGGATATTGCACCAAATAGCGAGTTTCTCCTTGCGCTTCTCGTCGAGCGAGTGTGCGGAACGTGCGATGAGAAAGTCCGGTTGCACACCATAACTATTCAAGTCGCGCACTGCCGTCTGCGTTGGCTTCGTCTTCATCTCGCCGATAGTGCCCGGGACCGGAAGATAGGACACCATCACGAAGAGCACGTCCTCGGGATGCTTCATCTTCATCACGCGCGCCGCCTCTATGAACAGCGCGTTCTGGAAATCGCCGATGGTGCCGCCGATTTCGATGACGGAAACGCGACTCCCGTTATGGTCGGCGGCCGACTCCATACGCGAGATGATTTCGTCGCGTACATGCGGTATCGCCTCAACAAATTTCCCATGGTAGCCAAGCGAACGCTCGCGCGCGATGACCGACTGATACACCATGCCGCTCGTCATGTAGTCGTCGTTCGTGAGGTCACGGCCGAGGAAGCGCTCATAGTTGCCCATGTCCTGATCGGTCTCGAGCCCGGACTTGAGGACGAAGACCTCGCCATGCTCGGTTGGGTTCATCGTGCCGGCGTCCACGTTCAAGTAGGGGTCCACTTTTACGAGATTGACCGGATATCCTTTTTGCTGCAGGAGGAGGCCGATAGAACTCGTGACGACGCCCTTGCCGACGCCGCTCATGACCCCGCCGAGGACGAAGATATATTTGTGTCCTTCTTTAGCCATGTTAGACGTTCAAATACTTACGGATAGCGAGCACCGAGGCGACAGCGCCGAGCATGATGCCCGAGAGGAGGAGTATGAAGAAAATGATGCTGAAGTGGTCGGCATAATAATTCGCCACGCTGAATCCGCTGAACCAGCTCGCTGTCTTCGTCCCCGCATACCAGGTCGCGGGCCACAAGAGGAGCAGGACGAGCGCGGACGCGATAACGCCAGTGATTACCCCCGTAACGATGAACGGCCCTTGGATGTAGGAGTTGCTTGCGCCCACGAGCCGCATGACCGCGATCTCATCCTTCGCGGTATAGATCGCGAGCCGCACCGTCGCGAAGGCGATAAGGATCGAGGCGATCGCGAAGAGGACGACGATCATGAAGCCGATCTCGCGCGTCGCCTGTATCGCGAGTGTGAGGCGATCGATAACCTCTTTGTTCTGCGCATAATTGATGCGGTCGACGATAGAGGCCCCGCCGACAGATAACGCAGGCGAGGTCTCGAGGAATCTCACGATGCTTTCATACTCTGCGGGATCCTTCGCCCGCACGGAGAGCGACGCGTCGAGCGGGTTGCCGCCGAGCTCATCGAGCGCCTGGAGGGTCAGCTGGTCAGCCGCATGGCGAGCGCGGAAGGCGGTGAGCGCCTCGTCGGCCGAGGTGTAGGTGACGTTCGCCACTTGGGGCAATTTCTCTATCTGGTCCTTAACGGCGAAGATCTCTCCCTCGCTCGCCGTCGTGACGAAATAAACCGACACGTCGACCTTCTCTTTGATCGTGTTCAGCGTATAGGAGAGAAGCGCAGAGATGAAGACGAGGGACGCGATGATGGCGAGCGTGACGGTCATGATGAGCACTGTCGCTGCTGAGACCGCGCCGCCGCGCGCGAAATTTTTCCAGCCGGTCACGAGCACGCGTTTGAAAAGCATCCAGGTCATACGTTCATAGTATATACTTCCCGCTCGCGTCGTCGCGCACCACCTTCCCGCGGTCGATGGTAACGACGCGCTTCCCGACGGCGTCGATTACGCCCTTGTTATGCGTCGTGATGATAACGGTCGTGCCGAGTTCGTTGATCTTCTTCAGTATCTCGACGACCTCATAGGTGTTGATCGGGTCCAAGTTGCCGGTCGGCTCGTCGGCAACGACCAGCTCCGGCTGATTGATAATCGCGCGGCCGATAGCGATGCGCTGTTTCTCGCCGCCCGAGAGCTGGTTGGGAAAATTGTGCGCCTTGTCGGCCAGATTCACCAGTTCAAGGATATAGGGCACGTCGCTCGCGATCTCGTCGTCAGTGCGGCCCACGGCCTCCATCGCGAAGGCGATGTTCTCATAGGCGGTCTTGTTCGGGATGAGCCGGAAGTCCTGGAAGACCATTCCGATCTTGCGGCGGTAGTAGTGGAGCGCGGAGCTCGGGAGGTCATTCACGTCAATCGATTCAAAAAAGACGTTACCCTCGGTTGGGCTTTCTTCGGCGAGAAGGAGCTTCAACAAGGTCGTCTTCCCCGCGCCCGAGTGGCCGACGATAGAGACGAATTCTTTGGGGGCGACGGAGAGCGTGATTCCCTCGAGCGCAGCCAAGTCTCCGTATCGCTTCGTCACCTTGTCGAAATAAATCATGCGTCCCGCTTATTGTACCCCACTCGTGGTAGCGGCGTCTATAAACCCGTCGAGGTCGCCCTCGAGGACCTTGTCGGGAGCGGAAGATTCGTGGCCAGTGCGGTGGTCTTTGATCATCTTGTAGGGGTGGAGGATGTAGGAGCGGATCTGGCTCCCCCACTCGTTGGCGGTCGTGGCAGCTAAAGAACGACCAACACGCTCTGCTTCCAACTCCGCCTCGCGGCGGGCAAACATCTTCGCTTTGAGGAGCTCCATCGCCTTCTCGCGATTGGCGAGTTGGCTGCGCTCGCTTGAGACGTGCACCGAGAGATTGGTCGGGGTGTGGAGGATCCGCACGGCCGTCTCGCGCTTGTTCACGTTCTGACCGCCCGCCCCGCCTGAGCGCGCGAATTGTATCTCGAGGTCGTCCAGCTTGAGCTCCACCTTATCGCTCGCGACCAAGGTCGGCAGAACCTCCACAAGTACAAAACTGGTCTGTCGCTTCGCATTCGCATTAAAGGGCGACTGGCGCACGAGACGGTGCACGCCCGCCTCGTGTTTGAGGCGTCCGTACACTCCAGAGCCGGAAATCTCCAGCATAAGGTTCCGGTAGCCGCCGTGGTCGTTCTCGTTCGCGTGGAGCTCGCGCACGCGCCAGCCCTTCGAAACTGCATACCCTTCATACATGCGGCGGAGCATCTGGGCGAAATCTTCGGCATCATCGCCACCCGCGCCCGCAAGGATGGCGAGCGTCGCGTTGCCCGCGTCGTGCGGGTCGCCTTCGACGCCCGCTTTCAGCTGCTGATACTCCCGCACCAGCTCCTGCGCCGCATCCTTGTCCGTCCAGAAATCGGGCGACGCCATCATCGCTTCGAGCTCTTTCAGCCGCGTTTCTCGCTCACTAGCCATTCTATGCCATTTTCAATTAAGACTTTTCTTTCTCCCTTCGATTTTTTCTTTCAGTGCTCTTTTTTGTTGCTCTAGTGCAGCAATTTCTCCCAAAGCAGCCTCTTCTGCCTCTCTTGCCTTCTCAATATCCTTCGACCCCTTCAATTCCTGAGCAAGTGCGATTTCAACCTTTCGCCTGGATTCCCATTCTCGTATTTGCGCTTCTATAAATGCAAGTTCACCATTCAAGGAATTTATCATGTCGTGATAATTCAAATTGAATTCGACAGCCCCTTCCCGAGCCGCTTTTGACCTGCCTCCGATATACTCCATAGACATGTACGCATTCTACGAGTTTTTGGTATATTGCGCAACTGCGCTGTTCGTAAGTATCCACACCTCCCAAAATACCCATATTCTTAGCCGACTAATGCGAGGTATTGTTTGAACCAACTCCGAGGGTCATTCCACTTCAAAGAAAGGATGATGGAAGCGAGAATTGAGGTTGTTTCCGCTCCTCTCTGTGTTTTTGAACCGAATGATATCTTTCTTTTAATCACCAGATGTCTCAATGCTCTCTCGGCTTTGTTGTTGTCGATGGGGATACCCTTGTGATTGAGGAAGGTGAAGTATTCCCCCTTGTTTCTTCGGAGGGACTCTTTGAGTTTAACGAGAGGAGCGGGGTCTCTGCTGCGGCTCTCTGCAATCTGATTGAACACCAGCTGGAATTTCTTTTTCAGATATGGCGATATGTCGTCTCCAATCTTTTTTTGTATGGCGTGATACAACTGCGAGAACTGCTGATAGGTCTTTATTATCTGTTTCTTTTCCCTTTCGCCAAACTCTCTGCTTTCTGCCATATCTCGGAGCTTCCTCTGCGGGTGCGCCCAGCATAGCTGGTGCTCATCGAAGGCGTTCTTGTATGCTCCATAGTCGTCGGTGATACCAAGCTTGGCTCTGCCGATGTCTTCTATATTCCCCTGACCTCTGTTTCTTCCGAGAGAAAAGACCGTGTCGCTGTTTTCGGTGCCCGTGGCAACCCACGCGTACTTGCCATTGCCAAGTTCTTCCTTTTGGACCTTCCAGCCAGTCTCGTCATAGTGGACGCCTGTTTGCTTCAGCACGGATTCTTTCAGTGTCTGATATTCCGGCCTTAAAGCGTCTGCTTCTGTCTGGAAGATGTTGCCTATCTCTCCCGTGGAGATTTTGAGGTCAAATACATCTTTCAAGTGGTCTTGTATTTGTGCATGAGACAACCTATTGGCGATTGAGAGCGTGCAGACGTACTTCTTCACATTCTCCCCCAGTACTGATTTCTTTGAGGGGATTGGAATTCCT
>Ga0209211_10007761_pt1 | contig 14943 bp, 19 predicted proteins | sample RifGroA2_FD_183992 | JGI IMG/M metagenome (GOLD analysis project Ga0209211, IMG submission 183992) | Groundwater microbial communities from Rifle, Colorado, USA - Groundwater A2 (SPAdes) (version 2) | ecosystem: Environmental > Aquatic > Deep subsurface > Groundwater | place: Rifle, Colorado... | reverse complement strand
AATTGTACTAACCGGGTATGGATTCAGTATCAAACATAATGTACCGTTTTGAGACGTACATCATCAACCCCGCGATACTGGTCATCTTTGCCCTCGGCTTCCTGCTCTTCGTCTACGGGCTCGTGGAATTTCTGTGGAAACTGAACGAGGGAGGCGACACCGAAGAGGGCAAGCAGCACATGATTTGGGGCATCGTCGGGATGCTCATTATGGTCTCCGTCTTCGGCATTCTCGAATTGCTCGACAACACCTTCGGTCTCGACTTCCGCAATCCGGACGTCTCGCGCGGCAACAATATTTCGCTCCCCGGCAATTTCTTCGGCGGCAACTGAAAAAGCCCTTCGACGGGCTCAGGGCGCTTCGCCTCGTCGCTCAGTTTACACTGAGCGAGCGTAGCGAGTCGAAGTGTGGGCAGGAGAGGACTCGAACCTCCACCTCTTGCGAGACCAGGTCCTAAGCCTGGCGCGTCTACCAATTTCGCCACCTGCCCCTAACCTGCGTATCCTAACAGATTTTTCGTCGGCTCAAGTCCGCCCACCTGGATTCGAACCAGGGACCCACTGCTTAAGAGGCAGTTGCTCTACCAGCTGAGCTATAGGCGGCTAGTCACGATTGTACACAATAAATTTTCGTTACGCGACTTTTCTCGCGATACAAATGGGGGTTTGCTGCGTCGATTGGCCGAGGGGGTTGTCTTTGAATACCGCCTTACAGAATGCGTCCGTAATAGCCGTGTTTGATTTGCCGAGTACCGCGGCGCCAAGATCATTCGCATCAATAATGACGACGTCGCATCCGATTATCCCGCCGAGCTCTTTGGCGACCTTCATGGGCTTGGCCGGGCCCAACTTCGCGTAATCATTGTAAGGAGGCAGCGTGTAGTCGCACGGACCGTCAATCGCGTTCACGTTGTTGCCCGCGACATGATAAAAAACTCCCTTTATCCCGAACGGCTTCGTGACCGCCGCGGCAAACGCGGCCACGAGCATGCGCGCGGCACCCGCCTCCCGGATAGCGAGCTCCATCGTCCACGGGCTGCCGAGCCCGATGCCGTAGGGGGATTTGTGGACGAATTTTACCAAGGCCTTCGCAAGCCATGAGGGGTGAATGTCTTTGATAGGGTACGCGCGGCCCTGGCTTATCGCCACGATACGTTCACTGATGAAAAGGATGTCGCCACTCTGCAGGTGGGGACTCGCGTATCTTTTTATGACTTCGGTTATATCGTCCTCTTTGTTAATGACATGTGTCCTCACAGGCAAGCGCTGCCACGCCACGCCGTCGACGACAATCTCCAGTTTTTTGCCCGAATTCGGTTCCACACCGCGGATTGTAACATTTCGGACAAGGCGTCGAGGCGGTGGTACTATGCTCCGATGAACGGAAAGCACATCATTATCGTTATCATTATTGGTGCCGTGAGCGGAATGTTCGGCTCGCTTGTTTCGCAAAAGGTGCTTGCGCCCACGCAAGAGGACCTTATCCGTAGTTTTTATGAGACCGAAAATGCCGTCTACGTCAGCCCGCATAGTATCCGCAAGAATATCGGCGACGGGACGTATGCGCTTGTCGATCTCCGGAGCAGGGAAGAGTACGAAACCGCGCACATCATCGGTGCGGTCAGCATCCCCGCCTACGCGACGCCGGACAAATCGGACTACGGAGCCGTCGACAGGATTGTCTCGTCGTTCCGCGAACTGCAAGCGGGAAATCCCGGCAAGGATATTGTCGTCTACTGCTATTCAATGCCGTGCATGACGGGCAGAAAAATTGGGCAAATGCTCGCCGACCGCGATATCTATGTGAAGCATCTGGGCATCGGCTGGCAGGAGTGGCGCTACTATTGGGACCTCTGGAATCATGACGGCGAGACCAAGGTCAATCCGGCCGATTACATCGTGAGCGGCTCCGAGCCGGGAACGTTTTCCGGCAAGGACAGCGACGCCTGCCCCGTCGACGGCGGCGGATTTGGGTGTTGAGTGAAATGTGCCGAATACTTGAATTAGTGCGCTGTTCCCGTCCGTAGCTTCACGCGAAGGAAGGAACCAGCCGCTCCGCCCTTGTCCGTCCGAAGCTTTAGCGTAGGAGGATGACAATGTCAAATTTTTCTTTGGCGGACTAGCTCGGAGTTCGCGAAGCGAATACAACTGTTCTTTGATTTAACCAAAAATCACTCTGCTTGTTTTTCCTGACTTGGAAGTTGTGCAAGCGCTTGTTCAATGAGAACCATGTTTTTCTGGGCTTGATCTAACTCTCTTTGTGCACTCTGACGGATATTCTCCAACTGTGTTCGCAATTTCTCGATTGGAACTCTGTCGACACTGAAGCGATTATTGCTTGCACCTGCCGAAGTGTGCACTAATGCAGTTTTATCATTCTCAATCCTGAAACTCCGCGGTACTTGATCGTTCCACGTATCTGCCTGTAAGCGACCAACTTCAATTTCCGCGCCAGCGCAATTATCCCAATCGCGACTGCCAGTTTCGCGCTTTCGAACTGGACCTTTATCAAGTTTACGTTCGTCCATAGTTGTTAAGTAATTGTTGTCTAATATGTCTTCAGTGTACGCTCCACGAATATTGCTGCAAGTGCGCGAATCAACATGCAAATTTGTGCCAAAAAGTTTTCTTTTTCCCGTACTTCGACAAGCTCAGTGCAAGCCGAAACAAGATTGGAGTGCACAAAGCGCATATCCCGATACTTAGTTTTAGACCTAAGTATCGGGATGTATGCGATGAGTTGATGGATTCGTACGAGTGTCGGGGGAGGGAATCGAACCCTCAAGACCTTTCGGTTACGACATCTTAAGTGTCGCGCGTCTACCAATTTCGCCACCCCGACAACATTACTACTATATACGATTTGAGGCCTGGGGGGGATTCGCACCCCCGCATATCGGTTTTGCAGACCAACGCGTTAACTTCTTCGCCACCAGGCCGCCGCGACAAATATACCACGCGATATGATATAATTCGTCCGTATGACTAAGACGCTTGAAAGAGCTTTCTCGGAGGCAGCGCGGCTGGACAAAGATGCGCAAGACCACATAGGCCGTGAGCTTCTTGCGCATGTTCAGAAGTTCCAGGGATTGCGCATGAGTATCCAGGAAGGGGTGCGTTCGCTTGATGCCGGACGGGTTGTGGTCGTCGATATTGAAGAGGTGATTAAACGCGCTCACAAGCGGCATGCGAAAACCAAAAAGGGAGCGCGATAACTTCTCGATTGTTTTGAGTGAGGACGCGGCACGTGATCTTGATGATGCGTGGGATTATCTTGCCCGCGAAGAATCAATACGTGTTGCTGATACGGTACTGCGTGAAATCGCAAAGGCGTACAATCTTTTGAGCGCGTGGCCTCTGTTAGGACGAAAACGCGACAACTTATCACCGGGTGCCCGTTCTCTACCGGTGAATCCGTATGTGATTTTCTATCGAGTAACGGAGGATATCGTACGAATCATCCGAATACTGCATCAAAGTCGCGATACTGATTTGGTTTTTTAAGTGCGCGTTAATTCATCGATGCGCTGCCTGTTCTTCTCGCCTAAGTCTATTTCGAAATCAACGACGGGTATCGGATGCAGGCGGCTTTGGCTTTTGATATACGCCCGGAAATCCGTACGCGCGCGCTTGGCAAATTTGAGCGCCTGCGCCTCCATTGTGTGCGGCAGCACGGAAATGAAGACGGTTACTTCTTTGTAGGTGGGGGAAATATCCGCGTGGGTTACCGTGATAAGTGCCTTAACGGGTGATTCGCGCACGAAAAAATCCGCGGCCAACTGTGCGATTACCTGCGATACCTGCGTCTGCCTCCGTGATTCCATAATTGTTAGTTACTCCATCGAGGTCGTGAATCCTTCAAGCGTGTCGCCCGCACTTATCTCGAATGCCGCGGTTATTTGCGCACCGAATTCACGGTCCATCTCTATGCGGTTCACATCCTGTTTGTTGCTCTGGATATTTTTTATCTTGCCGATACCCAGCTCCTCCGCCCGACGCATCACGCGTACCGGGCTCCCGCGCTCGAGGAATCCTTCCACGACTTTTCCGCCGATGACGCGCTCGTCTTTGCGGCTGCCGAATTGCTTGAGGACTTTTGCCTTGCCCGTAACCGCCTCCACCCTGCGCTTCGGTGCGGATTCGCCGAGTAGTTCTTCGAGGCGTTCCGTTAGTTTGTAGATGATGGTAAAGGTCTCGACACGGATGCCGTGCTGGAGCGCGAGCGCCGCCGCAGGGGCGTCAACGCCGACGTTGAATCCGATAACTACCGCAGGTACGTCGCTCGCAATAGCGGCTTTTACATCATTCTCGGAGACCGCTCCGATGCCTGATTGCACGAGACGGACGCGGGCATGTTCGGTGCCCAATTTCGGCACCTCCTGCGCGATGGCTTCGAGCGAGCCCGAAGCGTCGGCGCGGATTATGACGGGCATTTCGAACGGGCCCGTCTCACCCTCGGCGAGCTGTGTTGGGAGAGCGGCGCGCATATCTTTTGGCGCGAGCGGTGGGCGTGCCTCTTCGGCCGCGCGCTTATTCTTGTACGCATGGAATTCCTCACCAACCTGCGGCAGGCTGTCGAATCCGATGAGCTGTACAGGAGTTGAAAACGTCGCCTCGCGGAGGGATTTTCCTGCGGTATTTTCCATAATACGCACGGGTGCGATAGCGCGACCTGCGAGGATCGCCATACCTGAACGGAGCGTTCCGTTCGTAATGATGAGTGTCGCCGCGAGGCCCCGCTTCTGGTCGCGGTGGGCTTCGATGACGTATCCGTGCGCTGCTGCACCCGCATCGCCCGTGAAGCCTTCTATCTCGGCGACGAGCAAAATCAGGTCGAGAAGTTCTTCGACGCCCGCCCCCGTTTTTGCCGATATCGGCGCCCACGGGACGTCGCCGCCGTATTTTTCCAGATACACTTTCTCATCAAGCAGCATGCGTATCGTGCGGTCCTGGTCGGCGTTGGGTTTGTCTATTTTGTTGATGGCGACGATAAACGGCGTGCCCGCGTCGCGGATACTCTGGAGCGCTTCAAGTGTCTGCGCTTTTACACCGTCGTCCGCGGCGACGACGAGGATGGCGATATCCGCCGCCGATGCACCGCGCGCACGGATAGCGCTGAATGCGGCATGGCCGGGGGTGTCAATAAACGTGATGCGTTTCTTACCGCCGTTCTTTTCACGCTCCACCTCATAGGCGGCTACGTGTTGCGTGATGCCGCCCGCCTCACCGGCAACGACGTTCGCATGTCTGATGAAATCGAGGAGGGTGGACTTGCCGTGGTCAACGTGCCCCAAAACCGCCACAATAGGCGGACGCTCTGCTGTTGAATTGTCGGGTTTTGAGGTCATACTGGTTCATATAAATCGTGCCACCCGCCACCGCCTTGGCTCCGGCGGGCACGGTAGGGCAATTTTCCGCAGTATACTCGCCGCGGACGCCTTTTGCAAAAGGCGTCCGCGACATACACTAGATAGCATGTTCGGATTCAAGAAACGGATTTACCTCGATTATGCAAGCGCGACGCCCGTGCATCCCAAAGCAGAGGGTGCATTCAGCGTCGCGTCGCGCATGTTTGCCAATCCAGGTGCGATACACGCCGAAGGCGTTGCCGCGAAGCACGCACTTACGGAGGCGCGCGAGTCGCTTGCGCGGCACTTGGGGTGCAAGGCCCGCGAACTCATTTTTGTTTCGGGGCTCACGGAGGCCAACAACATCGCGCTCATCGGGCTTGCCCGGGGGCTTGAGCTGCGCAAGCGCTCACTTGCCGATACGCATTGGATAGTAAGCTCCATTGAACATTCGTCGGTGCTGGAGTGTTTTGCGGAAATCGAACGCATGGGAGGTACGGTCTCTCACGTGGAGCCCGATGCAAAAGGCATTGTCCGCGCGGAGGAGGTCGCCGCGCTCTTGCGACCTGCAACCGTTCTCGTGTCCGTGGGCTGGGGCAACAACGAGATAGGAACGATACAACCGCTTGCCGCAATCGCGCGCACTCTGCGCGCATACGAAAAGACGACAAGTCTGACTTGTGTACACAAGTCAGACTTGTCGGGAATCATATTCCACAGCGACGCGGGACAAGCGCCGCTCTATCGTTCGCCGCAGGTGCATTCGCTCGGAGTCGATATGCTTGCGCTCGGTTCAGGCAAGCTCTACGGCCCGCGAGGCATCGGATGTCTCTATGTAAACAATCGCGCGTCCCTTTCTGCGACGATGTTCGGCGGCGGGCAGGAACGGGGATTGCGCAGCGGCACGGAAGATGTGGCGCTCGCGGCGGGCTTCGCGGCGGCGTTCGACGAGATTACCCGCGAGCGCGATGCGGAAGCCAAACGCCTGCGGATACTGCGCGACAATTTCGCGCGCGAAATTGTCGCGCGCATTCCGGGCGCGGTCGTGAGCGGCGACCTCAAGCACGCCTTACCGCACATGCTCAACATCTCGATTCCCGGCGAGCGCACGGGTGAGTACCTCGTACTCGCTCTCGACCACGCGGGTGTAGCGCTTTCGACCAAGAGCGCTTGCCGCGAAGGGGAGGCAAGTTCGCACGTCGTGGCCGCGTTAGGCGCTGAACCCTGGCGCGCTAGTAATACGCTCCGCTTCTCCCTCGGCAGGGGTACGACGGAGCGCGAGATCAAACGAACCCTTTCAATTCTCGAGAAAATCCGGTCGGATTGATTTTGTTGCTTTTCATAAGGCCGTGATACGATACCCGTATGAACATGGAACAACTGACAAAATCTCAGATTGTTCTCCTGACACTCCTCGTGTCGTTCGTCACCTCTATCGCGACCGGCATCGTGACGGTCTCACTCATGGACCAGGCGCCGCCGGCCGTCGCGCAGACCGTTAATCGCATCATCGAACGCACCATCGAGACGGTCGCCGCCCAGCCGCAGGGCCAAACCGCCGCGACGGTAATCACTCAGGAGAAAACGGTCGTTGTCAAAGAGTCCGACCTCATTTCGCAGGCGCTTACGCGCGTCAATCCTTCAATAGTCCGGCTCTTTACGACGAGCACCGACACTCCCGCGTTTTTGGCGCTCGGCGTCGTGATGGACGCTTCGGGCACCATCGTGAGCGATGCGGACATATTCAAGACGGGCGACGTCGCCATCGCCGAACTCGCGAGCGGGTCGCATGTGCGCGTGGCACTCACGTCGCAGGATGCGACATCGGCGATAGCGTACTTTGCCGCGGCAACGACCACCACGGAGGGAAAATCGCCGGTCTGGAGCCCCATTTCGATAGCGGGTGTTCACCCGGCACTGGGTACAACAGTGATAGCAATCGGTGGTAAATCAACGCCCCGCGTCGGCACGGGCATTATCACCACACTTATCGCATCCGCGGGTGAAGGCGGGCCGCAAGTCATCGATACGGACGTCGGCGCTGAATCTATTTTTGCCGGCTCTCCGCTTATTACGACCGAGGGCAGCTTGCTGGGGCTTCGCACCGGCATCGCGCGTGCGGCCTCCCCCACGGGATTCGTTTCCGCGTCCGTCCTCATGAAGAAAGAAGAAAAAAAGGATGAAGCGCAGCAATAAAACGCCCTCCAAGAGGACTGCTGTTTGTTGCTAATCGCTTCGCTCTTAGACAAACAGGGAGCATTTGAAATTTTATTTTTTTGCGGTAAGCTGAATACGAAAAGCTGAATGCTTTTTTCTATATGGCTCCGTTCAACAATTACACGACGAAGGCAAAGGAGGCGATACACCGTTCGCATCAGCTTGCCGTAGAGCGCGGGCACAACCAGGTCTCCACGCTGCACCTCTTTGCTGCCCTTCTCATGCAGGAAGAGACGATGGTCGTGCCCATGCTCGAGCAGGGCGAGATAGACGTCGCACACCTCTCGGATTCGATTTTGGAGCTGATTGAGGGCGTCTCGGGCAATACCGCGGTCTCGCCTTCTTTTCAGCTGTATCTCACGCCTGAGCTCGTGCGGGTCTTCGAGGCGGCGCCCCGCATCGCCGCATCTTTCAACGACCAGTTCGTCTCACCCGAGCATCTCCTGCTCGGCATCGTGGAACATCCGGGGCCCGCGTCCGACATTCTCACGCGTTTCCGTATCGACCGCGCGGCGCTTGCCCGCGTGTTGACTGATATCAAAGAAGGGAAAATTCGCGACACCGACACTCCTCAGAAGCCGCGTGCGCTCGCGAAATTCGCACGCTCGCTTACCGAGCGCGCACGCGAGAATAAGCTCGACCCCGTCATCGGGCGCGATACCGAGATCACGCGCGTGATACAGATTCTTTCGCGCCGCACCAAGAACAATCCGATACTCATCGGCGAGGCCGGCGTCGGCAAGACCGCCGTGGCCGAAGGGCTTGCACAGCGTATCGCATCGTCCGATGTCCCCGAATCGTTGCGGGGCAAGGAAATCATCCAGCTCGACCTGGGGCTCCTCATCGCGGGGACCAAATACCGCGGCGAATTCGAGGAGCGGCTCAAGGCGGTCATGAAAGAAGTCGAACGCTCGGAAGGCAAGATAATTCTTTTTATTGACGAAATGCACACACTCGTCGGCGCGGGTGCCGCCGAGGGCTCCATGGACGCGTCCAACATGCTCAAGCCCGCTCTCGCGCGCGGCGATATCCGCGTCATCGGCGCGACTACGCTCAAAGAGTACCAAAAGCATATTGAGCACGACGCCGCGCTCACACGGCGCTTCCAGCCGGTCTACGTAAACGAGCCCTCCATCGAGGATGCGATAGCCATCCTGCGCGGGCTCAAAGAGCGCTACGAGCTCTACCACGGCGTACACATCACCGACGATGCGATGGTGGCTGCGGTGCAGCTTTCCGCGCGGTACATCACGGAACGATTCTTACCTGACAAAGCGATAGACCTCATCGACGAAGCGTCATCCGCGCTCCGGCTTAGCCTTGAGAATAAACCCCCCATCCTGGAGGAGGCGCATCGTAAGGTAAGGCGTCTCGAAATCGAGCGCGAAGCTCTCAAGAAAGAATCCGAGGCGGAGGAAGGCAAAGCGCGCACACGCACGAAGCTCATCGAGAAGGAAATCGCCGACCTGCGGGATTCCACGCGCGAGCTCGAAACCAAGTGGAAGAATGAAAAAGACACGCTCGTCGAGATAAAGCGCGCGAAAGGGGAGCTTGAATCCTCGCGCATCGAGGCCGACGCCGCGGAGGCAATCGCCGATTTTACCAAGACCGCCGAGCTCCGCTACGGCAAGATACCGCTCCTTGAGAAAGAGATAGAAACGGCGCAGAAGCGCCTGAAGAAGCTCCAGCAGACGCGCCGCGTTCTCAAAGAGGAAATTACCGAAGAAGATATTGCAGCGGTCGTTTCCCGCTGGACGGGCGTGCCGGTCTCGCGGATGCTCGAAGAAGAGGCCGAGAAGCTCTCGCGCATGGACATGGAGCTCAAGAAGCGCATCGTCGGTCAGGACGAAGCGGTGCAGAAAGTTTCCGACGCCATCAAGCGCAGCCGCGCGGGTATTTCCGACCCCAACCGCCCCGTCGGCTCGTTCCTCTTCCTCGGACCCACAGGAGTCGGCAAGACGGAGCTTACCCGCTCTCTGGCGGAATTCCTCTTCAATTCGGACAAGTCGCTCATCCGCGTGGATATGTCTGAATATATGGAGAAACACTCCGTCTCCAAAATGATAGGCAGTCCGCCGGGATACGTCGGCTACGACGAAGGCGGAGGGCTCACCGAGCTCGTCCGTCATCGCCCCTATTCGGTCGTTCTCTTCGACGAGATAGAAAAGGCGCATCCGGAGGTGTTCAACGTGCTGCTTCAGGTCCTCGACAACGGCCGGCTCACCGATGCAAAGGGCCGCGTCGTCAATTTCAAGAACTGCGTCATTGTCATGACCTCCAACATCGGTTCCGAGCACATCGACAAAATGTCGGGTCTCGGCTTCGGCAGCGGCCTCTCGAAGACGGAAGGCGAGCGCTACGAACAGGTGAAGGAAAAGGTCATGAGCTCGCTCAAAGAATTTTTCCGTCCGGAATTCCTCAACCGTCTCGATGAGATCGTCCTCTTCAACATCCTTTCGACCGACGCTATCAAGGAGATTGTGCGCATGCAGGTGGACATCGTCGCGAAGCGACTCGAAGAGAAGCACATCGCGCTCACCTTTACCCCCGCATCTATTGAGCACTTGGCAAAAGAAGGCTACAACCCGCAGTACGGCGCGCGCCCCCTCAAGCGTCTCATTCAGACCAAAATACTCACACCCGTCGCCAATCTGATGGTCGCGCGCGGCGTCCTGGAGGGCGGCTCGGTCTCGGTGGACATCAAAAATAATGAATTCACGTTCGATGTCCGCAAAGGACCCGAGCGTCATCGCGGTGCCCGGGTGAGAGCGACAGTGAGAGCCTAGTCTCGAAAAGGTTATATCAGTCCTGCGCGTCCTTTTTTCTCGGTCTCAATCTGGTCTTCTACGAGCTTGGCATGTTCCTGCGCCGAGCGCTTTACGAATTCGCTCTCGCTTTCTTCCTCCGCTCTGATTTTTGAAACAATTTCCCCAGCTACATCAAATTTTCCTGCCTCAACCGCATCCAATGCTTGCCCCGACATCTGCTTTATCCCCTGAACCTTTTTCCAATTCTCGTCATTTTTCTGCGCTGATTCGATGGACATATTGAAGAATTAAATCTAATAAGACTTCATATTCCATCATACCATGTGCGCCGGGCAGGACTTGCACCTGCGAAGGTCATAGACCGCGTGATCTACAGTCACGTGCGTTTGCTGCTCCGCCACCGACGCGTAAACGAATTGTATCGGCATCTATGCTTAGAGTTCATCGGCCTGATTTCCCGGAAGAATCTTTGCACATCCGGAATCTTGGTCAGATACACCCTATCCGCACTAACTGCCGACGGAGTATATCCTAACCTTCGAAGCATGCTCTGTAAAGAAACGAGGAGTGGCATGGAGCGATTGGTGAGGGATATTTGAACACCGTACCGCAGTCTATACACCGAGCCGTCTGTATCAAAGAATCCCCGCAGGAAACCGCTCATGTATTTTGTGTCTTCAAAAATCCATGGGGGGACACCGACTTGTGCCGCAACTTTGTTTTGCACAAGACCTTCAGCTTTCAGCCAGTTTGTGATTTTTGTTGAACCGAGGTAGACGGTTGTGTGACCGCGACTTGACGTCGTAATTCTGGGGGCACCCCCGAATGTGTCTTTAATGAGTAATCGGACGTACCGTGCATACGCTGCCTCTTTTGTCCCGAGTGTCACCATCATTTGAAAGTGGGAAACGTGTCCGTCGCCAAGCATAATGCCAAACAACTCTGCAAGATTGTGAGAGCGGACGGTCGGTATCCAAACATCAGAGCGCTTATTGTCCGAGTGTTCCTTATTCCGTCGGCAGGAGGGAACTTGGAGGCGAACTAAGCGATCGTAGACAGTCGCGTCCTTAAGATTCAGCATTTTCCCAATGTCACTGATGGTTTTATTGTCCACGACATAGAGCTGCACGAGTTCAGCCCGGTACATATTTTCTTCAGCAGTTGTCCAGCGACGGGCCACAGCCCAATTGTACCACAATACACATTGACCGCTCGGATATGATTGCGCAAAAAACTCACTTCACATAGAATCTTGCGTGCTAAACTATTTCCATGACTCACCAAGGGCTGGTTCGTATAACTGCGTTTTTTGTTGTCATCTTCTTCATCGCCCCTTCGCTCGCGCTCGCGGCGGCCGGCCTACCGGGGCAAATAGTGCCCGAGCAGTGCAATCAGGTCGGGGGATGCCAATCCGTGTGCGACCTCGCAACGGTCGCACAGAATGTCCTCAATACGGGTATCTACATCGCGGTGTTCCTATCCGCCGTACTCTTCGCGTGGGCGGGATGGCTCTATCTCACGAGTGTCGCGGGTGGTGAGATATCGCGTGCGAAAGAGATATTCGTAAATGTGGCAATCGGTCTCATCATCATCCTCGCGGGCTGGCTCGTGGTGGATACGCTCATGCGGACTCTGGTAGGGAACGGCGGATCCTTCGGCCCCTGGAATAAGATCTGTGAGCTTTTTGTACAGCATGCTTCCGCGTTCGTATAGTTGCGCAATTGCTGGGCTTTCTGTATAGTGTCGCGCATGTCACAGGATCAACTTTTCAGACTCGCATGTGGGAAGTGCAACCGCACCAACTACTGGTCCCGCAAGAACCGTAAACTTGTCACGCGCAAAATTGAGCTCAAGAAGTACTGCAAATGGTGTAAAGCACATACTAAGCATAAAGAGGCGAAGAAGTAGGTTCGAGTTTCCAGTTACGATCTTCGAGCGAAATGTATTTGAGCCTTTAGAATCTTCCTGTAAGCTTGAAGCTGGCAGCTCGAAGCTGCCCTTAGGGTCCATAGTTCAATGGTAGAATATCTCTCTCCAAAAGAGCAGACCTAGGTTCGATTCCTAGTGGGCCCGCCGGTAAGTATTTATCAATAATGAGGCAAATCGCGCTTCACCCTATGACTAACCCGTGGAATGAATTTGCTGAGTTATATGCCGAAGCGCAGGGTGAGACTGGCGATGTCTCGCATCAGTTATTGTTTGATCCAGCCATCAAAGATGTCATCGGAGACGTTGCTGGCAAAGTAATTCTTGACGCGGGCTGTGGCAATGGATACTGGGTACGAAGGCTTGCAAAGACCGCGACAGGAGTAGTAGGCATTGATGAATCCGAAAAACTTCTTGCCATTGCCAAAGCCAAGAATAATCCAGGAAACGTTGAATTCCGCCAAATGGACTTAAGCGATAATTTGGACCTTGAGGATGAATCGTTCGATATTGTCCTTTCAAGTATGGTATTTCATTTCCTGCCGTCTTTAGAAAAAGTGTCTGCGGAAATCTCCAGGGTCCTGAAGATAGATGGAAAAGTTGTCATCTGTGTCCAGCACCCCCTATATCAATATCATTTTAGAGCCCAAGAGACCGCGGGAAAAAAGTCCGAAGTATTCCGCAGTACAGTGGGATACTTCGACAGAAAGGAAATAATCCAGAAAACACTTGCGGGAAAGGCGTGGGTCCCGGTATTCAACAGGCCGCTGGAAGATTATATGAAGGCTTTTCTCGAAAAGGGGCTTGCACTGACAAATTTCAGAGAGCCGGAGTACACGGATGAATTGCTTGCGGAGCATCCTCGCTATAAAGATCACAAAGAAGTGCCCCGGGTCGTGATACTCGAATTTATAAAGTTGCCTAAGTCGTAGTCGATCTAAGATAAGAGCCGCTTAAAAGTAAAGTTCCAACATCGTTCCGCAAAGCCCGCCAGTATGAATTTTCTCTTCTTTTTTCCGTATATCGCGTGGCTCGTACTCTCCGCACTCCTTTTCGCGTTCGGCGAGTACCTTTCCAAAAAATTCGCGCTGGCACCGAGTTTTTCCTACATCGCGCTGATTGTTTTTATCTACGCCCTCGGCACGCTCGCGTGGCTTCCCGCCATTCTGCAAAAGAATCAACTTTCCATCGTTGGAGCAATATGGTCTGTGATGAGTCTCCTCGCAACGGTACTCATCGGCGTGATAATTTTCGGCGAGCATTTAAACGCACTAGCCGTCGCAGGACTTGTACTCGGTTTCCTGGCGATTTTACTCCTCTCACTTGCGTAGCCACAAGCGCACAAGCCGCGGAATTCTTTCGCCCGCGCAGGTTTTGAACCACCGAATATCATTGTTGCGTTTCCAATAGCGCATTTGGCGTATCGCGTATTTGCGGATGGCGCGATTAAGTTCTTCAATCATTTGTGCGCGGGTGATTGCGCCAAGGAGATGGCGGGCGAGGGAGCGGTACTCAAGGCCGAGCTCTTCCATACGCTTGTACGAAAGTCCGTGCGCGTGCAATCGCTTTGCTTCAGCGACCATCCCTTGCCTTATTCGCGCGAATAAGCGAACAACTATCTTTTTCTCGAGTTCTTTCATTGGGGGAGTGATGCCCACCCACAGCATGTCAAATGATGGAGATCGTATCTCCATCATCGGGACGGAACCAAGAGCAGCCGCTATTTCGAGGGCGCGGATGAGACGACGTTTATGGTGCGGCTCAATAGCTTTGGCCCGCCTCGGGTCTTTCTTTTTTAGCAGTGCGTACAGTTGGGCGGCGGATTTCTTCTCGAGCCGTGCACGAAGTTTTTTATTGGGAGGGACATTGGGGAGGACAATACGCCCGGCAAGGGCATCGATGTAAAATCCCGTACCGCCTGCGACTATCGGCAATTTGCCGCGTGAGGCGATGCCACGGATGGCTGCACGAGCGTGGCGTACGTAGTCATCAGCGCTAAATTTTCTTTTCGGGGAAGCTACATCAAGAAGGTGATGTAGTACGCCTCTCATCTCGTGCTTGGTGATTTTTCCCGTTCCGATATTGAGGTCACGGTATACTTGCCGCGAATCGGCCGATATGACCTCACCGTTGAATTTCCGGGCGAGTCCCACCGCCAAGGCGCTCTTGCCCGAAGAGGTCGGTCCGACGATAACTAATACCTTTTGTTTGTTCTGCATTGCTGGCGTATTATAGGCGAGAAGCCGAGATGGCGGAATTGGTAGACGCCCATGACTCAAAATCATGTGATCGCAAGGTCGTGAGGGTTCGAGTCCCTCTCTCGGCACATCGTTTTTACAGCAGTTTCTGCAATTCCTCCCGCACGACGGTGCGGTCGTCCCATGGCAAGCTTTTGCCGCCTAGTACCATTGATTGTTCTGCGCCTTTTCCTGTTATCAGTACGATATCTCCCGCGCCTGCAAGCGACAGCGCTTTTTGAATGCCCGCTCGCCTGTCTTCTATCACGAATAGATCTGTGTCGCGCTTTTTTCCTTCCCCTTCTGCCGCGCGCGCGATGTCCTCAAGGATTTCCTGCGGGTCGTCGTCGTACGGGTCTACATTCGAAACGACGACGTAGTCTGCCATGGTACCCGTGAGCTTGCCCATAATCGGGCGCTTAGCCTTATCTCTCCCGCCTCCCTCTCC